>Ga0070683_100000267_pt1 | contig 35857 bp, 22 predicted proteins | sample KBSC713LmetaG_FD_64662 | JGI IMG/M metagenome (GOLD analysis project Ga0070683, IMG submission 64662) | Corn rhizosphere microbial communities from Kellogg Biological Station, Michigan, USA - KBS C7.1-3L metaG | ecosystem: Host-associated > Plants > Roots > Rhizosphere ... | reverse complement strand
CCACGCACACGACCAGGCACCCGGCTTGTTTGATCATGGTTGACATGAGCGCTCCTCAAAAGTCGAACCCGAATCCGATGCGAAGCGTGGTTTCGTCTATGCCGCCGCGGAACGCGATTCGCAGATCGTTGCGGAAGAACGCTCGGTCCGAGACGTAGGCCTTGTAGCCAAGAGCGACGAACGGATTCACCTGCAGTGACGTCCGCGCACTGTCGCCGCGAATTGGCGGCAGACTCCGGCTCTGTTGCGTGACCGCGTTGTAGACGTAAATCTGGTCGGGTCTTTCAGTTTCCCGTTCCCAGGTGAAGTTCGCGCCCACGGCGACGTGCGGATGAAACCAGACGTTGTGGAAGAACTGATACTGCTGGCTGACTCCGACGGTTCGTCGGCTGAATCGAGACTCGACGGTGTAGTAGGCAGGGCGGCCGTCGATGACGACTTGTTCCGAGCGGAAGATGCGCGACGGAGTGCCCGCGCCGAAATCTACCTCAGTCTTGAGGTTATCGGTCCAGTGCCAGCCGGCTGATGCCGCCCCATAGAAGCTGCTGATCCAGTCGCCGTTGTAGAACTCGCCTGCGGCATGCGAGTTGGCAGCGAGCCAGCCGACCGTTGCGGCGGCATCCCCGCGGATGACCGCTGGCGCCGGTTGAGCCGACGCGTCCGGAGCGGCAGCCATGATGACCACCGCTAGAGCCATGCCGATGGATCTGTAGAAAGCCTTCACACCCTGGAAGGCGCAGGACTAGCGGAAAGCGGCTCACTATCACTCCGAGGGCTTTGGCCCTCGGACTCCCCCACACGCTCCCTCGCGGGGCCCCGCAACCCCGCTTCGCTCGCGTGGGCTCACTCGCGCGCTCGTTCGCCTGTTTCCTATTTGCGTCGTTTCCCGCGCAGGCTCGAGTAGAAATCGCCGATTTCTTCTTCCTCCAGCTCAGTGGCCCGGACGAATCCGGCGGGCCGTCGTCTGGAGCCCGGTCGCAGGATCCACGCGTCCTGCATCATCTCCATGTAGGACGGCACGCGACGGTCCGCATAGTCGGAACACGACGTGACCTTGAACGTGATCTGCACTCCGTGCAAACCAAGCGCGTTGCAGAGGACGAGCTCCTCGTCCAGCGTTCTGCCCCGAACGATCGTCGAGCAGCGGCAGGTCGCACAGAGGCTGCTCTCGCTTGCGATTGGCGTTCCGCCTTGAACCTTGATGTGCATCATCACTCCGATGGGCTTCGCCCCTCGGGCTCCCCAACACGCGCTCTCGCGAGCCGCTTCGCCGGCTCGCCTCCGCCTCGGCGCGAAGCGCTACGGCGCGACCTCGCCGAAGCCTTGGCGAAGGCGGGCCGGTCGCGTGGCTCGTTTCGCTGCGCTCGCTCGCGCTTTGCTTTGCGAGGCGTCGCCGATGCGTGTGCACGACCTCTGCCAGACGTGATCCGGCACGTTTTGACGGAACGCAGGTTCGACCCGAGCAGAAAGCGCGCATTTTCTGCGCCGCGAGACGTGCAGACAACACGCAGAACTCGCGAATCGGTGCTCTGCTAGAATCTGCGCGGGAGATCCTCATGATCGCGAGAGCTTTCGTGCTGGCGGTCTCGATTGCGGCCGTCGGCGGGGCTGTGAACGCCGCGTCCAGGGAACGCGGAAAGCCTGGCATCACGCCGGCTCCGTGTCCCGATCAGGCATGGGAGGAAGCCGACGCCTCGTTCGCGGCGCTTCCCGGCGCGAAAGCGTCATTCGGCCGGTACGATGGCGGGGTCTACCGGATTGAGATTCCAGAGAAGTGGAATGGCGAGCTTGTGCTGTGGGCGCACGGCTACGTGGCCAATGGCGGCGCACAAGGAGCGCGCCTGCGCGTGGGCGTTCCCGGCGTCGGGCAGGGCAACCCGTTTCGCGAGCATCTGATCTCGCAGGGGTTCGCGTGGGCAGCGTCCAGCTATCGCTGTAATGGCTACGTCCCGGGGCAGGGGCTGCTCGACACCATCGGGCTGACCGATCTGTTTACGAAGGTCAATGAAGGAAAGGCACCGTCACGCATTTATCTGACGGGCGTTTCGATGGGCGGCCACGTCACGCTTCTGGGTATGCAGGAGTTCCCGAAGGCTTTTGCGGGCGGCCTGGCACTCTGCGCATCCGGTCCGGGCGAGATGGATTTCCTGACATCGGTCGCCGCGGCCGCTGAGCTCATCACCGGCGTCACTGTCACTGAGGCAACCCGTGCTCAGGACGTCGCGAAATTGACCGAACTTCTCGGCAAGCCGCCGAGCTACACCGACAAGGGACGTCAACTGGCTAGCATCCAGGTGCAGATCAGCGGAGGTCCGCGTCCATTCGCCCTCGATGGCTTGGAAGCGCGATTCACCGACAACGCCAGCACCGTCGTCAACGACCGCGGCGCCGATATCTGGAACCGGGTCCGGTCCAATTCCGACGTGAAGTATCACATCGACGCCGGGCTCGGATTGACCGATGACGCGATCAACGCGGGAGTGCGCCGAAAGGCGGCGGACCAGCAGGCGCGCGGCCCGCAGGGACCGTACGAGGAGGCGATTCCGTTCGACGGGCGATTCGAGCGGCCGGTGCTGACGCTGCACGGCAGCGGCGACCTGTACGTGCCGATCTCGCTCGAGCAATCACTGCGGCGCGCTGTTGATGCGGCCAAGAGTTCATCGTCGCTCGTGCAGCGTATCGTCCGGAGTCCAGGTCACTGCAATTTCAGTGCGGAAGAACAAGCCGACGCCTTTGATGCGCTCGTCGCCTGGGCTCGAACCGGTAAACGGCCAGAAGGGGATGATGTCCTGGGCGATCTGACGGATGCCGGAAGAAAGTTCACCAATCCTGTTCGCGCCGGGGACCCGGGTATCATCCGCGTTCAGGCGAACGCAGCGCGCGACTAGCGTCGCGCAATCACTGATCACTGGTCACTGATCCAGAATCTCTGGTCCTCGAATCGCTGATCCGCTGAATCCCTGATCTCGTGCTCGATTCGAGGATTCGGCGATTCAAGATGAGTGATTCAAGGATCAGAGATTCGGGATCAGTGATTAGTGATTAGCGATTCTGCCCTGCTGGCGGCGTCGTCTTCTTCGTCGAGAGTTCCTGCTTGAGCACCTCGACGGCTTTCTCGAGCTGCGCGTCGCGCCGCTTGAGGAACTCCTCCGGGGTGTTGTCAACGAAGACGTCCGGCGGCACGCCGAAGTTCTCCATGTTCTCGCCGGTCGCTGTCCAGACGCCGCTGCCAGGCGTTCGGATCGTCGATCCATCGAGGAGCGTCGCGGCGCCTGTGCCGATGACCGCTCCCATCGTCGGGACGCCGACGACCTTGCCGAGCCCCAAGGCCTTGAAACCCGCAGGGAACATTTCCGCGTCCGATGCGGATCGTTCGTTCTGCATCACGACCATCGGGCCGTAGAAGTTCTGCGGGCGTGGCTGCTGGAATCCCGCGTCCCGACCAATCGTGTATTGATACTGGCGTCCGGCGAGGATGCCGAGCAGCTCCTGATCGATTCCGCCGCCACCGTTGAAGCGCTGGTCGATGACGAGCGCCCGCTTGGTGCGATTGGCCGCGAGATCGAGCTGGAACTGGCGGAGCGATGGCGCGTCCATCGCGCGGATGTGCAGGTATCCAATCTCGCCGTTGCTCATCTTCGTGACGATGTCGCGCCGGTCGTCGACCCAGCGCGCGTACTGAAGGTCTCCAAACGCCGTTCCGGTTGCCGGCGTGATCGTGACATCCCACGCGCCGTCTTTCACCGGCTTGTCGTTGATCGCGAAGTGAAACTTGGTTCCTGGCGCCAGCGTGAAGTACCGCCAGTAGTTGTCGCCGGCTTTGAGATCGTGATCGTCAACCGAAATGATGTAATCGCCCTCCTTGATCTTCAGATAGTCACGATCGGCGGGACCGTCCTTGTAAACGTGACCAACCTTGTAGACCCCTGACGCATCGGCGATGACATCGAATCCGGGATACCGGGTCTGGAGGGCGGTCTGTGGAGCGGCCGGACCGCCGCTCACGCCTGTGTGCGACGCGTTGAGCTGCCCGATCATCATCATCATGACCGTGTGCAGTTCCTCCTCGTCGACGAGGTAGTCGAGCAGCGGCTCGTACATCTTCTTTGCCGCCACCCAATCTGTGCCGTGCATCTCGCCGTCGTAGAAACGGTTCTTCATGATGCGCCAGCCTTCGTTGAAGACCTGCGCGCGGAGTGCCTTCTGATCGACTTCGAGGTTGGCCGTGTAGGTGACCTGGCGGGCGGTTGCGTTCTGTCCGCCCTGTTCGGTCGTGGCCGCCGGTGCGCCGCCACCGCGCCCACCCCGACCTCCGCTGCCTGCGCCGGCTGCGGGCGCGGCAGCGCCCGCCGCGTTCGCAGGAATCGTCGCCGCGTAGAGTCCGTTGCCCGACCTGAAAAACAGGGTGCGGCCGTCGCGGGCGAACGCCATGCTGCTGCCGCCGGCGAAGCCTCCGCCCGCACCACCGCGTCCGCGTCCGCCACCCGCAGCGCCAGGCGCCGGAGGCGCTGGCGGCAGCCGCGTCTGCTGATCGCTTTCCACGTTGATCAAGTACATGCCGGCCGCAGCGTCCGCAGTCGCCGCGCCGCCACGTCCGCCGCCAACTCCGCCGCTGAACACGCTCAGCGCAATCAGGTGCCCTTCCGGCGCCGGCGTCAAATTGCCAATCGCCGTTCCCGGTACGGAAATCTGCCTTGCGCGCCGCGCCAGACCACTCCAGTCGATACGCACGTCGACTGGCTGTGGCGTTCCCCCTCCACCGGCGCCGCGCCCGGTGTTCTGACGTGCCGCCGCTTCGGCCGCCAGCCCCTGGGCTTCGTTGTCGATGTCTCGGTTGGTGGGGTCGCGATCCTGATCCCGCAGTGACAATGCCCAGAGCGACATCGTCGTGGTCAGTCCGCCCTGCGTCGCGATGCCGTTGTTCGTGCCTTCGGTTGACGTGAACACGATATAGCGGCCGTCCGCCGTCCAGACGGCATTGTTCTCGGCATACAGCAGCTTGTCGTCCGAGATGTGCCGCTCTTCACCACCACCTATCGGGGCGATGTAGACGTGCGTGCGCACCGTTCGATCCTGTTTGGAAAACGTGACCCACTTGCTGTCCGGGGATATCGCCACGGATCCGAGCCGGCCGAGATCGGTCGAGGTGACGAGGCTGGTCTTGCCGTCAGCGACGCTGTAGCTGTACAGCTTCTTGTCGGCCGCGGTATACAGCAGCAGCTTCGAGTCAGGCGACCAGGCGAGCGATCCCTTTTCATTGTCGAGATCGGTAATCTTTTTCGGGTTCTTCGATTCGGATTCGCTGATCCAGACTTCGTCACGGCCGGATCGATCCGAGATGAACGCGATGTACTTGCCGTCGAACGACCATTTCGGCGCATCGTTGCGCGAAGCCATCCGATCCGGTGCGAGACGGGTGATGTCGCCGCGGTCGGTTGCAATCGTCAGGATCTGTCCCCGCACCGAGATGACCGCCCGGCGCCCCGACGGCGAAATGTCAAACGCATCGACTTCGTTGTTGACGGTGAGGACGTCGGCCTGGTTCTCTTTTTCGTCGGTGGCGATGTCCAGCTTGATCTCGCTGCTTCGGCCGGAGGCGACATCGAGCTTCCAGATGCCGAAGTTGTCTTCGTAGACGATCACCTTTCCGTCGCTCGACATCGATGGCCAGAAGACATTTCCGTCCGTATGCTTCGTCACCTGAACCGGTTGCCCGCCGCGGGCCGACACCTTGTAGATGTTGTTGGCGCTCTTGCGAACCTCGAAGCTGCCCGCCTTCACGCTCTTGTCGTTCGGCAGCGGGTCGGCGACAAAGTAGATGGCATCGTCTGCGCCCCACATCGGCCAATAGCGGTTGTAGCGTTCATCGCCGAGGAGCTTCGTGTAGGTGTCATTCGCCAGGTTCACGGTCCAGAGATCCGCCGCGTAGCTTCCGCGATAGTGCTGTCGCGACCACACCGCGGGATGGCGATTGAACGCGAGCGACTTCCCATCGGGCGAGTACGATCCCCAGTAGCCCCAGTCGAGCGGCAGCGGCTTCTCCATGCCACCGGTCACCGGGATCTGATAGAGCACGGCCACGTTGGGGAACGCGCCATCGCCGCGCGCCGATCTGAAGATGACTTGTTGCGAGTCGCGGGTCCAGCCAACCACGTCGTCCGTCCCGGTGTGATAGGTCAGCCGAACCGGCGTCCCGCCGGTCGCGGCGACGACGAAGACGTCGTAATTGCCGTAGCGGTTCGAGGAGAAGGCGATCCAGCGTCCATCTGGTGAGAAACGCGGAAACACCTCGCGCGCGCTGTTGTCGGTGATGCGCTGGATGGCGGTTCCGTCCTCGGCCGCCGTCCAGATGTCACCGAGATAGCTGAATGCAACCCGGCCGGCGTGGTAGTCGGGATGACGGGCGAGCCGAATCGGCCCTGCGAAAGCCTGAACGCCGAGCGTCACGAACAGGAGCGTCGCCAGGCACGCGCACACGCACAGTCTTCGAACCATCTTTCCACCTCCGGCTACGGCCGGGATACTACTTCCGCCTCAAGGCCGAAGCCACAAGATTGTTGATTGTTGATTGTTGATTGCCGATTGTTGATTGCTGATTGAAAGACGGGCTTTTCAATCAACAATCAGCACGCAACAATCAGCAATGACTCAAATTCTCCCATGTGGCTTCCGCCTTCAGGCGGAAGGAGCCCAAAATGACTCACAGAATTGCCATCGTTACAGGCGCGGGTAGCGGGATTGGCCGCGCCGTTTCCATCGCTTTGCTCAAAGAAGGCTACGCCGTCGCGCTTTGCGGCCGGCGGGTCGAGCAGCTCGAGGAGACTGCCGCGGCCCCCGAGTCCGGACCGGCGCCGCGGCGCGTGATCCCGACCGATGTGACGGATCCTGAAGCGGTGGGGAAGCTGTTCAGGGCCGTCCATGACGAATTCGGCCGGCTCGACGTGCTGTTCAACAACGCCGGCATCGGTGCCCCGGGAGTGGACATCGACCAGCTCACCGTGGAGCAGTGGCAAGCAGTCGTCAACGTCAATCTGACCGGCGCATTTCTGTGCACCCGGGAGGCGTTCGGGCTGATGAAGCGGCAGACTCCGCGCGGCGGCCGGATCATCAACAACGGCTCGATCTCCGCCTATACGCCTCGACCGAACTCTGCGCCGTACACGGCAACCAAACACGCGATCGCCGGCCTCACGAAATCGACGTCGCTCGACGGGCGAAAGTACGACATCGCGTGCAGCCAGATCGACATCGGCAACGCGGCGACCGAGATGACGGCCAGAATGGCCAAGGGTGTGCCCCAGGCGAACGGTGAGATCCTGGTCGAACCACGACTCGACGTCGACCACGTCGCCCGCGCGGTCGTCTTCATGGCGAATCTGCCGCTGGACGCCAATGTCCAGTTCATGACCGTCATGGCGACGAAGATGCCGTTCATTGGAAGGGGCTAGGCGAGGCAGTTTTTCTTTTCTTAGTTTGCGCTGGGGCCCCACCCCCAGCGCCCGCCAGCGCTCGCTGGTCGCTCGCGCCGGCTGATCGCCGCGATTTTCCGCCTAGTCACCTCCATGTTTTCCGCAGGGCGTGCATTACAATTTCCGGCCTATGCACATTTTTCGGCCTATCGGTTATCAGCGCCTTCTTGTCCTTTTCGTCGCCGTCGTGCTCACTCTGCCGCTTGGCGGACGGCTCCTCGCTCAGAAGTCACGCAAGGCGGCCGATACAGATCTGGCCAATGCGAAGCCTGGGCGCGACCCGAACCAGCCGATTGACGAGGAGTACACGAGGAAGATCAAGAAGTACACAACGGAGACCTTCTTTCTGTCGCCGCTGGTGGACTACCTGCCGGCTTCGAAGACGGTCCCCACACCGGCAGCAGTGCTCGGTGACATCGCGGGCGCGGAAGGGAAGCTGCCGTACACCAAGGAGATCTACGAATACATGCGGCTGCTGGCGAAGTCGACGCCGCGTGTGAAGGTGTATTCCATCGGCAGGTCCGAGGAAGGGCGGGAAATGCTCGCGGTGGCGGTCGCCTCCGAAGCGCTGATGTCGAAGCTGGATCAGAACAAGGCTGATCTCGCGAAACTCGCCGATCCGCGCGCGATCAAGATGGACGATGACCTGGCGGACGAGATCGCGAGACGGGCTGCGCCGGTCTACTACATCACCGGGACGATTCACTCAACCGAAGCGGGTGCGCCAACCGCGCTGATGGAGCTGGCGTACCGATTGGCGGTCGACGACAGCCTTTACATCCGCAATATCCGCGAACACGTGATTACGCTCATCACACCGGTCGTCGAGCCCGATGGACGCGACCGCGTGGTGGATGCCTACGAGTGGCGCAAGAAACATCCGAAAGACACGCCAATGAGCGCGGTCTACTGGGGCCACTATGTCGCGCACGACAACAACCGCGACGCGATGGGGTTGACGCTGAAGCTCTCGCAGAACGTGTTGAACACCTATCTGGGCTGGAAGGCGCAGGTGCTGCACGATTTGCACGAGTCCGGGTCGTTTCTGTACGACAACACGATTGGGAACGGGCCGTACAACGCGTGGCTCGATCCGATCCTGACCAACGAGTGGCATCTCATCGGGTGGAACAACGTCAACGAGATGACGCGGATGGGGATGCCCGGCGTGTACGCGTGGGGCACGTTCGACACGTGGTCGCCGGGATACCTGATGTTCATGGCGGCGACCCACAACGGCATCAGCCGGCTCTACGAAACGTTCGGCAACAGCGGCAGCGCAGATACCGAAGAGCGGACGTTGACGCCTGCCGAAACATCTCGCACCTGGTATCGTCAGAACCCGCCAATCTCGCGCGTGCGCTGGTCGCTCCGGAACAACAACAACTACGAGCAGACCGGCGTTTTGATTTCGCTCAACTACCTGGCGAACAACCGCGTGTACTTCCTGCGCAATTTCTACGACAAGAGCAAGCGCTCGATTTTGAAGGCGCGCGTGGAAGGACCCGCGGCCTATGTCTTTCCTGCGACCGATCCCAGGCTTGGCTCGCAGGCCGAGCTCCTGCGCATCCTTCAAAAGCAGGCGGTCGAGATTTCGCGTGCGACCGCAGCGTTCACCGTGAAGATTCCTGTTCGACAGCCGGCGGGAGGACGGGGGAGGGGTGCCAGGGGTGCCCAGGGTGCCGCCGGTGCCCAGGGTGCCACGAGTGCTCAGGGTGCTGCGGGTGCCGAGGGCGCCACGGGTGCAGGCGAGGGCGTTGCAGAGGCGCAAGCCCCACAACCGCCGCAACGCCTGCCCGACGTCACGCGGGAGTTTCCCGCAGGCAGCTACATCGTCCGCATGGATCAACCCTATTCGCGAATTGCAGACGCGCTGCTTGATTATCAGTACTGGGCGCCAAATGATCCGCAGACGCGCCCCTACGACGACACCGGCTGGACGTTCCCTGAAGGATTCGGTGTCCAGGCGGTTCGCGTGACCGATCCCTCTGTCCTGACCGTTCCCATGACGTCAGTGACTGGAGACGTGACCTCAGCGGGCGGAATCAGCGGCACGGGTACCGTGTTCGCCATCAATCACAACGCGGACAACGCGCTCATAACCCTGCGCTACACGCTGAAGGACGCAGACATTCAGCTCGCGGAGGAGCCGTTTGAATCAGGCGGTGCAAAGTTCTCGCGCGGCACGTTCATCATTCGAGGCGTGTCATCGACAGACCTGGACAAGGCGACGCGCGAACTCGGGCTTCAGACGCGCGCGCTCGAGTCGGTGCCGTCGGTCAAGATGCACCCGGCGCGCACCGCGCGGATCGCGATTCTCCATCAATGGACGAGCACGCAAACGGAAGGCTGGTGGCGTCAGGCGTTCGATCTCTACAAGATCCCGTACGACTATATCGATCCGCAGACGATCAGAAATACAACGGATCTTCGCGCCAAATACGACGTGATCATCTTTGGCCCTGGGGGCGGGCAGGCCGCGGTCGAAGGCACGCCGACGTGGTTGAACCCGATTCCCTATCGCAATTCGACGGACACACCGAACGTTGGCACCTGGGCGCAAACTGAGGACACGCGGATCGGCATGGGGCTCGAAGGGCTGATGCATCTCCGTGAATTCATCAAAGCAGGCGGCGTGTTCCTGGGATCGGATACGAGCGCAGAATTCGCCATTGCCAATAGCTTCGGCTACGGCGTGACCGTCAATCGTCCCGGCACCGGATCGAGAGTCGTCGGTTCGCTCTTGAGAACGAAGATCGTCGACGAGGCGAGTCCGATCGTGTACGGCGTTGCCGACAACCTCGCCGTGTACAGCGACAGCGGAGAGAGCTTCAGCGTCAGCGCAAACGTGGGCGGTGGTGGACGTGCGGGCGCACCGGCTGGCGGTGGCGGTGGAGGCGGAGGACGCGGCGGTGGCCCCGTCGGCCGCCCGACGGGTCGCGGAACGCCTGACGACCCGGACGTCGTTCAGGGAAGACCGGCTCAGGAGGGGTCGAACCTGTCGCCGTTGCCACCACCAGAGCAGGTGCAGCCTTGGCAGTATGCCCTGCCGACGGAAGAGCAGCTGAAGAGAAATCCGGCAACGCTGATACCTCCTCAGTTTCGCCCGAGGGTCGCGATGCGGTTCGATGCCCAGAACGCGCTCCTCGTCTCAGGATTGCTGGAAGGTGGAAACGATATTGCACAACGTCCTGTGGTGGTGGACGTCCCGGTTGGGAAAGGACATGTCGTACTGTTCGCCAACAACCCCATCTATCGCGGAGAGACCATTGGCGGTTATTTCATGGTGTTCAACACGATCTTGAACTTCGACAACCTGGATGCCGGCCGGAAGCTCGATAAACGGTGACCACAGGAGGGCATCCAATGATTCGCAAATTGAAATCGGGAGAGTATCGGCTCTACTCGCGCAAGAAGGATGCGAAGGGTCGGCGAAAGAATCTCGGCACGTTCGGAAGCCGTGCTGCCGCCGAAAAGCACGAGCGCGCGGTCCAGTACTTCAAGCGGCATTAACGTAACCGAGGGGCTTCGCCCCTCGGACTCGCCGACACGCGCCCTCGCTCGCCGCTGCGACGGCTCGCTCGTGACGCTGTTCTCAGCGTCGGTAGGTCTACAGACAGGTTCTAACTCTCACTCGGGGTGGTGCGCGATTCGGCGGTCGGGAACCAGCCAGACCATCGCGACGAACACGAAGAGAGCGTACGATATCGGCGAGTAGACGAATGCCAGCACGATCGACAGCGCGTACGACGCGAGCGACATCCGTCCTTTCATGTCGTGGCCGACCGCCTGGGCCAGGCGTGATCCGTGCCCGTCTGCGGCAATGATCGTCATCTGCAGAATCGTGTAGGCGATCGCAGACAGAAAGGCGACGCCGCCGTAAACGGCGAGCGGGACCGGTGCGTGTGGATTCCGACCCATCCATGCGGTGGCAAACGGGATGAGGGATAGCCAGAACAGCAAGTGCAGGTTCGCCCACAGAATGCCGGCGGTCACGCGTCGCATCGCGCCAACCAGCACATGATGGTTGTTCCAATAGATGCCGAGCAAAACGAAGCTGAGAACGTAGGCCGCGAGATCCGAGCCCAGTTCTCTGAGCGCGTGCAAATCGATTCCCGCCGGCGGCCGGAGCTCCAGCACCATAATCGTTATGATGATGGCGATGACGCCGTCGCTGAAGGCTTCCAGCCGTCCCTTGCTCACGAGTCCTCCTGGCCGCCATCGTAGCAGGTTGGCGAAGGCGACGATCTGTTTCAGGCTTGCCAGGATCCGTGGTGCGGGATCCGGGATCCGTTCGGCACACGCTTAGAGCGGTTTCAAAACTCTCTAGGACAGTGGCGTCCGAGGGGCGAAGCCCCTCGGAGTGATGTAGGAGCCAACGATGATCACTGGGGCGCACGTTCTTCTTTTCAGCGGCGATGCCGACGCCGACCGCGCGTTCGTGCGCGACGTGCTTGGATTCCGATCGGTCGACGCGGGACATGGCTGGTTGATTTTTGCCTTGCCCCCTAGCGAGATGGCGGTGCATCCATCCGACTCACCCGCGGAATCGTCGTCGGAAATCGGCGCTTCGCTGTATTTGATATGTGCGGACGTGCAGGCGTTCATCAAGACGATGGAGAGCCGTCAGGTGAAGTGCGCTCCCGTCGTGACCGAACGATGGGGATTGCGAACCAGTCTCCAACTTCCCAGCGGCGGGCGGCTCGGCGTCTATCAGCCGACGCATCCGACTGCGATCTGACGGCTTACTCCTCGGCGAGGAGCGCCGTCGCGATCTGTTCCCACTCTGCATCGAGGCTCTCGCGGCACTCAGGTTTGTGCGCCCGCCGATACCAGTAACCGGCGTTGCCGAGATCTCCTTCTTTTCGATGAAGGTAGGCGTGTATCCACGCTCCGGTTTCGTTATCAATGTCCTGGGCAACGCTGTGTGCGGCGTCCCAGTCACCCTTGGCATCGTGCCAGAGCGCTCGAAGCGCCGGTGAAAGCGATGCCGCCGCCCGAGGTTCGGCGATGGTCTTCTTGAACTCTGAAAGCGTCATGGCGCCCCTATTGTCGCTGATCGGCGGTCAGTTCGGCTTGAACGATGAAGCGCCTGTCATCTCGCTCTCGTTCTCAATCGGTGGAACTGTGGAGCGCCGGCCACGAGGCTGCATTGGCAGCGGTGACCAGCGCTCACAGATCGGTATCGTCGAAGGTTACGCTCGCGTGCGTCGCAGCGTGCGAACGCCCGTGAGCGCCGAGCTCGAGCTGTGGTGTATGCTTCGCCCGGAGTTTCAGATGAGGTCGTTGCTGCTGGTCGCACTTTCACTCGTCGCTCAATCACCCGCTCGCGCGCCGGCGATCGACGACGTCGCGTGGTTGACCGGTTGCTGGGAGTACACCTCCGGAGCGCGAATCGTCGAAGAGCACTGGCTCGCGCCGCGCGCGCGAACGATGATGAACGCGGGGCGGACGACGCAGGGAGACAAACTGATCGAGTTCGAGACCGTGATTATCCTTGAGCAGGAGGGACGGCTCGCCTATGAGGCGCACCCCTCGGGACAGCCGTCAGCGGTGTTCCTCTCGCAGCGTGTCGCTGATCGCGAAGTCGTGTTCGAAAACCTGCAGCACGACTTTCCTCAGCGTGTCGGCTACAAACGCGATGGTGATTCGCTGGTTGGTTGGATTGAAGGGCCGCGAAATGGCCAGACTCGGCGAATCGAGTTTCCGTACCACCGGGTTGCGTGCGCGAGTAACGAGCCGTAGGTGTCAATCGATCAGTAATCAGCGACGTTCACTGTCACACTGCGATCCAACCAAGAGAAGGACAAGAGAAAGGAGAAGAGCCTTTCTCCTTTTTGTCTCTTGAGATTTGGTCGCAGCGGCCGTCGGTGATTGAGCCTACCGAGCGAGGAACAGATCGTAAGCGGTGTTACCGCTCTCGCGTTGATACCGATAGTCCAGGCCGTCGAGAAACGATTCGAACTCAGGCATCTCTCCGTCCGGCACTTCGAAGCCGGCCAGCACGCGGCCGAAGTCCGCGCCGTGATTGCGGTAGTGGAACAGGCTGATGTTCCAACGGCCACCGAGCTTTTCGAGGAATGCCATCAACGCCCCCGGACGTTCGGGAAACTCGAAACGATAGAGCTGTTCGTGGGCGACGTCCGCGCTGCGGCCGCCGACCATGTGGCGAACATGGAGCTTGGCCGTCTCGTTGTCGGTCAAATCGACGGTGGCGTAGCCGCCGGCGTTGAGCGTGGCGGCGATGTCGGCGGCGTCCTGGCGGGAACGGGTTGCGATGCCGACGAAAATGTGCGCGACGTCGCGTCCGCTCAAGCGGTAATTGAACTCCGTCACTACCCGCCGCCCGATGGTGGCGCAGAAGGCGCGGAACGCACCCGGCCGTTCAGGGATGCTGACGCCGAAGAGCGCTTCGCGCGCGTCGCCGACCTCCGCGCGCTCGGCGACGAACCGCAATCGATCGAAGTTCATGTTCGCGCCGCTCAGAATCGCGGCGAAGCGCGCGCCGTTGACTTTCTCCCGCTCGACCCATCTCCGCAGGCCGGCCACGGCCAGCGCGCCCGCGGGCTCCATGATCGTGCGGATGTCGTCGAAAATGTCCTTGATCGCAGCGCAGATCTCGTCGTTCGATACCCGCACGATTTCGTCCACGGTCGTCTGGACGATGGGGAACGTCAGCGCCCCGACTTCGCGGACAGCGACACCATCGGCAAAGATGTCTACCGAGTCGAGCACGACCCGCCTGCCAGCGGCGATCGACTGATACATCGCGTCCGCGCCGCACGGCTCGACGCCGATGACCTTGACGGCCGGGCGCAGCGCCTTCACGTAACTCCCGACTCCCGAAATCAGGCCGCCGCCGCCAACCGGGACGAAAATCGCCGACACGTCCCCGAGCCGGTGGCGCAGAATCTCATCGCCGACGGTTCCCTGACCGGCGATGACGAGCGGATCGTCGAACGGGTGAACGAAGACCAGCCCGCGCTCTACCGCCAGCTCGTGGCAACGTGCCTGTGCGTCCGTGTAGGTGTCGCCGGCCAGGACGACTTCCGCGCCGAGATCGCGAACCGCTTCAATCTTGATCTCCGGGGTCGTCTGCGGCATGACGATCAGCGCATGGATGTCGAGATGGCGTGCGGCGAACGCCACACCTTGCGCATGATTGCCGGCGCTGGCGGCGATCACCCCGCGCCGCCGTTCGTCCGCGGTCAGGTGGGCGATCCGGTTATAGGCACCGCGCAGCTTGTAGCTGAAGATCGGCTGCAGATCCTCGCGCTTGAGAAGGACGTCGTTGCCAAGACGCCGCGAAAGGCGGGGCGCCGGGTCGAGCGGCGTTTCCTGGGCCACGTCGTAGACACGACTGGTCAGGATCAGCCGGAGCATCTCGTCCGGCGCCGGCGGCCGCTCGTGAGCGCGACTTGTCACCGTGTGGTGGACACCGGTTGGATATGGATCCCGCACTCGAGCTTCTGTCCCTGCCAACGGCCCGACCTCTCATCGGATGGATCGAGCGGACGCGTCGTGCAGGGCTCGCACCCGATGCTCGTGTATCCGAGATCGTAGAGCGGAAGCAGCGGAATCTGGTGCTGTTTTGCGTAGGCCCAGACCTCTTTCGTCGTCCAGGTCGCGAGAGGGCTGACCTTGCGAATCACCCGACCCGACGGCAGGCGGAATGGCTCCAGGTGCGACAGGTTCGCGCGGCTCGGCGACTGTTGACGGCGGAGTCCTGTAAACCACACCTCGTATCCCTCGAGCGCTGAGAATAGCGGCTCGACCTTGTGACGGGCGCAGCACGCGTCAGTGCTGGTCTGCCACAGGCCCGGCGACGGTTCACTGGCGCGCAGGTTGACGAGGTTCAAGCCCCACCGCTCGGTCAGTTCGTCGCGGTACGCATAGGTTTGCGCGAAGTGGTGGACCGTGTCGAGGAACAGCACCGGGATGTCCGGCCTCGTCTGCCGCAGCATGTGCAGGACGACGACGTCTTCGGCCTGGAAGCTGCACGTGATGCACGGCGCTCCCACGGCGTCGAGTTGTCCGGCGACTACGAGTTCTGCATCGCTCATGTGAGTATCTCCTCGAGGACCCTGCGCACCGCATCGACCGCTTCCGCTTCGGAAGCCGCCATGCGAGCCGCCTGCGCCAGCCGTCCCGCCGCACCCGCCTGATGTCCGATCCCGCGCGATTCGGTGACCCGCTGGATGATCATGCCGGCGCCCGCCGTAAAGTTCGTGGCCGGGTCGATCAGGATGAAGCTGCCGGTGGCGCGATCGCTTCGATAACTATCGAACGCGATCGGTCGTGACGCGATCACGGTTGCGACACCGATCTCGTTCAACGCGAACGGCCGATCGACCTCCGCCGACACGGTCGTTGTGCCGTGCTTCAGCAGGTAGACACGTCCAGGGTCCAGAGGCCGCTCGTCCATCCAGACGAGATCCGCATCGAAGCGATTCCCGACTTCGGTCTCACCGCTGACGAGGACATCCCCTCGACTGATGTCGATCTCGTCTTCGAGCGTCACCGTCACCGACATCGGCGCGAACGCCTGCTCGATGTCGCCATCCCACGTGACGATGCGCTGGACCCGGCTGGATCGGTTTGCCGGCCAGACGGTGATCGAATCGCCGACGTTGATGATGCCGGAACAAATCTGTCCAGCATACCCGCGGAAGTCGTCAGACGGCCGGACGACCAGCTGCACCGGGAAGCGGAAGGGACGCCGCGTGGTGTCTTGATCGATCTCGACCGTCTCGAGATGCTCCAGCAGGCTGGGGCCTTCGAACCAGGGTGTGGTTTCGCTCGTCGTGATGACGTTGTCGCCCTTCAGCGCGCTCATGGGGATCGCATGAACAGAGGCGTCCCCCTGAATCTCGGCGAAGGCCGAGACGATGTCGTCGAAGATGCGGCGATCGTAGCCGACGAGGTCCATCTTGTTGACCGCCAGCACGAGATTCGTGATCCCGAGCAACTGCGCGATCCGCGCGTGTCGTCGAGTCTGTTCGCGAACGCCGTGCCGCGCGTCGACCAGCAGGATGGCGAGATCGGCGGTTGACGCACCGGTGGCCATGTTGCGGGTGTACTGCTCGTGCCCCGGCGTGTCGGCGAGGATGAACTTGCGCCGGGCGGTTGCGAAGTACCGGTAGGCAACGTCGATCGTGATGCCCTGTTCGCGCTCGGCGCGCAGACCGTCCGTGAACAGCGAGAAGTCGATTGGCCCCGCGGTGCGGTTCCGCGACGCTGCGGTGACGGAGTGGATCTGATCCTCGTAGACGCCGCGCGAATCGTACAGCAGACGCCCGATCAACGTGCTCTTCCCGTCGTCCACGCTCCCGGCCGTGCAGATGCGGAGCAGATCCGACATCAGAAGTAGCCCTCTCGCTTCTTCAGCTCCATCGATCCATCCTGATCGTGATCGATGACCCGGAGCTGACGCTCGGACTGCCGGACCTGGACGAGCTCCTCGATGATCTTGGGCACGGTGTCGGCTTCCGATCGGACGGCGCCGGTGCACGGCGAACAGCCGAGCGACCGCATGCGGCACATGACGCGCTCGTGGCGATCGCCGGGCAGGGGAGTCACGAATGGCTGCTCGGCGACGATGAGCGAGTTGCCGCGAACGATCACGTCGCGCTCTTTGGCGAAATAGAGAGGAACGACCGGGATCTGCTCGACGTCGATGTAGTGCCACACATCGAGCTCGGTCCAGTTCGACAGCGGAAACACGCGGATGCTTTCGCCCGGACGGATACGGCTGTTCAGGAGATGCCAGAGCTCTGGACGCTGCCGCTTCGGATCCCACTGGCCCTTCTCGTCGCGCAGCGAAAACACCCGTTCCTTCGCGCGCGATCGCTCCTCGTCGCGACGGGCGCCGCCGAACGCGGCCTGGAAGTTGCCCGCCTCGAGCGCATCGAGCAGCGATTTCGTCTTGAGCAACCCGCAGCATCGCTGGGTGCCGACGGCAAAAGGCTGAGTGCCATCGGCTATCGCCTCTTCATTGGTGTGGACGATGAGCTTGGCGCCGATCGACCGCACGTAGTTGTTCCGGAACTCAATCATTTCGCGGAACTTGTACGTGGTGTCCACATGGAGCAGCGGAAACGGGATACGACCGGGATAGAACGCTTTCTGCGCAAGGCGCAGCATCACCGACGAGTCCTTGCCGATCGAATACAGCATCACCGGCCGCTCGAACTCGGCGACGACTTCGCGGATGATGTGGATGCTCTCAGCTTCGAGCGCCCGCAGGTGATCGAGACGGAGCGGCTGCGCGGCTTGCGCAACCGGCCGTTCTGCCATGTGCGGGGTGGCGCTGCCTTCTTGATAGCTTGAAACGACGTCCGGAGCTGTGTGCATGTCATCTCCCTGCTCTCCGCGCCCTGGATGCGCGGAGCTCGCCCGATCGACCACCTGGATTGAGGCCGTGCGATATGCGAGGAGAAGCTTGAAGATGTGGAAACTGAAGAACTTAGAGGCGTCTCACCCGCGCGTCGCCGGCATGGTACAGGCGCATCGACAACAAATCGACGCGGCCTGAATCGGACGACAGCAGATGAGGTCCAAAGACATCCAGAACAGCAACTTACCAGCCGGTCCGGGGGGGTGTCAAGTCGGCTCTCGAAAGTTAAAAGTTAAAAGTTAGAAGTTAAAAGTACGGCCGCCGGTCTTCCGCCTTTCAACTTTTGCCTTTTAACTTTTAACTTTTCACGACTCAGTGAAGCCGCACCCTGACACCTCCCGTCACCAGCCGGGGTGACCCGACGGTGGTCGGCAGGGTCCCGACGAAATACTCCTCGTCGAACAGGTTCTGGACGCCAGCAAACAGCTCGAGGTTCCGCGACAGGGCACGAGACGCGAGGATGTCGACCAGCGCGTACTTCGGCAGTTGGCGAGACGCCGTGTTCTGATCGTCGTCGAACTGGGCGCCTACGAACTGCGCGCCGATCGTGGCGGTGACCAGCTTTGGATTCGAGTACGCCAGGCGGACCGAGCCGCGATGCTCAGGCACCTGCGGCAGCCACTTCCCGATGAGCAGGGGATTGGACGGGTTGGCGGTGACCTTGGCCTGGCCATAGACGTAGGCCCCCGCAATTCTCCAATCGGGCCCGAGGCGGTACTCGAGATCGGTCTGGATTCCGTAGACGTGAGTCTCTCCAAGATTCTTTCGCTGTTGGGTGACGGCGGCTCCAACCTGACTGATCGTGACGTTCGAGACGGGATCGGTGATTCGGTTGTCGTACCAGGTTGCCCGAAGCGTGGCGTTCTTCGCCGGCACGAACGACACACCCGCCTCGCCGCCGACCAACCGTTCCGGTCCCAATTCATTGTTCGCGAGCGTCAGCACTTGTCCGACCCGGAACTGCCGATACAACTCGTTCAGCGTTGGGGCGCGGAATCCCCACCCGACATCTCCCCAGACATCGACGCGGTCGGTCAGGTGATATCGAGCCGCGACGCGGGGGCTGGCGACGGTGTCGCTCCGGTCGGGAAGCGACGGCACGTTGTTCACGGGCGCGCCGATCAGGCTCGTCTCGAGGTTATGTCCGTTGTAATTGTGCCACCCGTCCACGCGCGCGCTCAGCGTCAACGTCAGCTGCGACGTTGGCGTGATCAGATCCTGTGCGAACAGTCCGAGAATCCGCTGCGTTCCGCCGGAGTTCCGCTTCAACGTGACCTGCGTTCCGGTGAGCGCATCGAGACCGTTTTCCAGGCTGTCGCCGTCAACCCAGCGAAAGTCGGTGCCGGCGCTGAAGTACTGTTTGGTGCCGAAAGCCCGTGACCACTGGACCATGCCGCCGACGTTGTCGGTCGGGACTTCCTGCGTCAGCGTCATCCGGCCGATGCTGCGTGGTGGAGTCGCCGCAGGCACCGCCAGAAAATTGCTGTGGAAGGTTTCGAAGTCAGTGAAAACCGTGGCCTGCAGTTCGCTCTGGTCCGGCATGTGGGCGCGCACCCCGCCGCTGTAGGCGTGCCAGACCGTGTCGTTCGCTTCTTCGGTGCCGTCAATCGTGCTGGCCTTGCCGTTGTTGCGGTTCTCGTCGAAGTAGGCCGTGCGCACGAACGCGTGCACCCGATCGTTGGGCGAGTAGTCCAGCTTCGCGTTGAGATTCCAGAATTGAGCGGACGCTTTGTTATCGACCTTTCCGCGCTCGCTTGCACGGACGATTTCATACCCATCGGTGTCGAACACGTTGCCATCGACGGTCAGGCCGAACTTGCCGAAGACATGGCTGCCCATGAAGTCGATCTTGGGCGTGTTGCGGCTGCCGTACTGCGCCTTCACCTCGAGTGTCTTTGGCGCCGGCGGATTGGTGATGAAGTTGATCACGCCACCCATCGCGTAATTCCCATAGAGGCTCGACGTCGAGCCGTCCACCACCTCTATCTGCTCAGCGCTTTCGAGCGGCACGCGCGACCAATACACCCAGCCTCCGAACGGATCGTTGTTGGGAACGCCGTCAACGAGCACGAGCGTTCGGCTGACACCGCTCGGCCCAATCCCGCGGAGCGAGACGCCCTGCGCCGTCGGGTGCGACGCGAGGCTGCTGGTGCGGCGGAAAAGGCTGAACGTCGGGATTTGCCGCAACACATCATCGGCAACGAGCGCGGGGGACTGTTTGATGTCTTCCCGATCCACCACGCTGATAGACGCAGGAACATCGCCGTTGCGGCGCTCGCTTCGCGTCGCGGTGACGGTAACGGCTTCCTGCACCCCGGCTGGGGAGAGGATCAGATCGACGTTGTTTCGCGGGGCGCCGGCGGCGAGCGTCTGTTTGAGCTCCGCGAATCCGGCGGCACGCACGACGACGACGACGTCGCCGGATGCCGGTGCGGTAATCGTGAACCGGCCGTCAGGTCCTGTAGCCGCCTGCGCATCTTTCGATCCGTTGCGAACGACGATGGTCGCGCCAGCGACCACCGCGCCTGAGAGATCGTGAACCGTTCCGCTCATCGACGCCATTTCGTCGGAGCGGGTCGTGATCGTGCTTGTTTGAGCCTGAGGAAGTGCCGCGGGCGTGGAACCCGCCAATGAGACGAAGAACAGGACAGCAACCGGTATCATCAAAGACTCCTGTTACCTCACGTTACGACGGCGGTGCCCCCGAGTTTACCGCGCCTGTACAATATGGTCCATGATCCCATGCCTGCTGGCCGCGCTCATGGCGCTCGGCCAGTTCGCGCAGGCCAACACGGGTGAACTGCGAGTCACCGTAACGGATTCGACCGGAGCGGCACTGCCGGGACCGGTTGAAGTCGTCAGCCCGGCCAACGAATTTCGTCAGCAACTCGATACCGACGCCTCGGGCGTGGCCATCGTCCGACGACTGCCGTTCGGTTCGTACCGCGTTGCCGTGAGTCGGACAGGATTTGCCGACGTGACGCAAATCGTCGAAATCCGTTCAGCGCTGCCGACCGAGTTTCACGTGACGATGAACCTGTCGGCCGTGCAGACGCAGACGACCGTGACCGCCGACGCCGCGCTGATCGATCCGCATCAGCCTGCGTCGGTCCATCGTATTGGCACCGAGACCCTGCAGCAGAGAACGACTGTGCTTCCAGGCCGGGCTTTGCCAGACCTCGTGAATACTCAGCCCGGCTGGCTGCTCGAAGCCAACGGGATCCTTCATCCTCGCGGCTCCGAATATCAGACGCAGTACGTGGTCGACGGTCTGCCGATGACGGACAACCGCTCGCCGGCCTTTGCGCCTGAGCCGGGCGCCGACGACGTGCACGGCATGACGATCATGACCGGCGGGTATCCGGCGGAATACGGGCGCAAGCTTGGCGGCATCATCGAAGTCGTCACCGGGGCCTCAGCGAGGCGAGGGTTCGGCAGTTCCGTGTCGGCGTCCGTCGGCAGCTTCGAGACCGGCAGCGGTGAAGCCATCCTTGAGCACGGCGGTGAGAAATCCACAATCAGCGTAACCGCCGCCGCTGCGACGACGGATCGTTACCTTGATCCCCCGGTCGAAGAGAACTTCACCAACCATGGTTCCACCGCGAATGCGTCGATGCGCTTCGAACGCACCCTGTCGTCGTCGAGCCGCCTTGGCATCATCCTCCGCCACGGTTCGTCGCAGTTCCTGGTGCCGAACGAGCACATCCAGCAGGAGGCCGGACAGCGGCAGGACCGCAACAGCCTGGAGAACGCCGCCCAGTTTTCGATCCAGCGGATCTTCTCGTCCAGCGTGGTGGGTGACGTCCGCGGCATGGTCCGCGACGTGTCCGCCAAACTCTGGTCCAATCCCGAATCGACCCCGATTATCGCGTCGCAGGACCGTGGCTTCCGCGAGTTCTATCTGAACGGCTCGGTCTCGGGGCATCGCGGCGTGCACGAATGGAAAGCTGGCGGGGACATCAGTTCCGGAACCGTGCGCGAGGAGTTCGCCTACACGATCACGAACGAGGATGATTTCGACGCCGATGTGCCGCCGGACTTCAATTTTGCGGATCGTCGTCACAACAACGAGCAAGCTGTGTTCGTCCAGGATCAGATTCGCAAAGGCCCGTGGACGGTGAATGCGGGGCTACGCTGGGATCATTACAGCCTCGTCATCGAGGACAACGCGTTCAGCCCGCGCCTTGCGGTGGCATGGTCATCTCCCGGCAAGGACCTCGTGCTCCGGGCTTCGTACGATCGTGCGTTTCAGACGCCTGCGATCGAGAACCTTCTCCTGGCGAGCACCGACGAGTTCGAGCGGCTTGGCGCCGAGACCGCACGCCTGCCGGTGCCGACATCGCACGGAAACTTTTTTGAAGCAGGCATGGCGAAGTCGATTGGCAGCCGTGCGCGAATCGATATCACGGGCTTTAACCGGCGCATGACCGACGTCGCAGACGACGACCTGCTGTTGAATACCGGCGTCAGCTTTCCGATTGCGTTCGACCGCGCCAACATTTACGGTGCAGAAGCCAAGTTCGAATTTCGTCAATGGAAGAACGTGTCGGGTTTCCTCGGCTATTCCTTGCTGCACGGTGTCGGTCAGCTGCCGGTTACCGGAGGGCTCTTCCTCGGCGAGGACATCGAGGAGCTCGAATCCACCGAGGAGTTCCCGCTCACGCAGGATCAGCGCCACACGGTCCGCGGGCGCGCCACCTATCAGTTCTCCCAGTCGGCCTGGATTGCGGTGGCAGGATCGTACGGAAGCGGCCTGCCGTTCGAGGATTTTAGCGGAACACCTGAGGATGCCGCGGAGCAATTCGGTCAGAACGTTGTCGATCGTGTCGACTTCGAAACCGGCCGGGTCAAAGCCAACGCGTCGCTCGACATTGCCGCCGGCATGACGGTCGGCAAGTGGGCAAAGAGTGCGCTCCGGCTGCAGGCAGAGGTTCGCAACCTCACGAACCGCTTCGACGTGATCAACTTCGCCGGGCTGTTCTCAGGTACCGCGCTCGCCGCACCGCGCAGTTTCTCGGTGCGGCTGCGCTGGGACACTCGGTGACAGGTGAAAAGTCAAAAGTTTAAGGTTAGAAGTTAAAAGTAAAGGCAAGCACTCCGTACTTTCGACTTTTAACTTTTTACTTTTAACGTTCTACCGTCGGGTAGCGACGACTACGCCCCAGGGGCTGCCGCCGGTCGAGACCTTTTTCAGCACCTTGCCTGCCGCGACGTCGATGATTGACACGTCGCCGCTCGGGCCGTTGGCCGTGAAGAGTTTGGAGCCGTCCGCGCTGAGCGCCATTCCCCACGGACGTGCGCCGACCTCGGTGATCGTCCGCACGAGCTTCTGGCTCGCGACGTCAATCACCGCGACGGCGCTCGCGCGTCCCAGTGACATGAAAAGCAGGGTGCCGTCATGCGACAGAATGCCGCCCATCGGCCTCGGTGCCGTCTCCGCGCCTTCGATCTTGGGGAGCTGAATGGTCTTGACGACTTTACGTTTCGGCACATCAATGACGCTGATGAGCCCCGCGGTCTCGCTTGGCACGAACGCGAGGACGCCGTCCTTGGAGAACGTCACCGAGCGTGGACGCGGCCCAGTCTTGATTCGGGTGAGCAGCTGGCGAGTTCTTGTATCGATCACCGCCACGTCGCCGGTTTCCTCCGACGTCACGAAGACTAACGTGCCGTCCGGGTTCACCGTCACCCCTTCCGGCTCCGCACCCACTTTGATGCGTGCCGCGATCTTTCCGCTGGCTACGTCAACGATCGAGGCCTCCGCAGCGTCCTCGTTCGAGACGTAAATGGTGCTGCCGTCCGGCGACATGTCGAACACCTCGGGGTCGTCGCCGCTCTCGTACTTGCGAACGAGCTTGTGCGTTGCGAGATCGACGACGCCGATGCCGTCCGCACTCCGATCGGGAGGTGGCAGCTTCGACTCGTCCACGCCTGGCCCGCCAATCGCCGACCCGGAGAGCGCGATCAAAAGCTCCCGGCCGTCACGTGACAGTCGAATCCCGCGCGGGCGCTTGCCGACCGCGATACGGTCAACGACCTGTCCGGCCTCCGGATCGATCACCACGACAGAGCCGCCGGTCTCATCGGAGACGTACAGCAACGGGCCCGAAGGCAGCGCGGGCGTCGCAGGAGGCGCAGGCGCTGGCGTGGTGGCGCCAGCCGATGAGGGTGGTGGTTCCTTCGACCCGCCGCAGCCGCTCATGACGGCCGCCACACACACGACTCCCAGGGCAGAAAATCTCAGCAGATTCCGCATCGCAGCCTCAGCGTCACTGGACGGGCGCCACATCAAAAGGAGATGGCTTCGCGTCCCTTGTTGATTTTGTCGAGGTCGATCCCGGGGACCTTGCTCAGCGCGTCGAAGTCCTTGAACTCGCCGTTCGTCTTCCGATACTCGATGATCGCGTCCGCGTCCTTCTGCGTCACGCTGAGCACCGAGACCACGTCCTTGGCCTGCGCCCTGTTGATGTTGACGCGGCCGCTCACTCGGAGCAGGTATTCCTCGGCCGTCGTAAAGTCCTCGCTCGTGCCCTCAGCGCCGCGGTCGATCATTTTCTCGATGATTTCTTCCCACTGGGTGCGCGTCCGGCGCGTGGCGAGAATGCGGTCCGAGTCATGGCAATTGCTGCACACGCGTCTGAACGCCGCCGCGGGCGCGTCTTCGGGTTCCTGTGCACTCGACGCGACGACTGCGCCGACGACGGCGAAGAGTCCGACGAGGAACACAGCGGCAAACGGGCGAGACGTCGGTGAAGGGTAACTGATTTTCATGAAGTGCGTTGCGCGATTGCGTTCCGATCGCGATCCGTAAGCGCCTCCTGCGCCCGGCGCGTATTCTCTAACTATACCGTCTTTCACCAGACGCGATCCGTTTTGCTCTGCAATATGACTACCGATTTCAAGTATTGCAGAGCAGAGTTGTTTCCACCGCAATACGAAAACGGAGTAAAACGTCGGCCAATTGGTTGATAGGTGAAATGCTGAATGCTGAATGCTTGAGAGCTCGGTTTTCATTCAGCATTCAGCATTCAAAATTCAGCATTTCCGTGGGGCGGAATGAGCATGACCATCAGATACAGCAGGTTTGGCTGGACCGTCGTCGCGTTTGCGGCCATGGCCGTCGTCGCGCACGCACAAGGACGCGGCGGCCCAGCATGGACGACTGTCGGAGGTGACGCGCAGCGGACGTCGTCGGTGCGCACCGACGCGAAGATCTCGCTTGCGACGATGCAATCGCCCGGCTTCCAGTTCCTGTGGAAGCGCAAGCTCGACTCCCAGCCGCTGACGCAGCCGCTCCTTCTTCCGAACATCATCGCCTACAAGGGTTTCAAAGCGCTGGCCTTCATCGGGAGCGCCTCGGGCACCGTGTACTCGATTGACTACGACTTGAACCGGATGTTCTGGGAGCAGAAACTCGCCACATCATCGAGCCGTGTTTCCGCGTGTGCCTCCGGGCTGCCCGTGCTGACCAAGGCGACGGCACTCGTGCCTGCGGCGGGCGGACGCGGAAATCGCGGCGGCGGACCCGGCGGTGGTCCGGCCGCTCCCGGCGGTCGAGGTGCTCCTGGCGAGGCTGGCCGCGCGGGTGCGCCTCCAGCCGGTGCAGCGCCGGGAGCCGGCGCCCCACCTGCTGCCGCAGGCGGCGGAGGCGGGTTCGGCGGACAAGGCGGGCGCGGTCGAGGTCCCGCAGGTCCGCAGATCGCAAATGGTCGGGGGGGCGGCGACAATGTGTTTGCCATTTCCACGAGCGGAATGGTGCACGTGATGAACCCGCAGGTCGGGACCGATCAGATTCCCCCGGTGAAGTTCCTTCCTGCGCCAGCCAGCGTCGCGGGGTCCGTGCTGGTTGATACCACCCTCTACGCAGCGACGACGGGGAATTGCCCGGGCGTGGCGAATGGAGTCTGGGCAGTCGACCTGGCGAGCGACGCGAAGACCGTGACGTCGTACGATGCCCGGGGAGCCGCAGTCGTTGGCAGCGCAGCCCCCACGCTTGGCACCGACGGAACCATCTACATCGCCACCGGGGCGGGGAACTCTCCCGTCGCCAACTCGATCGTTTCACTTCAGTCGCCGGCGCTGACGCAGAAGGACGTGTTCACCGTCGACGGGTCTCCGTTCGTCTCGAATCCGATCGCTTTTCAGTACAAAGGGAAGGACGTGATTGTCGCGGCCAACAAGGACGGCCGTCTGTACGTCCTCGACGGCGCATCGCTGGGCGGCACCGACCACAAGACGCCGCTGCACAAATCGTCGCCGGTTTCGACCGCGGCGCAAGCGGCGGCAGGTCTCGCAAGCTGGCTCGATGGTGCTGGGACTCGTTGGGTCGTCGTCACGCTCGGGGGACCCGCGTCGGCAGACACGAAGTTCGCCATGGCTAACGGGGCAGTGACGAAAGGCGCGATCGCCGCGTTTACGCTCGTGGATCAGAACGACGTGCCCACACTGCAGCCGCAGTGGATCTCGCGCGACCTCGCAACACCGGTCACGCCGGTCGCGGTGAACGGCGTCGTGTTCGTGCTCGCCAGTGGCGAGGCGGCAGCGCGCGGTCAGAAGTCAACGCCGGCGGTCTTATACGCGCTCGACGCGGCTACAGGTAAAGAGCTCTGGACAAGCGGATCGACCATCACCGCGTCGGCGAGAGCCGTTGGTCCATCGTCCGGCGACAGCCAGGTCTACGTCGTCACGACGGATGGGACGCTGTACACCTTCGGCATGCCGATGGAACGATAGAGGACTCGAACGATGATGAACATGACGAAACGGTGGATTTCCCTGGCGACGATGACCGCCTTCTGCGGCGTGGCATGGAGCACCGGCCGGCCGCATATGGTGACGGTGAACGCGCAGAGCAACGGCGCGGCGTTATATGACTGGACGACCGACGGGGGTGACAACCAGCGCACCGGGTGGAACAAACAGGAAAAGACGCTGACGAAAGACAACGTCAAGAACCTGAAGCTTCTCTGGAAGATGGAGACCAAGAACCAGGTGCGCGCGTTGCATTCGCTGATGCCGGTCATCGTCGTCGGGCAACTGAATACGCCGGTCGGGACGAAGCAGGTCGGATTCCTCGCCGGGATCTCGGACAACCTCTACGCGTTCGACACCGACACCGGCAAGGTCATCTGGCAGAAGCACTGGGACTATCCCGAACCACCCAGCCGCGGAGGCGGTGGCGGTGGCGGCGGGCAAGCGCAGCCGACTGACCCGGCTCACCTCGGCTTCCTCCGCCCGGGCGGCAGCAGCGACACGCCTGTGATTGGTCCGGCGGATGCGCAAGGCCGACGGCCGATCTACTTCGTCACCGGCGACGGGATGCTTCACACCCTCAACGCCGCGACCGGCGACGATCTGCAGCCGCCGTTCACCTTTCATGTCGGCAAAGGCTGGAGCCTGAATCTCGTCGACAACGTCATCTGGATGGCGAACACGTACGCCGGAGAAAGTCTGTCGGCGGTGAAACTGGACGATCCGCAGCACAAGGTGATGAACTTCAACGCCGGGAGCGGCGGCGCGTGGGGACGCCGCGGCGCCGTCATCGACTCGACGGGTGCCGCGTGGACGACGACCGGTGACGGGGTGTACGACCCGACGAGCGATCCCCCTCGCTACGGCAACAGCGTCATCGGTGTACAGATCGCCGGCGACCAGTTGAAGTTGAAGGACTACTACACGCCGACCAATTGGGACTGGCTGAGGAAGCGCGATCTCGACCCCAACAACACCCCGACGATTTTCACCTTCAAAGGGCGCGAACTGATGGCGGCATCAGGCAAGGAGTGCCGCATGTACTTGCTTGATCCCAAGTCGCTCGGCGGCGCCGATCATCAAACGCCGCTTTTCAAGACGCCGCTCTTCTGCAACGAGGAGGTCGATTTCCAGGATGCGGGCAGCTGGGGTGCGCTCTCGACCTGGGAGGATCCGTCTGGCACGCGCTGGGTGCTGGCGCCGTTCTGGGGTCCTGCGCATTCGCAGGCGAAGTTCCCGATCATGAACACGCCGCTGACGAAGGATGGCGGCGTTGCAGCGTTCAAGGTCGAGGACAAGAACGGCAAGGTGGAGCTATCGCCGGCGTGGATCTCGCGCGACATGAAGCGCGGCGAACCGGTCGTCATCGCCAACGGCATGGTGTTCGGCTACGGCAGCGGCGAGGAGACCAAGCAGGCGTGGCCGGACATCGGGCTGCAGTTCGACTCGACGATCCGCGCGGAAAAGGGCACCCACGCAACGATCTACATCCTCGATGCCCAGACCGGCAAGGAACTGTGGTCGAGCGGCGACCAGATGCACCAGTGGAACCACTTTAGTGGGATCACCGTTGCCAATGGCCGGATCTATCTGGGGACCTACGACGGGACGCTGTACTGCTTCGGATTATAGGGATTGCTGATTGTTGATTGCTGATTGTTGATTGAAAGGCCAAATCAGCAATCAGCAATCGAAAATCAGCAATTGCCTGCTTCCACCCTTTGGGCGCAAGATAGCGCCGCCATGCCATCCCACGACTCGTCCCACCGCCTGCTTTGGCTGATCGTTCCGCTGTTCGCCGCGGTGCTCGTGCACGCCAACGGCGAACAGACTCGGCTGCTTCGTTCGCCGACCGTCAGTGCGACCCAGATTGCGTTCGCCTATGCGAACAACATTTGGGTCGTGGATCGCACCGGCGGCGTGGCGCGCCGCGTCACGAGCTTCCAGGGACAGACGACGAACCCTCACTTCTCTCCCGACGGGAAGTGGATTGCGTTCACCGGTGAATACGCCGGCAACGCCGACGCATACGTCGTCCCCGCCGAGGGCGGAGAGCCGCGCCGATTGACGTGGCATCCAGGCGCCGACACGGTGCAAGGCTGGACGCCTGACGGCAAGAGCGTCATGTTCGCGTCGGGCAGAGCGACTGAGGCGCCGAGCGGGGCACCACGATTCTGGACCGTTCCACTGGAAGGCGGTGTCGAGCAGCCGATGCCGCTGCCGCGGGCGTATCAGGGAAAGATTTCGTCCGACGGATTGCACATCGCGTATCGCCTGAACAACTCGTGGGACGAAGAGCGGCGCAACTATCGTGGCGGTCAGAACCGGCCGATCTGGATCGTCGATACCAAGACCTACGATCTCCTGACGCCGCCGTGGACCGATTCGAAGGATATGGATCCAGTCTGGGTTGGCGATGCGGTGTACTTCCTGTCCGATCGCGACGGCGTCTCGAACGTGTGGTCGTTCGACACCAAAGCCAAGAAGCTGACCCAGGTGACGCGCTTCACCGACTTCGACGTCAAGACGCTCGACTCCGGTGCAGGCGCCGTCGTCTTCGAGCAGGCCGGCTACATCCACGAGATGGATCCGAAGACGGGAAAGGCATCGATCGTCACCATCCGGGCGACGGGAGACTTTCCGTGGATGATGCCGCGGTGGGAAGACGTCACGAGCCGCATCAACAGTATTGTGTTGTCTCCGACCGGCAAGCGAATCGCGGCCGAAGCGCGCGGGGAGATCTTCAGCATTCCGGCGGAGAAGGGAGACGTCCGGAATCTGAGCCACTCGAGTGGATCGGCCGAGCGCGATCCAGCCTGGTCACCGGACGGGAAATATCTTTCCTACTTCAGCGACAAGTCCGGCGAATACAAGGTCGTGCTCGAAACGCCGGATGGGCTGACCCCGCCGCGCGAGATCGCGCTCGAGAAGCCGGCGCACTACTACACCCCATCGTGGTCTCCTGACTCGAAGAAGATCGTCTTTACCGACACGAACCTGCACGTGTGGGTGCTCGACGTCGAAAGCGGAAAAGCAAAAGTGGTCGGTCAGGATCCATGGATGGTGCCGCAGCGAACGCTCAATCCCGTGTGGAGTCCTGATTCGAAGTGGATTGCCTATGCCAGCCGGCTGAAGTCGCTATACCACGCCGTCTTCATCAGCAACGTCGAGACCGGCGTCACCAAGCAGGTCACCGACGGCCTGGCTGACGCGGTGTGGCCGGCGTGGGACGCGAGCGGCAAGTATCTCTGGTTCCTTGCCTCGACGGATTTCGGCCTGCGATCGCAATGGCTCGACATGACCTCGTACGACCGCGAGGAGAACTTTGGCTTGTATCTCGCGGTGCTGAAGAGGGGCGACCCGAGCCCGCTGCTCCCGGAGAGCGATGAAGATGCCGGCGTTGGCAATCGTCCGGCCGGTGCCGCTGCCACGCCGAATGCCTGCACCGCGCGGCGCGGTGGTCAGGGACAATCGGGCGCCGGTGACGCGAGTGCAGAGGCGCCAGCTGATCAACCAGCCGCCGCGGCGCGCCCGCGGACGCCGCCCACGGTGCAAATCGATTTCGACGGCCTGCAGCAGCGCATCATCTCAATCGAGGGAGTGCCGGAGCGGCAGTACTCAGATCTCCGCGCCGGCACCGCCGGCACGGTCTTCTACCTCGAAGCTGGAGCCGCCGAAGGACGCGGCGGCGCCGGTAGCGGAAGCATGCTGCAGCGTTATCGCGTCAGCGATCGCCGCGCCTCCACGTTCGTCAGCGCCGTTGCCGAATACGATCTCAGCGCCGACGGGTGCAAACTCCTGTACCGCACCGGCGGTGGCGGCGGCCGCGGCCGTCAGGGTGGCGCTGCTGCCGGCGCGTCCACAGTGAATCTGTTTCTCGTCGACACGGCCGCTGCGCCGCAGGCCGGGCAGGGACGTGTCAATGCAACGCTGCGGATGTACCTCGAGCCGAAAGAGGAGTTCAAACAGATCTTCAACGAGGGCTGGCGCAACCAGCGCGATTACCTCTACGTGCCGAACACGCACGGCGCTGACTGGCCGAAGATGAAGGAGATGTACGGCCAGTTGCTGCCCTACGTGAACCACCGCGCCGACCTGAACTACCTCCTCGACAACATGGGGGCCGAGATCGCGATCGGCCATTCGTTTGTCCGCGGCGGCGACATGCCCGAAGTGCCGCCGTCGATCGGCGGCCTGCTCGGCGCCGACTTCAGCATCGAGAACGGCCGTTACAAGATCGCCAAGATCTACGACACCGAGAGCTGGAACCCCGAGCTGCGGGCGCCGTTGGCCGCCCCTGGCGTCAACGTTTCGGTCGGCGACTACGTCCTTGCCATCAACGGTGTCGAACTGAAGGCGCCCGACAACATGTACCGTCTTCTCGACGGCACCTCTGGACGACAGACCGCGATTGCCGTCAACAACAAGCCGGTAATGGAAGGCGCTCGCGTGGTCACGGTCGTCCCAGTGCCGAGCGAGCAGACGTTGCGCACGCGCGCCTGGGTCGAATCCAACCGGCGGCTCGTCGACAAGCTCTCGAACGGTCAGCTGGCGTACGTCTATCTGCCGAACACGGGCCAGCCAGGCTACAGCAGCTTCAATCGCTACTACTTCGCGCAGCAGGAGAAGGCCGGTGCGATCATCGACGAACGCTACAACGGTGGCGGTTCGGCGGCCGACTACATCGTCGATGTGCTGCAGCGTCAGTTCGACGGCTATTTCAACAACGTCGCGGGCGATCGATATCCGTTCACCAGCCCATCAGCGGGCATCTGGGGACCGAAGGTGATGATCATCAACGAGATGGCCGGCTCCGGCGGCGATCTCATGCCGTACATGTTCCGGCTCCGCAAGGTGGGCCCGCTCGTGGGCAAGCGCACCTGGGGTGGCCTTGTCCACACCGCGGATACGCCGACGTTCGTCGACGGCGGCTCGATGATCGCGCCGCGCGGCGGCTTCTTCACGCGAGAAGGCAAGTGGGCGGTCGAAAACGAGGGCGTCGCGCCGGACATCGACGTGGAGAATTTTCCGAAAGAGGTGATCGCTGGTCACGACCCGCAACTCGAACGCGCGGTCGAAGAGGGTATGCGGTTGCTGAAGGCGAATCCTGTCGATCGGAAAACGACGGAGCCGCCGGCCCCTACATGGGGGAAGAGGAAAGCCGGCGGTTCGTAGGACGGGACCCCAGAATCCACCCGCAAAATCAGCGGTATTGATCCGAATGCAGCGTGACAGTGGATGTCGTGGCTACTTTGCTTCCACGATATCGAATTCGATCTTCAACTCATCTTTGACACTAACCGTGCCGCCGGCGATTCGGATGGGTTTGATGCCGAAGTCGGTCTGCCGGAGCCTGGTCTCGCCGCGATAACGTCCGTCGGACAGGACGACGGGAAACGTCACGACCCGTGTCACGCCGTGGATCGTCAGGCTGCCGGACACGTTCCATCGGCCTGCGCCCGTACTCTCGATCGCCGTCGACACGAACTTGATCGTCGGGAATCTCGCCGTATCGAGCACGTCAGCTCCGAGCATACGTGTTCGCACCTCGCCGCGCTTCGCCTGATCCAGATCAGGATCGAGCGGAACGAGATCGGTGGTGTTGACCACGAGTTCGATTGCCGGGGACGGCGTGGTCGCGATCGTGCCGCTGGCGATTGGCGCGCTAATGACGTGGTTATCGGCGAACGCCGAGAACATTCCTGACTTGTAGACGAAGACGGTCAGCTTCGAATGCTGGACATCGACTGGTCCCGCATCGACGGTCACTGCTGAGACTACCGTCGCGAAGGCAGCTGCGATTAAGACAGATCTTGAAACGAGCGGTCTCGTACCCATGACTTCATGGACGCTGGAGATGCACCGTTGGGTTCACACACTCGCATGAGGCGGACGTGAACTCCGACGTGCTCGAGCTCATCGCAATGTCGGTGCCACTCGCGCGATGCCGAAGAGCGCACCTGCTCTGCGTTTCTGCCGAAGAAGAGCTTCTGCGACCGTAAACGCTTACTCCTCACGAAACCCGGGCATAACCGAGCTCACACCTTTTCTGGAGAGTTCGAGGCGGGGGTCCGCCTGGTATCGCCATTGCTCCGAAGGAGGACATGCCTCGGAACGAAGCGCGCTTCATACCTGCGGCGTTTGGCCTGGCCGTCAATCAACACTCAGCAATCAAGAATCAGCAATAAAAACGCCGTGGCTCACTTGGCCACCACCGGCTCGAGTTTCAGTTTTCCGGCTTCCGCATTGAACGCCGGCAGATCGGCGGCAAGCACCTGCTGCAGCTTATCCGTCTGCACTTTCAGCTCGCCAATCAGATCCTGGAGGATCGGATTGATGCTCGCGATCGGTTTGCCATCTCCGGTGTTCACCGCGCGCAGCAGCGATGCGATGCGGTTGTTGATCCTGATTGGGAAGTTCAGCGGGTCCTGGCTGCTCTGGTTCTTGACCTGGTAGATCGCTTCTTCGACCGCCGACAGATTGGCCGCGAGCTTTCCGCCAGCATCCGCCAGCTGCGGATCGCTTGACTTGGCCAGTCGATCCTTCACCTGTTGCTTGACGCTGCGGATGAGAATGACCGCGTTGTTCGCCTCGCTGGCTTTGTCCCGAATCCTGATCCCGAGATCGAACTGCTCCTTCAGGTCCGCATCCGTCGCGCTTCGCAGCGGGTGACGCTTCACGACCAGCGGCTGCGTCTGGCTCTTTCCGTCAACCGTGAGACGAACCTGATAGGTTCCCGGCGGCGCAGCCGGGCCGCTGGTGGTGGCGCCCCACAGCACCATACCGGGGAAGGTTGTCGGTCCCGGGTAATCCAGATTCCACGTCGTCCGGTTCAGTCCGGCCGCCATTGACGTCGTCGGCGGACCGCCCCGGCCGCGACCGCCGGCGGGCGTCACGTTCTCGTCGACCGGGGGTGCGTTTGGATCGGGTGTGTCGGCGGTTGCAGGCTGGCCTCGTCCGGCGCCTCGCCCACGGCCACGTCCGGTGTTGGGCTCACCGCCGACTATCGAGAACGCGACGGTCCCGTTGTTATCCATGATGTCGATGCGCAGTTCCTTCGCCGGCTGCTTCAGCAGGTACGAGATCGTCGCGCCTCCCGCCCCTCTGATCGCGTCGCCAGGCTTGAAGAGATACGCGTCGGCGCTGGCGGCTGTCGCAGCCTCGCGCACCGGCGCGATGTTGTCGAGGATGTAGAAGCCGCGTCCATGCGTGGCGATCGCGATGTCGTTCTCTTCGACGATGAGATCCGAGATCTGCGTGTCGGGCAGATTCAACGACAGCGGTTCCCAGCGATCGCCGTCGTTGTAAGACACGTAGACGCCGTGCTGCGTTCCCGCGTAGAGCAGGCCACGCCGCGTTGGGTCTTCACGCACGACATGCACGTAATCGGTCGGGCCGAGGCCGTTGACGATTCGGGTCCAGGTCCGCCCCGAGTCGTGGGTTCTGAAGATGTAAGGCCGGAGATCGTCGAGCAGCGGTTTCTTGACGGCGATGTACGCGGTTCCCGGATCGAGAGCCGAGGCGTCGATCTGGCTGACGCGTCCAAACTCCGGCATGTCCTTTGGTGTCACGGTTGCCCAGGTCTTGCCGCCGTCCTTCGTGAAGCTGACGACCCCGTCGTCTGATCCCGTCCACAGGACGTTGGCGTCCGTCTTACCCGGGCCAAGCGCGAACACCGTGGCGTAGACCTCGGGCGCGTTCATGTCTTTCGTGATCGGGCCGCCGGATTCCCCGAGCGTCTTTGGATCGTGGCGCGTCAGATCACCACTGATCTTCTCCCACGATTGGCCGCCGTTGGTCGTCTTCCATACGTGCTGCGAGGACGTGTAAAGGACGTTTGGGTCCACTGGGGAGAAGATGATCGGGTAGGTCCACTGCCAGCGCTCGACGAGCGCGCTCGAGGGCTCGCCGGAAAACATTCGGGGATAGGGGCCGACCTCCCGGGTCTCGTTCGTTTTTCGGTTCAGACGGATGAGGAACGAACCGTTGTTGCCGCCGGAAAAAAAAACGTCCGGGTCCTTCGGATCAGGAGCGATGTATCCCGGCTCTGACCCGCCGGCGCCATACGTGGCTGGAATTGCACCGCCGCGCCCGGCTCCGCCGCCGCCCGCTCCGCCACGCCCGCCTCGTCCTTGCGGCGTCAGGTTAGTTTCACTTGGCACGCAGATCGTGCTGCTGTCCTGCTGCGCGCCGCAGACGTGATACGGCACGTGCGCCGTGGCGACGACGTGGTAGAACTGGCCGGTCGCGTAGTCGCGCGATGTCCAGGTCCGTTGCGGCGAGGCGCCATTGTAGGTAATGGCTCCGCCGCTGTCGCTCGCATGCATGATGTGCTGCGTATCGTCCGGATCGATCCACAAGTCGTGTGAGTCGCCGCCGGCGAAATTCACCATCGTCTTTCCGCCGTCGGTCGATTTGAACGTGCCGACGTTGAGCACGTAGACCGTGTCCTTGTCCTTCGGATCGGCGGTGACGTGCGTGTAGTAGAACGCTCGTTGCCGAAGGTTGCGCCCTTCGTTCACCAGCTTCCACGTTGCGCCGCCGTCATCGGAGCTGAAGAGTCCGCCATTCTCGTTTTCGACGATCGCATAGACGCGATTCGAGTCGGCTCCCGAGACCGCGACGCCGATTTTTCCAACGACGCCGCGCGGCAGGCCGGGATTGCGAGTGATCTCCGTCCAGTGTTCGCCGCCGTCAGTCGACTTGAACAAGCCGCTGCCGGGACCGCCGCTCGACATCTGGTACTCGACGCGATACGCCTCCCACAGCGCGGCGAACATGACGTTCGGATTGTGTGGATCGATCGAGATGTCCACGCCGCCGGTTCTCGGATCGCGGAAGAGCGTCCTCCGCCATGTCGCGCCGCCGTCGGTGCTCTTGTAGATGCCTCGCTCTTCGCTCGGTGTGCCGTATCGACCAAACGATGCCACGAAGACGATCTGCGGGTTGCTGGGATGAATGCGGATCTTGGAGATGGCCTGCGATGCGCCGAAGCCCACGTGGGTCCAGGTCTTGCCCGCGTCGGTCGATTTGTAAACGCCATCGCCCGGTTGAATGTTGCCCCGGATGCAGGCTTCACCCATGCCGATGAAGAGGATGTCGGGGTTCGACTCGGAGACCGCAAGCGCGCCGACCGAGGAACTATGGATCTGCCCATCGGTGATCGGCGCCCAGGATTCTCCGCCGTCAGTAGTCTTCCAGAGCCCGCCGCCGGTTGCGCCGAAGTACCCGTCCTTCGGAC
>Ga0070683_100000266_pt1 | contig 36040 bp, 34 predicted proteins | sample KBSC713LmetaG_FD_64662 | JGI IMG/M metagenome (GOLD analysis project Ga0070683, IMG submission 64662) | Corn rhizosphere microbial communities from Kellogg Biological Station, Michigan, USA - KBS C7.1-3L metaG | ecosystem: Host-associated > Plants > Roots > Rhizosphere ... | reverse complement strand
GGTGCAGGAGGCCCACTTCCACTATCTGTGGCCGACGTTCACCATCAACGTGCTGCCCGGCCCGACCAACCTGCTGGCCTTCGCGTTCGTCCCGCTGTCCCCCGGCCGCACGCTGACGATCTCCGACTACTTCTTCGGTGACGACGCAGGCGAGGAGCAAATCGCGGACCTGATGGCCTTCGGTCAGCAGGTGGGGGTCGAGGACCAGGCGCTGGTGGAGTCGATCCAGCGCGCGGCGGAGTCGGGCGGCCTCGACCACGGCCGGCTGATGCTCGCGAGCGAGCACCTGATCCAGCATTTCCAGGGCCTGGTCGAGCGCGCGCTGCGCGACTAGGCCCGCGCGGCCAGGCACGCCCGGCGCACGTTGTCGGCGTGCTCCTTGGCATCGTCGGTGCCGCCCCGGTCGGGATAGGCCACCTCGCCGGGCGCGTCAGGATCGCCGCCGGACTCGGCGTGGGCGATCACCGCCTCCACGTAGGTCAGATCGGCCTCGCCGATCCGCCGCGCGGTGTCGGCGTCGTGCGGGCGACCGTGGCCGGGCACCACATGGTCGGGCCGCTGCTGGGCGATCAGCTCCAGCAGCATGGTCAGCGTCCGCCGGTAGTCCCATGCCGACTCGTAGATGAAGGGGATCTCGAGCCGGCCCAGGTAGTCGCCGGCGACCAGCAGCCGCTCCTCCGGCCACCAGCTGGCGATGCCGTCGTCGGTGTGGCCGGGGGCGGCGTGGACGACTGCCTGCCAGCGGCCGATGGTCAGCTCGCCGGGCGCGACCGTCCGGTCGACCCGCAGTCGCTCAAGGCCCTCCAGCTGCAGGCAGAACACAGCCGACTCCTTGCGAACGCTCTGCTCGGCCTCGCCTGAGGCGATTCGCCGGGCGGTCTGCTCGGAGGACACGACCTGGGCGTCCGGCAGGAGGCCGACTCCCATCACGTGATCCCAGTCGCCGTGCGTGAGCAGCACGTGGCCGACCCCGTCGCCGGCCGCCTCCTCGACCTCCCACGGCGCGATGCCGGGATCGATCAGCAGCCGTTCCCCGTCGCGGTGCAGCTCGAGCGTCGTCGTCTGCCAGAGCACGCTCGGCCACCATGTGGCCGTCGGGGAGAGGGGGAGCGGGCGTGGCACCGGCGCATCATATGATGGCCCGGTGCAAGTCGGCATCGACCTGATCGAGATCGAGCGGGTGCGCGACGCGCTCGAGCGGTATCCCCGCTTCGCCGAGCGTGTGTTCACCGAGGAGGAACGCCGCTACTGCTTCTCGCGGCCCAACCCGGCGCAGCACTTCGCGGCCCGGTTCGCCGGGAAGGAGGCTGTCGGCAAGGCGCTCGGCTGTGGCGCCGAGTGGATGTGGCGTGACATCGAGATCGCCGGCCGGCCCAAGCCCTCGGTGTCATTGTCGGGCAAGGTCGCGGCATTCGCCGCCCGCGCCGGAGCTGGCGCGATCGACCTCTCGATGACCCACTCCCGCGGTCTGGCGGCGGCGATCGCGGTCGTGCAGCCGTCATGACCGGCGTGCTGCCGCTGTACTCGGCCGAGGAGATGCGGGCGCTCGACTCCCGCGCCATCGAAGAGCTCGGCATCCCCGGCGCCGTGCTGATGGAGCGGGCCGGCCTGGCGGCCGCTCACGAGCTGCTGGCCCGCTATCCGCAGGCCCGGCGGGTGACCGTGGTATGCGGCGCCGGCAACAACGGCGGCGACGGCTTCGTGGTCGCCCGGCACCTGCAGTCCGCCGGCCTCGAGGTTTCCACGCATCTCGTCGGCCAGGCCGCGCGGCTTGCCATCGACGCCCGCGGCAACCTGGAGATCGCGCGCCAGCTGGGGATCTCGCTTGAGCGGAACCCGCCGCCCTCCCGGCTGCGAGCTGCCCTGCGCCGCTCCGACGTGGCGGTCGACGCGCTGTTCGGCACCGGCTTCACCGGGGCGCCGAGAGCGGCCTCGGCGGCGGCCATCGAGGAGCTGAACCGGGCCGCGGCGCCGGTGGTCGCGCTGGACGTGCCCTCCGGGGTCGACGCCTCCGACGGCACCGTGGCGGGCGCCTGCGTCACCGCCGAGGTCACGGTCACGTTCCATGGCCCCAAGGCCGGCCTGGTGATCGCGCCGGGTGCGCGTCATGCCGGCGACGTGGTGGTCGCCGACATCGGCATCCCGCCGCAGCTGGAGCGCCCTACGGCGGCCGGCCTGGCGGCGCACGACCTGCTCGACCTCGTGCCGCGGCGGGGAGCGGAATCGACCAAGTACCGGGCCGGCGCAGTGCTGGTGGTCGGCGGCGCGCCGGGCATGGCGGGCGCGCCCGTGCTGGCCGGGCGGGCCGCCCTTCGTGCCGGCGCGGGGATCGCCTGGCTGGCGGTGCCCGAGAGCGTGGCCGCGTCGATCGGCACCGGGTCGCCCGAGCTGATGGTGCGGCCGTTGCCCGGCGGGCTGGAGATGGCGGAGCGGGCGGGTGCCGTGGTGGTCGGTCCGGGGCTGGGCCGCGATGCCCCGGCGGGCGACCTCGCCCGGCGGCTGGCCCGCAGACACCGGGGAGCGGTGGTGATCGATGCCGACGGCCTGTTCGCGCTCGGCGGCGATCTGGAGCAGCTGGCCCGCAGGCGGGTACCGGCCGTGCTGACGCCGCATGCGGGCGAGCTGGCCAGGCTGCTCGAGACGACCGCCGACGAGGTGGAGCGGGTGCGGCTGTCGTCGGTCCGCGCGGCCGCTCGCCGGGCCAACGCCGTGGTGTTGCTGAAGGGTGCGGACACGCTGATCGCAGCGCCCGGCGGGGAGCGGGTGGTGGTCTCGGTGTCGACCGCGCATGGCCTGGCCACCGCCGGCACAGGCGACGTGCTCTCGGGCGTAATCGGGTCACTGCTCGCGCGTGGTCTCGACCCGTTCACCGCGGCCGTGGCCGGCGCCGTCGCCCATGCCCGGGCGGGGGCGCGAGCAGCGGAGCAGGTGGGCCCCGACGGTATCATTGCCGGCGACGTGATCGACCACCTGCCAGGAGCCTTCGCCGGCCGATGAGCGAGCTGCTCGTCCGCGACCGCATGCAGGGCCAGCCGCCGACGGTGTCGCCCGACACCGGCGTCGCCGATCTGGCGAACCTGCTGGCCGACGAGCGGCTGTCGAGCGTGCCGGTGGTCGAGGACGGCAAGCTGATCGGCATGGTCGGCCAGCGCGACCTGATCTTTCAGGAGCTGGAGCAGGACGACGTCGACATGCCGCACACGCTGCCGATCATGGGCGGTGTGATCTTCCTGGAGCGGATGGATCACTGGCGGGAGCGGTTCCGCCGGGCGTTCGGCACCACGGTTCGGGATCTGATGGCCTCGGAGGTGCATACGATCCCGCCCCAGGTCACCCTGCATGAGGCGGCCAGGCGAATGATCGACCACGACGTCAGTCGGCTACCGGTGGTCGACGAGGCCGGCGCCGTGGTGGGGGTGATCTCGCGGGCGGACGTCGTGCGGGCGCTCGCGGAGGAGTGGTAGCGGGAGAGGGCATCCGCCAGGCGCGCGCGACCGTGACGGTCGACCTGGGCGCCGTGGCCGCGAACTGCCGCACGCTCACAGACACCGTCCAGCCGGCCGAGCTGTGGGCGGTGGTCAAGGCCGACGGCTACGGCCACGGGGCGGCCGCCGTGGGTCGGGCGGCGTTCGACGCTGGCGCGGCCAGGCTGTGCGTCGCCACACTCGAGGAGGCGGCGGCGTTGCAGGCCGAGCTGCCGGATGTGCCGGTGCTGGTGATGAGCCCACTGGCCCCCGGCGAGGAGACCGACGTCGCCGGCGTCGAGGTGGCGGTGTCGTCGGTCGAGGGCCTCGAGCGGCTGCTGGCCGCGGGCCGGCCGGTCGGCGTGCACGTGAAGTACGACAGCGGGATGGGTCGTTGGGGAATGTCGGCCGACGATGCGCTGCGGGCGGGCGAGCAGCTGGCCGCCGCCGGCGGCCCGCTGCGGCTGGCCGGGTTGATGAGCCATCTGGCCTCGGCCGACTCCGACAACGACTTCACCAGCCGCCAGCTCGACCGCTTCGTCGCCCTCTCGGACAGCTTTCCGCCCTGTCCCCGCCACGTGGCCAACAGCGCAGCGGCCTTGTGGCGGCCGGATGCCCGCTACGACGCCGTGCGCTGCGGCGTCGGCGTCTACGGGCTGCACCCCGCCGGCGGCGACCCCGCCGAGCATGGGATCGTGCCGGCCATGCGGTTCGAGAGCTACGTGGCGCAGGTGAAACGGTTGGGCGCCGGGGAGAGCGCCGGCTACGGGCGGCGGTTCGTCGCCGACCGGCCGACCTGGATCGGATTGGCACCCGCCGGCTACGCCGACGGCGTGCCGCGGCTGCTGTCGGGGCGGGCGGACGTGCTGGTGCGCGGCCGGCGGCGGAGGATCGCGGCCACCGTCAGCATGGACCAGCTGACCTTCGTGATCGGCGAGGAGTGCGACGTCGAGCCTGGCGACCGGGTGATCCTGCTCGGCGAGGACGGCGACGAGGCGGTGCGGGCGGAGGAGTGGGCCCGGCTGGCCGAGACGATCAACTACGAGGTGGTGACCGACATTGCCCCTCGCCGGAGGAGGGTCGAGCACGTCGTCGTCGGTCCCTGAGCGGATCCGCGCGGCCGTACCCCTGGACGGGGTCTGGCTGGTCGGCGGCACCGTCCGCGACCTGCTGATGGGCCGGCCGGTGACCGACATCGACGTGCTGGTGGACGGCGATGCGGGCCAGGCGGCGCGCGAGCTGTCGCGGCGCGCCGGCGGGTCGCCGTTTCCACTCTCCGAGCGACATGGTGCCTGGCGGGTGATGCGCGACGACCTCACCATCGACGTCGTCGCCGCGCGCGGCAGCCTGACCGACGACCTGGCGCTGCGCGACTTCACCGTCAACGCGATGGCCCGGCCGCTGGACGGCGGCGAGCTGATCGATCCCCACGGCGGACGCCAGGATCTGGAGCGCCGCTGCGTCCGCCGGGTGTCCGACGGCGTGTTCGATGACGATCCGCTGCGGCTGCTCCGCCTGCCCCGGATCGCCCACGAGCTGGACTTCGAGATCGAGGCCGACACGGAGCGGCTGGCCCGGCGGAAGGCGCCGCTGGCCGCGACGCCGTCGGGCGAGCGGATCTTTATGGAGCTGCGCCGGCTGCTGGCGCCGCCCGACCCCGGCGACGGCGTGCGGCTGCTCGACCGGGTGGGCGTGCTGGAGCCGGTCTGGCCCGAGCTGGCCGCCGTCAAGGGCGTGAGCCAGGGGCAGCACCACGCGCTTGATGTGTTCGACCACACCATCCACGTGGTCGATGCCGTCGCCGATGTCACCGCCCACCCGGCGTGGTACCTGCCGGTCAACGGCGAGGCGGTGGAGTCGCGGATGGTGGCGATCGTCGGCGATGAGATCCCGGTCTGGCTGGCGCTCCGGCTGTCGGCCCTGCTGCATGACATCGCCAAGCCGCTGACCCGCCGCGAGTTCGATGACGGCCGGGTCGGGTTCCCCGGCCACGATGCGCTGGGCTCGCAGATGACGTCCGATATCCTTGCCCGCTGGCGGACGTCGGCGGTGCTGGCCCGGTTCTGCTCGACCATGGTGCGCAGCCACCTGGCGCTCGGGTTCGACGCGGCGGGGCGGCCGTTCGACCGCCGGGTCGGCTACCGCTACCTGCGCGCCACCGAGCCGTGGCATGTGGCCAGTGTTGTCCTGTCGGTCGCCGACCGCGTGGCCACACGCGGCTGGCGGTCGAAGGCCCGCCACCTGCGCGTTCATGTGCAGGCGGCCGACGAGCTGCTCAGCCTGCTGCTGGAGCTGGAGGCCGAGCAGCGGCCGCCACTGCTTCGCGGTGACGAGATCGCCCGGGAGACCGGTGTTGCGGGAGCGGCCATCGGCGCGCTGGTCGAGCTGCTGGCCGAGGAGCAGGCGGCTGGGGCCGTCACAACGCGAGAGGAGGCGGTACGGTTTGTCCGATCAGCCGAGATTTGAGCGCACGGCGGAGCGCTACGCCCGGGAGGCGCAAGCTCGGGACTGGAGCGGGGTGATCGAGCTCTGCCTGCCGGCCGCCGGTGACGCCGCGCTCGACGTGGCCGCGGGGCCGGGCATGCTGTCGGCGGCCCTGCTTGGCCGGGTCGACAGGGCGGTGGCCTTCGACGCCTCGCCGGCCCTGCTGGCGCACGCCCCTGCGGGGGTCGAGGCAATTGAGGGCGACGCCTCGGCAATGCCGTTCGCCGACCGGTCGTTCGACATCGTGACCTGCGTCAACGGCCTGCACCACCTGGACGACCCGGCCGCCGGGCTGGCCGAGATGGCCCGCGTGCTGGCTCCCGGCGGGCGCCTGGTGCTGCAGGACTACATCGCCGACCCCGACCCGGAACGGGCACGCCGCTGGGACGAGATCGAGCGGCTGCGGGCGGAGGATCACCGCCGGCTGCTGGCCGAGGGCGAGGCCGGCACCGAGCTGGCGCGCCGGGGCCTGGCGGTGGATGAGGAGCGGGAGTGGCCCTCGACGTGGGATGTCGACGCCTGGACCGAGCTGGCCGGGTGCGACGCGGGGACGGCGGCTCGCATTCGTGAGCTGATCGGCGCGCCCACCTTCACCGTCCGGGCCTGGAGGGCGCGCTACGTGCGGCCCAGCAACGGCGCGGAGGACAGCGCGGCGTAGGTCGAGCCCCGCGGCGAGAGCCGCGACTCCATCAGCGCGATCGCATCCACCGTGATCACCGGGTCGTCCAGCTCGAGCGGGGGTGGGGCGTGGGGCGTGGGATCCTCGCGGAGGCGCGCCAGGGTCACGTGCGGCCGCGCGGTGCGGGGCGGGCGGGCTGCCGGCGCGAGCCCGGAGAGGGCGGATGCCACCTGCTCGGCGGCCCGGACGAAACCGGGGTGCGGCTCCAGCGCCGCCCACAGCATCCGCGGCCGGCGGCGGGGCGCCCAGGCGCCGGCGGCCACCCGCATGTCGAACCGGGGCAGCGGCGCGCAGACGTCGGCCAGAGCGTCGGCGAGCTCGTCCACCGGCGCGCCGACCTGGCCCAGGAAGTGGACCGTCACGTGCAGACTCTCCGTTGGCGGGCGGCGTGCGTGGGGCGCCGCGGTCGCGGCGTAGGCGGCCAGCTGCTCGGCGGTGCACGGCGGCAGCAGCACGGCGGCGAACAGGCGGCGGCCCATCCCCGCAGCGTACGGTGCAGGAGGCTACGCCGCGGCGCTGGGCGCGTGGCGCGTGGCGTCCACCTCGCGGAGCAGCTCGGCGAGCTTGCACTCCAGGTCGGTGGTCGTTCGCACCGGGTACCCGGACTGCCACTGGCCGCTGATCTCGGTGACGCGGACGCAGTACATCAGGGTCTGAATGTCTCGGCGGTCAAGCATCTCTGGAACCTCTGTTCGACGTTCGACGCGACCTGCCGTATCCCCTTCTTGGGGTACCTCTTGTCGGTCTCCGGTTCTCGTGCCGCCGTCCGAATCCACAGGCTATTATCCTGGCCGCAATGATCAAGGTCCTCACCGCAGCGGTGCTCGGCACCATCATCGGGGTGGTGGTGATGGTGGTGGTGATCGCCATCTACGGCACCGACACGACGGACGCCTCGTCGCAGGGGCTCGGCTCCCTGCCGATCAGCACATACTCCACCTCGACGCCGGCGTCGACACCGACCAGCACGCCGTCCTCGACGCCCAGCACGGGCGGTGGTGGCTCGACGGGCGGCGGCGCGACGGGCGACCCGGCCAAGGGCGAGGCGCTGTTCAACGGCGCCGGGACCTGCTCGGGCTGTCACGTGGTCGAGCCGGGAGCTGCGGCGACCGTCGGGCCCAACCTGGCCGACCTGGCCCCCTCGCTGGACGAGGCGAGGATCCTGACCCAGATCCAGAACGGTGGCGGTGCGATGCCGGCGGGTCTGCTCAGCGGACAGGACGCCAAGGACGCGGCGGCCTACATCCTGTCGCTCGCCAACAAGTAGGCGGTTCGCGCCCCGGACGGCGCGAACGCTCTGGTAGCGTGGCCGCCGTATGAGCAGTTCGCCGACCACCGTCCGGACGGGCGCGCACGCGCTGGTCGCGGCGCTCGAGGCGCACGGCGTGGAGGTCGTATTCGGCATCCCGGGACAGCACGCGCTGTCGCTGTGGGAGGCGCTGGACGGGTCGCGGATCCGCACGGTGGTCGTCCGCCACGAGCAGGCGGCAGCGTTCGCGGCGGTCGGGTACGCGCGGACCTCCGGCCGACCGGGGGTCTGCCTGACCAGCACCGGCCCGGGCTCCTTCAACGCCTTCGCGGGCATGGGCGAGGCCGACGCCTCGAACCTGCGGGTGCTGCACATCACGACCCAGATCCCCAGCGACGCCGGCCGCCGCGGTTGGATGCACGAATCCACGGGGCAGAGCGTTGCCTACACCGCGGTCACCCGCCACCATGTGGCGCCGCGGACGCCGGCTGCGCTGGCAGCCGCCGTGGATGAGGCGCTGACGGCGATCGCCACCCGCCCGGGGCCGGCGATGATCGAAGCGCTGACCGATGTGCTGGCGGCGCCGGCGGACGATCCCCGCCCGCAGGTCACCCCGATCTCGCCTCCCGCGGCCGATCCGTCCGCGGTCGAGCGAGCGGCCTCGCTGCTCGCCGGCGCCGCCGCGCCGCTCGTGTTCGCCGGGGGCGGTGCCCGGCTGGCGGCCGACCGGGTGGTCGCCCTCGCCGAGGCGCTGGATGCGCCGGTCGTCACGAGCTTCAACGGCAAGGGCATCCTGCCACCCGGTCATCCGCTCCACGCGGGCTCCTACCTTGAGGAACCGGCCACCCGGCGGCTGATCGAGGAGTCCGACGTCTGCGTCGCCCTGGGCACCCGCTTCGCCGAGGAGTACACCAGCCACTGGGTGGTGCACTTTCCGGAGGGCATGATCCAGGTCGACCTGAACCCGGGGCGGATCGGTCGCAACTACCCGGTCGCCGAGGGGATCGTGGCGGACGTGCGGCTGTTCTGCGACGCGCTGCTGGCCACCTCGCCGAAGGCCGGCGGCCGCGACGGGGAGGGCGCCGTGCGGGCCGCGCTGTCGGCTCGGCGGGCGGGCGTCGCCGCCGGCGGATTCGAGGACGAGCTCGAGCTGATGTACCAGCTGGACACCGTGCTTCCCGGCGATGCGCTGGTGGTTGCCGACATGACCATCCTCGCCTACTGGGCGGTGCTGTACCTCGACGCCCGCCGTCCGGGCGGGCTCAGCTACCCGATGAGCGGCGCGCTGGGCTCGGCCATCCCCTCGTCGCTGGGCGTCGCCGCGGCCAACCCGGGCAGCCCGGTGGTCGCACTGGTCGGCGACGGCGGCTTCCTGATGGGCGGCCACGAGCTTGTCACTGCGAAGCAGCACGGGCTTCACGTGGCCGTGGTGCTCGTCAACGATTCCTGCTTTGGCGTGCTCCGCAACTACCAGATGGAGGCGTTCGGCCGGCCGATGTCGGTCGACCTCGACTCCCCCGACTTCGAGCGGATGGCCGCCGCCTACGGCGTCGGCTACCGCCGCGCCTCCTCGGCCGCCGACGTCGGCCCAGCGCTGCGCGACGCCATCGCCGCGCTCGCCGACCGCAGCACCATCATCGAGCTGCAGGCCGACCTGGCCGTCCCGCCAGTCTCGATCTGACGGCGCGGGCGGGCGGGGGCGGGGGGAACCGGGTACCGAACCCGGTTCGGTAGCAGGTTCGGTAGCAGGTTCGTTTGCCCAGGGTGGCAACAGCGCTTGTGGAGGAAGGCCGCTTCGCGGGCGTCGGGTGTGCCGATTCCGCGGCGAAAACGTAACGTTGGGGCGGTCAGGAACCGGGTTCGGTACCCGGTTCCTCCGCCGCCCGCCCGAGCAGCCAGCGGTAGGGTTGCGGCTGACCGGCGTTGAACTCGCGCTCCTGGGCGGGGGAGGCGGGGAGGAAGCCGGCGGCGCGGTAGGCGGCGAGGGCCGCGGCGTTTTCGGGCAGCACGCGCAGCCAGACCGCCGAGTAGCCCATCGCCCGCGCCTGGCCGGCCAGCAGTACGGCCAGGCGGCGGCCGACGCCCTGACCGCGGGCGGCCGGGTCGACGATCAGCCGGGCCAGCTCGGCCTCGCCGTCGTCGTCCCACACCTCGCCGTAGGCGACAGGCGCCCCGCCCCGCAGGGCGACGTAGGGGTGCGACCAGGGCTCGGCGTGCCAGGCGCGGAACAGGCCGCCTTCGGCCGGGACGCCGTCCAGCCCGGCCCAGGCCGCCGCCTCGGCCGAGGTCTGCACCCACCCCAGCACGGTCGCCGCGTGCCCCGGTTCGAACGCCGTCAGGGAGAGCTCCATGCAGAAGATGTAGCGCACCGGATGCCCCGGCGGTTCCCGCCGCCCACGTCCCGGGGCCGCCGGTAGACTGGCAAAATGGAAGCTTCCCAACTGACCCAGAACGCCCGCCATGACTACTCGATGACCGCCGGCGAGGTGCTCCCGGTCGCCGTCCGCGGCCGTGGCGTGTGGCTGGAGACCGACGACGGCAGCCGCTACCTCGACGCCTGCGGCGGAGCGATGGTGATGCTGCTGGGCCACTCGCACCCTCGCGTCGTCGAGGCGCTCGAGCGGCAGGCCCGCGAGCTGGCGTTCTCGTACCGTTTCTCGTTCCGCAACGAGCCGATGCTGGAGCTCGCCGAGCGGGTGGCGCGGGTGGCCCCCGGCGACCTCGAGTGGAGCTTCTTCAACTCGTCCGGCTCCGAGGCGAACGAGTCGGCCATGCACCTGGCGGTGCTCTACTGGGAGCTCCAGGGCAAGCCGGCCAAGCTCGACTTCCTGTCCCGGATGACGTCGTACCACGGCTCGACCCTGGGCGCGCTCTCGCTGTCGGGATCGCGCTGGCGGGCGCCGTTCGAGCCGCTGCTGCACAAGTACGCCGCCGTGCCCAACAGCCCCACCGCCGAGGAGGGGGCGGCCGACCTCGAGGCGGCGATCCTCAGCCGCGGCGCCGACCACATCGCCGCCTTCGTGCTGGAGCCGCTGACCGGCTCCTCCGGTGCGGCCGTGCCGCTGCCCGACGGCTACCTGCGGGCGGTGCGCGAGGTCTGCGACCGCTACGACGTGCTGCTGATCGCCGACGAGATCGTGACGGCGTTCGGGCGCACCGGTCGCTGGTTCGGCGTCGAGCACTTCGGCGCCCAGCCCGACGTGATCACGTTCGGCAAGGGCCTGGGCGGTGGCGCCGTGCCGCTGTCGGGAATGGTCGCCAGCCGGCGGATCCGCGAGGTCGTCGGCTCGTCGCCGACCGGCTTCTCGTACGGCCACACGTTCTCCGGCTACCCGCTCGGCTGCGCGGTCGGCTGCGCGGTGATCGAGACCATCGAGAGCGAGGGCCTGGTCGACGAGGCGGCCCGTAAGGGAGCGCGTTTGCGCTCGGCCCTGGAGGCGATGGCCGCCCGCCATCCGATGATGCACGCGCTGCGCGGGCAGGGTTTGCTGCAGGGCATCGAGCTGCGCCATCCCGCCACCGGCGAGCGCTTCGACGGGGCGCTGGGAATCTCCGCCCGGCTGGCCGCCGAAGCTCGCGGCCGTGAGCTGATGATCTACAGCTCGCCGGCGCCGGTGGTCAACCGGACGATGGACGCCGTCCTGCTGGCTCCGCCGCTGATCATCACCGACGAGGAGCTGGACATGGTGGTGGAGCGACTCGAGGCGTCGGTCGACGCGGTCGAACGGGCGCTCGGTACGGCCTAGTTGCGGGCGTCGGGCGGCCACCGGGGCCGTTGATTCGGGGTCGTCCGAGGGTCGCACTACTCTCGAATGGCATGCCCGGGGTCGAGCTGCCACTGCATCATCTTCTCGGCGTCCTGCTCGTGGGCGCGGCGCTGGCCAAGCTCGTCCGCCGCGATGCCTGGCGGCGGTCGCTGTCGGAATACCGGCTGGCCCGTCCGGCCGGGGCAGTGGCCTGGGCGGTGCCCGCCGCCGAGCTCCTGATCGGCGCCGGGCTGGTCGCCGGCCGACCGGCTGCGGGCTGGGCGGCCGCCGTGCTGCTGTCGGCGTTCAGCGTCGGGCTGGGCGTCGAACTGGCCGCCGGCACGCCGCCACCCGGCTGCGGCTGCCTGGTGCCTTCCACGCGTCCGCCGGGACCGCTCTCGCTGGTGCGAAACGGCTGTCTGATCGCGGCGGCCGTGGCTGTGGCGGCGGGCGTCCGCCCGGTGCTGGGCGACGCGTTCTGGATCGCCAGCTACGTGGCGCTGTGGGCTGCCGTCGCCGGCCTCGGTGCACTGGTGCTCGCGCTCTATCGCCAGGTCGGTCTGCTGCACCTGCGGCTGGGACCGCGGGGCGCATTCGAGCACGACGGCGAGGGGCTGGAGCTGGGCGCACCGGCTCCGCGCGCCCTCCGCCACGCGCTGGTCGTGTTCACCTCGGCGTCCTGCCCGATCTGTCACCAGATCGTCCCCGGGCTGCGTGCGATCGCCTCGGACCACGGCGTCCAGGTGGTGCACGCGCGCGACGAGGATGCCGAGGGCCGCGCCCTGCACGAGGAGTACGCGGTGCCGGGAACGCCCTACGCGGTCTACGTCGGGCTCGACGGCAGCGTGCGGGCGAAGGGCGCCGTCAACACCCTGGAGCAGCTCGAAGGGCTGATCGCGACTGGCCGCCGGCGTGAGCAGCAGCGGGTGGTGGGACATGTTGCGTGACGGCGAGGGTCTCGCCCGCAGGCTGGCGTCCGGGCACACCCGAAAGGGGTTCCTGGGCCGGTTGGGGGCGACCATGGTGGGGCTGGCGGGCGGGGGCGTGGCGGCCTCGACGCTCGAGCCGGAGGTCGCCGAGGCCTACCACTTCTGCGGCCACATCTACACGACCGGCTCCTGCCCCAGCCCGCTGGGGCTGCCCAGGATCGACCGCGATGGATTTCCGCTGCGGCCCAAGGACGGTCGGCGGATCGACAACCTGGGCCGCCGCGTCGACGCCGAGGGCTGGGCGGTCGACGAGTCGGGCCACCGCCTGCTGGGCCCCACCGGGGAGCCGGTGCCGAAGGCGCCCCGCACCCGCATCTGCCAGGACTGGATCCCCGAGAGCTACGGCTTCAAGACCCGCATCGACGGTGGCTGGTACCGCTGCTGCGGCGGCACGATCCGCAAGCTGGTCGACTGCTGTGCGCGGCACGACAAGCGGATCAACGGCGACGCCGCGCTCACCGGCTACTGCTACTCCGGCCGCAAGGTGTTCTGCGTCATGTACTACCAGACGACGGTCAAGTGCTGAGCGTGATAGCCAGTCCCGAGGGGGCGCTGTTCGCCTGTGCCCTGCTCGCCGGCGTATCCGGCGCGTGGTCGCCCTGAGGATTCTCGATGGTCGAGACCATCGTCCCCGTCGTGCACGGGATCCGCAGCTGGATCGTCTCCCTGATCGCCTTCGCCGCCGGCGCGCTTCTCACCGCGGCGGCCGTCGGCCTGGCGCTGGGCGTGGCGCTGCCCACCGGGGGTTCGCCGGCCCTGCTGGCCGCCGGCCTGGTGGCTGTGGCCTATGCGGTCGGTGAGCTGGGCTTGGTGCGGCTGCCCACGCCGCAGCTCCGCCGGCAGGTGCCCGAACGCTGGCGGGAGCGGTACTCGCAGCCGGTGACAGGGTTCCTGTACGGCGCCGGCCTGGGCCTGGGCTTCGTGACCTACCTGCCGGTGGCCACGCTGATCGTGGTCTGCGCCGGCGTGGCGCTGGTGGCCGGGCCGCTGGGCGGCGCCGCCGTCCTCAGCGGCTTCGGGATCGGACGGGCGGCCGTGCTGGCTGCGTCCACCTGGGGGGTTCGAAGCTACGAGTGCGCCACCGGCAGGGTGGAGACGATGGCCGGGTGGGCGGCGGATGGCCGGCTGCGGCGGGCCAACGGGCTCGCCCTGGCCCTGCTGGGTGCGGTGCTGCTGCTGGCCGCCAGCGGCGCCACCGCGAAGGCGGCGACCCGGCTCGACCTGGGCCCCGACCCGGTTGCCGACCCCTCGCTGGGAGACGGTGACGTGCTCGCCTACGACGAGGTCGCCGGAGGCGTGGTGGAGGGCAAGTTGCTGGCGGGCGGGACGACCGCCGACCTGCCCGGCACCCACCCCGACGTGGACGGCGGCCGGGTGGTCGTGGACAGCGGCCCCGGGTTCAAGCTGGTCGACGTCGGCACCGGCGCGGTGATCAGAACGATTCCCCGGGCGGGTACCGACCCCGCGCTGTCCGGCGACTGGCTCGTCTACCGGCGGGTGGCCTCCTCGCGCCGCGAGCTCGTGGCCTTCAACCTGGTCACCTCAGAGACGCGCGTGATCGCCCATTCGCTGCTCCGCACCGACCTGGGGCCAGCCGACGTGAGCGGGCCGCGGGTGGTGTTCACCCGGACCAGCGACCGGCGCAGCCGGCTCATGCTCTACCGGTTCGACACCCGGGTCAGCCGGGTGCTCCGCGAGGCGACCAGGGCGGTGTATGCCCACGCCGAGGTGGATGCCCGGCTGGTCGTCTACACCCGCCAGCTGAGCGATCGCCAGCAGCTGCTGCGCCTGAACCTGCGGGACGGCACCGGAGCCGTGCTGCGCACCCAGCGGCCCGGCAGCGGCCGGGCGCTGTGGACGGTGTCGGTCAACAACTGGCGGTTCGCCTTCACCCTGTACACGGCCACCGAGGCGTGGATCTACGAGCTCTGACATGATCGGGCCATGAGCCCGGCCGGCCCCAGTGATGAGGAGCTGCGGGCCGCCCTGCACGAGGCCGCTGACTGGGTATCGGGGTATCTGCGCGACGTCGGCGACCTGCCCGTGCTGGCGCAGGTCAAGCCAGGCGACATCGCAGCCGTGCTGCCCGAGCACGCCCCCAGGTCGGGCGAGCCGCTGGAGGTGATCCTGGCCGACATCGACCGGCTGATCCTGCCCGGGATCACGCATTGGAACCATCCCGCCTTCTTCGCCTACTTCGGGATCACCGGATCGGGGCCGGGTATCGTCGGCGAGCTGATCGCCGCCGCTCTGAACGTGAACGCGATGCTGTGGCGGACGTCTCCCGCCGCCACCGAGCTGGAGGAGCGGACACTGCGCTGGGCGGCCGAGCTGTTGGGGCTGCCGGCCGGCTGGTTCGGCGAGATCACCGACACCGCGTCCTCGTCGACCTTCTACGCGCTGGCCGCCGCCCGGGAGGCCGCCGGGCTCGACATCCGCGAGCGGGGCATGGCCGGCCGGGACGACCTGCCGATGCTGCGGGTGTACGCCTCGGCCGAGGCCCATTCCTCGGTGGAGAAGGCCTGCATTGCGCTCGGGCTCGGCCGCCAGGGCCTGCGGGCGATCGAGGTCGACGAGGCGCTGCGGATGCGGGCCGACATGCTGGAGCTGGCGATCGAGGAGGACATCGCCGCCGGCGTGCGGCCGATCGCGGTTGTGCCAAGCGTCGGCACCACCTCCACCACCAGCGTCGACCCGGTGCCCGAGGTGGTCGAGATCGCTCGCCGCCATCGCCTCTGGGTACACGTTGACGCCGCCTACGGCGGCGCGGCAGGACTGGTGGAGAGTCACCGCCACCTGTTGGCCGGCTGCGAGCTGGCGGACTCGCTGGTCGTCAATCCGCACAAATGGATGCTGACGCCGGTCGACTGCAGCCTGCTCTACACGGCCCGGCCGCAGGTGCTGAAGGCGGCCTTCTCGGTGGTGCCGTTCTATCTCACCACCACCGAGGCCGGCGTCGTCAACCTGATGGACTACGGTCTTGCCCTCGGTCGGCGGTTTCGGGCGCTCAAGCTGTGGATGGTGCTGCGGGCCTACGGTGCCGACGGGTTGGCCGAGATCATCGGCGGCCACATCGAGCTCGCCCGCTGGCTGGCCGAGCAGGTCGATGTCGCCCCGGAGTGGGAGCGGCTGGCCCCGGTGCCCTTCTCCACGGTCTGCTTCCGCCACCGCCCGCAGGGTGTCGACGACGAGGAGCAGCTGGAGCGGATCAACACGGCGCTGGTAGAGCGTGTGAACGGCTCCGGCACCGCCTTCGTTTCCCACACGCGGGTGCACGGCAGCTACGCCATCCGGATCGCGATCGGCAACGCGGCCACGACGCGGGTCGAGGTCGAGCGGGCCTGGCAGGCCCTTCGCGCCGGCTGACGGCGCACCGGGGGAAGCCACGGGGACAGGCGTTCGGCCGTCGCCCGCCCCCGCGACGGCTCCCTCAGGTATGGAGCAGGGGGGACTTTACACGTTCTCCGGGTACGTGACCGTGGCCGGGCCGGTCAGTTGAGGGGAACCCCCGATGCCAGCGGCGACCCGAGCCCGTAGAACGTGGGCACTGTCGTCTTAGGTGTGAAGGGAGCGGTCGTGAACACACGCGTCGTCAACTGGTTTGGGATGCTCATGTCGCTGAGCGTGCTGGCGATGCTCGGCATGCTGGCCTCACCGTCGCCGGCGGCGGCGTCGTTCCCTGGGTCGAACGGGCGGGTCGTATTCGTCGGGCTGTACGGCTACCTCTACTCGATGAACCCGGATGGCTCAGGACTGCGCACCCTCCGCCGCAATGACGGCGACAGCTGGCCGGTGTGGTCGCCCGACGGCGGCCGGATCGCATTCAGCGGCGGCTCCGACGGTGACACGCTCATGGTCATGAACGCCGACGGCAGCGGCGCCCACTCGCTCGGTTTCGGTGGCACTCCGGCGTGGTCGCCGGACGGCGCCACGATCGTGTTCGCCAACGGTGGCCTGTGGGCGATCGGTGCGGACGGATCGGGGCTCTCCCAGCTCACCAGCACCCCCGACGGCGAGCCGGCCTGGTCACCGGACGGTGGCAGCATCGTGTTCTCCCGCTTCGACAGCGATACCGGCCAGGATCACCTGTGGAAGATGGACGCGGCCGGCGGCAATCAGACACAACTGACGGATGACGCGCTCAGCGATCTGAATGCCGAGTGGTCTCCCGACGGCACCAGGATCGTGTTCGAGCGCAGCGACCGCAGCGGGAAGTCGCAGATCGTGGTCATGAATCCCGACGGCACGTCCCAGTCCACGCTGACCTCGGTCGGGCAGAACGCGAATCCGGCGTGGTCGCCGAACGGTGCGCTGATCGGGTTCTACAGCACCCGCGGGTCGGGCCTGTGGACGATGCATCCCGACGGCAGCTCCCAGTCCCGGGTCACCACCACGCGCGCCGCGCGGGAGTTCGACTGGCAGGCCAGCAACCTGACCCTGCGGGCGTCCGCGCAGCTGATCTCCTTCGGCCGATCGGTGACGGTCACCGCGCATCTGCCGGCGCACGCCACGACGGCGAACCCGACGGTGTCGATCTACCGCACGCCGCTGGGCGGCAGCAGGACGCTGGTGGCCAGCGGGCCGGTGAACGGCGCCGGAGATTTCGCGGTCACGACGGCGCCCGGAAAGCGGACGAGCTTCACGGCCACGTGGTCGGGTGACGCCGGCCATCCGGCGGGCGGCACCAGCCCGGCGGTGGACGTGCGGGTGCGGGCCTTGGTCAGCGGGCACATGACCGGTGCCTATGCCGCCGCCGGGCGCTACCGGCTCTATCACTACAGCGCCAGCTGTCCCACCCACGGCACCCACTGCCCGCTTTACGCGGTCGCCGTGCGGCCAAACCATGCCGGCAAGCGGGTGTACTTCACGATCGAGATCCGCTACTCGGGAGGCTGGCATGCTGCCGGTTCGTTCCCCGGCAGGCTCAACCGGCGGAGCAGGGTGACGCAGCGGCTTATCTACGGGAGCGCCGCGATCATCGGCCTGCCGACCCGCGTCCGGGTACGGTTCGCCGGGGACGCCGACCACGTGGGGGCCAGGAGCCCATGGGCGTACTTCAAGGTGACGTCGTGACGGGCTGCGCGGACGACTCGGCGGTGCGGGGCGGCGGCAGCGTGCCGTCGCGCCGCTTCTCGGCAATCACCTCACGGGCGATCAGCTGGATCGAGCCCGCGATCGGAATCGCGATCAGCGCACCCAGAACGCCGAGCAGGGTCGCTCCTATCAGTACCGCTACGAGGATGATCAGCGGTGAGAGCTGGACGGTGCGGCGGTAGACGACCGGCTGCAGGACGTGGTTCTCGAGCTGCTGGTAGGCGACCTGGACCGCGATCATGATCAGGGCCGGCACCACGCCGGCGGCCGCCAGTGTGACGGCGACCACGATCACCGCACCGATCGTGGCGCCGATCAGCGGCACCAGGTCGAACAACGCCAGCACCAGGGCCAGGGCCACCGCGTAGGGCACCCCGAGGATCTCGAGCGTGACGAAGGTGACCACGCCGGCGATCACCGAGATGATCAGGTTCCCCGCGACGTAGCCGGAGATGTTGCGCTGGATCTGGCCGCCGATCCGGCGCACACGCTGCGCCTGCGCTGGGCGGAGCAGCGACAGCACCCACTCGTTGATCCGGGGCAGCTCGAACATCATGAACAGCGTCAGGAAGAGCACGGTGAAGGCATCGGCGAACTTGGACGCCACCTGGCCGGCGGCGCCGAACGCCCGGCCCGGCACCTGGCTGACCTGCTGCTGCGCCTTCTTGATCACGTCGTAGCGCTTGTCCAGGTCACGGAACCGCGAGTCATGCTGGAGGTCGTCGATGTAGCCCGGCGCTGCCGCCACCAGGTCGTCGACCTGCGTGGCCAGGGGGGCTATCAGCAGGCCCAGGAACAGCAGCACCCCCAGCACCACACCCAGCCACACCGTGAGCACCGCCAGCGAGTAGCGCATGCGGCGCTCGACCACGCGCACCAGCGGCATCAGCATGAGCGCCAGGAACAGCGAGACGCCGAGCAGCACGAGCACGTTTCGCATCTGCCCAAGCAGCCGCACCGCGGCATAGGCGACGATGATCAGCAACACCACCTTGACCACCGTGCGTGCGGGGATCTCGATCTGTACGCGGTGCCGCTCGTCGTGTTCCACGAGGGCGGGTTTCGCCCTGGCGGCCGAGAGTCCTCGGATCAGCCGTACGCCGGCAGCAGGTCGGGCCCGAGCACGATGGCGACCTGGCTGATCACGGAGGGGTCGAGCCCGCTGATCGACGCCAGCGGCACCGGCGCGCCGACGCCGATCTTCTTGGCCACGGCCACGGCCTTGGGCCGGTTGCCCGGTGTGAACACCACCACCGTCTGCTGCACCGACGTGCCGGCGTTGCCGGTGCTCCGCACCTGCCAGCCGTTGGCCGTCAGCAGCTCCTGCTGAGCGGTGGCCGCGCCGGTGCCGCCGAAGCCGTTCAGCACGTCGACCGGCACGTCGCGCCAGCTGACCTTCGCCCCGGTCGACTTCTTGCCCTTGGAGGTCTTCTGCGTCGTCTTCGGCGTGCCGTTGCCGGCCTTGGGCGTCGAGGTCGGCGTCGATGTCGTGGTGCTCGAGCTGGTGCCTCCGGCAACCGAGAACGCCCAGATCAGCCCCAGCAGGGCGACGGCGAATCCGGCCAGCGACAGCAGCCGGGTGACGGACGTTCGTGGGAACCGGGACGGGATGCCGTGCGATTCCAGACGCTTGGCGAACCAGTCATCGAGTCCCTGTCCCTCGTCCGGTGGCCGCTCGGCCCCGGCAGGCGTGCGATCGCCCTGCGGTGTTTGAAGACGTGCCATACCAGCTCAAACGATACCCCACGCTCCGGTTCTCACCCCTCCGCCGCCCCCGAATCGCTTCTTAGTACCATCCCGCTCCGATGCTCGAGATGGTCGACAGCTGGGTGGACGACGGCACCGTGGGGTCGGTGGCCGCAGCGGTGGTCGGCCGGGACGGCGACGTGCTCGAGCGCCGCTACGCCGGTGCTGACGAGCGTTCGCTGTTCGCCCTGGCATCGGTGACCAAGCCGATCGTCGCTCTGGCCTCATTGGTCGCCGTGGAGGAGGGGGCGCTCGAGCTCGACGCTCCGGTCGGCGACCACATTCCCGAGTACCGCGATGGGCCGCGGGCCGCGATCACGCTCCGCCACCTGCTGTCGCACGCATCCGGCCTCCCGGAGACGGCGAAGGACACGCCCACGCTCGAGGTACTGCCCGTGTATCCCCCGGGGACGCGCCGCTGCTATTCGAACGAGGGCTTCCACATCGTCGGCCTTCTGCTGGCGGCGGCCACCGGCATGCCCTACCAGCGCTATATCGACGAGGCGGTGCTGGCTCCGCTGCGCCTGGACGCCTGGCTGCCGCTGCCCGAGGACGAGGCGGGGCGGGCGATCGAGGTGCGCGATCCCGGGCTCTCGGCACCGGGCGTGCCCTTCTTCAACGGCCCCCAGTGGCGCCGCCGGGGCACGGCGGCCGGAGGCGCGTTCGCGAGCCTGGACGCCGTGGCCGGCATCGCGGCGGTGCTGCTGCGACGGGGTGCTCCGCTGCTCCACCGGGAGTCGTTCGACGAGCTGGCGTCGGTGCAGTTCGCCGGCATCCCCGGCGGCCTGGACTCGTTTCCCAAGCTGTACTGCCCGGACTGGGGGCTGGGCCTGAACATCCGCGGCGAGGGCGGCCCGCACTGGGCCGGCGACGCGGTGTCGCCTCCGACGCTGTCGCACTTCGGGGCCTCCGGCACGCTGCTGTGGGTCGATCCGGAGGCCGGGGTGGCGCTGGTCTGCCTGACCGACCGCGGCACCTACTCGGGCTGGATGCTGAAGCCGGGTGGCTGGCCCGACCTTTCGGCCAACGTGATCCGGGAGCACGGGCGTGTGGCGTAGCGACTGGCGGCACTGCCCGCGGTGCGCCTCGCCGCTCGAGTTCGGCGAGCGCTCCGGTGAGCAGCGCCACGTGCTTCATTGCCCGGCCTGCGGGCTGGTGATCTACGACAACCCTGCGCCCACCGCCAGCGCCCTGGTCACCGACGGCGGCAGGCTGATGCTCACCCGCCGGGCGGGCGAGCCGGCAAAGGGGATGTGGGACATCCCCGGCGGCTTCATCGACCCGGGCGAGCATCCGGAGGAAACGATCCGGCGCGAACTGGCGGAGGAGACCGGCCTCGAGGTGCGGGTCGGCGAGCTGGTCGGGTTCTTCTGCGATACCTATGGCGAGGGCGGCGTGTCGACGCTCAATGTCTACTACCGCGCCGCCGTCGCCGGCGGCACGGAGCAGGCGGCCGACGACGTCTCCGAGATCGGGTGGTTCCCACTCGACGGCCTGCCGCCGATGGACGAGATCGCATTCGAAAACGGCCGTCGAGCAATCTCAACGGCCTTTGATGTCAAGAAGTCGTAAAGACGTCACCATCCTCGGCCGATGACTTGTCCATCAGCCCCCGCAACGCTCCTGAGCAGTGGGGGGAGGAAACCGTCATCCGGGGCCCCGCCCGGAGGAGACGACAATGGACGAGCTGCAGGAAACAACTGTGGAAATCGACGAGCGCTGGCTCTCGGAGTGGTTCGAGTTCGGATTCGCCGAGATGGGCTGCTACCTGGCCAAGCACGCCGCGTTCGACGATTACTGCCGCCGCGAGTTGAGCTGACCCCCGCTCCGTAGCGCAGCCGCCACCGCCGTTCGGGCGGCACGGCCCGCTGCGCCCGGACGCCGCCGCAGCACGGCGCCGGCCGTCCCGTCAGAACTTCTAAGCTACGGGGAATGCCGTTCGCCCCCGTCGAGAAGCAGCCCGACCACGTCGCGCTCGAGCATCGCGTGCTCGAACGCTGGGAGGCCGAGGGCACCTTCGAGCAGCTGCGCGAGCAGAACCGGGATAGCGGCCGCCGCTTCTCGTTCATCGACGGCCCGATCACCGCCAACAACCCGATGGGCGTGCACCACGCCTGGGGGCGGACGATGAAGGATCTGTGGCAGCGCTACCACGCCATGCTGGGCGAGGAGCAGCGCTACCAGAACGGCTTCGACTGCCAGGGGCTGTGGGTCGAGGTGGAGGTCGAGAAGGCGCTCGGGCTGAACTCCAAGCCGGAGATCGAGGAGTACGGCCTCGACCGCTTTGCCCGGGCCTGCCGCGATCGGGTGGCCAAGTACGCCGGCGTGCAGACCGCCCAGTCGATCCGGCTCGGGCAGTGGATGGACTGGGACCGCAGCTACTTCACGATGACCGACGCGAACATCTCGTACATCTGGGGCTTCCTGAAGCTGTGCCAGGAGCGCGACTGGCTGTACAAGGGACACCGCTCGATGCCCTGGTGCCCGCGCTGCGGGACGTCGCTCTCCCAGCATGAGCTGATCGACTCGTATCGCGAGATCGGGCATCCCTCGTTGTTCGTCCGCCTGCCGCTCGAGGGCCGCGACCGCGAGTACCTGGTGGTCTGGACGACGACGCCGTGGACGCTGCCGGCGAACGTGGCGGCCGCGGTGCGCCCGGACGCCGACTACGCCCGGGTCGAGACGGCGTCGGGCACCGCCTACGTGGCGGAGCCGCGGCTGAAGGAGGTGCCGGTGAGGGGCACCCTGCTGGGCACGGTCAAGGGCGCCGAGCTGGTGGGCCTCCGCTACAGCGGCCCGTTCGACGATCTTCCCGCCCTGGAGGGTGTCGAGCATCGGGTGGTCGCCTGGGATGACGTCTCGATGGAGGAGGGCACCGGGATCGTCCACATCGCGCCGGGCTGCGGCGCCGAGGACTTCGAGCTGGGGCAGCGCGAGGGACTGGCCACGATCGTCCCCGTCGACGAATCGGGCGCGTTCTACGAAGGCTTCGGCTGGCTGCACGGAAACCACACCGCCGACGCCGCCCAGCAGATCGTCGAGGACCTGGGCCAGCGCGGCCGGATGGTCGAGGCGGGCGAGATCACCCACCGCTATCCCGTCTGCTGGCGGTGCGGAACCGAGCTGATCTACCGGCTGGTCGACGAGTGGTTCATCCGCTGCGACGAGATCCGCGAGCCGATGATCACGGCCGCCCGGGAGGTGGAGTGGAGCCCGCCGCAGTACGGCAAGCGGATGGAGGACTGGCTGCGCAACATGGGCGACTGGTGCATCAGCCGCAAGCGCTACTGGGGCCTTCCGCTGCCGTTCTACTTCTGCGGCCACGGGCACATGACCGTGGTCGGGTCGCAGGACGAGCTGGCCGAGATGGCGCTGCGCGGCATGGACAAGGTCAGCGAGCTGCACCGTCCCTGGATCGACGAGGTGGTGATCGGATGCGGCGAGTGCGGCAAGGAGGCGCACCGGCTGCCTGACGTCGGCGACTGCTGGCTGGACGCCGGCATCGTGCCGTTCTCGACGCTCGGCTGGCACAACCCGGTGCGGATCCCCGAGGGCTACGCAACCGGCGCCGGCGGGAGTGTGACCAGGGCTGACCTGCCCTCGCACGACGAGTGGGAGCTATGGTTCCCGGCCGACTGGGTGTCGGAGATGCGCGAGCAGATCCGGCTCTGGTTCTACTCGATGCTGTTCATGAGCGTGGCGCTCGAGGGCCGCTCGCCCTACCGGCGGGTGCTGACCCACGAGAAGGTCAACGACGAGACCGGCCGCCCGATGCACAAGTCGTGGGGCAACGCGATCTGGTTCGACGATGCGGTGGAGTCGATGGGCGCCGACGTGATGCGCTGGATGTACGCCGGTCAGAACCCGGCCCAGAATCTCAACTTCGGCTACGGGCCGGCCGAGCAGGTCAAGCGCCGGCTGCTGACGCTGTGGAACACCTACGCCTTCTTCATCACCTACGCCTCGATCGACGGCTACGAGCCGAGCACCGAGCTCCTGACCCGTGGCCCCGACCCCGACGGTCTGCGGCCGCTCGATCGCTGGTCGCTGGCGCTGACCCAGACGCTGGTGGCCGAATGCCGTGCCGCACTGGACGGCTACGACTCACCACGCCTGGTGCGGGCGGTGGAGGCGTACGTCGACGACCTGTCTAACTGGTATGTGCGGCTATCGCGTCAGCGGTTCTGGCGCTCGGGGGACGAGGGCGACAAGCGGGCGGCGTACGACACGCTCTGGTACTCGCTGTGCCAGCTGCTTCGCTGCGTGGCGCCGGCGATGCCCTTCCTGGCCGACGAGATCTGGCAGAACCTGGTTCGCGACGGCTGCCCGGGAGCGCCCGAGAGCGTGCACCTGGCCGGCTATCCGTCGGTCCACCCGATGCTCGACGACGCCCGGCTGCTGGCCGAGATGGAGAGCGTGCGGGCGGTGGTCGGGATCGGCCGTGAGGCGCGGTCGGGCGCCGGCATCCGACTTCGCCAGCCGTTGGCCGAGGTGATCGTGGCCACCGACGACCCGGCGCGCCGTGACCAGGTCGCGCGCCACGCCGATCTGATCGCCGGCGAGCTCTCCGTCAAGGCCGTGCGGCTGGCCACCTCCGCCGAGGAGTTCGCGCAGGCCGACGTGATGCCGCTGCTCAAGGTGCTGGGCCCCAAGCACGGCCGTGACCTGGGCATGATCCGCGGCCTGCTGCGGGAGGGCGACTTCCGGATCGAGGACGGGCGGGTGCACGTCGGCGAGTGGGTGCTCGAGCCGGGCGAGTACGAGCTGCACACCAAGGCCCGGGAAGGCTTCGCGGTGCTCGACGGAGAGGGCTTCGCTGTCGCCCTCGACACCGAGATCACCCCCGAGCTGGCGCTGGAGGGCGTCGTCCGCGATGTGATCCGCCAGATCCAGGTGATGCGGCAGGACGCCGGGCTCGACATCACCGACCGGATCAGGATCGTCTATCCGCGCACGGACGGCGACGTCACCCGGGCGTTCGAGATGCACGGCGAGCACATCGCCGCCGAGACCTTGGCGGTGGCGCTCGAGCCGGGAACCGAGCTGGCCATCGAGAAGGCGACTGCGTGAAGCTGCTGGTGCTGGGCGGCACCCAGTTCCTGGGCCGCCACATCGCCGCTGAGGCGCTCGAGCGGCGGCATCAGCTGACGCTGTTCACACGGGGCCGCACGCGTCCCGGGCTGTTCCCTGCTGCTGAGCACCTGATCGGCGACCGTGACGGCCGCCTGGACGCCCTGCGCGGCGGCTCCTGGGACGTGGTGGTCGACTGCTCGGGGTACCTGCCCCGCGTGGTCGCCGACTCGGCGCGGCTGCTGGCCGCCGCTGTGGAGCGCTACGTCTTCATCTCCAGCGTCTCGGTGTATCCCGACTACAGCCGGCCGGGCATCGACGAGAGCGCGGCCGTCGCCACCATCGAGGACGAGACGGTGGAGCAGATCGACGAGCACACCTACGGGCCGCTGAAGGCCCTGTGCGAGCGGGCCGTCGAGGAGGCCCTGCCCGGCCGGGCGCTGATCGTCAGGCCGGGGCTGATCGTCGGGCCCGACGACCCCACCGACCGGTTCACCTACTGGCCGGTGCGGATCGCCGCCGGCGGGCGGGTGCTGGCGCCGGGCGACCCGTCGGCCCCGGCCCAGTGGATCGATGCCCGCGATCTCGCCGCGTTCGTGGTCGACCAGGCCGAGCACCGCTCGACCGGCGTGGTGAACGCGGTCGGCCCCGCCCAGCCGGCGACCCTGGGCGAGCTGCTGGAGACCTGCGTGTGCGAGCTGGCCCCACCGGGCACCGAGCTGTGCTGGGTCGACGACGCGTTTCTGGCCGACCAGGAGGTCGAGCCATGGAGCGACCTGCCGCTGTACCTGGGCGGCGACCCGTCGATGATCGGGTTCGAACAGATCTCGGGCGAACGGGCGCGCGCCGCCGGGCTGCGGCACCGGCCACTGGCCGACACGGTGCGCGACACGCTCGCCTGGCATCGGCAGGACGACGGCGAGATCGCGCGCTCGGGGTTCAAGCTCAGCCGGGAACGCGAGTCGGAGCTGCTCGCCTCGTATCGCAATCGCTGACAGGCACGCCATACTACGACGGTGGAAGGTGGAGGCCGTTCCTCGTCGAGCCTGCTGAACGCGGTGCTCGAACATGCCCGGGAACTGCTCGGGGTCGATCAGGCTCTGATCGCCGAGTGGGACGATGAGGCCGGGACGACGACGATCGTGGCCACGGTGGGCACGCTCAGCTCGCCGGAGGCGAGTGCGGTCGGCGTGCCCTTTCCGATCTCCGACTACTACGGCGATACCGATGATCTTGAGGCGGCATTGCCTCTGATGAAGCCGATGCTGCAGCGGCGGGACGACCCCCGGTTGTCGCCGCTGATCGCCGCGTACATGCGGCGGGTCGGGGTTGCCCAGGAGGTGTACGTGCACATCGAGGCGTCCGCATCGCGGCGCTGGGTGCTGGAATGCCTGTACGTCGATGCCGAGACGCCCGTGCGCGACATCGACCTCGAGCGTGCGCTGGAGCTCGCCCGGCTGGCCAAGGTCGTCATCGAGAGCGATCGCATGGCGCGAGCGGTGCGGGAGGAAGAGGCGCGCCAGCGGTTGCTGGTCGAGGCCCTGCCGGTGCTCGTCTACCAGATCGACGAGCACGGGCAGACCCGGGTTCCCAACCCCAGCTCTCTGGTCGACCGGCTGGGCCTGTCGAAGGAGGAGCTGGAGCGGGACGCCCACCGGCACTGGCTGGAGCACGTGCACCCGGAGGACCGGGAGCGGGTGGCAGCTGTCTGGCTCCACGCGCAGACCAATCACCTCTACTACGACAACGAGTACCGCATGATCGGCGCCCGCAAGCGGGTGGCCTGGGTGCGCGACACCGCCGTGCCCGAGGTGCATCCGGGCGAGTCGCAGCCCGTGTGGCACGGCGCCATCATGGACGTCACCGAGCGGGTCGAGGCCGCAGAGGAGCTGCGGGCGTCCGAGGAGAGCCGGCGGGCGCTGCTCGAGCACGTCCCGGCTCTGGTCTACATCCAGCACGACCTGGAGCGGAATACGGCGATCAACATGGGCGGTTTCCCAGAGCTTCTGGGGATGACGGCTGACGAGTGGCACGACCCGCAACGGGACTGGACGCAGATCGTGCATCCCGATGACATCGACCTGGTTCTCACCACGTGGCAGGAATGCTTCGCCGAGCGCCGGCCGTTCTCGATGGAGTACCGGCTGGTCGGCCGCGACGGCAGAGTGATCTGGATCCGCGACACCACTGCGCCGTTGTCGGGGCAGGACTGGCACGGGATCACGTTCGACATCACCGACCTGGTCGAGACCGCCGACCGGCTGCGCGAGACGCAGGCCCGCTACCAGAGCCTGGTCGAGCAGATCCCGGTGGTCACCTACCTGGACGGGCTGGACGGCTCGGGGATCTACGTCAGCCCGCAGGTCGAGGAGATGCTCGGCGTCGACCCTCGCCGCTGGATGGACGAGGGCTACGAGGCCTGGCTGTCGGCGGTCCACCCGGACGACCGGGCAACCACTGATGCCCTGTTCCGGCGGATGATGGCCGAGGGCGGGGAGCTCGACGCCGAGTACCGAGTCGTCCTCCCTGGAGGCGGCGTCCGCTGGGTGCACGATCTGGCCCGGCCGATCCTCGACGGCTCCGGCAAGCCCATGCTGGTGCAGGGTGTGATCGTCGATATCACCGACCGCCGGCTGGTTGCCCAGGCAAGCGAGCAGCGGGCGCAGCGCCAGCGAGCGATCGCCGAGCTCGGTCTGCAGGCGCTGGAGGGGCTGGACGCCGAACCGCTGTTCGCGGCCGCCGCGAAGGGCGTGACCTCGACCCTGGGCGCCGTGGGTGGAGCGGTGCTGCGGGTCGAGGGCGAGGATCTGGTGCTCGTGGGAGGCAGCGGGCTGGTCGACGGCGATCCCCGCTGCGCCCGTAACCCGATCCGCGGTGGATCACCGGCCGGCCAGGCGATGCTCAGGGACGAGCCGCTGATCTGTGAGGACTTCCTGACCGAGAGCAGGTTCCTGGTTTCCCGGACGATCGCCGATCTGGGCCTGCGAAGCTGCGCGGCCGTCAAGATAGGTGGCCCGGCCGCGGCGTGGGGGGTGCTCGCCGTCTACGGCGACGAGCCCGCCGCGTTCGAGCAGGACGCGATCGACTTCCTGCTGGCGATCGCCAACGTGCTGGCGGCGGCGATCGAGCGCCAGCGGGTGCAGGCGGCGCTGGAGGTGTCGGAGGAGCAGCGCCGGCGCGTGCTGGCGGAGCTGCTGCGCTCGGCCGATGCTGAGCGGGCGCGGATCGCGACCGAGCTCCACGACGACACGATCCAGGTGATGACCGCCGCGCTGATCGGCCTCGACCGCCAGGTCAACAGCGCACGGCGCGGCGACCGGCCGGCGGCCGACCGGGCGGCGCGGCTGGCGCGGGAGATGTTGGCCGAGGCAATCGACCGCACGCGGCGGCTGACCTTTGAGCTCCGTCCGCCGCTGCTCCAGGCTCGCGGACTCGAGATCGCGGTCCGCGACCTGGTCGAGGAGTCGGCTCGGGAGGCCGGGTTCGCCGGCACGCTGGATGCCGACATCGGCCGCCAGCCGGCCGAGGTGGAGTCCTTGTGCTACCGCACGGTGCAGGAGCTGGTGGCGAATGCCCGCAAGCACTCTGCCGCCAGCCGGCTGGACGTGCGCATGTGGCAGGAAAACGGGCACCTGGCCGCCGAGGTCGCCGACGACGGGGTCGGCTTCGACCTGGCCAGGGCGCTCGACCGCAGCATCACTCGCCTGCACCTGGGGCTGGACAGCGCCGCCGAACGGATCCGGCTGGCCGGCGGCCAGCTTTCGATCGACTCCGGGCCCGGCCGCGGCACCCGGATCCGGTTCACCATCCCCACCTGACGGCCGCCGGCGCCCGCGGTCGACTCAGGCGGTGGCCCGGCGAAGCGCGGTCGGTAGCGAGAAGTGGACGTCCTCGTCGACCAGCTCGTGCGAGTCGACCTGCTCCACGCCGAGGCTGCGGAAGTACGAGATCACGCGCTCGACGAGCCACTCGGGGGCCGAGGCTCCCGAGGTGATGCCGACGGTCTCGACGCCCTCCAGCCAGACCGGGTCGATGGTCGTCTCGTCGTCGATCAGGTAGGCGGGCACGCCCAGCTCGCGCGTGACGTCGACCAGCCGGTTGGAGTTCGACGAGTTGCCGGAGCCGATCACGAGCACCAGGTCGACCTCGCCGGCCAGCTGCTTGACCGCGTTCTGGCGGTTCTGGGTCGCGTAGCAGATGTCGTCTCGCTTGGGCCCGACGATCTGCGGGAACCGCTCGCGGAGGGCGGCGATGATCACGAGCGTCTCGTCCACAGAGAGGGTGGTCTGCGTGATGTAGGCCACACGGGTGGGGTCTGTGATCTGCAGGTCGGCGATCTCCTCCACCGATCCGATCAGCCGGATCGACTCGGGCGCCTCGCCCATCGTGCCCACCACCTCCTCGTGGCCCTCGTGGCCGATCAGCACGATCGTGTACCCGGACGCGGCGTAGCGCTTGGCCTCGGTGTGCACCTTGGTGACCAGCGGGCAGGTGGCGTCGATCGTGCGCAGGCCGCGTTCCAGGCAGTGGCGGTAGACCTCGGGCGCCACCCCATGGGCCGAGAGCACCACCACCCCGTTCTCCGGCACCTCGCGCTCGTCCTCGACGAACACGGCCCCGCGCTCGGACAGGTCGCGGACGACGTGGCCGTTGTGGACGATCTCCTTGCGTACGTAGACGGGGGCGCCGAAATGGTCGAGCGCCCGCTCCACGGTGTCCACCGCGCGATCGACGCCGGCGCAGTAACCGCGCGGCGAGGCCAGCAGAAGCTTTCGTGGTGCCATCGTCCGCGGATCGTAGTCGACGCCCTTCGAGCGGGCGCCTCTGCCGGCCTACCGGTGGCCGAAGTCGGCCGTCCACAGGACGGCACCGGAATGGCCTTCGAACTTGCCGACGGTGCGGCCGATGCCGATCCAGTTGTAGCGCGACGACAGCAGCACCGCCCGGTGGGCCGGGCTGCGCAGCCACGCTCGCAGGGTTGCCTGCGGCGTGGCGTAGGAGCCGGTTCCCCAGGCCAGTGTCTCGCCGGCCCACCACTGGCCCCAGCGCAGGAACGAGGAGTTGGCGACGCGGGTGTACAGCGTGCTGCCGGTGGGGCTGGTGTGCGCGAAGTAGCTTCGCCACAGCATGTCGTTGGTGTGGCGTTGGGCGACCGTCCGGAGCGACGGGTCGATGAACACCCGCTTCAGGCCGTGGGCCCTGCGGGTCTTGTTGATGGCGGTGAGCAGATCCCACTTCGGCGTCGACGCCTCAGCGGCCGGCGCGGCGACCGTCAGCAGGGCAACCATGGCGACCGCGAGCAGGAGGATGAATCGATATCTCATACCTCCTTAAATCGGCCGGTTGTCCGATTACCTTCATCAGTATTTTGTAAGGTCTCGGGAGCGGTGATGCCTATCAGCACCAGGTCACCGCCCCGCCTGCTGGGCCGCGGGCACCATTCCCCGAGCCAGATCCGGGCCTCCCCGGACGTGCGGCGAGCTGACAAGCATGCCGAAGGGCAGCGGCCTCCGCCGGTCGACTCCTCGTTGGCCGGGCGCTGGGCTAGGCCGTCGGCTGGGGAAGCAGTTCGGCCACCTGGCGGGCGGCGGCCGCGCCGCTTCGCAGCGCCCCCTCGAACCAGCCGGCCTCCTGGTGGGCGACGTCGGAGCCGGCGAAGACGAGGCGTTCTGCCGCAGCGAAGCGGGCCGGGTCGACCAGCTCGACGTTCCCGGCGGGCGCGGTCAGCCAGGTGCCTCGCGATGCGGGGTCGGCGATCCAGTTGTGGTGTGCGAAGTCGACCAGCTCGGCCTCGGGGAAGAACGTCCGCAGCGCCCGCTCCACGGCGGCACCGCTCTCGGGGTCGAAGCCGCCGTCCTGCCAGCCGAACCCGGTGACCATGGTCTGCCCGTCCTGTTCGGCGTCCGCATAGAGCCAGTTGAGGCCGCGGCCGACGCCCACGGCGATGCCGTGTGGCGGCACCCCGCGCGCGAGCATCAGCACCTTCACGGCCGCGCCCACGTTGGCGCCGGCGGCCTCGCCGGCCGGTGCGGGCAGCGCGGGGGTGAAGCGGATGCCGGGGATGCAGTTGATGGGAACCGCGAGCACGAGCGCGCCGGCGGTCAGCGTGTCTCCGCCGGCGGTCGTACAGGAGACCGCTCCGTTGGCCTGTGAGATCGCCGTCACCGCGCTGCCCAGCCTGACCTCGATGCCCCTCGTCGATGCCATCCGCTGGGCGAGCGCACTCCAGCCTTCGGCCGGCCCGTGGGCAAGACAGGTCACGAGGCCGGTCAGGCCGTCGTGCCCGGCGACCGAGCCCAGGGCGTCCGCCACCGCCCCGCGCTCCGGCCGTGCGCCGCCCATCAGTTGCCACCAGCCGAGCAGGAAGTCGCGCAGCGGCGGGCTGGGCGAGAGCCGCTCGACGTACTCGAGCGCCGACAGACCCCAGACCGCGTGATCGGCGGCCATGGCGTCGCGCCGCACCGTCGCCAGCGCCTCTTCCAGCGCGCCGATCTGCTCCCATGGCACGGGCAAGCCGTGCCGAAGCGTGCCGTCGGTGAACCAGCGGGCGTGCTTCAGGCCGTGATAGTCCCGGACACCGAGCCCGTAGCGGCTGAGCTCGGAACGCACCTCGCGGTGCTCCGGCGTGAACCACGAACCGCCCAGCTCGATCACCCTGCCGCCCAGGGTGGCGCTGAGCCCGCGTCCGCCGACCCGTTCCCGAGCCTCCAGCACGACCACCGACCGGCCGGCCTCGACCAGGTCGCGGGCCGCCCGCAGCCCCGCCAGCCCGGCGCCCACGACGATCGCGTCCGCATCCCTCATCGCCGCGACTCTACCGGTGCCCCCGGCCTTCGATCTGGGGATCTCCCCGACGCCAACCCTGCCCTCTCCCCCTACCGTCGGATCATGGCATCCGATCGCACATCCGAGCAGGCGGCGTCGGTCACGACATCCGGGTCGTTCGCCCTGCTGCTGATCTGCTTCGCCCTGCCCTTCTTCACCATCTCGCTGTCGACGTGCGAGGGACCGGATCGCAGCAGCACCGTCGAGGTGACGGGGCTCGAGATGCTTCGTGGCGACCAGGTACCGGTGCGGAACCTGAGCTCGAGCCCGTCGTCGGCCTACGGCGACCGCGAGGTGCGGGAGGCCGCCGCCAACGGCCATGCGCCGGCCGTGACGGCCGCGCTGCTGGCCGCACTTGCGCTGCTGACCGGTCTGCTGCGCTCGAGCGGAGCGGCGCGGATCACTGTGGGCCTGGCGGTGGTCGAGGTGTGGGCGCTGATCGTGCTCGGGCTCGCCGTGCAGGCGGGCTCCGTCGACGTGTCGGTACGCTCCGGATACTGGCTGTCGTTGGTGGCTGCGGTGGTGGCCACCCTGGCGGCGGTCGTGGTCGCCTACAAGCGCCGTGATCAGCTGCCCGATGTCGCCGGCCGCAGGGCTGCGGGTTTCTGGATCAGGGCGCTTGCATGGGCGATCGACGCCGCCATCCTGGGCTGCGCCGCTGTGGTGGTGTCGGTGGCCGTGCCGGGGACGAACGGCCTGATGTGGCTGGTCGTCGGCGGGCTGGTGCTGGCCTACCGGCCGGCCTTCGAGGCCTCGCCCTATCAGGCGACGCTCGGCGCGCGGCTGCTCGGGCTGTGGGTGATCACCCCCGACGGCGGGCGGATCGGGGTTGGCCGGGCGGTGCTGCGATCGGCTTGCGAGATCTGCTCGCTGGTACTCACCCTCGGCGTCGGCCACCTGCTGTGTGTGTTCACCCCGGATCGGCGGGCGCTGCACGACGTGCTCGCGGGCACCGCGGTGACCCGGCGGGCCAGGGCGGTTGCGCCGCCGGCACCCGTCCCCGCCGGAGCACAAGGCGCCGCGGCGGCCGTCGAGCTGCCGTAGGCCGCTACGGCCCGGTGGTCGCGCCCAGCGCCTCCCGGATCTTCTCGATCGCCGCCCGCTCGCGGTCCTCGCCGCCGCCGGCCGCGTTGCCGACCGACTCGGCGACATCGAGCACGAACTGGCGGTAGGCAACCGCGTCCTCGGGCGACTTGGCCTCGAGCGTGGCGATGCCCGCCCGTAGCGCCTCCAGCGTCTCGCGCTCGACCTTGTCCGGCGCTGCGGTCATCCCGAAGCCGGTGCCGTGCTCCTTCGACAGCTCGCGCACCAGCTCGCTGTCGGATGACGTGCGCGCTCCGGCCAGGTGCTTGGCCAGCGCGCCCGCCTCCTTGAAGGAGTCGAAGAAGCTGCGGTCGCTGACCGAGACCAGCAGACCGGCTCCCGCGGCTCCCTTGTGCAGCTGATCCCACTCCGCCTCGCTGAAGTCCGTCTTGGAAGCCATATGCCCATCTCCTCGTGTCGTCGCGGTCAGTTGGAGCCTCTACCACCGGCCGCCCGTTTTCAATCGGCGGTCGGGTATCGTGGCGCCCGGCCCGCATGACGACCTTTGACGTCCACCAGCATCTGTGGCCCCCGGCGGTCGTGGAGTTGCTGACGCGCCGGCGCCGGCCGCCCTGCATATCCGAGGGGATCGTCCGCATTCCCGGACGCTCCGCGTTTCCGTTCGACGAGGCGCAGAGCGACGTCGGCTGTCGGCTGGCCCAGCTCGATGCCGACGGGATCGAGCTGGCGGTCGTCTCGCTGTCGCCGACGGACTGTTTCGATGCCGAGCTGACCGCGGCCTGGGAGGTGGCCATGCCGGAGGTCTCGCGGGCGGCAGGCGGGCGGCTGATCCCGTTGGCAGCGCGCCGGCCGGCGCCGGGCTTCGCCGGCGTCTGCATCTCGGCGGCTGACCTGATCGGCGATTTCGACCGTCTGGCCGGGCCGGTGGCAGCCGCCGGTGAGGTGCTGTTCGTACATCCCGGCCCGGCGTCGGCGCCACCGCCCGGCGTGCCGGTCTGGTGGCCGGGCGCCTTCGACTATGCGGCCCAGATGCAGGCCGCGCTGGTTGCGTGGCTCGGCGGGCCAGGGCGCCGGGCCGGTGGCCCGCCGGTGATATTTGCGATCCTGGCCGGGGGAGCAGCGATCCTGCTCGACCGGCTGCGGGCACGGGGCGCCGAGCTGGCGCCGGTAGACGACCACCGGCTGTACCTGGACACGGCCTCGTTCGGCGAGGCTGCGATTCGTTTCTGCCGTGACCAGGTGGGATCCGGACGGTTGCTGTATGGCAGCGACGCCCCGGTGATCTCGAGCCAGCGGACGCTGGCAGCCGTCCGCGGCCTGGGCGCGAGTGACGCCGCGGCGGTGCTGTCGACCAATCCCGCGTCACTGTACGGATCCTTCATTCCGGAGAGGTCGCAATGTCAGACGCTCTGAGCCGCCGACACCCGCTGTATCCGAATGCCCGCCGCTCGCCGTACTTTGCGCGTACCGAGGCCGCCGGGGCGACCGAGTACATGGTCTACAACCACATGTACATGCCGATGGCCTACGGCCGCGACCGGGGTGAGGACTACGCCGCGGTGACCTCCGCGGTTGCCCTCTGGGACGTGGGGCCGGAGCGCCAGACCGAGCTTCGCGGGCCGGGCGCACGGGCGCTGGCCGACCTGCTGACCACACGGCGGCTGAGCGACCTGGCGGTCGGCGGATGCCGGTACACCGTGTGCTGCGACGACGCAGGCCGGATCATCTGCGACCCGGTGCTGTTGCTCCCCTGGGACGACGTGGTCTGGCTTTCCCACGGCACCGTCGACCTGACCCTGTGGGCGCGCGGGTATGCGCTGTCGGCGGGTCTCGAGGTGACGGTGCGGGAGCCGGACGTGGCGCCGCTGCAGGTGCAGGGCCCGCGCTCGCTCGACGTGCTGCGGCCGCTGGTCGGCCCGGGGCTCGAGCACCTGAGGCCGTTCACCTGCATGCAGGCGCGGATCGGGCAGGCGGACGTGGTCGTGTCGCGCACGGGTTGGAGCGGTGGACTCGGATACGAGGTGTTCCCGCTGACGACCGAGCACTCGCTCGATACGTGGGACGCGATTGCGGCGTCGGGGCAGGGCCACGGCATGCTGGTCACAGGGCCCAACGTCTCAAAGGCCATGGAGGCCGGCATCACCGACACCAGCTATGCCACCAACCAGGATCTGAACCCGCTCGAGCTGTGGCAGGACTACCTGGTCGATCTGGACAAGGGCCCGTTCATCGGCCGTGAGGCACTGCGGCGGGTCGCCGAGCAGGGAGTGAGGCGCAAGGTGGTCGGCCTGCTCGGCCCATCCACCCCGCTGCCGCGGCTGGAGTGGCCGTGGCGGATCACCGCCGGCGGAGCCGCGCTGGGATCGACGCGATGGGTGACGTGGTCGTTCGCGCTCGAGCGGGTGATCTCGATCGGCGTGGTCGACATCGAGGCGGCGGCGCCCGGCACCCGGCTGGTGCTGGAACACCCCTGCGGTGCGGCCGAGATGACCGTCGTCCCCCTTCCCTTCGTGGGCTAGCCGTGCCGGGCCTCGAGCTCCTGTTTCTCTCGGCCGAGGATGTCGCGGCGCTCGACCTGTCCGCCGCCGAGGTGATCGAGGCCGTCGAGGCGGGGCTGCACGCCCATGGCACCGGCCAGGTCGTGCTGCCGCCGAAGGATCACCTCGACCTCGAGCAGCAGCACCGGGGGCACTTCAACATTCTCAAGGGCTACCTGGCGCCGATCGATGTGGCCGGGGTCAAGGTGATCGGCGACTACCTCGACAACCACCTTCACGATCTGCCGTCGGAGCTGGCGCTGCTGACCCTCTACGAAGCCCGCACCGGGGTGCCGCGGGCGATCGTCGACGCGACGGAGCTGACCTGGATGCGCACCGGGGCGGTGACGGCCGTCGGCGCCAGGCACCTGGCCCGCCGGGACAGCACGGTGCTGGCTCACATCGGCGCACGCGGCACCGCGCGCTGCAACGTGGCCTATCTCGACAGCCTGTTCGAGCTCGCGGAGATCCGGGTGACCAGCCGCCGCGCCGAGTCGCGGCAGCGGTTCGCGCAGGAGATGGCGGAGGCGGTCAGAGCGCCGATCCGGGTCACCGACTCGGTGGAGGAGGCGGTCCGCGGGGCCGACATCGTGGTCGACGCGACCCGGCTCTCCCGGGAGCAGGTGCTGATCCGAAACGACTGGATCTCACCAGGGGCGTTGGTGATCCCCTACGGTGCCGTCCGCTCGACCGACCCCACCCTGCCGATCCTCGCCCACAAGTTCGTGGTGGACGACTGGCGGCAGGCCGCCGGGTCGCCGTTCGGTCAGTACTCGACCGCGATCGCCGACGGCATCCTGCGCCGTGGCCACGTCCACGCGGAGATCGGCGAGATCGTCGCCGGCCTCCGGCCGGGCCGCGAGAGCGACCATGAGCTGATCGTGTTCTGGCACCGCGGGTTCGCAATCTCCGACATCGCCCTGGGGGTGCTGGCGGTCGACCGCGCACGCGAGCGCGGCGTGGGAACTACTTTGGTCTACTCGGCGCAGGCGCGTGAGCGCTGACGGTGGATCAGCTGGCCTTCACCTCGGCCCACACCTGCTGGTACTTGTCGCGGTTGGGGATGTACTTCTCGAGGTGGACGGGGGGCTCGAGGGCCTGGGGGTCGCCGAT
>Ga0070683_100000264_pt1 | contig 36130 bp, 30 predicted proteins | sample KBSC713LmetaG_FD_64662 | JGI IMG/M metagenome (GOLD analysis project Ga0070683, IMG submission 64662) | Corn rhizosphere microbial communities from Kellogg Biological Station, Michigan, USA - KBS C7.1-3L metaG | ecosystem: Host-associated > Plants > Roots > Rhizosphere ... | reverse complement strand
AATTCCTCGACCCGCTCGAACGGCTTTTCATGGCCCTTGCTGGCGCAGACCACGCGATCGCCATCGCGCTCCAGCGATTTCGACATCCGTTTTCGCAATCGACCCGGCAGGAAGGTCGCCGCGACGGCCTCCGGTCCGACATCGAGTCTCACGATACCTCGACGCTTGCAATCGAGCCTGAGCTTCGCCGCCGCGAAGAAATCGCACGCTGCTGGCGGCGGTGTGCCGAATCGACGTGCGGTTTCTTCTTCGAGGTCCTCCAGATCGCCTTCGCTCCGACACCTGGCGACCCGGCCATAGATTTCAAGTCTGACCGCTTCCGAATGCACGTAGTTCCTGGGCAGCATATCCGCGAGCGGAAGATTCACATCGGGCACCCAGAGATCGGCTGCCCTGTCGTCGGTCTTCTCCGAGGCCAGTTTCAGAAGATGACTATACAGCACCGGTCCGAAGACTTGCACATGGCCGGACTGCCGCTCCGAGAAGAGGTCTCCCGCTCCTCTGAGGTCGAGATCTCGCTCGCTGATGGCGAAGCCTGCGCCGGGCCTGCTGAACTCCTCCAGAACGGCCAGACGCCTTTTGGACTGTTCCGAATGTGATTCCGTGAGCAGATAGGCGAAGGCACGCGTTGCGCCTCGCCCTACCCGGCCCCGGAGCTGATGGAGTTGCGCCAGACCGAACTTTTCGGGCCAGCAGACCACGATGGTGTTCGCTCGGGGAATATCGAGGCCGCTCTCCACGATATTGGTCGCCAGGAGAACGTCTGCCTCGCCTTCGACGAAGCTCATCATTCGGTCGTCGATCTCTTCGGCGGGCAACTTGCCGTGGAGACAGATGATGCGGAGATCCGGAGCCGCCGAGCGGACCCGCGCCAACATCGGGTCCAGGTCCTGAATGCGCGGGCAGATCAGGAAGCTTTGTCCGTGACGCCTCTGCTCGCGCAGCAACGCAGCGACGATGGCAGCGTCCGATAGCGGAGCGACCCTGGTGACGACCGGCAGCCGAAGAACAGGCGGTGTCGCAATCACGCTGAGATCCCTGAAGCCGGCAAGACCTGCCGCCAGGGTGCGCGGTATCGGCGTGGCGCTCATCCAAAGCGTGTGGACGCTCTTCGCCAGGCTCGAAAGTTTCGCCTTCTCTGCCGCGCCGAAGTGCTGTTCCTCGTCGATGATGACAAGCGCGAGGTCGGCGAACCTCACGCCCTTCGAGGCGAGCGCCTGCGTGCCGACGACGACCTTCAGTTTCCCGCGGCGCAGCCCTTCCTTCGTCTCCCTTGTCTCCCGAGCCGACGTGGCCCGCGACAGGCTTCCCACTTCAATACCGAGCGGACCGAACCGTTTGCGGAAGGTCGCGACGTGCTGCCTTGCCAAGACGGTCGTCGGCACCGCGATGGCGACCTGTTTTCCCGACAGCGCAACGGCCGCGGCCGCCCGCAAGGCGACTTCGGTCTTGCCGAAGCCGACGTCGCCGCAGACGACCCTATCCATGGGATGACCGGAGCCGAGATCGTCAAGAACATCCTGAATGGCCCGCGCCTGGTCGACTGTCGCGGAATACGGGAAGCGCGCGACGAACCTTTCGTAGGCAGGCCCCGGAGGGACGAGCTTGGGGGCGCGTCGGCGACGCCGCTGGGCGATGCGTTTGGCAAGCTCCCTGGCCGCGGTTTGGATTTCCCGCGCGGCCTCGCCACGTCGCGCCCACCACGTGCTTCCATCCGCCTTGTCCAACGTCAGTTTGCCGAGCTCAGCCGCGTAAGGCCAGATCAAAGCGAGATCGGCGGGCGGAACGAGAACGGCATCGTCCCCCGCGAACTCGAGCCTGATCATCTCGCGGGATCTCCCCATGTCGAGGGCCTGTAAGCCGCGCAGCAAGGCCAGCCCTCGCTGGAGATGAACGACGACCATGCCCCGCTCTGGCACGTCCGGATGATCGAACGCCGCGGTCCAGGCTCTGGCCATCGGCTGCGGGTGATGGGCTCTGCTACCGAGCACATCGGAAGCGGTCACGACGACAAGAGGCTTCCGGCCAGCGCCGACGAACCCGGCGTCGAAGTCAGCCAAAAGTGCGCCTCCACGACTTCGTCCTCCCGTCGCCTCGTTCCAGTCCGTGAAACGCTCCGCCTTGATCCCGCTTATACGTTCCATCGCTCGCAGGTCGTCCTCCACTGCCGCGACGAAGAGCAGTCGCGATCCGGCGCGTTGCGTTTCGGCGACGAACGCCCGCAGCGCCTTCCTCGGCGCCGCGACCTTCGAGAAGTCGGGCGTAGCCGTGAATCCCGCCTTCCGAGGCAGCACGCTCATACGCTTCGTCAGCCTTTTCCAGTCCCCTCGCCCCAGATATTCGCGCTCCGCTTCCTTGTTGCGACCAGCCGCCTCCTCTATCGTGCCAAGCCAACTCTCGGCATGGCTCGGAATGCCTGCGTCTGCGATCCATCGCGCTCGACCGGAGTAGTGCGACAGCATCGCCCTCTCTCCCCGCTTGCCTCGCAATGCAAGTCGCTCAGACATCGGATCGATGAGCAACTCCTTTGCCTCGAACACGACGTCGTGCTGTGTCGGGTCGACGGCGACAATTCTGCGGATCGCTCCATCCGAATGCTCGATTCTGAACGGACCAAGAGCGCCCGCAGGAAAAACCTCGAACGTCTTGCCGTGAAAGAGTGCTGTGCCCGGATATTCCGCCTCTTGGTCGAGATCGTATCCCAGGGCGTCCAGACGGGTCTGGAGATCCTGCTCTGCATAGGTCGCCCCTACCTTCAGGCTTATGCTGAGCCGCGCCCAACTCGTGGGCAACGGCAGGCGCTCCATGATCGCCTCCGCCGTCGATACCAGGATCACGGGTTTCTTCGTCCTGGCGAGACGCCGCAATACTGAGCTCCGTCTGCCGGCGATCTCTCGTGACGGCTCCAATCCATCGAACGGCAAGGTGTTCAGTCTCGGAAATACCAGCACCTCGAGCGAAGGGGCGAGCGAGTGGAGCACGCTGCCCAGCCGCTCTGCCCTGCTCTCGTTTTCGGAAAGGAATACGATGCCGTCACGGCCGGACTTCCGCCATTGTTCGAGGAGATGGAGCGCCAACAAGCCGAGCGGCGAGGAAGAGGAGATTGTGGTGCGTGGTGAACCCTTGTTTCTCTTTGTCGCCTTGCCGTCGGCACGAGCTTTTCTTTTGGAATTCCCCACGTTGAATCCGTCGTTAGCTAGTCACAAGTTCGGGCAGATTGCCGAGCGTCGGGACCCTGCTCCGGCAACTCAATCAGCCCATCGATAACGCAACAAACGTCGGTGCCGTTTTAACGGTGCCGACCTTCGATCGGCAGCAAAAAGGGCACGCCGTCCGAATACACGGCCGGCTCGATCTGGCGTGTTTACATTACATTTGTGATGGTGGCCAAAAACTTCCAAGAACTTCATTGTCGGCCCTGGCTAGCCGCTCCGCACAACGGCCAGCGGGCTCTATTGGACCTTTGCTGCGATTACCTGTCGGCCGCCGCTTGTTTTGGGACGGCAGTGGCTGGGCTTGCAACTGCGGTTAGCGGTCGCTTCAGCGACGGCTTTCGGGTGAATACTTGTCGCAATCAAAGACAGGACTCCGCTGATACAGAGCGCGGCGATGGCGCAGATCCCCACGCTCACACCACGTCGAAACAGCAGCTGTCCCAACGCGCGCAACATGATCTTCCCGACAAGAGCGGACCTTTATATATCGCGAAAACGTTAACCGATTGGGAGAGGCTTTCGAGAAGGTGCGGAGAGCGGGCAGGCTAGCCATGCCAAGCTTCGTCGGGGCGAGGCCGTAGTGCTCCCCGTCGACAGGGTCCCGGACTTGATAACGCGCTCGGGCTACCGTCCACGCAAACTCTCGGCTACTGCCGAGAGCACATCGGCCAGTTGCCTAGCTATCTCCGGTGGCGGCAGCGGAACCCTGAGAGTCTGCGCGCCAGTGTGCGGATCACGCTCGATCCATGAACGTGCGACAGGGCCGGAGCCGTTCGCGGCCGCAATGGTGCCAATGAACTGTGCTCCGATCTGCAGCAGCGCTTGCCACGGATCAGAAGATGCGTCGCGCAATCGCTGCCCGGCTTCACCGGCCAGCGCGACCGCAACATCGTCCACGACAACTGGATGATCTGCATCGACCGCGCCGACCGATTGCCCGCTGACGGTGCCGTCGACCTCTCCTGCCTCCTCGGCAGGGGCGATGGCTTCGCCTGCGCCCATGGTTCCCGTGACACTCTCCACATCCTTGAGAAAGCGGTTTAGCCGCGACCCGCCGAGCGAAATCTCGCCATTGCCGCCGTCGAGGATTCCTTCCGACAACGAGCGCTTGAAGGCCAACACCGAAATCATGCCCTCTTCGATGGAGCCTTTCGCAACGAAATTGATGACCTGAACCGGTCGCGCCTGGCCGAGCCGATGGACGCGTGCGATGCGTTGTTCGAGCACGGCCGGATTCCATGGCAGATCCATGTTCACCAGTGCCGAAGCATGCTGCAGATTGAGGCCCGTGCTGCCGGCATCAGTCGACAGGAACACGCGACAGGCGGGATCGTCGCGGAAGCGGCAAATGAGCTCCGGCCGCTTCTCCGACGGCACGCCACCATGGAAACTTACATAGCCGATCCCACGCGCCTCCAGGCGGCGGATAATGATGTCATGGGTCCGCGTCCATTGCGAGAAGACCACGGCTTTGGCCTCCGGCGTCACAAACAACTGCTCGAGCAGCGCGGCCAATTCGTCGGCCTTGACGCCGTGGTCGGTCTGCTGATCGAGCAGATAGGTGCTGTTGCAGGACATGCGCATGTTCTGAAGCGCGCAGGTGAGACGCCGTTGATCCTTGTCCGAGAGAAACCTGGTTTTGCGCCAGCGTTGGACAATCCGTGCCACGACGTCCGAATTTTCCTGATGATAGAGCCTTTGCGGTTCAGTCATTGGTACCAGCACGATCTGGTCCGTCCGGCTGGGCAGTTGCTGCAGCACCTCCGACTTTCGCCGGCGAATCATGATGGGCGCCAGGGTTTGGCCGATCTTCTCCAGCCCCGTATAGCCGGTGACGCGGCCGGCCTCGTCCTTGACCTGATGTTCGTGCAAGAGTTTCCAGGTCGGGCCCAACCGGTGCTGATCGACGAATTGCACGATCGAGATCAGTTCCTCCAACTTGTTCTCCAGGGGCGTTCCAGTCAAAACGATCGCATACGGGCTGTCGATGCGTTTCAAGGCGCGCGCTGCAAGCGTGTTCCAATTCTTTACGCGCTGAGCCTCGTCGACAATGACGAGCTCAGGCGCCCAGGCAGCGATCAGGTCGAGGTCGGGCTGCAGCTTCTCGTAATTCGTGATCTTGCAGAAGTCCTCCAGCCCATAGTCGTCCTGGCGTTGCGCTCGCCCACCGCTCATGACGCGCGCCGCGCGCTTGCCTCGCCGCCCGGAAAAGCGAGCTATCTCGCTCTGCCATTGGTATTTGAGCGATGTCGGGCAAATCACCAGGACTCTCGATACGCCAAAGTGGCGCGCCAGTATTTCTGTCGCCGCGATTGCCTGGATTGTCTTGCCCAATCCCATATCGTCGCCGATCAACGCCCGACCGGCCTTAACCGCAAACAGCGCGCCCTCAGCCTGGTAGGGATAAAGCGCTACCCTCAGGAGTCCTCGCAGCTTGGGGTCGGCGGCACCGCGTGGAAACAATCGCTCGAGCTTCGACGCCCGCCGATCGGCGTCCTGTCTTCCGGCGATGAAATCGAGGGCATCGTCATAGGCGTGAAACTCGTGACCACTCTCCGACACCAAGGTCATGAAGCGTTTGAGCTCGCCCAGCCGATCGTCTGCGAGGATTCCATCACGCTTCATATCGAACAAGCGATCGGCAGCCAGCCTCACCGCTGGCGGACAATCGGTCCCGGCACGGAAGTGCACGCTCCGCTGGCCTGCATTGCGCAAATAGAGCTCGGAAAACGGCGGCTGGTAGCCGCGTGCGAACGCCGCTTTCGCGCCTTGCTTTCTCTCCAACTGGGCGAGCGTGAACTCGAGGTGCTTGCAGGTCCCCAACTCATTCGTTGCGTAGTCGGGGCAAGAGCAGAAATTCCCTCCCGGCCCCTGACCTCGTATCGCCACGCGGTAACTCGATTTCGAAGCGGGATTGCTGACCCGGAACTCGGAGAAGAATGGGTCGTCGCCAAGATTTTCGAGCACGAAGGATTGCTCGCGGCCAAATTGGCGGCGCAGGCCGCGCTGCCAATCGGCCGGCGATAAACCAACGGGCGCGTGGGTGCGGGAAAGCTTCGCTTCTTTGTTCGGTTTCACGGCTGGCTCGGAGTTACGGTTACGGGTGCACCGACTTCATCGACACACTTCCATTCAAGGTTCAACAGGTCGTCTCGTGACGATGTCGATGGCCGATCCTAGCTCCCCGCCAATCGCGAAACATCCCCGGCGGGACCATAATCCACTGCGGATCGAGCTCGCCCCGAGAAGCCAAACTTTGGCTCGCTGCGCCAGCGCGCCTCTCGAAAAGCCAAACTTTCTAAAGAAGGCTTTCTAAAGGCCAAGGCTTTCTAAAGGAGAAGGCTTTCTAAAGGAGAAGGGTCTGGCCAGCCGGTGGAACCGTTTAGCTCCGCTGGGCACCTTCGTTCATACAAGCGGAAGTCGGTAACTGATCGCACTAAATGACGCGAGTCGCGGCCGACACTTCAGCAGTCTATCACCGTTGTTCCGATAGCGAGGAAAACCTGGCGCCCGGCCCTCGCTCGGTTCATCTAGTTCGGCTGGATATTTGCTTCCTTGATGATCGCCCGCCATTTGACGATTTCAGATTGTATGTATTGCTTCGTTGCTTGTGGATCGGATCCCAGGGCTTCGAGCCCGACTTTTCGAAATGCCTCTCGAACGTCCGGCTGTTTCGTCGCATCGACTACGGCCTTACTGAGCTTTGCGACGATGTCGTCCGGGGTCCCCGCTGGCGCAACAAGCCCGTACCACGTCGACGCTTCAGAACGGCGGTAGCCGAATTCCGCAACGGAAGGAACATCCGGAAGAGTTGCTTCCCGAACGGCGCTAGTCACGGCCAAAGCTCGAAGCTTGCCGGCACGGATATCCTCGGTCGAGGCTGCCACTTGGTCGAACATCGAGTTGATACGCCCAGCCAGCAGATCAAGATGAGCTGGTGGCGTCCCCTTGTAAGGAACATGAAACAATTTGATGCCGGCGTCGGCCATGAACAGTTGCGCCGCCAGATGATTTCCCGTTCCCACACCACCTGATCCGTAAGTCACGGAGTCGGGCTTTTTCTTCGCTAGTGCAACGTATTCCGGCAGCGTCTTGACCTGGAGCGACGGATTTACAACCAGGACAATCGCCGCATTGGCAACCTCAGAGATGAACGAAAAATCCTGCAGAGTATTGAAAGGCACACTTCGATAAAGACTGGGATTGGCAGCCAGAATGCCATTCGTACACAGAAGTATTGTATACCCGTCTGGATCGGACCTCGCGACCACACCTGCCCCGATATTCCCCGCTGCCCCAGGCTTGTTATCGATTATGACAGTCGCATTCAGAGCTTTTTCGATTTCTCGCGCGATAAGTCGCCCGACGATGTCGCCCCCGCCACCGGGCGGATAGGGCACCACCATTTTGATTGGTCTATTGGGATAGTCCGCGTGCGATTGAGCCGATACCGACGTCAACATGCCGCACAAAAGCAATAGTACGCTTCCTGCAACACGGAAATACCTCGCAAGGTATGTCCGACTACCCTTCATCACGCCCTCCAACTTGCCGTTTTACTTTGTGAAGAAGTCCATCACCAATTTATTGAATTCGGCCGGACGCTCGTAGTGAACGAAGTGCCCTGGGCCCTCAAACATCTTCAATTCGGCATTCGGAATCAGTTTCGCGCAAGCGCGCATTACGTCTGGAGGGAAAAGAACGTCATGGTCCGACCCGATCATCAAAGTCGGAGTGGACATCTTCGAAAGCTCGAGAGCCTTCGGCCCATCTCTGCTGGTCATGAAGGAAGCCCGCGTTTCACGCAACGGCGGATTAAGCGCGTCGTTCAGCGTTCTCAACTGAGCGATGAGAAACGCCAAATCCGGATTTTCTTCATCAAAGCCGGGGCCGGTGATCCGGCTCGCGCCAGCATCTCCCCGTTTCACCAGGAGGTCGACGACGCTAGGGTCTCCGATGCCGCCAGTCGTATTGGTGAGCACCAGTGCGCGACTTCGATGAGGATACTGAAGCGCGAAGTTTAACGCCGTCCATCCACCCATGGATTGGCCAACCAGATAGGTCGACTCGATCGACAGATGATCCAGCAATTTTACGAGGTCGTCGACAAAGGCGTGCTTGCCGCGGTCATCCGGCGGATTGCAGGATAGGCCAAACTCCCGGTGGTCGAACGTGATGCAGCGAAAAGACCTGGAAAACGCCGGGATCTGGCGCCACCAATTGATATGATTTCCTCCGCGCCCGTGTGCAAACACCACAGCGGGTCCGGTTCCGTGGCTCTCGAAGTAGAGATTGAACCCATTTATCTTCGCATAGGGCATTGGCGCGATTACTCCCCTGAGTTCATTGCTTGCATCTGCAGACGCAAGCGCTGAGTAGCTGCTGAATCGACGGAATTTTCGGCTTCGCGAAGTACGACGCCATAAACCGAATGCGCCGCCGCCGGAGAGACGAAACCTTCCTCGACATCCGCTCGAACTTCCTGCGGATCACGTGTCAACGGTGAATGGTAGCCACCCCCACCCGGTAGACGCATCGTCAACGTATCGCCGGCATTCAATTTGAGCGTGATCAGTGAGTTGGTGACGATGCTGTCGTTCACTTTGACTTCAGCCGACGTACCCGAATTCCCGCCCGATAGTCCGCGCGGTCCCGATTTCAGATGACCGGTGCTGAATGACGCCGTCAGTGGACCTTCAATCTTGCCAAGCGCCGCAGGCGCCGTTGAGAACGCGATTTCCTGTCCCAACCCGCCACGGAAACGGCCCTCGCCGCCCGAGTCCTGCAAAAGCTCGCGATGATGAACAACAATCGGACATCCATTCTCGAAAATCTCGATCGGAGAATCCGTCATGTTGTAGGGGAAAGCCGCGGTCGGGAGGCCGTCCTTGTCGTTCCGGGCACCCAACCCACCCATGAAGTGGGTCTGGAATACAAATCGCGACCCGTTTGGCCGCCAACCGGATAGCAGCCACAGCCACATCGGCGTCGATCCGCACCCCGCGATGATCTTGTCCGGCAAGACAGGTGTCAGAACCTCGAAAACGATTTCGGGCAATTGCATTCCCATGACGGCACGCCGCCAAACAGCCGCAGGCCAACGCGGGTTCAGTATGCTGCCCTCTGGAGCCTTGACCGTAACCGGAAGTTGGGTCCCTTCATTGTACGGAATTTCGGGCGCCAGCAGCATCTTCAAGCCGAGCACGGTGTAGGACATTGCGTAATTGAGTACGCAATTGATGGGGCGCCGTACTTGTGGCGACGTACCTTCGTAGTCAAAGACTATCGAATCCCCCTTTATCTCGGCCTTTAGATGTATTGTTATCGGTTTGCCGTTCTCATCCAGCAGTTCGAGCTCGTGTTGAATCTTCCAGGCGCCGTCCGGGAGATTGCGGATACGGTCACGCATCGCTTTCTCGGTCGAGCTGGTAATCGCATGGGCAACTTGGCTGAATTCATCGAGCCCATAATCCTCACCGAACTCGATCAGCCGTTGAGACCCGAGATGGTTGGAAGCCATCTGCGCGTCGAGGTCTCCCAAAATGATGTGGGGAAGACGGACGTTTGTCTCGATCATGCGAAAGAGATCTTCGTTACGTTCGCCGGCCCGGTAGAGCCGCATAGGCGGGATCAAGAGGCCCTCTTCATAGACGTCCTGGCTGTCCGTAGGACCAACGCGCCCGCCGATGTCGATGTGATGCGCCACAGTGCATGCAAACCCCGCCAATTTGGCGCGATAGAAAATCGGTGAAGCGATATAGATATCCGGACTATGGCCGGCACCAATCCACGGATCATTGGTGATGAAAGTGTCACCCGGCTTGATGGTCGCCGGAGGAAACTCCTTCAGAAGGCGACGCATAACGCCCGGCATGCAGCCGATATGGCCGGGCGCAGAATGATCCGGCTGCGCCAACATGCGACCTTCGTGGTCAAAGATCGCGGCAGAACAGTCGCGGTTGATACGAATGACAGTGGAGAACGACGTACGAATCAACGTCTCCATCATCTCGTTTGCGATCGCGATAACGCGCGCCCAATATATTTCGAGCTTGATCGGGTCGATGTTGATCATGGACGCTGCTCCTCGAAGCTGATGACGATCGCACCGTCGGTTCGGACCATCGCAGTTGCCCGGCTCGGCACCACGATCGTCGTCTCCTGTTCCTCGATCAGCGCAGGCCCCTCGAGCCGCATTTCGACGGGCATCGCATAACGGTCGTAGACCGCATACTGCACCATTCCGCCGGAAGCCTCATCGTAGGCCTCACGATGTGCCTTCAACGCGTCGTTCGGAGAATTCTTGGGAGACACATACAGGTCGTTCAACGGCCTCGGCTCGATGCTTGCGACCACCCGCAGCGACACGAGCTCCACCGGGGCGTCCTCCAGGCAATGCCCGTAGCGCTTGCGATAGGCGCTCAAAAAATGCGATCGAATACGCGAAACATCGAGTTGACCGCCGCCGAACTCGGCAAGCGAGATCGTGACTGGATATCCCTGACCGATGAAGCAGAGTTCGGCGGAACTTTCGATACGAACCGCACCGCCCTTTTGCGCCTCCCGGACAACCGAATTTGCTTCGACCGCCATCTCGTCGAGCAAGCCGCGAACCCGCGAGACGTCGAGCTCGTTAAGCGGCACTTTGTGGGTTCGCACAATATCGTATGCAAACGGAGCAAGCAGAAAACCCAAGGCCGATACGACGCCCGCAAACGGCGGAATGATGAGCGTCGGGATCTTCAAAGCCCGCGCAAGCTGGGCGGCATGAACCGGCCCGGCCCCGCCAAATCCGACCATTGTGGCTCGATAGACATTCCCGCCACGCTCGGCAACGCACGTCTTCATCGCGTTAGCCATGGATTCGTTGACGATCTTGTGCACGCCCCATGCGGCGTCGAGAACGCCGATGCCAAGCGGCTTGGCGATTTGCGTCTCCAGCGCGCGGCGCGCCGCAGCAACGTCAAGTTTCAGCCGGCCGCCGAGGAAATAGTCGGGATTGAGATAGCCGAGCACCAGATCAGCGTCCGTGACCGTGGGTAATTCGCCTCCCCGTCCATAACAGGCAGGTCCCGGCACCGCTCCGGCGCTGTGAGGACCGACCTTCAAGAGTCCCAGCGCATCGATCTTCGCGATGCTCCCGCCTCCCGCGCCAATCTCGATGAGATCTACTGTCGGGACCATCAGAGGCATTCCGCTGCCACGCTTGAAGCGGAACGAACGGTCGACTTCGTACTCGCGAGTGATAGGAACTTCGCCGTTCTGCAGCAGGCAGGCTTTGGCGCTGGTGCCCCCCATATCGTAGCTGATGATTTCGGTGGCGCCCGATTTTTCGGCAAAATGCTTCGCTGCGATCGCGCCGGACATCGGCCCGGACTCGACGAGGCGGGCCGGCATTCGTTTGCCGCTCTCGGCCGCAACAACGGTCCCGCCGGAAAGCATCAAATAGAGATCGCCGGCGAAGCCGCGCTTTCGCAGGCTTTGCTCAAGCTTCGTCAAGTACGCGTGCATCTTGGGCTTGAGATAAGCGTCGATCGCAGTGGTGCTCAGTCGCTCAAATTCCTTGATCTCGCCGGCGACCTGACTGGAAAGAGACACCGGAATTGCCGGATCCACTTCTGCAACGAGTTCTCCCAGCCGCGTCTCATGATCGGCATTGAGATAGGAATGCAGGGTACATATCGCGATCGACTCAACGCCGTCCTGCAACAACGATTGAATTTGAGCGCGTGCATGACTTTCGTCGAGAGACTTCAGAACACTGCCATCGCTATAAACACGCTCCCGCACGTTCCGGCGGTCGCGGCGGGAAATCAACGGTGACGGAAAGTCACCGCTGAGATCATACATATCGACGCGCGCACAGCGACGTATATCGAGGATGTCGCGAAATCCTTCCGTCACCAGGAGGCCGGTTCGCGCGCCGCGCCGCTCGAGCAGCGCGTTGATCCCTAGTGTAGTTCCGTGAACGACATGCTGGGCAAAACCGAAATCACCGCCACGCTTGTCGGAATAATCCTGAATGCCTGCGAGGATCGCTTCTGACGGGTCGACGGGCGTCGTCAGAACCTTGCCGGTTACGACGCCTCCCGAGGAGGGGTCGATAAAAATAAAGTCGGTGAACGTACCACCGACATCGCAACCAACCATTACCATTCTACTACGACCCCACTGTCACTCGCCGCTCGCCTGCATCAGCAGATGCAGTCGACGATCGTAACTACCCCGCATGTGCTCCTGGGTCAGACTTTCTGACAACTCGGCATTTCCAGCCTCAATTGCTTCGATTATCCGATCATGCTCGGCAGCACCGCTTTCCGGTCTGCCGGGAACCTCGAAAGGATTATGGTCGGCGCGCCGCACCCACGCGTGGATCTGCTCGATAAAATTCAGCAGCAGATGGTTGTCCGCAATCTTGGCGACCGCTTCGTGGAAATTGATGTTGATCTCGGTGACCTTGTCGACATCGACGGCCTCGCTGCGCGCGGCGTCGTGCATTTTTGAATTGATCCAACGCAAATTGGCAACGTCGACCGGCGTCCGCTTCTGCGCGGCAAGCCGCGCAGCAGCGCCGTCGAGCGCGACGCGCAGCATGTAGAACTCAGTCACTTGTTGCGGGTCGATCCCGCGGACAATCACTCCACGATACGGGACCCGACGAACCAACTGACTGGTCTCAAGCCGCTGGAGACACTCCCGGATCGGTGTCCGGCTCACCCCGAAGCGCGCCGCGAGCGACTCCTCATTCAGTCGCTCGCCCGCTCGCAGCGAGCCACTCACGATGCCGTCGCGCAATGCGGCGTACACCACGTCGGCGGCCTTCCCATTTTCAAGCTCGGATTTCGGAGCGGCGCTCATAAGCGAAACTCTTGGATTGAATACATTGTATCCACTGTATACAATGTAACTGAACGCGTCAACTGCTTTGCATCGCCAGCCGAGCAGGCGCGAAACAAAGGCGAATTGAGCGGAAGGAAGATGATGAGAAAGGGCTACATCATCGTGCGGATCAAACGCACGCGAGAGCAGGGTTGGGCAGAATATCGAACCGAAGTCAGCAAACTGATTTCCGAGTACGGAGGCCGCTACGTCGTTCAGGGCGGAGCCGTAACGCCGTTAGAAGGCGAGTACGACGATCAACAGTTCGTAGTGCTCGAATTTCCGTCCCCGGAGAGCGCCCGTTCATTCTGGGGCTCAGCTGAATACGATCGGATCAAAGCCTTGCGCGCACATTCGGGCAGGCTCGACGCATGGGCGGTGGACGGCGCAAGTTAGGAGTCTGCTCCAGCTTCGACGTGAATAAGGTCGAGAGCGGTGCTACGCCATAGACCGGGTTTGCAACGGACCAATGGCGCGCCCGGCCGACGTCGTGCCGAAATGCACCGCTAGTCGAGAAGTGACGGGGCAGACTCTCCTGCCCCCCACCGCGCAGCGCGATCGAAATTTGTCTCCGCCTAAAGTCTCCTGAAACCGGGAGCTTCTGCGATTAGGGCTGGAGACTTTCGGGAAATTCTCGCCAAAGCTGTCGACTTTTGGATTTTCTGCGACGAGTGTCATAGACAGAAATCTCCGTAAATTGCTGAGATTTCGCGTGCAAATTGACCACAATCTTAAGTCGAGTCAGTGCCTGGCTGGGGCGGGAGGGTACTCAGCCACACTCAGGCTCCGCTTACGTGTCTGAATTGCCTCGACAAATGCGGGCGACACTGGGTGATGTGTAGCAGCCGAGTGCGCCATACGCAACGCCGAGCTCGCGCCGGCCCGACCGTGCCGGAAATCTGGCTGTCATCATCGCAAGACGCACCGACGGCCACGACGCCGGCTTCACGACATCGGGGCAGGCGCCGCTTTATACGTCGCGCTCAGGCCGGGCTTTCGGGGTCCGGCAGGCTCGCCGGCGGGCGGCGCACCGGCAGGCCGCGGAAGAGCGTGGTCGTCATGACCGGCCTCACCGGGCTCTGTTCGACCTGATCGGCCCTGTCGCGCATCGTCTGCGTCGCATCCGGTTCATGTTGACCCGTATCGCCGGCGCAAACGGGGCTTACAGCGCTTTCCTGCGAAATCGCGGAAGGTTCATCGGCCCCGGGCATCGGACGCGCCGTGACTTTGCTTTTGAAGACGAGATGCAGTTTCGCCAATTGCGTGGCGCTCACGCTTCCGCTCCAGCCGCCCGTACGACCATTCCAGCGCAGCCCGTGCGCGTCGAGAAGGGCGCGCTTTTCGACGCTCGCGTTGCGGCTGATTCTGACGAAGACGTTGACGTCACCGCGCGCGTGATTGACATCGCCCTCGGTCGCTGCGCTATCATCGTCGGCATGACGGACATCATTCAACGTCGCCAGGCGGTCCATCAGTTGCGAAACGGACACGCGCGAGAGATCGAGCCCGCTGACGATCTCGCTCGCAAACGCTGCGATGCCCGTCCGTCGCGTCGTCTCCAGCTCTGCGATCCTCACGCAGATCCGGGCATGTTCGTCGCGCAGCGCGGCCAGTTCGCTATCGATCCGTTCGAGCTTCTTGATATGGTTGCGGTGTGTTGCGTTCATGTGGGTCCCTCCATCGAGGGCTACGTAGCTACGAAAATCGCAATGTCAAAACGGCATGCGGCGCCGAAGCGATCCTTGAGCTCGAGCCTGCCCGCAGCGCTCAATATGCAAAATTAAAAAGAGCGATCTCGATGGCGATCCCTTTTGGGCGATTGATGCCGATCAGACTGACGCCGCTCTCCGGGGCGGTAAGGCCGCTCGCCTATACCGCGCGCACCGCTCTCCACGATCCACGCCTCGACGCAGTCTTCGACTACACGCATCTCGACGGTGACTACGCATGTGGCGATATCATCGTGCCGGAAGGGCATCCTGCCGCTTTTAAAGACCTCGAATTTTTTGCGGCCAGCCTCGATAACGCCGAATGGTCAAAACTCCACATGGCGCTCGAGGACAGGGAACGCGGCGTTCAGGTCGGGCTGTCGCTGGTCGTGGCGCTTCCACCGAATGACCAGCTTTGGCTGCACGAGGCCGCCGAGCTTTTGCGGTGGATCGCCACCGCGCCCCCAGGTCGCATGAAGTAGCGATCCACTGGGCGATCCACGAAAGCATCCTGAATCGTCACGGACACGTCTGGTACGCGCTGCGCTCCTTCGATCCAGCAGGCAACGCGGGGCCAAAACTTCGTGACTTTATTGTCCACCACCGATCCACCGCTGCCCACACCGGCATTGTCGAGGGTGTGAACTGGCCCACCCTCAGTTGGGAGGTTCAGCAAACATATTTCACGGAGCTCGGTATCGATCTCGCGGTCGACCCGATCGCGCCGGTCCCAGGCCGCCATCTTTCGCCCCTGGTTCATGTGAACGGCACGATCCCTAGGCAGCGTACTGCAGAGCGCGTGGCTCGTGCGCGGGAAAGGGCCCATGGAGAGAACGTGAAGGCCATCCGGGGCGATCCGGAAAAGCTCGTCAAGACGCTGCTGCGGGGACGCTCGAGCATTCGTATCGCGGAACTCGAACGGCTTTGCACCCGGTTCTTTGATCATCCCGCAGACAGGACCGCCAACGCCGAGCGGATTCTGGTCGATGAAAATATCATGACCCTTGCGGACGACGACACGGAAAAGCCTCGCTATCTGACGACGCGGCGCATCCATGAACTGGTGACGCAGGCCACCGAGCTTATCGACAATTCAAGCGAGGATCGGATCACAACGATCACGGCCCGGGATAGCGCCTCCCTCGTCCGGCGGATCGCCGAGCACTGTCATGCTCGCAATCATCCCGACCACCCTCTGATCCTCGGCCATGCGCTTTCCGATTGCCGGGAGGTCGCGCTTGCACTCGAAGCGGATGCGCCCCTCGTCGGCACCGTCGACATGGCGGTGACCGGCTCGGATGAGGTCCTCGGAATCGGCCGCGAGCGGGGCCTTACCCTGCACGGCGAGCGGCTGGTCATCGTCCCACATTCCGAACGGATCGACGATCAGCGTTTGGCCCATCTGCTAAAGGAAGCGAACACACACGGAGCTCGGCTCATCCTCGGTCACGACCAGAGCAGCATGCACGGCGTGGTCCATCATCACCTCGCCTCCTATGCCGCGGATCGGATGAGAGCCACAGCCGAACGGTACGGTCGAAACGACGTCGAACGCCTGCTCAGGGCCGGCCTCGTCCGCCTCGCAGTCGAAGCAATGGTCGATTGCGGACTCGTGTCATTCGCCGAATTCCCCGATCGTGGCATCGACGATCCCTCGCTGTTCGTGAGCTGCCAGGACCGGCGCCGCATCGACGAATTGGCCGGCACCATCAGGAAAGAGCGCGTGCGAGCCAAAACCCTCGAACCGCCAGAGCAGCTGACGACCCTGCGCGGACCGCTCGACTTGTCGGTCGGCGAATGGATCGTGACCTCGCAGACTTGCGAGCATCCCCGCCTCGAAGCCGGTCAGTTCACACAGATCGTCGTCATCGATCGGTCTAACAACCTGATCGAGATCATGCATGACGGAAAGATCAAGCGGATCGATCTCGAGACTTTTGCGGCAATCAGATCGGCCACCACGATCACGATCAGGGAGGCGCGCGGTCTTCCTGCGAATATGAGGCTCGAGGTCGAACTCACTGATCGCCGCCGCACCTGGGCCGCCCTGCTCCTGGTCGCCGGACGACGTGCGCATGCACGACTGCACGTCGACCCGAAGCTGACCCGGGATGCTCAGCAACTGGCCGACATCGCGCGTCGATCGCTGCCGGGAGCTCTGCCGCATCAGCGCGCCATGAAGCCGGATCTTGACGCCGAAATCGGCAAGATGTTGCTTCCAAAAGGTAAAGATGCGCTCGAGCCCGAGCTTTTTCGTATGCCTCCCGCCCCAGTGCGCGCGCCGCCTCGACCGATCCCCTTCGAGGAGACGCTGCGCGGCGCGATCGCCTCAGATATCTACGCACGCGAAGGCTATAGCCTGCTCTACCACCATGTCGGCCCCCACAACCGCGAGCGTGGTCCGAACGCCGAGCGCATCCTTGCCCTGTGCACCAGCGATCTGACCGCCGCCCTCGTACGATTTCTGGCAAATCTCGAGCCCCGGCAAGCTCGCGATGAACTCGACGATTACGACATGCCTCCAGAGCTACCTGAGCACGATCCGGCACGGTGGCCCCTGTTCGAAATCCAGATGACCAAAGTCGACCTCCAGACGATGGCAACTGCCGGCTCGAGTTGGGGCCTTCGGCCGCCGCTCCCCCCGGCGCCGGGAATCATCTTCGATGTATGAGAGCGCGCCATCGGCGCCGCGAGAGCGCGACCAACACGTTACCGTCCTAGTCTACAACCTTCAGCCGGAGCCGGCATATCCGCCGTCTCCTTGCGGAAACTTCTACCTTCGTAGGATCTGGTAACCATACGGGTCCAGAGCAGCTGGCGTTTTCAAGTCGCAGCTGCCATATCACTGCCTGCCGCCGCTTTGGCGGCCGCCGCCGGATGTTGGAGCACCCGGCGACGACCTAACCACACCGACTGTCTAAGGAGTCGACATGGCTAAACGTCACTATAGCGCCGATTCGTCGGCATTGCCGCCACCCCCCTCTTCGCCGGACCTCACCGTCACGGCGATTCCCTTCAAGGCCTTCGACACCCTGGCGTCGTTCCGTAAGAAAGTGCCCATGTTCATCCTGGCCACCGGCGTGAGCGCCTACATCGGCGAGAGCGGCGACCTCAAACGCCGGCTGCCGGAACATGTGTCCGTCTGTCGGAAGACCGGCCAGAGCGGCACCTCCTCCCCCACTTCCATCGACTAGCCCGATCTCGAAGCCGACGTCGGCGGCGCATGTGCGCACCGGCTGAACGGACTGAGGTTCGGTTTCGTGCGACGGCGCTGCACGTAATCCCGCGTGCGTGTGACCTCGATTGATCGAGCCATTACGACGCCGCCCCGCCTCCACTTGTCGGTGGCAGCGGCGCAGTCCGGATCATCGGGCTCGGCGACGCCGGCTTCGCGATCTCTCATGCAACGAGAGAGACCATCCATGACCTTGCCTTCCAACGACCCGATGCCGCCGGCTCGGAGCAATATCGTGTACCGCCCGGTCGGCGGCGTCGCGGACTACCGCGAAATTTTCGATGAAGGTTGCGGCCTCACGGTGACGGCTTTTACGTGGGCGTCGGCGAGAGAGGTGCCGATGCCGCTGGTGCCGGCAGCCTACATCCTTGCCACTCACTGCCTCGCCTATTTCGGCGAAACCGGCGAACTCAAACGCCGGATGAGTGAGCAGGTCCGCGATAAGAGCTGGGTGCGCGAGGCCTATATCGTGAAGGGCTCGGACAGCTCGAGCAAGCTTTGGTCCGATCCGATGACGCCGGAGTTCTTCCAGTACAGATTCGATGAGCTGGCCAAACAGGCCGATCTCGTGGACATCGTCAAGGGCAGAGATCCCAGCATGCCGGACCTCTCCGCCCCCCGCCGCGCCACGCTCGAGATGCTGTTGCATCAGAGTCTGCCGCTTCTGTTCGATGCCGGCTGCAGGGTCTTTCATGCCCCCTTCGGGAGCATGCGGCGCATCGCGCCCGAGATCGAGGTGATCGGACCGGAAGACGCCGGCTCGATGAAGATCGGTGTGACCGCGGCGGCGCCGCCCGGCAGCGAACTCGAGATCGCCTACTACGATCTCTGGGCCCGCGGTTACCCCGTCGACGGAGGATTCACGGTCCTGCCGGGCTCGGAAGTCTTCTCGACTAACAACCCGAGCGGCCGCGACTGGGTCGATAAACGCCGCACCGAGCTGAGGGAGGCGGGCGCGTTGGTCGTCATGCCGGGCCTCGTTGATCGCGAGCGCTTGTGCGCGGCCGTGGAGTTCGAGACGCAGAAGGCGGCGGCGAAGTTCGTCACTGGTTCGCGCGATGGCGGCCGCTGGATCCTGCCCCGCTATTCGCAGCCGATCCTGAGCGCCACGTAGGGGCAGGCGGATGGCAGACGTCACGACATCGCTGGAGCACATGCTCCAGCCCGAACGGGTCCGCGGCTTGAGCGGCGGCAACGACGTTGCCTTCACCGAGCAGGCCGAGGCCGGCAATCCGGCCCACGGCCCGTCTCCCTGGCCGTTCAAGGCCGAGGACACCTCGCCATTGACCTGGTGGCGCCGGTTGCCGCCGGATGTGTTCTCCCATGCCGAGCGTTCGCTGCTGGTCGCGACGCTCGAGAGCATCAGCGTCCTCGATGGCGGCGACGATGTTGCGGCCGCGATGCGTGGCGACGCGGCGGCCGCCATCAACGCGGCGTTGGTCCTGATGCCGATCGAGCAGATCACGTTGCAGGTCGACATCAAGCTGACCGCGCTGCTGCGCATCGCGCTCGACGGCGACGCTGCGGCTGCGTTGGTGATGGCCCAGGTCATTGGCCTCGCCGACATCGGGCACCAGCTCACAACGGAGCTGGCGGCGTCCTGGCTCGCCTATGGCGAGCGGCATTCAAAGGAACCGCGGAAATTCGGCGAGGCCCAGATCACACTGCTGAGGGCATTCGAGGACCGTCGCAACGGGAGCGAAGAGGCATGACCTTCCTCCTGATCCCGAAACATATCCCGTCGGCGCCGCGTGGAGAACAAGGCCGCTTTCATGAAGTCCGGCCCAAGGTGATCTGTGGATGAGCAAAGCATCCAAGCCGACCAAGACCGGCAAGCCCATCGTACCGGCCGTGGAGACGAAGCCGAACCAGAGCGCGCCCACCGCGGGCCGTATCGAGGACGACTTCGACCTTCCCGCCGTCGATGAGGACGTCATCCTGACCGGCGCCGCGGCCGACGCCGCCGATCTCGAGGAGGAGCTCAAGGGCCTGCCCCGAATCCTCAGGGTTGCCCTTCTCATCAACCGAGGGAGCCGGGATATACACGATCGACTGATCGCCGACATCGAGATGCTGCGGCCTGGCTTGCCTCTGACGGCGGCCTTCGCGACCATCGACAATCCCGCGACGGCGCTGGCCCTGGCGCAGGATCTCGACCGCTGCGCCGTCGCCGACGACATGCCCGAGCTTCGCCACATCGCCGATTGCGTAAGACTCGTAAGCCTCCCGGTGCAAAAGGATTTGGCGAGCTCCGAGGACTATCGGCGCGTCACACAAACGCTCCTGACAGCGCTCGCGCGGCTGCCGGATGACATCGATCGGCAGGTCGGCGCCGACGTCGAGACTTTTTGCATCGGCTGGGCAATGATCCCTGCGCTGCGGCACCGTTTGCCGCGATACGGGCGGCCTGGAGTGATAGCCGCCACCCATGCCAGCACCCTTGGCGAGTTCACCGCGACCCGCCGGGTTGAGGCCGCCGAGGAGGCCGTGTGGTCGAGGACGGAAACGCGCGCCGTCCGTCAGCGGGACGAAGCCGATGAGACCAACAATCAGCCGAAACCACGAGTAGAGATCACTCTATCGCCATCGCCAGAACAGCATCAATGCGTGGTAGCGCAGCTCTCTGAGGCGGAAATGAAGAGCAGCAGGCTCAAGGACCTGCTCCCTCAGTTCGAAGGCGTCATCAACAAGGCCCTGCCTTTGGTCGCGCCGCCGCCTCTCGAGGAGGTCCGCAAGGCGCTCCTGTTCGAGTTTCCCTACGCCCAGAACGTCATCGACATTGTGATGTCCGATCTCGTCGGCAGGCCGACTGTCCTGGTCCGCCCAACCCTGATCTGGGGCGAGCCTGGCGGAGGGAAATCGCTACTTGCGCGCCGAATCGCGGAGTGTCTCTCAGTATCCTGCTGGCGCACGGATTGTTCGCGAGCTGATGCAGCCTTTGGGGGAACCGATCGCCGCTGGAGTTCCGCCGAACCCTGCCATCCCTTCCTCGCCATCGCTCGCGCCCGTCATGCGAACCCGATGATCCTCCTGGACGAAGTGGAAAAGGCGGGCGGGATGGGCGGCAGGGGTGCAGGTACGCGCATCGACGGCATTGGCAGGCTGTGGGACTGCCTGCTGGGGCTGACGGAGCCCGAAACCAGCATTCGCTACCCGGATCCGTTTTTTCAAGCCAATGTCAACCTCAGCAACATCAGCTACGTGGCCACCGCCAACAGCGTGGCGGGCCTGCCCAGTCCACTGCTCGACCGCTTCCGCGTCATCAAATTGGCGCTCCCCTCGCGCGACCATCTCGACGCCTTGTTGCCCGCCGTCATTGCCGATCTCGCACGCGAACGCGGCCTCGATGCCAGCTGGATCGCGCCCCTCGACGGCGACGAGCACGCTGCTGTTGCCGCAGCCTGGTCCGGCGGCTCCGTTCGCACTCTTCGTCGGCTCGTCGACGTCGTGGTGCGCGATCGCGATGCCCACGCCACCAGGAACTGATCGAGTACACCATCATGTTCAAACCGCCGACCATCCCCTTCGGCCTGCCCTTGAGGCAGCCGGAGGCTCGCCAAGCCAAAACCACACCCGACATACCGAGCGAGCAAGAACTTGCGCCGCCCAACGGTGCCAAAACGGCCGAGATGATGGCGCGCGCCCTCGAGGCCACAGGCAATTACAGGATCTTGCGACGCTTGATCCCGCGGACTCCCGCGCCCCGGTCTGCGACCGATCGAGTCGGATTGATCATCGACTTGGAAACAACGAGTCTTGACACCTCTCGGAACGAAGTTCTGGAGGTCGCGGCCATCAAGTTCGGCTACGCTAACGACCGGATCACGTGCATCATCGACACTTTCCAGGCTTTCCAACAGCCCTCGATGCCGATCGAGCCTGCGATCACCAGTCTGACCGGCATCACCGACGCGATGGTGGACGGTCACCATATCGATAGCGCAGCGCTCGAGGAGTTCATCTCGGACGCTCAGATCGTCATAGCTCACAACTCGGGCTTTGACCGCAGGGTGGCCGAGCGCCACTGGCCGATCTTCACGCATCGAAACTGGGCCTGCTCGGCGAGCGAGATCGACTGGAAAGCCTACGGATTCGGTGGCGCTCGCCTCTCCTACCTTCTTTCCGAATTTGGTCTATTCCACGACGCTCACCGCGCGCTGGACGATTGTCACGCTGTCCTCGAGATCCTGGCACGCAACCTCCCCGGCACCGGGCAATGCGGGCTCGAAATCCTCCTCGATCGCGCGCGCCGCGCTCAGCATCGCATTTGGGCCAACGGTGCACCGTTCGCCTGCAAGGAGGCTCTTAGAAAGCGAGGCTATCGCTGGAACGACGGTACCGATGGTCGACCCAAGTCCTGGTATATTGACGTGGATGCTCCAAGCGTCGAACTCGATTACCTCGAAAGAGAAATCTATCGCGGTGAAGACGCCGACATCGAGTGTCGCATCATCACCTCGCTCGACCGGTTTTCGAGCCGCATCTAACGATCTCACCAGGTGTCGAATTTTGCGTGTTGCGGATATTTTTGAGTACGAACGTCGGTACTCAACAAGCGAGCGAACACCAGATTCGTAGTCTGGGCCGGAGCGTTGAAATTGCTGGGGTTTGTTACCGTAAGCGGCCGCACCCTCACCACGAGGCGCGAACGCAGCGTCTTTCGAGGGACCCGTTACCAGGAAAGGGATGGTCGACGGTTACGATCCTGCAGAGATCCGACCTACGGCTTAGGAAACCGTCTTGTGTCCTAACAAATTAAACAAATCAAATACTTAACTACTGCGTATTGCGTGCGGCCACCTCCTGCCCGCGCAATTCTGACGACCTCCTACTGGCGTCCCCTGCCGCTGCGGCGTGCGCCCTAGGAGACGTCTCAAGCGCCCTCCTTGGTCCGCAAGGGTGCGCTCGCAGCGCCTTCGACATTGCTTCGAAGATTGACGCGCCGCCCGATCGCCTTCCTTGAGCCCGGTTACTGCGCACCAAGCGCCGGCAGCGCGACAGCGGGGTCACCGTGAATGACCAGACTTCGGCCATCGAGCGCACCCAAGCGGGCGCGCAGTGCCGTGCGCTCGGCGTCTTGCACGAAACGTTAAAGGACCGTCAGCGCCGCGTCGTGTTTGTTGAACAGCATGCCAACGCGCCAGAGCATAGTCATTGCCTCTAACATGCTTTCCTTTTCACCGCACAGCCCCGATGGTTGCAGGTAATGCACCGACTGTCAGCCTTGCCGCCGTATAAACCCGGTAATCGTGACCGTTTCCCAGATTCCGGCCGAGAAAAATGGATCGGCATGATGGAACGCCTCCACCGCCGCGCGGTCGGCTGCCTCGATCAGAAAAAAGCTACCGATCATCGTCACGCCATCGTCCGATGTCAGCGGGCCGGACATGACGATTCGGACGCCGAAACGGCTGGTATCGGAGAGAAACGCCTTGTGTGCGTCGTAGTTGGCGAGGCGCGTGGCGAGTGCGCCAGCCCGGTCCCGGGCATGAATCGCAAACAGCATAGAAGCAGATCCTTTCATTCTAGCATTTCGGGTCACCATGCGGCGGTTATGGCATCGCGTATTCTTTAGGTGTATCGCCTGAATAAGGCATCGGCCCCGGACGAAGTCGACAACAAGCGGCAACGTATTCCAGTAGTGGACGCGAGGCTCAAGCACGCGCATGACGATAGAAGACGGTAATGACCGCCGTCATCCACAACCGGACAACGACGGCCATTTCGGCATCACTTCCCGCCGAGCTTCAACGCCTCGTCCCATGTGGGGCATGAGCGCGACTCGACCGAAGAATCGTAAGGCTGGTAGTTGTCCTTGGTGACCACGGTCGGCTTCAGCACGATCTCGGACACCACCGGCTGCTTGCGCAGCGTGCGGATCGCGATCGTCGTGCCGACGCAGCCCTGCAGGAAGCCGTTGTAGTCGCCGCTTGCCAGCAGCTTGCCGCTCTTGATGGCATCGACGGCTTCCTTGGTGCCGTTGATGCCGATCACCTGCGCCTTCACGTTGGCACCGTCAAGTGCCTCGATCGCGCCCATCGCCATCGCATCATTGGCGGCGAGCACGCCATCGATCTGCGGGTTCGACTGGATCAGGTTTTCCATCACCTGCAGTGCCTGCAGCCGCTGATAATTGCCCGGCTGCGATGCGATCAATTTGGCGCCGGGATTTTCCTTCAGCGCATCGTTGAAACCTCGCACGCGGTCGACGTTGGTCAGCGAACCCTTCACTCCCTCGATGATGACGATGTTGCCCTTGCCGCCGAGCTTCTTCAGCAGAAAGCGCGCGGTCTCGAGCCCAAGGCTGTAGTCGTCGGCGCCGACGAAGGAGACGAACTTGCCGCCCGCGGAGCGATCAGTGATATTGACCACCGGAATGTTGGCGCCGTTGATCTTCTCGACGCCCGGCACCATCGCCTTGTAGTCAACGGGGGTGAAGACGATGGCATCGGGCTTCTTCACTACCACGTCCTCGATCTGGCTCAGTTGCTCCGGAATGCTGTCCGGCTTGGTCGGGATGTAGTGCAACGTCTTGGCGTTGAGCGTCTTGGCAGCATTGTCTGCGCCGACGCGGACGGCCTGGAAGAACGGATTGGTCTGGTTCTTGGTGAACACCGCGATGGTTTCGCCATCCGCGTAGGCTGTTGTCGCCATCGCGCCGGACGCCAGCAGGGTCAGGGCCGTGTAGATCGATCGTCGCATAGTTCTATCCCTTGGTTGGATTGTTGAGCGTAGTCGAAAAATCATGTGCGCCGGCGCATCTTCATGTCGAGCCAGACCGCCAGCACCACGATCACGCCGGTGACGAGCGGCTGCCAGTTGGCATTCACCTGCAAGAGGTTCATGCCGTTCAGCACCAGGGTGAGAATGAGTGCGCCGACGAAAGTACCGAACATGGTGCCGACGCCGCCGAAGAGTGAGGTGCCGCCGATCAGCACCGCGGCGATCGCCGGCAGCGTCAGGCTCTCACCGATATCGGCCTCGGCCGAATTGAGCCGGGCGAGAAATATGATCGAGGCGAGCCCCGCCATGATGCCCGACACCACGTAGACCATGATCAACCGGCGTGTGACCGGAATGCCCGACAGACGCGCCGCCACTGGATTGGCGCCGATGGCGTAGATCTGCTGCCCCCAGACGGTACGCTGGGCGAAGATGGTGCCGATCGCAAGAAAAGCCCCCAACAGGTAGACTGGCGTCGGCAGGCCAAACAGATAGCCACTGCCGATTTGGCGAAAGCCCGGCGGAAAACCATGCACGATGCCGCCTGCCATGTACCAGTAGGTCAGGCCGTTTAACACCCACAGCATGCCATAGGTCGCGATAAACGATGGAATGCGCAGCGCCGTCACCATGACACCGTTGAGCAGACCGATGACACCGCCGGCAACGAGCCCGGTAAGCACGCCGAGCGTCGGCGAACCCGTCTGATGAATGACCGTTCCCGCAAGGCAGGCGGATATTGCGACGTTGGCCCCCACCGACAGGTCAAGCCCGGCAGTCAACACCACCAGCGTGAGGCCGGAGGCGATGAAAAACATCAGGCTCGCCTGGCGCAGCACGTTGAGAATGTTGGCGAGGTGGAGGAAGGACCCGCTCAGGAGGGACAACACCACGCAGATCACCAATGCTGCGAGCAGCCGGTAGAACACCTGGATTACGTCCTCGGACACAAACGCGCGCGGTGACGCCAGCGCCGGCTTGGTCACATCAGTCATGAACGCCCCCGTAGTCCGTCCACGAACAATGCGAAGATCACCAGGAAGCCGACACTCGCCACCTGGATCGAAGACGGCAGCGCCATCAGATTGAGGCCGTTGCGCAGTATACCGACGGCGATAACGCCGAGTACGGTGCCCGGCAGCCAGCCATTGCCGCGCTCAAACGAGGTGCCACCGACAGCGACGGCAGCGATGGCATCGAACTCGAGGCCGAGGCCTGCGGTGGGGTGGCCCGAATTCATCCGAGCCGTCATCATCAGCCCGGCCACGCCCACGGTGGCGCCGCCGAGCGCATAAACGGCGATCAGGAGCCGCGTCGGCGACCGCCCGGCATATTTCAGCGCCTCGCGGTTACCACCGAGCGCGAACACATAGGTGCCGAAACGGGTGTGATACAACAGCCCGTGGAAGACGAGATAACAGAGGAGCGCCAGCACGATCGGCATCGGAACGCCCGCAAGCGTCGCCGAATAGACCTCGCTGACACTGCGCGGAATGCCCACCACGCTCTGACCGTCGCTGACGATCAGCGACAGACCCTGCGCGATGCCAAGCGTTCCAAGCGTTGCCACAAATGGCGGAATGCCGAGCACCGCGACCAGCCATCCGTTGACGGTGCCGAACGCGGCCCCTACCAGAACGGCGGCAGCGAGGCCGAGCAACATCGATCCGGTAGCAAGCGAGACGATGGCGACGACCAGCGAGGTCAACGTCAACACCGCTCCCATCGAAAGGTCGAGGCCCTCCGTCATGATGATCAGCGTCATAGGCAGCGACAGCATCATCAGAATGGTCGATTGCACCAGCACATTGGCGATGTTGGCGGCCGACAAAAACCCTGGCGCGACGGCGCTGAAAATCACCAGCAACAACGCCAGCATCACGGCGACGCCGGGGATGCGTCCTAGTGAGCGAATGGATAATGCGACGGTAGCGTCACTCATGATGCATCCCCAGCCGAACGATATTTTCCTCAGTCAGCTCACTACGCGATAATTCGCCGACGATACGGCCCTCGCGCATGACATAAGCGCGGTCGCAGACGTGGCAGATCTCCGCCTGCTCCGAGGAGATCATCAGCGCGGCCGCGCCCTTCGTCACCAGCCGATCAATCAGTGCAAAGATCTCGGATTTCGCGCCGACATCAATGCCGCGCGTCGGCTCATCGAAGATGAACAGCTTTGCACCCGCCGCGAGCCACTTGCCGATCACGACCTTCTGTTGATTGCCGCCAGACAGGAGGCCTACGGCCTGCTTCGTGGTCGGCGTCGCAATGCGGAGTTGCTGCACCAAGCCGTCAGCGACGCGTTGCGCCCGCCTCGGATCGAATAGCCCGGCCGGAAACAGCCTGGCGAGCGCGGAGACGACCAGATTGTCACCTACCGAACGCAGCAGCGCGAGCCCTTCGGACTTGCGGCTTTCCGGGATCAGCGCGAGCCCGCGCCGGGCGGCTTCGTCGGGGCCGCCAGAGATCGCTCGGCCGTCGAACACAATCTCGCCGGACATGATCTTGTCGGCGCCGAAGATCGCACGCACGACCTCGGAGCGCCCCGATCCGACCAGGCCACAGAGCCCCACGATCTCGCCCTCGCGCACGACGAGATCGATATCGGCGATCCCCGTCGAAGCCGACAGTCCCTTGACCTCGAGCAGCACCTTGCCGGGCGTGGCTGCGAAATTTCGCGGATAAGACATGTCGACTGAACGGCCGACGATCATGCGCACGAGTTGGTCGGGCGACGCCTCGCCAGGCCGCAACTCACCGATGCGGCGACCATCGCGTAACACGGTGATACGGTCACCCATCGAAAACACCTCAGCCATCCGATGGGAGATGTAGATAATGGCAACGCCCTCGGCCTTGAGCCGCTTGATCAGCGCAAATAATAATTCGGTTTCGTGATCGGACAGCGCCGCGGTCGGCTCGTCCATCACCAGGATGCGCGCGTTCTGGCTGATCGCCTTTGCGATCTCGACCATCTGCTGCTGCGCAACGCCGAGCTTGTCGACGGTGACGGTCGGATCGATGTCGAAGCCGATCATGTCGAGGACGCGCTTGGCGTCGGCGAGCAGCTTGCGGCGATCGACGCTGCCAGGGATGAAGCCTGCCGGCTCGCGACCAAGAAAGATGTTTTGCGCGATGTCCAGGAACGGCACCAGCGAGAACTCCTGGAAGATCACCGCGATGCCGAGCCGCTGCGCATCGGCGCTGGAATGGATCGCGACCTTCTCGCCCTTGTAGAAGAACTCGCCGGCGTCGGCGCGATAGGCGCCGCACAGCACCTTCATGAGTGAAGACTTGCCGGCGCCATTCTCGCCCAGCAGCATGTGTACTTCGCCGGGCCAGACCGCGAACGACACATCATCGAGCGCCTTGACGCCCGGAAACTCCTTGCTGATGCCGCGCAGTTCGAACAGCGGCGGCGCGGCCGCGCTGACCTGGGCAGCTTCATCGACCGGCAACGCGAGACTCATGGACGCGCCTCCGCCGTTGCGCGAAAGATCTTGCCGGGATTCATCAATCCCTTCGGATCGAGCGCGGTCTTGATCGACCGCATGACATCGACGGTTTCGCCCAGTTCATCGGCGAGAAAAGCGATCTTGCCGAGACCGATACCATGCTCTCCCGTGCAAGTACCGTCCATCGCGATGGCGCGGGCAACCATACGAGACTGAAGGGCCTTCGCGCCGTCGATCTCATCGGGCTTCGCAGGATCCACGAGGATCAGCATATGGAAATTGCCGTCGCCGACGTGGCCAACGATTGGCGCCGTGAAGCCGTGCGCATCCGCATCCTGTCGCGTGTCGGTGAGACACTCCGCGAGTCGCGAAATCGGCACGCAGACATCGGTAATAACGGCACGCGCGCCGGGCCGCAGACCGAGGCCGGCATAGAGCGTATTGTCGCGGGCGTGCCAAAGCCGGCTGCGTTCCTCGGGCGCCTTTGCCCATTCAAAGCCGCGGCCGCCATGTTCGGCTGCGATGGCCTGGACCAACTCGGCCTGTTCGGCAACAGCCGCCTCCGAGCCGTGAAATTCGAAGAACAGCGTCGGCGCCTCGCGATAGCCAAGCTTGGAGTACGCATTGATCCCGCGCATCATCACATCGTCAAGGAGTTCGACGCGTGCCACGGGAACGGCCGCCTGAATTACCGATATCGCGGTATCGACCGCGTTTTGCAGGGTGTCGAAACTGCATACCGCAGCCGAGATCGCCTGTGCCAGCGGATGCAGTTTCAGCGTGATCTCGGTGATGACGCCAAGCGTGCCTTCCGCGCCGACAAACAGCCGTGTCAGGTCATAACCGGCCGAGGATTTCCTTGCCCGCTTGCCGGTGCGGATCACGCGGCCGTCCGCCAGCACCACTTCAAGCGCGATGACGTTATCCTTCATGGTGCCGTAGCGTACCGCCATGGTGCCGGACGCGCGCGTCGAGCTCATACCGCCGATCGACGCGTCCGCACCGGGATCGATCGGGAAGAACAGGCCGGTGCCGCGGAGTTCGGCGTTGAGTTGCTTTCGCGTAATGCCGGGCTGAACAACGACATTCATGTCGCTGTCTTGCACCGCAAGAACCTTGTTCATCTGCGCGAAGTCGATGCAGACGCCGCCTCCGACGGCGGCCGCATTGCCTTCGAGCGATGTGCCAGCGCCGAACGGAACGAGCGGCATGCCCACGCTGGCACAGAGCTTCACGATTTCGGCGACCTCTTGTGTTGTTTCAGGGAAGACGACGATGTCGGGCGGCATCGTGCGATAATAGGATTCGCTCTGACCGTGCTGATCCAGCACGCCCCGCGCCGTGGTGACGCGCGGTCCGACCACCTTGGCAAGGCGCTGAGCCAATTCAGCTACATTCGCTCGTGGCGTCATCTCCTCCTCCTGCGTCCTCGTCCAGACTTTTGCCAGCCTGTTCATTTTTCTTGGTTCAGGCCGCCTGTGCGCCGTTCGCCACCTGCTTCAGGCCGAAATCATAGTTCAGATGGAAATACTCACTGGCGATCGTGCGACCATCTGGGGCACGGCCCGGCGGGCAACGCACGAACTCGCGGATCAGGCTGTCCTTGACACCGAACACCACGTCGGAGTCGAGGTACTGGTCGCCGGCGACGAACACATGCGTGACGAGTTGCTCGAAGCCGGGCGCGGAGATCATGAAGTGCACATGGGCAGGACGCCACGGATGCCGGCCTTGCGCCTCCAGCATCTCGCCGACCGGCCCGTCATGCGGGACCGGGTAGGCTGCCGGCTTGATCGACCAGAAATGGAAGCGTCCGTTGGCGTCGGCATGGAATCGCGCGCGCATCGCGAGACCGCCGATCTCATCGAGCTGCTGGACGTCGTAATAGCCGTCATCGTCGGAATGCCAGACGTCTACCGTGGCGCCGGCAAGCGGCCGGCCATCGACGGTCGAGACCGAGCCGGTGACGAGCAAGGGATCGCCTTCCATGTTGCCGGCGATGTTGCCGGCGATGTCGTCGCCGTTCTGTTTCTCAGGCGCGGCTTGGACGTAGAACGGACCGAGCACGGTCGTCTCGGTGGCGCCTTCCGGTACCGGATGATTGATCGCATCGACCAGCATGGATACGCCGAGCGTATCCGACAGCAGGATGAATTCCTGTCGCTTGTCGTCGCACATCTGCCCAGTGCGTGTCAGGAAATCGATGCCGTATTCCCATTCCTTCTGCGTCGGCCGAACCTCGCGCACGAAGGCGTGGAGGTGGCGTATCAAAGCTTCACTGATCTGCTTAACGCGCGGATCTGCCGAAGCCGCAATGCGTCCGAGCACCGCGCCCGTGATGGTGTTCTCATTGAAGTTACGCAATATCGCCTCCCACGATCAGAGTTCGGGCTCGCCGAGACCGGACAGCCGCTCGAGGTGCTTGACGGGCGCGATGAAGTCGGTGTCGCCGTCACCTTGCGCAATCAACGAGCCGTAGGTCTCGCGCACCTGCGCGGCGAGTTGCAGCGGCACGCCGACAACGTGGCCGGCGCCAAGGACCAGGTCGAGATCCTTCGCCATCTGCTTGCAGGAGAAGGTCGAGTGAAAGTTGCGTGTACGGAGCGGCGCAGTCTTGTACTTCACCATCGGCGAAGCGACGGCGCTGTCGTCCAGAACCTTCATAATGTCCTGCCAGGCGATGCCGCCTTTGCGCGCCAGCGCGATGCTCTCGGCCATCATGCCGGCGGAAACCGCTATCATCAGATTGACGGCCAGTTTTGCATAGCGCGCTTCCTCTCGCGATCCGAGATAGGTCTGCGCGCGGGTGAAGCGCGCGAACAGCGGCTTCATCTCTTCGAAGGCGTCCTTCGGTCCGGACACGAAGCAGGTCAGCGCCCCCGTGTGGACAATGCTGGCATTGCCGGACACCGGCGCGCGCAGATAGCCGATGCCGTACGTCTGGGCGGCTGAATCGACTTCGGCGGAAGCCTCCACGCTCACGGTGCTGGTCTCGATCAACACCGATTTTGGGGCCATAGCGGCGATTAGTCCGTTGGCTCCAAGCATCACCGCGCGCAAAGCCTTGTCATCGGGAAGGGATGTGATGACGACCGATTTGTTTCGAACGGCCTCGGCGGGCGAGGCAGCGGCCGAAATGCCTTGCCCGCGAGCCTCGGCGAGCCGTGCTGCGCTCTGATCGAAAGCAGTCACAGCGTAATCGGCCTTGGCGATCAGCATGGACATCGGCAGGCCCATCTTGCCGATACCGATAAAGCCGACGTTCTTTGAGGCATCTGTCATGTCTTGTCGTCCATTCACCGCATCAGGCGGCATGCATTTGTCGTTCGATGTCTTGCACCAGCCGCCGGCCGGATTGCGCGAGCAGCTGCTTCTTCGGCTCGATCGCGTCCACCAGCAATCGGCCGTTCCGTTTCTTCCAGACGCCGCCGATCATGACGCCCTCGATATTGGCAAGGCTGGTCTGCATCACGACCGTCGCGACGGGATCATGCACCGGGAAGAGATTGAGTTCGGAGGCGTCGACGATGACGAGATCGGCGAGCTTGCCCGGCGTCAAGGAGCCTATTTCGTCTTCGCGGCCGAGCATGCGCGCGCCCTCGGTCGTGATCCAGCGCAACGCTTCGCGCACGGGAATGGTGGTCGTCGCCGGAATGGTTCCGCTGGTCCTGCGCGACTCGGCGTTGTCGAGCGCGCGCTGCATCGAGAGCGCGACGCGCGCGACGGACAGGAGATCGCCGGCCAGCACGGATTCCAGATCAATGCCGATCGTCGGCCGGACACCGCGCTTGAGCAGCCGCCCGGTGATCGGAAAGCCATGGCCCTGAATCATCTCGTTCTCGGCCGTCACCGAGAAGGACACGCCGAGATCGACCAGGCGATCGAGAAGATCGTCGGCCAGGTCGTTGCCGTGGACGATATTGACGTGGGTGCCGACCAGGCCAGCCTCGATCAACTTCTCCCAGCCGCCGGGCGTCTTCGCCGGACCGCCGCCCTGATGCATCGAGACGATCAGGTTGAATTCCCGCGCCAAACGGAAATCGTGCATGGCCACGTCGAGCGTCGAATAATGCGGGCCAAGAATGGCGAGCCCTAGCGTGACGAGGCCATTGCGATCAGCGAGAGGGCCTGCGAGCAGCCGCTCGACCTCGCGGCGGGGATGCGGGATCTCCGAGAAATGCGGCTCGCCCGGCTTGGGTTCGGGCTTCGGCGAGCCATGGAAGAAGGCGGCGCGGATGCCGCTCTCGATCAGGCCGCGCAGGGCGGCGTCGGTATGCGCGGGCGTCGGATTGTTGTGGCACCAGTCGACCAGCGTGGTCGCGCCATGATTGATCTGGTTCAGTGCTCCGACGAGCGTTGCGATGTAGATGTCATCGGGCCGGAACACGGTCGCGAGCCCCGCATGCATGCGGCGGAAATATTCGAGCAGCGTCCAGTTCGCAGCATAGCCGCGTAGCCCCGTCTGCCAGGTGTGCATATGCGCGTTGATCAGGCCGGGGATGACAATGCGTCCGGTGCCGTCGACGATATCAGTCTCGGCGGCGCCGCTGCCGAGGTCGATGGACGGGCGTATGTCGACGATCCGGTTGCCTTCGACCAGCACATCGCCGGCGAAGAAGTCGCCGAGCGTATCATCCATGGTGATGACGGTCGCCGATTTGATCAGTGTGCGCCGCATGTCGCTCACGCCGCCGCTTTCGTTGCGGCCGGCGGCTCACCCGCCCAGGCACGCGCGATCAGGTCGCGGATGGCGTTGCGCTCCAGCGGCCGCGGATTCCAGTAGGCGTTGGTCACAGCGAGATCGGCCGCCTTGTCGATACCGTCCTCGGGCATGCCGATGTCGCGTAGCGCCAGCTTGGCGTTGAGCCGCTTCGCAAGGTCATAGAGGCCCTGCGCTGGGTCGAGAGCACCAATCGCGCGCGAGATGCGCGCCATCGCATCCGGCACCGCCGGCGCGTTATAGGCGAGCGCATGCGGCAGCACGATGGTATGCGTCTCGGCATGCGGCAGGTCGAACGTGCCGCCAAGTGTGTGACAGAGCTTGTGATGCAGCGCCATGCCGACGGTGCCGAGGCACACGCCGCACAGCCAGGCGCCATAGAGCGCCTCGGTGCGGGCCTCGCGGTCGTCGCTCTTCACCGCAATGGCTGGCAGGGCGCGTCCAAGCGCGCGGATGCCCTCTTCCGCCATCAGCGATGTCACGGGATTGGTGTCACGCGCGTAGAGCGCTTCGACCGCATGTGCGATCGCATTGATGCCGGAGGTTGCCGCAAGGGCTACCGGCAGGGAGAGCGTCAGATCGACATCGTAGATCACGGTTTCCGGCAATATCGCCGCGTCGCGCACCGTGGTCTTCAAGCCGTTCTCGGTCTGGCCGACGATCGGCGTCATCTCCGAGCCGGCATAGGTGGTGGGAATGCAGAGCTGGTTGACACCGGTCCGCAGGGCCAGCGCCTTGCCGAGGCCGGTGGTGGATCCGCCGCCGAGCGAGACGAGGCAGTCCGCGCCGCACGCCTTCATCGCGGCGAGCGCCTGTGCGGTCACCTCGACCGGGGTATGCATGGTGGCACCGGGGAAGATGCCGGCATAGAGCGGCCCGAGCGCCGCACCCAGGCTTTTGCCTTGTGCCTCCTGTTGCGGCGTCGTCAGTACAAGAGCGCGCTTGCCGCCGAGCCGCTCGATCTCGGCCTTGGCCACGCCCAGCGTGCCGCTGCCGAACACGACACGGCAGGGCAGGTTTTCGAAGGTGAACGAACCGATCATGCGCCGGTCTCTTTGATGGGATAGTCGACCTGGAAGCGCCCGATCCGCAAATCGCCAAGCTCGTCACGCACACGCAGATGTTCTGGATGGGTGGCATAGGCCTGGAGCGCGGTGCTGTCGGCGAATTCGGAGAACAGCACGACGTCGCAGGCGTAATCGACCTCACTGACGTCGACGCCGACCTCAATGTGGGTGAGGCCGTCGATCCGGCCTTTCAGACCCTCGAACAGGGTTTTGACCTTCAGCCGGGCCGCCGAGCGCTCCGCGGGCGTCTCTCCACGCAGCCGCCACATGACGATGTGCCTGATCGGGCTCGACATTTCCTTGATTTCCTCACCTGCCGGTTTTGTCCGTTAGGCGCATTTTGGCTTGCGCAGCGCGGAAATAAAGATCAAATCTTGCAACTCTCTTTTCCGATTTGAGAAAAAATGGATCGTCTTCTGCAACTTGAGGTCTTCGCGAAGACGGCCGAGCTCGGTAGCCTATCCAGGGCCGCCGAAACTTTGCGTATGTCGAATGCGGCTGCGAGCCGGCACCTGAGTGCGCTGGAGGAGCGGCTTGCCATCCGGCTGATCGAGCGCAATACGCGCCGACAATGGCTCACAGAGGCAGGCCAAGAGCTCCTGCAACGCTGCGGCACGCTTCTGAGCGAACTTGCCGAAGCCGAGGACGCCGTGAGCGACAGAGCAGTGTCGCCGAAGGGGATGTTGCGAGTGACGAGCTCGCTCTCGTTCGCGATGATTTACCTGGGGCCGATGCTTCCCGCGTTTCGCGCGCTCTATCCGAATCTCAACGTTCAGATCACAGCCGCCAATCGCTATCCTGACTTCATCGAAGCTGGCATCGATGTCGCGATACGCACGAGAGAACAGGAGCCGGACTCCAACATCATTGTCCGACGCATCGGCCAGATGCGGCGCGTGCTGGCGGCAGCACCGTCCTATCTTGCGAGCCATGGTCGACCGGAACACCCAACCGAGCTCGCGCACCACAACATCCTGATCTACAATCTGGCGAACGACCCCTACTCGCTGCGGCTCACCAAAGGTAATGCGGAGCAAACGATTCGCATCGCGCCGACACTCGACAGCAATGACGGCCAGGTGATCTGCAGCGCAGCTCTTGGAGGACTCGGCATCCTGATCCAGCCGCTCTACATCGTGCAGAGCTACATATCGGCTGGCAAGCTCGTGCCGGTATTGTTGGATTGGGAGCTACCGCTGCTCTCGATGAACATCGCCTACCAGAACCGCGCCCTGATGCCGGCCAAGATCAGAGTGTTCACGGATTTCCTGATCAAACATATCCGTCAGAACTCGGACCCGGGAATCTGGATCGCACCCAAGGAATAAACAAGGTCGCGCACCGCGCGCGATCTTTGGCTGGAGCTACGCTGCCGAACCGGAGAGCCTCGTCGAGGAATTCAAGGCGAATGAAGTTATCGCGGAGGCCGACGCGTTGCTTCCGACCATCCCTACGCGAAGCGGATTACGCACAAGGGCATCAGGGTCGAGCCGAAGCTGCTCGCAGAGATCGAGTATCGAGCCAAGTCGGCCGATGGCAGGATCCGGCACCCGTTATTTAAAGGGCTGCGGGAGGATCTGTGATAGATCTCTTCGCCATTCAGCTCGTGTGCTTCGCGTCAAGAGCAGCCCTCCCAGCCAGGTCGCAGTTTGACCCTAAGGATTACCGCATCGACGGCCGCGATCGATATAAGCAGATGACGCTCACCACAGACGAGTTCATCCGCCGCTTCCTCATCCACGTGCTGCCAAAAGGCTTGCACCGCATCCGCCACTATGGCCTGTTCGCCAAAGGCGCTTGCGCCGACAACATCGCACGCGTTCGTGAGCTGCTCGCTGCTGCAAAACCTGAGGGCCAGCCTGCCGAGGCCGCTGTCGATCCCAGCAAGCCGAGCTGTCCATGCTGCGGCGGTCGCATGATCACCATCGACATGTTCGCGCGCGGTGCAACGCCACGGCACCAGCCAACAGCTCCAACGAACCGCATCAGGATCGACACCTCATGACCGCGTCGCAGTCCGGCAAATCTGCTCGTCGCGATCGCCGGCTATCGACCGGCCACGGCAGAGTGCGACCAGATACCCGCCGGCCGTCGCAGACCATCCGACAACTTGTGCAGTTCGAC
>Ga0070683_100000263_pt1 | contig 36252 bp, 42 predicted proteins | sample KBSC713LmetaG_FD_64662 | JGI IMG/M metagenome (GOLD analysis project Ga0070683, IMG submission 64662) | Corn rhizosphere microbial communities from Kellogg Biological Station, Michigan, USA - KBS C7.1-3L metaG | ecosystem: Host-associated > Plants > Roots > Rhizosphere ... | reverse complement strand
GTCTCGCGCACGCTGTACATTGTGTTATCTGCGTTGGTGCCCATCTCGTGCACACCAGCGACCGTGCCATGACCGATGGCACTTCGGTAATGCCACGACACTTTGGTACCAACGGGGATTGTCTTGAACGTGTCTTTTTTAGTTGTCATATCATCTATCCTTTGAGGTAGCCGTACTATCATTTTCCTAGTGCTAAACCATTCAGGATCGCTCCATGTCGTATTCGCGTACACCGAAATCGAAATAGAGATTGAAACCGACGTTGGTCCAGACACCTTCCACCGCGTCTTGTTTGTCGCATACGGTCACTCCGGCCTGCTCGAAGCCTCCCAGTCCTGAAAGGGCGGTATGGGTCGATGGCTACAAATCCGCTGAACCGCCAATCAGTGCCGGCAATCGAGACGCAACAGCATTCATGGACCTTTCCTGCGGCAACGCGAGTGGCCATGCTCTCTTCGTCGGCGGAAACAAGCCGAAATATCCCTATCCCACCCATCCGGTAGTTCGCCTTGAATGGCCTGTTGAAATGCTTTCGTCATAGGCGGTCACTCAATATCCGGGTTCCGTCATTGACGGTGGCGGGTTCGTAGGCGCGTTTGAGCTTGACGTGATCGGTCGTTATTCGCTTGGTCATCGGACTTGCTCCAGAGGCCCTTAGGCGCTCGTTTTTGTCAGCGCCTGACCTTTATGCATCGCGATGTGCTCGGTCTTGCTGCTTTTGATTTCATACTGTGGATCATCCTCACTCGCGTGGTGGATGTGTCCCTTGTAGTCGACGTTCTTCGTATGCACCTTGATGATCGTGCCGCTGACATGGCCGGCCTCCGAGTTCCAACTCACGTGATAGCCGACTTTGAATCGTTTCATCGTCATGAACCTCTGATCGCGGCTTGAGCTTGGCGCACCGGCGACGCCGAGTTTTGGACCGTCTGGGCACCTGGGCTATTCCTCGCTATCATCCGTTCGAACTCGACCTCCGCACGAAGCCCTTCGAGGTCTCGATGGACCACCGCGACCGCGAGCTTCCGGTCTCCGAGCCGATACGTTACGGTGCTTTCTCGACGCTCCAGTGATCCCTCGATCTCGGCCTTGTCCCAGTGTTCGGCGTGTCCGACATAGGCGAGCCCGAAGTCATACTGCTCGGTCCAGAAGAATGGGACCGCGTCAAACCGTTCGCGGTGGCCAAGAATGTTGCGTGCCGCCGTCTGTCCCTGGCGCTCGGCCACAACAAAGTGTTCGACGCGGATTCGTTCGCCGGTGAGCCGGTCCGGCCAACGCGCGATGTCACCGGCAGCGAAGACGCCTGGGACGCTCGTCTCGAGGTATTCGTCCACGATGACGCCGCGATCAACGGCGAGCCCTGCTCGTTCCGCTAAGGAGGTCGCCGGTCGCACGCCGATGCCGACGACGACGAGATCGGCCTGAATCTTTTCTCCATTCTTGAGAGTGATGCTTCGCTCGTCTATCGAGGTCGCTGTCGTACCGAGATGGAACGTCACCCCATGTTCCTCGTGGAGTTTGCGGATGAAATTCCCAACCTCTGGTCCGAGAATTTTTTCCATCGGAATTGTCTCTGGCCCCACCACATGCACGTCGATATTCCGAGCACGGAGCGAGGCTGCCACCTCGAGACCGATGAAGCTGGCGCCGATCACTACCGCGCACCGTGATGCCAGAGCCTTGGCGACAAGAGCGCGGCCGTCCGCAAGCGTGCGCAGATAATGCACGTGCGGAAGGTCACCTCCGGGGAGTTCGATCCGCACCGGGTCGGCGCCGGTGGCGAGGAGGAGTGTGCCATAAGCGTACTGGCGGCCATCCGCCAGTTCGACATACCTGTTCCCTACATCGACCGCGGCCACGCGCGCACCCAGGTGCAGGTCGATTTTATGGTCCTTATAGAATTTCGCCGATCGGAGCAGATTCGACTCGTCGGATGCGGTGCCGGCGAGATAACCCTTCGATAGGTTGGGTCGATCACAGGGCATCGAACCATCTGCGCTCAGCATCGTGATGCGGCTGGCGTGACCCTCGTGACGAAGCGTTTCCGCAGCGGCATTGCCTGCCGCGCCACCACCCACGATAACGATCGTTATCCGGTTATCGTGCACTGCGGGAGACGGTTGCCCACTCAGCTTTTCCCGAACGTAGACGGCGCCAACCCGCCGCTGCACCGGCGTGAACTGTCGCGCCCGGTCGCGCACCTCTTCAACGCGCCAACGCGAGACGGGATCCAGCGCCGGCGCGCGGAGAGTCTCACCGGTGCGAAGGCTGAAGCAGGCATGATGCCACGGGCATCGAACCGTGTCGCCCACGAGGAGCCCCTGTTCGAGCGGAGCACCGTAGTGCGTGCAGATCGCCCCAATCGCGAACACCTCCTCGCCGCGCCGGGCTAGAAGCACCGGTTCGCCACGCGCATGTCCAAGCAGCATCGTTCCATCGGGAATCGTTGAGAGCTCAACGCCCTGGGTGAGATCGGGCCCACTGAGTTTCGTCTTTTCCTCGCTCATTCGAATCTCCTCGATGCTGCGCGACGTTAAGCAGCGACCCATCTAATGCCGTAATACGTCAGGAACTTTTCCTCATACGCTCCGTCGATCGTGATGCGCGGGTCATAGGGCGGACTGTCTTTGACCTTCTGACGGTTGACATTGATGTGCACCAGCCTTCCAGACCAATCGATCTCTCGCACCGAATACGGCGAGATCAGTACTCGCTCTCCGGGCCACCAGTTCTTGGTGTCCACTTTGATGTAACGGATGTTCCAGCCAGTATCGTCCACGAGGAAATCCTCGACATGACCGATCTCACCGTCGCTGGCGTGGATCTGGTACCCGGTGATAGTCGCGATGCTGCGAAGATGCGGGTCACCCTCTTCGGGCTGAGGATCGGCACGACCTCGATGACGCGTTTTCACATCGAGCGATGCTAGGAACGGTACGGCCATCCCACTTTCCATTGGGAAATAGCCGCCACTCCAATACGGCTCCCAACCGTAAGAACTGTAGACACGGGCCTCGATCTGCCGCGACACAGGCTGGTCCGTATCGACATCCGGGCTGTGCCTTACTTGTTCCATGGTTAGCTTGACGGGGAAGTGGCGCTGCGTCTCATCGGGATGTCCTAGCGCAGAAAGCGGCAGAAGAACCTTGCGGCCAGGAAGCCAATTGCCGGTATCCACGACGAGCCATCGAATGACCCAGCCGACGTCCTCGAAAAGTAGATCGCTGACTGTCCCGAGCCGTCCATCGCTGGCTTCGACGGCATAACCATTAATTGCTGATGCGTCCCACAACATAGCCTTACTCCTGGAGCCGACACGTAACGCCGATCGGCAACTCCTTGATCGCGTACCGGCCGAATGGTTCGGCGATCGACGCCGAGCTTCGACAAGCCCGGCAACCCTGTTCCACGCTCGGCCTGCCGTGAGACATCGACACCGAGACATCGCCATCGACGAATTGCCGCTTACCTGCGCGAGCTTGCCAGGCCGCTCTCCAAGGTCAACGCAACGGATTGTATCGGTCGGAGACAGCGGCGGGAGACTCGGAAACTACGCAGATCCAGTCACGGTGGTAGGCGTTGCCTATGCATGCCTCTCGTTGGCAACCATCCTGAACGCAACACGACCGACACCGTGCACACGTCGTCATTCGAGTATCGCGCTAAGCTATTATTCGCTTCCTCCGCCGATTTTGACCTCGTGTTCCGACCGCTCGTGCGTAGCCAGATATTCGCCGCATACGGCACGACGACGGTGAGATTGATCGTCATTTGCGATGTCGATCAGCGCAGGCGCATCCTTCCGCGGCGTCTGAACAACCCGCTGTGATTCAATTCACTCCCTTTCACGCATATGTTTCGACGCAATTGAAAGTTTCCGACATGACGTCGATTCTCAATCGGTCGAGTCAACGGCGCACTTTCAGGAAGTCAGCCGCCACCGTGTTCGACGTTCTTCCGCACCTTGGAAACAGTATCCGCACTCGTCAGCGACGCGTGATTGCCCCAGGCGTTTCGGATGTAGTTCACGAGATCGGCGACCTCCTTGTCGTCGAGTTTCCAATCGAACGCGGGCATCGCAAGCCCAGTTGGATTATCCTTGGTTGACGGAATCTTGGCGCCGGCGAGCACGACATGAATCACCGTGTCGGGCGTCTCGGCCTGGACAGCAGAGCTCCCCTTGAGCTGCGGAAACGCTTGTGCAAGGCCTTCGCCGCTTTCCATGTGGCAGCCGGTGCAGTTGTCGACATAGAGAGCCTCGCCGCGAGACCATGCTTGCTTGTCGATCTCGGTCGATTTATTAGTTGCCGTGGTTTGCTCGGCAGGAGCATCCTTCAAATACGCCGCAATGGCGTTCAAATCGGCATCGCTGAGATACTGGGTTGAATTCTCGACGACTTCGGCCATCGGGCCGGCGGCCGCTGACTTGGCATTCGCGCCGGTCTTCAAATACTCGACAATCTCGGCTGCGGACCAACCGCCGAGGCCATCTCTAAGCCCGCTGGTCAAACTAGGCGCATACCAGTGTTCGCCAAAGTCGCCACCTTTTAGCTTTTCGCCGGTCTTTGAAGCGCCCAACACGTTTGTCGCCGTGTGACACGCACCGCAATGGCCCAGACCCTCGACAAGGTAAGCGCCGCGATTCCACTGTTCCGATTTCTTCGGATTTTGTTCGAAAGCACCGTCATGGAAATACAGTTCGTTCCATCCTGCCATCACTTCCCGCACGTTTAACGGCCAGGAGAGCTCAGTCGGTTGGTTTTTCTGCCGTACAGGCGTAAGCGTATCGAGAAACGCCTTGATCGCGCGCACGTCATCACGGCTTACCTTGGTGAACCAGGGGTAAGGGAAGGCAGGATAGAGGTGCTTGCCGTCACGACGGATGCCGTCATGCATCGCTTTGTAGAAATCCTGTTCCGACCAATTGCCGATGCCGGTCGCCTCGTCCGGAGTGATATTGGTGGAATAAATGGTGCCGAAAGGCGTAGGCACAGCGAGCCCGCCGGCGTATGGCTTACCACCCTGGCCGGTATGGCAAGATGCGCAGTCGCCAGCATTGACGAGGTAGCGTCCTCTCTCGATGGTTGTGTAAGTAGTGCCTTGCGCCATTGCCGAGTCCGCAGTCGCGAGCGATAGACCGAACAATCCCACGAGCCCGAATGCAAGTTTCGTTGTGCGCATGATGACGTTCCTTCGCGTCAGGCGTGAACGAGCGGGCCGGGGTTCTTAAGGTACTTGGTTCTGATCGCGTCCGCGGCCCAATAGGCGAGCGCGCCGACTGTGCCTGTCGGGTTGTAGCCGGGGTTTTGCGGGAAAACGGACGACCCCATTACAAACACGTTGGAGACGTCCCACGACTGCAGGTAGGGGTTCACCACGCTCGTTTTGGGATCCGTCCCCATGGCGGCGCCACCCGTATTGTGCGTCGTCTCATACGGCAAGATCGAGTAATGGCCCTCTCGATAGTTGATCTTGATTGACCGCGGATTCATCGCTTTGGCAATCAGCGCCGCCTTGTCCGTCTCAAACTTCGACATCTTGTGTTCGTTATCGTGAAAATCGAAGGTCAATCGCAATAGTGGATTGCCATATACATCGCGGTACGTAGGATCGAGATCGAGGTATGAATCACGATAACTCATCACGCTGCCATGGGTCGCGACCGAGACGCTTTTCAGATAATTTTCGTGCATCGCTCTTTTCCAGCCGCCTCCCCATTTCGACGTACCCTCGGGGACCCCACGCTGCTGCAAAATCGGCCGTCCGCCGGTCGTCCAAAGCGCGATATAGCCGCCGCCAAGGAAGCCGAGGGGCCCGTGATCGAAGTTGTCGCCGTTGAATTCGTCGACCGCTTGCCCCAACGCGCCAGCACCCATGAACGGGTTCATGTTTTCATCGAGGAACACACTGACTGATGACGTTATCTGGTAAGCATAGTTTCTGCCGGTCACGCCCTGGTTCATCTTCGGATTGTATGGTGTGCCGATGCCGGAGAGCAGTAACAGATGGACGTTGTGCTGGGCGAAGGCACACAGGATGACGAGTTCTGCCGGCTGCTCGAATTCGCGGCCTTGCACGTCGACATAGGTCACGCCCGTGGCGCGTTTGCCAGTGGAATCAAGATTGACGCGGGTAACGTCGCAGAGTGTCCGATAAGAGAAGTTGTCCTTCGGTAGCAGCGCGGGAAGGATCGTGGTCTGGGGTGAAGATTTTGAGTAGTTGCCGCAGGCGAACCATTCACAATAACCGCAGTAGGTGCATTCGCCCATCTGAACGCCGTACGGGTTTTTGTACGGCTGCGACGTATTCGCGGCAGCGCATGGAAACGGCTTGAGACCGATCTCCTTTGCCGCCTTGTCGAAGAGCACGGTCGCGTAGCTGCGTTTGAGCGGCGGCAGCGGATATGCGCGGGCTCGCGGTCCCTCGAAAGGGTTGCCGCCGGGCTGTATCTCGCCCTGAAGGTTGCCAGCCTGTCCGGAAATTCCACAGAGATACTCGAACTTGTCGTAATAGGGCTCAAGCTCCTCGTAGGTGACGCCCCAATCTTGAATCGTCATGTCTGCCGGAATGAAGTTCTTGCCGTATCGAGTTTCGGTGTGACTGCGGATCTTGAAATCGGTGGGCAGGAAACGCCAGTTCTGACCGTTCCAATGGATGCCGGCGCCGCCAACGCCGGATGCCGGGTTGAACGAGCCGAGGTGGCGCATCGGCAATGCCTCCTGGTCGAGCGAATTACGAAAGGTAAGCGTCTCCCGCGCCGGCTCCTCAAACAGTCCATTCCGCACCGCGTATTTCAGTTCGTCCTGGATATGCGTGGTCGCGAAGTCAGGCACCGTGTCGCGGAACTTGCCGCGTTCAATCGCCAAGACTTGGAGCCCGGCGTCCGCGAGCTCCTTTGCTAGAATGGACGCTGTCCAGCCAAACCCGACCAGAACCACATCGACAGATTTGAGTTTCGTAGCCATGGCTTACCCTTTCCGCACCGGGGATCCGTTTCGGCCCATCAGTCCCACTGTAGGTCGCGTGTACGGTTTGCCGTATTGCTCGATTTCGTTGACATAGTTGTAACGCGGGCCAGGGAAACCGATTAGCTTCCAACCGGCAAAATTGCGGTTGCCGCCGTAGATTGGATCAGCGAAAAAGCCTTCGTTCGTGTTCTGCCAGAGCATGGCGAAGAACTCTTTGGCAGGGGCGTCCGAGAGCTCGATCTCGCCCTTCTCAAGGCCATGAAGGATTTTGTCCTGATCGCTTGCGTCGAGTTCCGCAAATGTCTTTTTATTGAACGTGCGCCGACAATAGTCATCAACGGATTGAATACCGGCTCGATAGAGTTGCGCGGGTGTGAGCTTGAGTTGGTAGCCTTGCTCCGGTGTGCCTTTCTTCCACGGACCCAGCATGTACCAGGTCTCCGCGCGGCCGAAAGAACCCGCGATCTGCTGGTCGATGAAAAAAGTGACGCCGGCTTCCTTAGCCCCCGGGCCCAATTCGTCGGCCGGAACGAGGCGGCTAACGGCCGCGTCTATGAAGACGATTTCCAGCGAGGTGAAATAAGCATAGGTGCGCGAAGCCACTGGCCGTGGAACCAATGAGTCGGCTTCGGCTAGCGCCGTCTGCGAGCCAAACCAGGAAACGATCGCCGCCGATCCGGCGACAGCGGTTGTGTGAAGCATTTCTCTGCGTGTGTTCTTCTTCATGACCCGCACACCTCGGTTCGGTCGTATTATCAACGGCTTACGTGGTCATCGAGCAGCTTGGGAACAGCCAGTCGCCGCGTGGGACAAGGAGGATCGGTTTGTGCGGCGCGTTTGCTAAGGTCAGCCCGTGCGATCCTAATGAGCTGGTATCGCGGCGGTAGGCTCGGAATCTACGGAGCTCCGGCTGCGGCGAGATCAGTGTTCGTCGACGCCGACTCTCGCGAACCAAAGCGCGTGATCGGGCGTGCCGGTTTTAAGCGGAGAAGCCCGCACTGCCCGATCGTCGCAAACAGAGCCGGGTCAACCTATGCTTTGACCTCCTCTTCCTCCCCGGCCGGATATACAAGCGTCCCATTGGGCAATACGCGCGCACCAGGCGTAAGCTTCGCGGGGTCGATCTTGTCGCGCCCCATGATGTGCATTACCGAAACGCCTTGCGTCAGCAGATAGTCGGCAATGATGCGGCGGTGGCAGCGCCACCACACAGCTTCAGCGCACATGATGGCGCAGCAATTGTCGCGGGCGAGCGCTCGCAGTTCATCCAATCCGGCTCGGAACGCTTCAGTTGCCGCGTAATCGGCATAGCTTCGGAAGGCGGCGACATGCCAGAATGTATTGACCGACGGCGTCGCTCCTTTTTTCCGATGCCGCAGACCGCCAAGAGCCGGCAGATGCTGGTAACTTATCCCAGCGTCACCGAGCGTTTCGGGAAGAGCATCGGTGTTGAATTGCGGGTTCGTTCGCGAGCGCGGGATCGAACGCACATCGACGAGCAGGTTGACGTCTACCTGCTGGAGCAGAGTCAAGAATTCGTCGATCGGACGCGTTGAATGGCCTATCGTGAAGATAGTCGGTATCTTTTTGAACCGGCGCGCCTGTTTTGGTATCATTATTTATAACCAAGACGGTGACTTCGGCTACAGCGTCCGTGATCGAACCGGGCGGTCCGACTCCGGATACACTGAGGCCAAGACGGTCAACCATGCGTTGGTCTCGGTGCGATGACAGGGCGCGGTCCGACCAGCATCTCTTTCATCGAGTTCCGAGGTGCGTCTATCGCGCACCACGTCGCTGGGACGCCGTCGTTCTGTTCACGCGGGTTTCGCGACCCGAAAATGGCCCGCTCGGTCGACTAGATCGATCATCTTGGCTGCCGCATGGATCGTGAGAGGATGATGAGTGAAGCCCGGCCTTGGTGAGATAAAAGCCGCCATTTCACGAGCGAGGTCGAGTTGCCTATCAGATGCTTCCGCGAGCAACGAGATCACCAGGTTCTCCAACGCGATCACGCGGATGCGAAGCTGCACCAATTCGGCGTTTGTCAGCTCAGGCACTTCGAATTGCGCATCTGCGAAAGTCTGGCCCTTTTGCGGACCGCAGGGTCCCGCACCGCCCTCGTTGTCCCACCTGGATAGGGCCATTTGGCGTTGTTGCGAAGAGGCTAACGACTCAGGCTTCGAATCAGACATGAGCGGATTCCTCAGAGCTTCAATACGTTGCAGCCAGCTCGTTCAGTAGCCGATGCCCATAACATAGTCTCGCAACATCGACTCCTCGTCTTCAGATTCCGTCAGAAGAACTTGAAGAATCTCTCGCGCATGAACTACTCCCATCGGTCGCAAATCGTCATCCACGACCGGAATATTTTTCAATTTGTGCTTTTTCATTCGCTTCCAGACATCCTGAAGCCGTTCGCCTGGCCGACAGACCACGACGTCGCGCGTCATCGCCAATGAGGCTGCCATCGTGCAGCTCGCTCCCTGACATCGGCTCATTTGGCCGACAACGTCCGTCTTTGTGATGACTCCAGTCACAAGACCTGCGGAACCGCATACGATCACGAGGTCAGTACCTTTGCGCAGGAAATTTGCTGCCTCGGTCAGGGGGGCATCGTCTGCTATCGTGACGAGCTTTTCACGCGCCGCGGGTATTAATCTCTCCACGTACATCGCATTGTCTCCAAGCTTGTTCTTCAGCCGAATGGTCAAGCATCCCTTCGATCGATCGTGACTAGACGAACTGCGGCAGCGTCATTGCTGGGTTTTCTGAACTCGCGCATCGTTCCTCTCAACCGCTGAGCGCAATGCGCAGGATGGCCACGACGCCCGCGGTCGCGAGCGCGCAACATCCAAGACGCACCACGATCACCGCCGCGAACTTGGTTGCGGAATGAACGTAGTCCTCGATCACGACCTGCAGGTAAAGCGCGGTGTGATAAAAGAGCGCGATCAGAAGCAGACTCATCAGGATGGCGGCGAACGGTGTCCTCAGCCAGACAATGAACGTCGCGTAATCGCTGCCGGTATGCGCGATGACGGAGGCGGCGAACCACAGCGTCAAAGGGACGAGAGCGACCGCTGAAACACGCTCCGCCCACCAAACTCCGACACCTTCTTTCGCCGAGCCGAGGCCAATCGCACGAGCCAGTGGCGAGCGCATATTCTGCATGTTTTGGGGGTCCACGGCCCTACCCTCCCATCGACGCGCTGGCGACCCAGGCCGCAACGGTGAGCACCGCGCTCGCCGCCACGACTGCCCACCCGGAAATGTAAATCGAGCGGAGGTCGAATCCGTGGACGGTGTCCCAGACCAGATGGCGGATGCCTCCGCACAGATGCAGAAAATACGCGAAGGTGGCCCCGAACAGAAATATCTGGCCGATCCAAGACGCGATGGCTGCCTGCACCGGAACATTGGACTGCGGTCCCCAAGCAGCCGCTACCAACCAGACGACCAGGACAACGGCACAGGCGCTCAGAAGTATCCCGGTGATCCGATTGAGGATAGAGAGAACCGACGTGAGTTGCGGCCGGTAGATCTGTACGTTCGGAGACAGCGGCCTCGGTCGGGTTGTCGTGGGATTGGGCATTCGTCTCTTCCTTCGTACTCAGCTTCGGCGCTCAATCATCATCTTTTTGATTTCAGCGATCGCCTTGCCCGGATTGAGGCCTTTCGGACAGGTGCGCGTGCAGTTGAGAATAGTGTGACAGCGATAAAGCCGGAACGGGTCTTCAAGGTTGTCCAACCGCTCTTCCTTCCCTTCATCGCGGCTGTCAGTCAGCCAGCGCCAAGCCTGCAGGAGCACCGCGGGACCGAAAAAGCGATCGCCGTTCCACCAATGGCTTGGGCAGCCGGAGGTGCAGCAGAAGCAAAGGATGCATTCGTAGTAGCCGTCGATCTTGCTGCGCTCATCTGGCGATTGAAGCCGCTCCCGTTCGGGCTCGGCGGTCTTTGATTTGAGCCAAGGCTCGATCGCCGCATATTGCGCGAAGAGATGCGTGAGGTCGGGGACGAGATCCTTGACGATTCGCAAGTTCGCCAGCGGATAGATCGTCGCCGGCGTGGCGAGGTCAGAGATGAACCGCGTGCATGCGAGCCAGTTCGTGCCATCGATGTTCATCGCGCAGGAGCCGCAAATCCCCTCGCGGCACGAGCGGCGGAAGGTCAGCGTCGAGTCGACCTTGTTCTTGATCCAGATCAGCGCATCGAGCACCATCGGTCCGCAATCATCGAGATCGACTTCGAAAGTATCGAGGCGTGGATTTTCGCCGGAATCCGGATCGTAGCGATAGATCTCCAACGTCCTAATGCGTGTCGCTGCTTTCGGCGCTGGCCAGATCTTCCCGCGTCCGATGCGCGATTCCCGCGTGACCCCGAAATTCCTCGGTATCGGAAACCGCTTGAGCAGTGTGGTGTGCGGGACTTGATCCGAGGATCTGATGATCATTCTGTGGTTACCACCGGGCTTGCGTTTTAAACGAAAAATGTAGACTCGCGCTATATCGAAGCAATGAACCCAGAGGAGCTTGGCTCGCAGATGGATGTCGACCCGGACAGAGCTCGCGAAACTGGGCAGTTCCTCTCGGCATTCTGCGCATATTCCTCGAAGGCCGCCGCTGTGACATTCGAGATCGACGCTTCAATTTCGGGATTGATCTTGTGGATGGACCACCCGCCGGCATGCTTTTGGAAATGGGCATTCGCTGTTGTGCGAAGCCCGCATTGGCAGCTGAAGCGCCATCGAGAAACACCCCGCATGAGCAGCGCCAAGCGGTTCCTCCGGGCTCGTGCCGTCGCCTTCATCCAAGCGCGAACGGAAGTCGTATGAACCCTCAAATGCGCCACTCCCCAGCTGCATGCGGCCGGAGTCTTGAGCTAGATTTCCACGCCATTCTGCGTCGACCGTTCTGATTGCCATTACGCTCTCGCCAATCGCGGCTATCTGGCCCGCGCGAACGGTACCGTCATCGCGCAGTCGGCATCAGACTCGGAAACTACTGAGTTAACCCAGCTAAAGATCAGCAAGGGTCATTACCGGGTTCCGATCGTAGGTGAATTCCGACGCTGTCTCAGCTCAAAGGCTTCCCTACCGTCCGAAGTAGGTCTGGCATTGGTCGCGGCTAATCCCCCAACCGAACCGGCGCGGCATCAAAGTGCGGGGACGAGGTGATAGTAAACAAGTGATTGACCCCAAACGGGCCGATTAGAGAAGCTGTTGCGAGCGAACCGGTCACCGAAAGATTGGGTCCGAAACCAAGCTTGGAAGTAAGTCTTGGTATGCGCTTCTGACTCGCAGATCAGTCAGAGTTGCTGCCATGATCCCGATCGCACTCGCGGATGTCGATCCGTGCTTTCAACCGGAACGGCTTGTCGCTGACCGAGTTGAAAAATGCGCATTTCGCGCCTGGAGTGTCTGATATGACCAATAAAGACGATGCACCGAAGAGTTCGAAGGCGCGGGAAGTCACGCATCCCGGTATGATGGGCGATGGCACTGAGGAGCAAAATCTTGGTGAAACGGGGATTCCGAAATCTCGCATTAAGAAGGACGAGGTTGAAGCGGCCTTCGAAAAGACAAATCCCCAAAAATCGCCTTGAACTACCCTTCACCTCGCATGGGACATGAGTTGTGTCACGCGGCGAAGTTTGTTGTCGACGGCACTTTCGACCCTCTGAAATCAAGACGTTGTAGCGGCGAACGCCACCGAGCGGAGGACGGATATGCAAATTGAACCGCAAATTACATTCGAAGGTTCGGAGCCGTCGGACGCGGCCCGCGTTCAAATCCTGAGCGAGATCCGGCGGCTAGAGACGCACAATCAACGCATTACGGGATGCCGCGTAGCTGTGATCGCGCCGAGCCACAAACAGCGACACGGTACAGGATTTCAGGTCCGCATCTCGTTGACAATTCCGCCTCACGAAAACGTCATGGTCAATCATGCGCCCTCCGATGATGTGCGGCACGAACACGTCGAGGTCGCGATTAAGGATGCCTTTTCGTCTGCAAGGCGACAAGTGGATAACCTCGCCAAATAGCCAAGGCCGCCACAGGCATGACAACGAGAATTGTCAGGAAGCTCTCTCTCACCCAGCATCCTCCGACGATTCACGCGGCCGCCCGTAGGTTCGATTCTTCATGACTGCGCCGCCAACCCTCGTACCATACAAGCGCACGCCGGTGTTCGACGAAAACACCCTGCCCGCCGCATTGCGCCGAGAACATCGCACCAAACCCGGCGTATGGGGCGTCATCCGAGTGCTTGATGGCCGACTGCGTTATGAAGTGCTCAACCCAGTCTCTGAGGTGATCCTCGATCGTGACCATTTCGGCCTCGTGCTACCCCACGTGCCGCACCTCGTTGAGCCGCTCGGCCCCATGCGGATGCAGATCGAGTTCTATAACCAGTTGCCCAACCTGTAGCGGCCAGTCGTCACGCGTCATCGCATGAAGTGCGTTCAATTGAGGCCGGGCAAGTCTTGAGACAACGGACAACACCAGTTTGACGATCCGGCAAATGATCTATCTTCATGATGCACGAAGGTCTGTTAATCCGACGGTTTTCGTCGTTCAGTCGCCGTGACCAGGGTTTGGTGAAAAATACTGTTCAAGCTTGTTAGCTATACCGTCGAACGCCTTTGCATCAGCGGGTTGTTCATGCTTGATCGCAATGTTCGGCCAGGTCGCGGCGTATTCTGCATTCAACTTAAGCCAGCCTTCAAGACCTGGCTGGGTGTCCGCGAAAATGGCTTCGGCCGGGCACTCCGGCTCGCAAACGCCGCAATCAATGCATTCGTCGGGGTTGATCACGAGCATGTTTTCGCCCTCGTAAAAACAGTCAACGGGGCACACTTCGACGCAATCCATATATTTGCATCTGATGCAATTGTCGGTGACGACGAACGTCATATTGTGGCTCAGATGGACCGACCCGTTGGCTGAGAGGGAGGGTCGGCGGTTGAAGAAACACGCATGAAAGAAGTAGGTCGCACCCTTCATCACTTCATCATCAACTCAGGAATCCGAGCAATCGCCAGCGCGATGCGTCGCGCTTCATCAGTAGTCATATGCTGATCGCCAGAAGCGTATTGCTGAAGGTCGTCACGACCACACGTCCAAGCGAGACGCGTGCGATTGGCATCATACACGGCAAACCCACCGAGCGTTCGCTCGACGCGCCAAGGTGGTGAAAACCGACGTTTTTCCTGAGCATGTCCAGACATGAGCACCATGTAAGAACGCTATCACCGGTTTCAACTGCGAGACAACGCATTAGTGCTCAGTTTGCAATTTGCTTGGTAGTCCATTTGTGGGAGCCGCGCTTTTTGGCAGGAACATCGGGACGTCCAAGGAAACCAACTCTATCAACAGAACCTCAGTGACGCTACGTTGCGACAGCTTTGCTCTCAGGCGCTGTGCACACCGGTTGGCGGCTGCGTCGGCGCTGTGCTTTCGGAAGCCTTCGCATGCGACTTGTCGGCATTCTTGGACCAGGAGCCGTAGTAAGCGAGCAGTGTCATTAGTGCGATACCGGCGGCGCTGACCAGAAACTGCATCCAGATATCATTCGAGACTTCGACGAGGGCGACATGAGCCGAGACCGCAAGAAAGACACCGAAGCAGAACACTTCAAGCGATTGTTGACCGCACTTGATGAGAGGCCGGAATACCATCCAATGCAGCCCCGACCAGTCACGTGGCATGAACCGCGTGATGAAGAACGCGAGGATGATCAAATGCAAGACGCGGTAGGGCGCGAGATTGGTTTTGTCATTAGGGTTGAAGGCAACAACGAGCCGCGCCGGCATCATGTGGGCGAGCTCGGGGAAACGTCCCGCCATCGTCATGACCAGTGCGAACACGAGATAGGCGCTCCCGAGCACGAGCAGCACGCGCGACCGGATTAATGGCCTGGACTCGATTGAACCGCCGAGCGCGAACCATCCGCCGAGGATGAACAGAAGCTGCCAACAAAACGGGTTGAAATACCACGAGCCGATCGGATAGGCGGACAAGTTCCAACTAAAGTGACGTGCAGCCAGATAGAGCAGGAACGATGCCGCGAGCGTCAGGTTCGGTCGTCGCAGCATCGCCCACAACACCGGAGGGAAGACCAACATCAGCGCGATGAAAAGCGGTAGCACGTCCATATTGACAGGTTTAAACGAGAGGATAAGGCCGTGGTACAGAGTCTCGGCCGGGTTGCGCATAAAGTTGGCGACGTTGAACTCATTTTCTAAGTTTGGATCGTTGTAGCGCTGAGCGAGATATCCGATCTCGGCGATATACATCACGAACAGGATCACGTGCGCCACGTAGATTTGCCAGGCACGCTTGATGAGGCGGGTGCCCCCGATCACGAACCCGCGCTCGATCATGACACGCGCGTAGACGAATGACGCGGTGTAGCCTGAGATGAAAACGAACAGATCGGCTGCGTCGCTGAACCCATAATTGCGCTGGGTGATCCAATTGACCGCGTTGTTGGGAATGTGGTCGAGAAAGATCGCCCAGTTGGCAAATCCACGCAGCAGATCAAGGCGATAGTCGCGGCCCTTCGGCGGAAGGATAGCCTCGATTCGCTCCCTCGACCTCATTCACGTGGCTCCGTTTGCAAGGAAATTGCTCGCATCCTTCAGGAAGCCTTGTTTTGATTGTATCAAATTTGGGCCAACCGAAGAAAATCTTTTGAGCCATTAGACTTTCGTTACTTCGACAGATGGTTGGTGGCGCAATGGCCAAGCAGTTTTTCCGGCAGGTGACATAGGCAGTGGCGATGGACCCAAACACCAGTGTTATCTGCATCGCCACTCTCCGTGACGGAGGTATAGCGGCGCTTTCGCGTTCAAGTCGCTGTGGTTCACCAGCTCGCGTTCGCGGCCATGCCCGTCGGCAAGAAAGTGACTCCTCGTACCACGAGCCGCAAGTGGTTCAAGACGGAGTAGCGGACAGCATTCGAAACCGGCAGCTCAGCCGATCATTGGGTGTGTGGTCGCCACGATAAGTCGTTAGACATCACGTAGATTGTGATCGACGCCAAACACAGGACAATACCGATCCAAAATAACGGCGAATGATGAACGCGCCTCCAGTCGCGGCGCTGAACAGCAGGCTCTGCCTCGCCTCTCTGACGATTTTCATTCACCTCGCCGGTCCTCCGTCAATACATCCGGAAACATTCCATACCATGTTGCACGGTAACCTTCGGTCCAAACATTTATCCTTCAAACGGTTTCATTTTTTGTAAAACTCTCCTTAGATTGGATTGTCCGACTGCGGCATCTATCGCTTGGACCAGTTCCGGTACTCCCAACGTCGACGCGACTCGTACACGGCTTCTTAATATCGAGAGCACGAGAACGCCGTCGCACCTACCACGTTCGTTCGCTAGGATTGCAAGCTGCAACAAGTGTGCAAGTTGTAGACTCGGAAAGTAATAAGAGCCGGTCCGGCATCAAGCGTGTGCAATGCGGCGATAGCTTGTCGATCTCTGAAGCAAGAACCAGATGCCTTCTGGCAGGTTGATATAGCTTCTCTTGCACCGAAGACACGCTGCACGCGATTATCGCCAGGTGCCGTGGCTTCGCGAGGCCGAGATCGCGATCACGCGTCGACTGGCTCATTTCAGAGGGCATGACGTGTTGGGAGCAGCCATGCTGCTAATCATCATGGAAGATACTCGCATTTTAAGATGGCGACGATGCTACGTAGTTTCCGAGCCTCCTTTGCCAGTCCGATGCCGGCTACCGTCGTACGGTACCCGCGGAGGCTTACCCAAACGCTTAGGCTTACCCGCGCATGGTGGACTACATACGCTGCTAAATGTCATCCTGAAGGAGGATCGAATGGAGAGAAATGATTCCGTTATCGCCGTTTTTTCCGAACACTCCGCGGCTGAAACCGCCATTAAGAAACTGATCGCCGCGGGCTTCGAAATGAAGAACCTCAGTGTTGTCGGCAAAGGCTATCACACCGACGAAAAGGTCGTCGGATTCTACAACACCGGGGACCGGATCAAGTTCTGGGGCACGCGCGGTGCGTTCTGGGGTGGCTTTTGGGGCTTGTTCCTTGGCGGGCTGTTCATGGCCGTTCCTGTCGTCGGGCATGTTGTCGTCCTCGGATATCTCGCCACAATCTTGATTGCTGGCATCGAGAATGCCATCGTGGTCGGCGGCCTGAGTGCAATCGGCGCGGCGCTCTATAGCATTGGTGTGCCAAAGGACAGTGTGATCCAATACGAAACCGCGTTGAAAAACGATAGCTTTCTGGTGATGGCACATGGCCCGGCGGTAGAAATCGCGCGCGCAAAAACGATCCTCGGCGCAGTGAACCCAACCCGCCTCGATGTGCATACGGGCGTCAAAACTGCAGAATCCGCCGTCGTTGCAGTCGGCTGATCCGTCCTGTCACACAGACGTCAGATGAGTGAACGGAAACAAAAGGAACTGCCATGAGGATTTTTAGCGCCCTATCGTGATCGGAACGCTGGTCCTCGCTGACACGTCGCTCCGCGCCGCCAAGCCCCGTCGAAACCCGCTGCAGGCTAGGGGCGTCGTTCCATTTGCATTTAGTACGCGTAATCCGACGGCGTAAGAAAAGGGAGAGAAGCTGCCATGAGCCCGCGGGCTGTCGATTTGCGGAGATTTGGAAGATGTGATGGCGGAAGCCATCGAAAAGTAGCCGATCCACTCGGACCGCGGCCTCTCCTACTGGGATCCTGCGACCTGTCTCCTGACCGGTCATCAATTGCTCCTTTAGCGTGTTCGGTCACGGGGCAAGTTTAACGACGGCGAGCGTTTGATCCGGCCGCTCGCACGGTCCGGTTGGTATTGAACAGCGGTCCTTAGCGCACCTGCCTCGGTAGCTTCAATTGCGCATACGTCATGGCCCATCCCCACGAGCACTTCAACGAGCAGTATGCCGATCAATCCAGAACAATCTCACAACAACACAAGGAGCGTAACAAATGAAGACGTATGGATCGGCTGTCTGGAGCGGCGGCATCAAGGACGGCAAGGGCGCAATTTCGACCAAGAGCGGAGCACTCAAGGGATATCCCTACGGCTTCGCCTCACGCTTCGAGGGCAAGCCTGGCACCAATCCCGAAGGGCTGATCGGCGCGGCGCACGCCGGCTGCTTCACAATGGCGTTGTCGCTGATCCTTGGCGAGGCAAAACTCACCGCCGATCAGATGGAAACAAGCGCGGAAATCACTCTCGACAAGGAGGGAGACGGCTTCGCCATCACCGCGGTGCATCTGACGTTGAAAGCCAAGGTGCCGGGTGCAACCAAAGAGAGATTCGACGAACTCGCCAACAAGGCAAAGGCGGGCTGTCCCGTGTCCAAGCTTCTGAAAACCAATATCACGTTGGACGCAACGCTCCTGACGTAGATCGTTTGACGCTCAGCAAAACGACGGCTGAAAGACCGCCTTTGACAATTTTGAAAACGCGCTGTTTCTTTGATTGTCACAACAAGCTCCGTGCAAGGAAGGTCCGCTCCAGCAGGTCTGCGGTAGACTTAAGTAGTTTCCGATCCTGACGCGCCAGGCCGTCGTGCAATGAGGTTGTTTCGGAATGCGCGAGTATCGACATGTCTCATTGTCGGTTCTAAGTGGTAGATAGACTTGGAATTCGGTGGAAAGGTGATGGCCTTCGGCTGCACCGTGGTATCGACCGTAACCCGCTTGAGGTCCTGGCTGCGTAACCCACCGGCCTCGTACGCTACCCGCAGGATCTCGGCCAGCAGCAACTCCAGCTTGTGCCGAGCCGATTGCGCCAATGGCTCAGGTCTGAGCGCTCGTGCGGGAATGCCGGGCCGGCCACTCTCGCTGTAGAGCGGGGCGATTTCGCTGTCGATCCAGTCCCAATCGATCTTGCCGGCCAACAGAACCAGCTCGTGCTTCAGATTGATGATCTGGTCCAGCCGCGATTTTTCCCAGAGATGAGGATAGAGTTAGACGTGGTAGCAAAGGTTGACGCGCGGTGACTACTATAAATTCCTTCGGAGATACCGTGAGTGGCATCCTCGGACAAAAAAGTACCAGGGCAACCGGAGGCGTCGCCAGACGTTAAGGTTTCACGCTGGGCGCCATTTCAGCATCGCAGCTTTGCCTTGCTATGGCTTGCGACCGTCGTCTCTAACGTCGGCGGCTGGATGTACAGCGCCGCCTCCAGTTGGTTGATGACAAGCCTCGACGCCAAACCCTTGACAGTATCGCTGGTCCAGGCGGCAGACGCCCTCCCAATGTTCCTTTTCGCTGTGCCGGCCGGCGCGCTTGCCGATATCATCGACAAGCGCCGCTTTATTATCGTCCTGGAGATTTTGATCACTTTGGTATCCGCGATATTTGCCGTCCTGGTTTCGGCTGACCTGGTGAGCCCAGCTACGTTATTACTATTCACCTTTCTTATAAGCGTGTTCGCGGCGTTGGAGGCCCCCGCCTGGCAATCCATCGTACCGCAACTCGTACCCAAGGAGGATCTCGCTCCCGCGATCGCAGCGAACAGTGTCGGCATCAATATCAGCCGTGCGATCGGTCCAGCGATCGGCGGCGTGATCATTATTGCATTCGGAATCGCCGCACCGTTTTGGCTCAACGCCATCAGCAATCTCGGTGTTATCGGCGTGCTATTGTGGTGGCGCTCTCCGCAGAAGCATATGGATAGTATGCCAGCCGAGCGATTCGCCAGCGCTATTCGGACGGGTTTTCGCTACGCTCGCCACAATCGGTATCTGCGCGCGACCTTGGTGCGGGCCGTTGGGTTCTTTCTGTTTGCCAGCGCATATTGGGCGCTGCTTCCACTGGTAGCGCGCAATCAGATCGCAGGTGGACCAGAACTCTATGGTGCCTTGTTGGGTGCGATCGGCATCGGAGCGGTCGGCGGAGCCTTTGTCTTGCCGTGGCTGAAAGCAAGAATCGGAGTCGACATGCTCGTGGCTGCCGGAGAGATCGGCACGGCCGTCACGCTAGTGCTGTTCGGGCTCGCGCGGGAACCCATCCTAGCTCTGTCGGCAAGTCTTACCGCGGGTGTCTCGTGGATCGCTGTCCTGGCGAGCCTCAATATTTCGGCGCAGTATTCCTTGCCGGATTGGGTGCGCGGGCGCGGACTTGCAACGTATGTCGCGGTGTTTTTTGGAACGCTGACCATCGGAAGCGTGCTCTGGGGCCAGGTCGCCGGCATGCTGGGATTGCCGCTGACACATTTTATTGCGGCGGGCGGTGCTCTCCTTGCGATTCCCACCACGTGGCGCTGGAAGCTTCATGCCGGTCGCGGTCCCGACCTCACGCCATCCATGCACTGGCCGATGCCTATCGTCGCGCGACGCGTCGAAGATGACCGTGGTCCGGTACTCGTTACTGTCGAGTACCGGATCGCGCCAGGGGACCGGGATGCGTTCCTTACCACGCTCGAACGACTGGCGCATGAACGCCGTCGCGACGGCGCCTATTCATGGGGCGTATTCGAAGACGCTGCCGAGGAAGGCCGTTTCCTCGAAACGTTCTTCGTCGAATCGTGGCTAGAGCATTTGCGTCAGCATAAACGAGTCACAAAGGCCGATCGCGTACTGCAGGAACGCGTGCACCGCTTCGTTCGCGGCAAACCGAAGGTTACGCATTTGATTGCGGCCGAACCTGCACGAGAACTTGCGGAAACTGGGCGGCAACAGGATCACGCTGGGCTCTGATGTTGACTCAGGCTGTGTGAATACTGCTGCTTCCTGACAATAACTTCGAATCCCGCAGCCTCGGCATCTTGCCGAAAGCCGCATTTCATCTGCAATCGGCAGGATCGGCTGCAAAGAATGTGGAGGTCGCAATGACGAGAGTTGCAAGAACGGCGCAAGAACTTGCCGACATGATCGCTCTGAGGATGAACTTGCAGAGGGTGGCGATTGAAGTTCACGGCGACGCGTTGGGCTGGCATGTATTCGCGCTCGCATCGGTCCCCAATACTGTTTCGCAGGTTCAGATCTTTGCAGACAGTATCGCAGACGATCTTCGTATCACCTATGATTTGCCGGACGATCTAGGTGCGTAACCATTCCGACGAACCTGATCGGTGAATAAGCAAGATAATGGCGGTTTGCCGCGTTCTTTTGCTTGAGGCCGATTTTCAACGCGTGTGTGCTGAGAGTCCCTCGCTCAAAATCATGTCCGCTATCTGACGCGAAGGCTTGCAATCCTCAAGGATCGCGCCTTGCGAGAAGTCACCGCCTCTGCCCGGAATAGCGACGTCGAGAATGCTGAGCCAGCGCACGGCCTCGAAGTGCGCGCGGTCAGAGCATAGGACCGCGGCGCCGCCCTCATCGTGGCCGACAGCTAGCTTCCGTCGTCGTACCACCAATAAGATATTTGCCTCTGGGGGCCGCACCCGTCGCTCACCGTAATCCGCTCCGATTGCTTCGCCTCGTCAATATACTCCTCGACTTCTCAAGAGTTGAAGCTGGCCGTGTCCAGCCACACCGCGAAGAAATCGACTTGAACAATCACGCGCGATCTTGCCTCGAATTTTCGCGCTGTCTGCGAACGAGCCGGAATCGCACTCTCATCGAGACGGAAGAATTCCATCGCCCGGCATATGTCGGCAGGGAGATGTGGGAAAAGATTGTTCTCAATCTCATCTCTAACGCCTTCAAGGCTACCCTCCAGGGCAGCAGCACGGTACGACTGATGGAACGTGATGGACTTATCCACCTGACGTAACCGATACGGGGACGGGAATTCCGCCAGCCGCCGGACACAATTGCGGCGCGTCATATAGGCGAAGCCCTGGTTTGGCTTTGTGACAACAATATGATTTTAACTCAAACTGCCGTACGCAGCAGCTACCAAAATTTCTTCGAATCCTCCATCATTTTAGGACATTGCTCTTTTCAATCTATAATAGATTTGCAATATCGCATGCAACCGTTCGGTTCAATTCCCCAAGCAAACGAAACGTCCAGCTAATGCGCAGAACCTATGCAGAGCTCAACTGGCTTCCGAGAGGTGACAGGCCGATTGTTCGTTTGCGTGAACGAGACTGGCTTTGCGTCTGGCTGCCGGTCGTGGTCCGCCCCGACTAACTTGCTCCACACCTAACGGACCTCAAAGCTATGGTCGAACCAAAATCTCGACAATCCCCCTCGCCGGGTAACCTCGCCGGTATCGACCTTCAACATCTTCGTTTCGCGGCCGCGGCCGCTGAATACGGGAGCTTTCGACAAGCAGCAGAGATATTGGGTGTCCGTCAGTCGACGCTTAGCCGATCCATCAGGCAGCTTGAACACATGATTGGCGTTGTCATCTTCGATCGCTCGAGCGCTGGGGTGAAGCCAACGCTCGCTGGTCGGAGAGTTCTCAGGATGGCAAGAACGATTATTGAGGAATTTGAGACGCTGATGGCAGCAGCAAGATCGACCCGAAACGGTGAGACCGGTCGGCTCGCTATTGGCTTCTGTACATCTCTTTCTGCAGGCAATCTGAGAGCGTCTTTGCTCGATTTCCGGCAGAGATTTGCGCAGATCGAACTTGCCACGGTTGAACGACGGCGCTCACGTTTGGTTACCGCACTTCGCAATGGTGTGCTCGATGTTCTAATTGTAACGGGAAGCATGCCACTGCTGAACAGCAAAACAAAATCTCTTTGGAGTGAGCGCGTGTTAGTTGTGTTGCCTGAGTATCATCCGCTAACTGCACGAGAGGTCGTCTATTGGACCGACTTGCGAGATGAGACCATCATCTTAAGCGAATACGATCCAGGGCGCGAGATTGAAGATCTCCTGGTTTCGAAGCTTGTTTCGTCAGACGATCGACCGAAGATTGAGCGTCATGACATCAGTCGGGGCGTTGTGAAGAGTCTCATCATCATGAAAATCGGTATCAGCCTTGTTCTGGAATCAGACATTGGCGCCAATTTCTCGGGTTTGGTGTATCGGGAGCTGCGGGACGGCACTGGACCAAGCCGATTGGGCTATTCAGCCTATTGGCAAGAGGACAATGAGAACCCCGCCTTGGAAGCCTTCTTGAGGCTTCTTTCCGAGCGCTACCCATCATCTTGTTTGGGAAGTTGACGCGCACGGCGGACCTTTGCAAACGCACGATCGGTTGCCATGAACCGGGCGAGCATGGGCGCGATTAGCTTGACCGGATCGTCAATCGGCTGTCCACTCTGCCGCGCGAGCGCTCCGGCGTAAGTGACGAGGTCGCGATGAACGCTTGCCGGCAGCTCGTGGGTAACCTTGACGGGTTTGTCTTCGGCAATCCCGCCCAGTTTGAGTTTAGCCACGGTTCTCATCCCCGGTAAGGTTCCAGTACGAGGTCTCGGTTGACGATCACACGGACCGGAAATCCCGGCCTGATCGTCAATGTTGGCTGAATATTCAAATTCCGCCGCACCACCTGCTGCCCGGTTTGGTTTAGCGAATTCGCAGCGCCGAGCCGCAGCGCCTGAAGAATGGCCGTATTGTTTCCGGTATCCCCACCGGACCCGAGCTCCGCTCCAACGCCAAGGATGGTCGACAGCAGCGCCGCCTTGAAGAGCTCCGGCCAGTGATTGTCGACTTCATCTTCGAGGCCGGAATATCCGCCTATGTCTGCACCTTGCTGCCGTTCCAGCATGATCGACCTACCATTCGGCATGATCAGACGCGTCCACACCAGCAACACACGCGATTGGCCAAACGCAATTTGGCTGTCGTAAATGCCGATTAATCTAGATCCCTGGGGGATAAGTTTGGCGCGGCCAGTAGGCGTGTCGTAAACCGCTTCCGTCACTTGTGCGGTGATCTGTCCGGGAAGGTCTGACCTGATGCCGGTCATGAGAGCTGCGGGAATGATCGTTCCCGCCTGCACGGCAAAGGGGGACGCTGGACGTGAAAGCCTGTCATGTGCTGTCGTCCGTCGATCAACCGGGGCATTGACGAAGAGCAGTTTGCTGTCCTGCCCGTTTTGAGTGAAGGTTTCGTCGGAAGATGACGCGGCCTTGGTCGCCATCTCCTGAGGTGATGTATGTGACGACGTGACGGACGTGGTTGTCGATACAAACACTTTGCTCGTCCGAGCCGCCTCGGTCTCTTGATTGGCACGCTGTTGTTCAGGATCCAGGCCGATTAATCCTGGTTGGCCTTCTGCCGTGACCGCGGGATGTCGCAGATTACTCGGCGATGGCGGTCCGAGCTGCGGGACGTTGCGGGGGATACCGGCATAGTCCTTTGGCAACGTCGTCAAGCCATCTGCGACGTTGTGATGATCCGTGCTGTAGAGTTCGTCCGCGGCGGGATTGCGTGGATGGTTGCTCCTGAGCGCCCAAAGAACGGCCCCGGAGATTACCAGCAATGCCAGGGCGCTGCCGCTCGCAAGGATTTTCCGCGAAAGTCGCGTGATTCTTGGACGTTCCGCACCCAGTCGCAAGACCGGCGCGTTATCAGAAGGTGATTGCCTTTTTCCAGATACAGGATTGGCGCTCTCGCCTGCGCCATTATCCGTCATGGTCGTCTCCCATCATTTCTGACAATTCGGACCTTCTGCTGTTTGTCTCCGCCGAGTCGCAGCTCAGCCGCGGCGAACAGTCGGTCGGCGATCAGGACATTCCGGTAGACGCGGTAGTTGACGAGCTCAGGCTTGCCGTCCTGGCCGATCACGAACAGCGGTGGCATTTCGCCCTGGGCGATTCCGGGCGAGAACTCGATATAGACTTTCCGGCCGTCGTCATACGCATTGACCGGCCGCCAGGGCGGATTGTCGCCCTCAATCACGTAGCGATAGCGGCGTTCACTGATCTCCGGGATGAACGGTGTCAGAGGCAGAGCTTTCGAGCGACCGCTTCGGGCTTCGGGGTAGAACCAGGCGACCGACGGCATATAGAGCTTTTCACGGGAGCGAAGCTCGACCAGATACGTTCGCCGATCGGTATTGATGACGAGGTTGGTCTCGATGGCAGGTCGTGTCGGCTTCACCATGATGTGGACCCGCCTGGTGTCGCCGTTGCCGCTCTCGGTGTCGCCCACAATCCAGCGAACGGTGTCGCCGGCTGCTAGCGGTCCGGAGCCGGTCAGTTGCTCGCCCGGTTCAAGCGCGATATCCGTGATCTGTCCTGGCGAGGCATAAATCTGGTAAAGCGCGCCGGGACTAAAGGGAAAGATCTGGACGGCGTTGAAATATCCCGCGCGCCGCGGCTGGACGCGCGCAACCTCGTTGGCAATCTCGATGCGATCGCTGGGGTCTTTGGCTTCCGCTTCACCCTTGTTGCCGCCACGGGTCGGGGCCCACGCTGGAGGGACATTCAAGGGTTTCGCGTGCTCGTCCAACGGCATCGGTAGATCGGGGGACGGCGGCACATCGTCATCATAACTGATCTGTGGTGGCTTGAAGGTCGTGCAGCCGGAAAGGGCGACCGTCAGCAGAAGGGCGAAATGCACAGGCTTGCGATTGAAGCTGGACGTCGGCGAAAAGATTGCACGGTTTCTCACTAGCCGAGCTCCTTCGACCAGTTGATGGAGTTGACATAAATGCCGAGTGGATTTTTGCGTAGTCGGTCAGGATCACGTGGGGTTTCGATGACGATGGAGATGATCGCCGTCCAGCGCTCAGTCGCAGCGAGCTGACCGTTGTCGTATCGGCGTTCGGCCCAAGCGACCCGAAAACTATTCGGCGAGGCCCTGATAACGCTGGAGATCTCGACGGAGATTTGCGTGCTACCAAGCTTTGCAAAGGGGTCGTTGGTTCGGGCGTAATCGTTGAGCGCCGCAGCGCCACGATCGGTCACGAAGTCGTAGGCTCGCAGCCAATCCTGCCGCAGCACGATGGCGTCTGTTGGCAGACCTCTCACATCTTCGATAAAGCGCGCGAGGTGGAATGCGATTTGCGGATCGATCGGCTGATAAAAAGAGCTCGCCGGCGCGACCGCCTGGGCCTGCCCGAGATGGTCCACTTCCACTACCCACGGAGTGATCGCGCCCTGGGTAGATTGCCAGACAAGAGCCGCAGCGAGCCCACCAGAGAGCAACAGGCATCCGAACGCCATCAGCCGCCAATTCCTGGCTTGGACACGAGCCGAGCCAATGCGCTCGTCCCAGACTTGCGCTGCCTTCTGATAGGGCGTCACGGGCTGCGGCGTGCTGCCGTAGTGCACGGATGGCCGCTTGAACATCAGCCCCCTCCTTCGGACAGATCAACCGAGCCTCCGCTACCGGCGCTATCACCACTGCGGACGGCATGTGTGGCAGCGGATACTCCTTGGTTTATCGTCTGCGCGCGTCTCATGCGGCGTGCCCAGGCCGGCACTCCGTCACTCGTTGACGAACCGCTTGCGAAGCTAGCAGCCATACGGCGCAGCGGGCTGACCATCGCCGAACCACCTGCGCCAACGACACCACTCAAGCCTCCAGCCCGGTAGGCGCTTGCGGTTCCGCTCGCCACCGTGGCTACCCCACGGGCTCCACCCAGAAGCGCACCACCTGCCAGTCCGGCACCGCCGGCTGCGAGACCCGCGCCTGCAACCACGGCTCCCCCTGCGGCCAAGCCTGTGCCGATCGCGGCGCCAGCGCCAAGCTGTGGTCCGCCGGACACAATGCCATTGGCGATTCCCGGTCCAAAGATACCGAGGCCGAGAAGGGAAAGCGCCCCCAGCACAAGCGCCATGGCTTGATCGACGGTCGGCTGATTGCCGCCAAAGCCGGCGGTGAATTGGGCAAACAGCGTCGAGCCGATGCCGACGATGACGGCCAGCACCAGCACCTTGATGCCGGACGAGATCACGTTGCCCAGCACGCGTTCGGCGGCGAAAGCGGTCTTTCCGAACAGCCCGAACGGGATCAGCACGAAGCCCGCGAGCGTCGTCAGCTTGAACTCGATCAGGGTGATGAACAGCTGAATGGCGAGAATAAAGAAGGCCAGCAGCACGACGATCCAGGCAAACAGCAAAATCGCGATCTGCGCAAAATTCTCGACAATGCCAATATAGCCCATCATGCTCCAGATTGATTCAAGCAGCGGTCGTCCGGCATCGAGGCCAACCTGGGCAATCTTGCCCGGCCTCAGGAAGTCGGCCGAGGAGAGACCTGTACCGGAGGCTTTCAGACCCAGACCGGCAAAGCTCTCGAAGATGATGCGGGCCAGGTTGTTCCAGTTGCTGATGAGAAACGCGAAGACACCGACGAACAAGGTCTTCTTGACGAGGCGCGCCAGGATGTCCTCGTCGGCGCCCCACGCCCAGAACAAGCCGGCCAACGTGACGTCGATCGCGGCCAATGTGGTGGCAAGGTATCCGACCTCGCCTCCGAGCAGTCCGAACCCGGAATCGATGTAACGAGTGAATGTCTCCAGGAATTGATCAATAATCCCGGTGCCGCCCATAACTCACTCCTTCCCGTTCTGCTGAATCGAAGGGAAGCCAGATGGCACGCGGCTCTCGTCCTTCGGCGCTACAAACAGAGACGACCCCGCTTGCGGCATCCGACTATCGGAGGGGGGCCGAGCGTCCTGTTTGAAGAACTGGCGACGTTTCTCCGCCCAAGCCTTCCGGCACTCGGTGAGAGCGTCCTTCTGCTCGTAGGTGACGGAGCGACACTCCGCGAGTTTTGCTGCCAGAGGATCAGAGGACGTGCTGCCGAGTTCCACTATCTTCGCCTGCTCTTCGCCACCGCGAAGCGGGATGGTGCAGGCCGCGGTGACGAGTGCGACAAGCGCCAATGCGGCGACATATGGAATGCGATTGCGTTTATGCGTATTCATCAGTGAAACATCTGCACGTTGGTGGATTGATAGCCGGCGCCTTGCGTCAGGAAACGTCGCAGTTGCTCCCTGCCCTGGTCCTGCGCGGCCGCATGCTGCGCGGACTCAAGATTTTGCGCGCGCCCATGGGCTGCGACGACCGCGGTGAGATCCGCGAGTTGCTGTGCTGCCAGTGCCAGCAGCTGGTTGCCCGCCTGGGTCGCTTGCAATGCACCGGTTGCACCCTGGCTTGAGGTGACGAGGGCGGACATCTGGGTGCGGTTGGTATCGAGGTTGCCGACGACCGTGGCCTGCGTCCGCATGGCGTCCTGGAGGCCGCCCATGGCGTTCTGCCAGCGGCTTTGCGCGTTCGCGATCAACGCCTGGTTTGAAATACTCGCCGATGCCGGCGCGTACGTGGTCGAGAATGCACGATCAATCTGGCCAATATCGTAGGCGATGCGCTGAGCCTGGGCGAGAAGTTGTTGCGTTCGCAGGATCGACCGCTCCAATTGCAGCAACGACGAGAACGGCAACGTCGCCAGGTTCCTTGCCTGGTTGATCAGCATCTGCGCCTGATTTTGCAGAGAGACGATTTGGTTGTTGATCTGCTGCAGGGCGCGAGCTGCAGTCAGGACGTTCTGCGCATAATTGTTGGGATCGAATACAACCAACTGCGCCGAAGAAGACTTGAAGTCGACGGCGATGGTGATCGCGATAATGCTGGCGAAGGCGAGACGACGGAGGCGGTTCATTTCGGTGCCTCCAACTCAGGCAGATGTGGAATGAGATCAGTCGCCCAGGCGATGTCGCGCGCCTTCAGCCAGCCGGACACAAAGACGTCGCGGCCATGTTCAACCAGGACCTGTTCGATCAAGAGTTGGTCGGCCTTTGAGGAAGTTGCCGTAAAGGCGAGCGCGACCTCACCAAGGCCGAGCTCGAACAGGCGATTGCCGCGACGCGACTGACAATAATAGTCCCGCTTCGGCGTAGCCCGAGCGAGGATCTCGATCTGGCGGTCGTTCAACCCAAAACGCCGGTAAATCGCCGTGATCTGCGGTTCGATGGCGCGGTCGTTTGGGAGCAGGATTCGCGTCGGACAGCTCTCGATGATCGCTGGTGCGATCGCCGAACCGTCGATGTCCGCGAGCGATTGGGTTGCGAAAATGACCGAGGCATTCTTTTTACGAAGCGTCTTCAGCCACTCCCGCAGTTGACCGGCAAATTCCCGGTCATCAAGCGCTAGCCATCCTTCATCAATGACGAGCAGGGTTGGCCGGCCGTCAAATCGCCCCTCAATGCGATGGAACAGATAGGAAAGGACGGCTGGCGCAACCGCTGTGCCAATCAATCCATCGGTCTCAAAGACCTGAACGGAGCCTTCACCAAGGCGCTCGAACTCTGCATCAAGAAGCCGGCCGTAGGGCCCACCGAGGCAGTAGGGTTGGAGCGCGCGCTTGAGCACATTCGACTGAAGAAGCGCACAAAGACCGGTCAAGGTCCGCTCCGGAATTGGCGCGGAGGCCAACGAGGTCAATGCCGACCAAAGATGCTCCCGTGCTTCCGGCGTGACTTCGATTCTCTCGCGGCCAAGGATCGCGCCGATCCAGTCGGCCGCCCACGCACGCTCGGATGAATCATCGATTGCGGCTAGCGGCTGAAGCTCCACGAATTCCGTCGATTCGCCCGAGAGCACACCGCCGATGTCATGCCAATCGCCACCCATGGCGATAGTGGCGGCGCGTACGGAGCAACCAAAGTCAAAGGCGAAGATCTGGGCGTTCGGATAGCGGCGAAACTGCAGCGCCATCAACGCCAGCAACACGGATTTCCCCGCACCGGTCGGTCCCACCACCAGCGTATGTCCGACGTCGCCGACATGGAGCGAGAAGCGAAAAGGGGTCGATCCTTCCGTCTTGGCCAGAAACAGAGGCGGGGCCTTGAAATGGTGGTCCCTCGCCTCCCCGGCCCATACCGCGGACAGCGGAATCATGTGCGCCAGGTTCAAAGTGGAGATCGGCGGTTGGCGGACGTTGGCGTAGACATGGCCGGGGACGCTTCCAAGCCAGGCCTCGACAGCATTGACCGTCTCGGTCATGCAGGTGAAATCGCGCCCCTGGATGACCTTTTCGACGAGGCGGAGCTTCTCGTCGGCGGTGGCGGGATCGCCATCCCAGACCGAGATGGTCGCCGTAACGAAAGCTTCTCCGATCTGGTCAGAACCCAACTCCTGCAGCGCTGCATCGGCGTCCATGGCCTTGTTGTGCGCATCGGTGTCAAGCAGCGCAGAGGCCTCGTTGGTCATGACCTCCTTCAGGATCGCGGCCACCGATTTCCGCTTGGCGAACCATTGCCGCCTGATCCTGGTCAGGAGTTTTGTTGCATCGGTCTTGTCGAGCATGATCGCGCGGGTCGACCAGCGATAGGCAAACGGCAGCCGGTTCAAGTCATCGAGAATCCCAGGCGTCGTCGCAGTCGGAAATCCTACGACTGTCAGGACTCGCAGATGCGCCGCCCCGAGCATCGGCTCGAGACCGCCTGTTAGCGGCTGATCGGCGAGCAGTGCGTCGAGGTACATGGGTATTTCGGGTACCCTGACCCTGTGTCGTTTGGTCGAGACCGTCGAATGCAGATAAGTGAGCGTCTCCTCGTCGTCGAGCCAGCTGCATTCCGGCATGAAGCCTTCGACGAGCTGCAGGACGCGGCTGGTACGATCGACAAACCCGCGGAGAATCTCGCGCGCATCAGCGTCGACGGTGCGGTTGCTACCCTCGTAAAGCAGCCGTTCCGCCTTCGCGGTCCCTTCGGCCGGCGGCAGATAGAGAAATGTCAGAAAATAGCTCGACTCGTAGTGGGTACCGGCCTCCTCGAACTGCGCTTTTCGTTCAGCATCGACCAGAGAGGAAGCTACGTCGGGGAATGTGTCGGGTGGATAGGTTCCTGCCGAATGACGTTGCGCCTCGACAAAGATCGCCCAGCCGGATTCCAGGCGCCGCAATGCGTTGTTGAGACGGCCCGCAACGGCAACGAGTTCGGCCGGCACTGCGCTGTCAAGGTCGGGTCCCCGAAATTTTGCCGTCCGCTGGAACGAGCCATCCTTGTTCAGGACGATCCCCTCATCGACAAGAGCCGCCCACGGTAGAAAATCGGCAAGCCGGGTATTGGAACGGTGATATTCGGCGAGATTCATCATGAGAGCACTCACGTGTTGAGGTGACCGGGAACGCGGAGATGCCGGCGGACGACCTCGACGAAGTCAGGGTCGCGCTTGGCCGCCCAGACAGCAGCCATGTGACCGACGAACCAAAGAACGAGGCCCGCGACCCAGAGGCGCAGACCGATCCCAATGGCGGCAGCCAGCGTGCCGTTGACGATCGCGATAGAACGTGGCGCCCCGCCCATCAGGATCGGCTCGGTCAGCGCGCGATGGACGGGCGCCTCAAAGCCTGGGATCTGTCCGTCCATCAGATCACCACCCCGCCGCCAAACGAGAAGAACGACAGGAAGAAGCTCGACGCGGCGAACGCGATGGACAGGCCAAATACGATCTGGATCAACCTGCGGAAGCCACCCGACGTGTCGCCAAAGGCGAGCGACAGTCCGGTGACGATAATGATGATGACCGCGATGATCTTGGCGACCGGTCCTTCAACCGATTGCAGGATCTGGTTGAGCGGCTGCTCCCATGGCATGTTGGAGCCGGCAGCAAATGCCGGACTGGCGGAAAGACAGGCGGCGACGAATATCCCGGTCGAAACAATCCTTCGCCCAAACGACGAAATAGCACTCATGTTTTGTCCTCCATTGTGGTGAGGCTGTAGTCGCCGGAAGATCCGAGGCCTGCGACACTGGCGAGCTCGGCCAGGCGGCGATCGGCGCCGCGACCGGAAAGGACGGCGATGAGGTTGATGGTCTCCGCAATCAGGGCACGCGGGACGGTGACGACGGCTTCCTGGATCAGCTGCTCGAGCCGGCGCAATGCTCCGAGCGCGGTGCCCGCATGGATGGTGCCGATGCCGCCCGGATGTCCGGTGCCCCAGGCTTTGAGCAGGTCGAGAGCCTCCGCACCGCGCACTTCCCCGATTGGAATACGATCGGGTCGAAGACGTAGCGATGAGCGGACCAAATCCGATAGCGAGATCACGCCGTCCTTTGTGCGTAGCGCCACGAGATTCGGTGCCTTGCACTGAAGCTCTCGGGTGTCCTCGATGAGGACGACCCGATCGGAGGTCCTGGCAACCTCGGCCAGCAGCGCATTGGTCAGCGTCGTCTTGCCGCTCGAAGTGCCGCCGGCAACAAGGATGTTGTGGCGCGCTGCAACGGCTTCCTTTAAGGCGCCGGCCTGGCCGGAGGTCATGATCCCTTTGGCGACATAGTCGTCCAGCGTGAACACGGCGACGGCAGGCTTGCGGATAGCAAACGCCGGAGCCGTTACGACTGGCGGCAACAGACCCTCGAAACGCTCCCCCGTCTCGGGCAACTCGGCTGAAACGCGTGGGCTGCTTGCATGAACCTCAGCGCCGACGTGATGGGCTACCAACCGAACGATGCGCTCCCCGTCGGGAGCAGAGACGACCTCTCCGGTGTCCGCCAAACCGCTCGATAGCCGGTCGATCCACAGCCGGCCATCGGGGTTAAGCATCACCTCAATGACGGCCGGATCTTCAAGAAAGCGCGCAATCGCGGGACCAAATGCCGTGCGCAGCATGCGCGCGCCACGCGAGATCGCTTCCGACTGAAAGGAATGGACTGCCACCACCGTCCCCCAGGAGCCGCGGCACACTTCAGATGGCCTCGGATGGGGATGATTAGAAAAGGCAGAATACGGCTTCGCGCAACAAGTGACTGACCTTGTTCGCAGCGTGGCGTACGAAAAGAAAGATTGGGATCTACCGTAGACTCTGGCGCAACGATTCCGCCGCACGGACCGCGGCCTGTGAACCACGTGAACCACTTCCCCATGGGTTAGCGTCTATTGCTTGAGCAAGCGACCACGCAGCGTGGCGTCATGAGCTTGACTTGCTCCGATGTCCGCGTGTCGGATAGGACGGAAGGCTCCAATGCGCCTCGCACAGCGCAAGTCGACGCAGGCGTAGCTCGGCGCAGCCGGACCTCTGGCATCGCTGGGACGAAAGCCACAATGGGCTATAAGCAACAGAAACCGCTATGCTTCCTCAATTTCAAGGAAAAGAGGTTCGTTGGTCGTCTCCAACTTCATCGCGAAGGCGACAACTGGCGGCGATTCAGGTTCAAGTTCGACGTACCATGTCCAGCTAAAGGTCGCGCAGAGGTCCTGAAGGCGAACATTTTGCCGCATTTAGCGTCCGGGCCAACGTCTCCGGACGATAAACAGAAATCGAGATTGCAGGTTTTGCGCCTGTTCTACCATTCGAGTCCTTCAGACGGATCAAGGACAGAATCCTCGGCGACCGCAGCAGGCACGAGTACTGCCCGGCCGTCCGCTGGAACAAAGATGAATCTGACAAAGCTCCGGAGCCAAGGTACCGCGAACCACAACAGAGCCGCGAACTGAAGCGCGAGACTGAAGCCAAATGCAGTCTGATAGGCGTCTAACGGATAACGTCCGTCTTGCGGCGTCCATTGGTTGACGATCAGTCCGATCCCGTATTGAACTGCGAATGCCCAGCCGAAATGCAACAGATTCAGAGCGCCATTGGCACGAGCGGCGACTTCGACGGGAAAGTAGTCCGCGATGATCGCATAGCTCAGTACGGTAGCTGCTCCCACCACTGATACAATGGACCAGGGCAAGATCGATGGCAGTGGCACGCGCATAATCAGGGCGAGCTCGGCCAATATGAATAGCGCGCCAAACGCTGCCAGTAGAGCTTCAGTCGAAATGCCACGTTTGCGCAGACGATCTGCCAGTGTTCCCAGCAACAATGCGCCAAGGCTAATTCCAATGGCCATCGTGAAGAGCTGATTGATGACGCCTTGTCGGTCGAACCCTTCGACGTCAGCGAGCCAGGATGCAGCCCACAACGAATGCATCGCCCAGGACGATCCGATGCAGGTCGCGGAGAGAGGCGCAATTCTCAGGAAGCGCGGATCCGAAAAGATGGAGCGCAGTGTAAGCGGTTTGCCCGAAGAGACGGAGCCCTTGGAGCTCCGGCCGGATTTGGGCACGGCAAAATAGATCAACCCGGCGGTCGCAAGCGTCGCGATCGTCAAGACTTCAAACAGGCTGCGCCAGCCAATCCAACCCAGCAGCCAATCCGTCGGCGTCGTTGCCGTGACTGCCCCCAGCGAGCCCAACATGATCATGCCACCATTGACGAACGCCACTCGGTCTCTCGGAAACCAGACGACGATCGCCTTGAGCCCGGCCATCAATGAAGCGGCAACACCGAGCCCAATCATGGCGCGGCCGACGAGAAGCTCAACAAAACTATCAGCATTGCCGAACAGTGTCGCACCCCCGACCGCAATCACCAGCAAGACGCTCTGGACTCGACGTGGTCCGTATCGATCAAGGAGGACGCCGATAGGGATCTGGGCGCCGGCAAAGACAAGGAAATAGACCGACGCAAGCAACCCCGTTTCGGCCGCACCGAGACCAAAATCCGACGCCAGTACAGGAGAAATGGACGCATTGATCGTTCGAAAAAGAAAAGAGAGATAATAGCCAGCAGCAAAGGGAAGGAAGACAGAGAGGATCATCCGCCATTTTGAAAGCGGCTTCTCGTTCGCAGCCTCTAACCTCGCTGTTGCTGATTTTGGATCGGTATTTTGTGTGACGCGCGGGTTTAACTCTTCATCGGAGGTGTTAGCCCGGCTCGTCATCTTGGGATGCTGGGCAAAGGTCGGATTGCCGCGCGCCGCCTTGGCTGACGCGGGCGCCGTCTGCTCGAGGTCGACGCCTCCAGGGAAGGCATTCGGACTCTTGCGGGCTAGCTCCGGATTATGCCCCGATTCCTCGCCCGTTGTCGGCCCTGGTCCTTCCTGTTCCGCGGAGTTGAGGCGATTGATGGTCTCCTGCATGAGAGGCCGACCGAGACGAACACGTCGATCGACCTGCTCGGCCAAGACCTTGAAGCGTTCGTCGCCGAGAACAACTGCTTCGCGTTGTCGTGACTCCGGAAGCGGCGGAACAACGGTGAGATGATAGCGAGCGTGCAGCGCGACGGTTTCGGCGATTATCCGCATGTCGCGTTCGAGGTGGTCGAATCTGGCGTGTATGCCGTCGAGACGCTCGCGCAGCAAAGCTTCGACCGATGGCGTAGGGTTCAAAAAATGCTCAAGAGCAGCTTCAACAAGCATGCTCTTGCCGGCACCTGGTCGGTCGCTTGCAACGTCGAGCCGACCGCAGACACCCTCACTCAGCCGAACCGTGACTTTGCGACGTTCCGAGGTTTTTCGTCTAAGCTGTGGTCGAACGTCAACGAGATCGGCTTGCGCCTCGGCCAGCTGCTGCATGTTCTGATAATCCCCAAGACACCACGATCGAGGCCGCGGCGTCGCGACACGATGAGGTGAACCAACCTGATGGGAATTACAGAAAGAACAGGACGGGCATGGCTTCAACAGCGTAAGTCTGCCTACCCTACTCTGGCGTAGAAAAAGAAAGAAGATGCGGAGTCGCGCTGTGCGGACTCACATAGCGCAACGGCAAGCGCACGGAAGACGCGCCAAACTTTACAGCGCCTTCCTCAAATTCGGCGCTAACTTGCTGAGAGCCGTCGGTCCGATGGAGAGGTGCCGGATCGGATCACCGCGAAAGACGCGTGCCCTGATGGACAGCGATGCCGAGCGTGGTCTGACGTAACAAGGTGGAGCATTGGCAATGCGTGATCACACCGAATCCGGCTCGTTCGATTGGTCGCTCTGCGGTTCAGCGTCTTGCGATATCTCCCGTGCGAGGCTCTGGCCCTTGGCCAGCCTTTTTCCCAAAGCCTCGACAAACCCCTCGTAGCGTTCTCGGCCCTTTGCCTGCGCGCCGGGGAGCGCTGCGTCAGGTACAGGTGAGGTCGCAGTCAACCAGAACCGCACGAATAGGGCGAGCGCCTCATTGGAGATCGTGACATGACGTTCAAGGCGCTCGACCTGGCGCGTAAGCCGATCCAGCCGTTTCCCGAGTGCCGCCTCCATTCTTTCGGAATTATCCGGCGACAGAAAGGAGGTAAGCGCCGTCTCGACGACGAATGCCTGATGCAGGCGCTTACGACCGGCATAGTCTGCAAGTTGTCTCGCAAGCTCGGGCGGGAGACGAAATGTATGCTTGGTCCGCATCGCTCAGCTCAAAGGCCCAGACCGTCGTCGGGATCCATCGCAGCTTGACGCGCAAGGTTGGCCGCTTGCCTTTTCAAGGCGGTTGCGCGCTGCACCTCGTCATCGGGTTCTTCGTCGGCAAATTCGAATTCAGCCTTCGCCGGAGCTGGTTCCGGTACCACCTCTTCATGCTGAAGAAGCTCGGGTTCCCGTCGAATGCCGCTGTTGGCGTGATCGTCAGCGGATTTGCCGTTCCGGTGACCATCCGTTGTACCGACTCCTTTGACGACGGCCGTGGCCGGAGCGAGCCCGCTCCAGTCATTTTGCCGATCGCCGGCTCCTGCGATGCCGCC
>Ga0070683_100000262_pt1 | contig 36263 bp, 20 predicted proteins | sample KBSC713LmetaG_FD_64662 | JGI IMG/M metagenome (GOLD analysis project Ga0070683, IMG submission 64662) | Corn rhizosphere microbial communities from Kellogg Biological Station, Michigan, USA - KBS C7.1-3L metaG | ecosystem: Host-associated > Plants > Roots > Rhizosphere ... | reverse complement strand
GGCGTGTGGCCCTGCGTAATGAAGAGATCGCCATTCGCGGCGATCGCGATGTCGTTCGGCTCATTAAACAACTGCGTTCCGGCCGCCTCATTCCACTCGCCCGCCTTGCCTTTCGTGCCGAGCGTGAGAAGGACCTGCCCATCGTGGCTCAACTTCATGACGGTGTGGGCCCCGACGTCGGTGACCCAGATATTGCCGTCCTTATCGATCCGGATTCCGTGGCTGCGGGTGAACAGGCCATCGCCGAAGGCACGAATGAATTTCCCGTTCTCGTCGAACTCGGTGAGTGGTTTCGTCCCGCGGCTTAGAACATATAGATGGCCTTGGGAATCGAAGGTCACATCCGACGACGCTCCCATTGCGGCCGCATCAGGAACGGGAAGAGGGTTCGGCACGGCCACGTAGTCCAATGGCGGCGCTTCCTGCGGCACCAGAAGTGCCGGATTCGAGGGACGCTGCGCGAAGGTGAAACCGGCGCACGCCAACAGTAATGCAAATCGCTTCATGGGTTGTCCTTTTAATTTCCGCTCAAACCGCCGGGCCATGCGGAATTCATGTGATATTGTGCCGAGGGTCCCACCATTTCTACGCGGCGAATCTTTCCATTCTCGATGAGAAAGGCCTCGTTCACCAGAATACTCGAAGGCCGGTTGAAGCCCTTGAATTCGTAGGCCCGGCCGTCGGAAAGAACGCCTTTATTGACCGTGCCTTGATCGAACACCACGTGCGACCACACCACCCCCCGCTCGCGATCCACCACCGGATAACGGCGATGGTGAATGCTCTGCACCACGAAATAGTATCCAAGCTTGAATTGCGCCATGCAGTCCATGGCGAAAGCGTCGATCCCATCGGGCGGCGGCGGGTTTCGCGGAGGCGCCTTCGCGGTAATGCTTCCGTTTTCGATGCGCGAGCAATCGTTAGTGAAGGGATAGGTGCCCGTTCCATTGACCCCTTTACCGTCGTTATGCTGGAGGCCGCTAAAGTAGCCGTCGGCGACCGCGATCAATTCCTGGCGCGACATCTGTTGCGCGGGCGGGATTGACTTAAACCAGAAATCCTCCGGCTTGTAGGGCGCGTCCATCGCAGCTATGTTATTGGGTCCGGCCCCGCCGGGCTTGAAGTAAACGCTTTCAATCTCCGTGATGCGTCCGAGTTGGACGCGCAGGCGCAAACTTAACAGGAGCGGCTGACCGGCTTCCCGCATAGTCCCCATGTAGGCCACCTGGCCGAATTCCGGATCGGCCCAGATATGCGTGTAATTGCCGCGGCCCTGGGCGGTCTTCCAAAACCCGTCGCCGAGTTCCACCAGTTGATCGTTCTCGGTGTACTTCACGTCAGCCGATAGCGGTAAGCCCTTCGGGTCGTGCGCGACCACGGCGGCCAGATATTGGTCGACCAGGTTTTCGAGACACGCCCGATTGCAGTTCAGCGGAATGGGTCCAGTGGAGGCATCCGCATGGGGCGCAAGGTATCCCGTAAACAAAACGGCTGCAACAATCACGATGGCGCCAAGTGCGACGAGCGTAGAGCGCATAGATGGTCTCCTGATCCGGAAGTTGTCCTACAGATTCTATCGCTGAATGCGCACCAATAACCAGCGCCCTCCGCACCAGCGAAGCCGGAGACCCACCTGAAATAATGGAGATTATGCCGAGAGGCTCGAAGGTAGCCATATATCTACCGCTTCTGGGAGCACTCTCACTGCTCGCTCAGATGAATACCGGAGAAATCGCCGGTAGCGTGCAGGACGCTCTCGGAGGCGCCCTGCCTGGGGCGAGGGTGGTCGCAGAACAGGCCCAGACGGGACAAAAGTTCACCACTACCACCAACAGCTCCGGCCAGTATCTGCTCACTCAGCTTCCCATCGGCGCGTATTCCTTAAAGGTGAACGCGACTAACTTTAAGCAGTCGGTAGTGTCCAATGTGGAAGTGCATGTTGGCGTCAGCCTCCGGCACGACATTATCGTCCAGATCGGCGATGCCAATGAAACCGTGGTGGTGGAGGCGGACAGCGGCGCCGTCCAGCCCGAATCCGCCGAAATCAAGGATGTGATCCAAGGCCGCCAGATCATCAACCTACCCCTGAAGACCAGAGAATTTCTGGATCTGGCGATGTTGAGCGAGGGCGTGGTGCGCCCGCCCGGTGGAACTCGGGGCGATGCCTTGCAGCAGGCCGGCGGGCTGGTAAATGTGCTGGGACAGCGCAGCGGGCACAATCTGTATCTGGTGGACGGCGCGACCGTGACGGACGAACACTTCAACAACATGGTGGTGTCTCCTTCTGTCGACTCCATCAGCGAATTCAACATTCAGAAAACGTCCTACGCTCCCGAGTTCGGAGGCAAGTCCGGAGCGGTGATCAACGTGGTCACCAAGTCCGGGACTAATAATTTCCACGGCAGCCTATTCGAGTTCGTACGCAATAACGTTTTTGACGCGAAGAATTTTTTCGATTCGCAAGCCGCGCCGATCCCGCCCTTCCGCCAGAACCAATTCGGGGGCAGCGTGGGCGGACCGGTGATCAAGAATCGAACCTTTTTTTTCGCCGATTATGAAGGCCAGCGAATTCGAAAGTCGCTTACCAGCACGTTCTCTGTCCCGACGGATGCGATGCGGGCCGGCGACTTTACCGGGTTGCCGCAAGTCTACGATGCAGGCAGCCGTCTGCCATTCGCCGGCAACCGCATTCCCCTTCAAGACCTCAATACCGTGTCCACGGCTTTGCTTGGGAACATCCCGCACGCGAATTTGCCCGGAATCGCCCAAAACCTGTTGGCCACGGGGATCCAGCGCGTCAATAGCAACAGCGCCGGCGCCAGGCTGGATCACCAGTTTTCGGCTTACGATACGGCCTATGCGCGTTTTTCGCTATTTGACGCCCGCCAGTTCGATCCGTTTGGATCGGGAGTCTTGCAGGAGAGTCTGTTGCCCGGTTTCGGCCGCAACCTGAGCACGCATACGTTGAACGGCGTGACTGGCTGGACCCATGTCTTCTCGCCCGAGCTCTTGAACGAGGCGCGTTTCGCATTTCTGACAGTGGCCGGCGGACAAACCAGCCCCAACGCCGGGAATCCATTCGCCGCAAAGACGGGCCTGCAGGGCGTGACCGCCAATCCGCTGGATATGGGCTTCCCGCAGGTGTCCTTCGGCGGACAATTTACCACCATGGGCGATCCGGCATTATTCACATTTCGCGACAATCGCGATTTCGAATTCTTCGAAAACGTGAGCCTTCACTGGCGGGCACACAACATCAAGTTCGGCGCATATCTGATGCACTACGATTTGCAGCCCGTGAATCCTAACGGAGCCCGCGGGATATTTTCGTTCACCCCCAGGTTCACATCGTCGGCGTCGGGGTTGGGCGACGGGAACGCATTTGCTGACTTCCTGCTAGGTTATCCCACCACCGCGCAGGCGGGCCTGGGACGCGGCGCCATGGACGCCAACTCCAATTGGGGGCATTTCTACATCCAGGATAGCTGGCAGGTCGCGCGCAGTCTCAGACTCGATCTCGGACTGCGGTATGAGTACAACCGGAACATGACGGACGCCAATAATCAGATGGCTGCGATCGATACATCGGTGCCCGGCGGACGCTTCGTCATTGCCAGCGACAGCTCGGGAAAGATTTCACCGGCGGCGAACCCGCTGCTGCCGTTTCTGCCCATTCCCTACGTGACTTCCGCCGCAGCGGGATGGAATAACAGTCTGCTGATCTCCCGGCCTTTGCGACTGGCTCCGCGAGGCGGATTTGCCTGGACCCTGCCGGGACGTTCGAACACCGTGCTGCGTGGAGGCTTTGGAATTTACCCCAACCAGGCAGCGTACAGTATCGTCACGGGTTTCGCCCACAATCTGCCGTTTTTCGTCACAAAGACGGTGAGTTCCAATGCCGGGGCGCCCCCCCGCTTTCAGATCCAGAACGCGCTGAACACCACCAGCTTGGGTACGGTGGGCGGCAGCGACCTGAATCATGATTTCAAGATCGAGTACAACGAAGTCTGGAATCTGAATCTCGAACGCGAACTTAGCCGAGGCACGACTCTATCGATCGCCTATATCGGCTCGCGTACCGTGCACGCCGACAGCTCAACCGTGCTCAATGTACCCGCGCCTGGCCCCGGCGATATCAGCTCCCGCCGCCCCATCCCGCAACTGAGCCAGATCCCTGAAATTCGCTGGGATGGCTGGGCCACCTATCACGCCTTGGCTATCGGAATGAAACGGCGCTTCAGCCGCGGACTGACGTTCGACGCGAACTGGACCTGGTCTCACTCCATTGACGATGCGTCCGATCCGGGACCCACGCTCAATGAAGCGAATCTTCCGCAGAATGTTTACGACCGGTCGATGGAAAAAGCGTCCTCCAGTTTCGATCACCGGCATCGGGCGGTGATCAGCCTGGTGTACCAGATCCCCGCGCCATCGAATATCAGATGGATCAGCGCGGCTCTGGGCCAATGGCAGACGGGAAGCTACTTCACGCTGCAATCGGGAGCGCCGTTCACCGTGAATATATCGAGCGATCAGGCTAATGTTGGCGCGGGGCCCGCGCAGCGCCCCAATTTGTCAGGTGATCCGAACAACGGCCCGCGGACGCCGGAGCAATGGTTCGACCCCTCGGCGTTCTCGCTGCCGGCGCTGTATAGTTTCGGCAACGCACCGCGCAATTCGCTGATCGGACCCGGCCTGGAGGAGTTCGATTTCTCGCTGCAGAAGGATATCGCGTTGAGAGAGCCCCTACGGCTTCAGTTCCGCGCGGAAGCCTACAACCTGCTCAACCATCCGAATTTCAATATCCCCAATCGGACGGCGTTTACGCCAAACTTCGGCAGCATCTCCAGCGCGCAGGATTCGCGGCAGCTCCAGTTTGCGTTAAAACTATTGTTTTGATTGCGCCGGCTGTGCGAACGACGACGGTAGCGGCCAATTACCTTCGTAAGGCGGCCAATTGGGCACGAACGCATCCGGGGTCGGGTAGAACATCGCGGAATAAATCGTACGGATCTTGGCGTTATCTATGAAAAACCACTCGCTGAAGACATTTCTTCGGGTGGTCACGCCTGGGCGCCGGACGAACACGCCAATCGCCATTACCGCTTGCGCTTCCTCATCCACCACTGGGTATCGCCGGGCCGCGACCATCGCGCTAAAGTTCGCCAAACCGGAGGTACAGTCGCTCACAGCCTCTTGTCCTTTGCCGCCCCCCCGCCCCGCCCTGCCCGTCACCGTGTTGCCGTTCTCCAAGCGCGTGCATCCGGGATGCGCCATGATGATGGACCCATCGCGCGTCGTGAGTCCGTCGAAATAGCTGTTGGTAATCGCCATCAGCGCCTCACGAGACAGCCTTTCGGCTTTCGGCACCGTCCGCTCCGGAGGCGGATTCGCGGCAAGGTTATCCGGCTCGAAGAAATTGCCCGCACGCTGCGTCGCAGTCGCTGGCCCATTGAGTCCCGGATCGCCATCGCGCGCGATCAGCCATTCGGCCTCCGTGATTTTCCGATTCTCGACTCTCACGCGCACCGTAACGATGGCGGGATTGCTGCCTTCTTCCACGATCCCGAAGTAGCCTGCCTGCCCGCTGACCGGATCGAGGTAGCGGCGTTGCATCTTCCCGAGCCCGGTCACGCTCTTCCACACTCCCGTGCCCGGACGTACGACCACGGAGTTGTCGGTCTGGCGGAAGCCCACAAACAAAGGAGCAGCCGCGGGATCATGCTTGATCACGGCAGCCAGGTATTGGTCGAGAGTGGTTTTGAGACAAGCTCGGTCACAATCGTTCGCCGCAGCGAACAGAGGCACGCTCGCGATCCCACAAATAAGCAATTTCAGCAACCGCGCTGCAGGGAGCATATTAAAGGACATTCGCTTCGCGCATCACTTTTTCGCACTTGGTACGAATCTGCGTCGCGACCTCTTGGGGATCGCCCGCCTGCAACTCGGGGATGAACAGCTCCACTGACAGAGCGCCGTCATAGCCCTTCTCCGCGAGTTTCTTCAGAATGCGGACCAGGGGAGTCACGCCGTCGCCCGGAATCAAGCGCGTCTGTTGTCCGAACAACTCGCGAGGAATATCCGGAGTGTCCTGGAAATGCACATGCGCCAGTTCGCCCGGCTTGAGCATATCCAGATCCTCGAACTTGCCCATGCCCGACCAGAAGTGATAACAATCCAGCATCGGGCGGACGTTAGGATGCCCAGCTTCCCGGATCAGCTTAAGTGAGGTAGTCAACGTGGCGATCAGCGTCGAGCTGCGCGCAAACTCAATCATGCCAGTCAGGTTATGCTGCTTGGCGACATCGCCGGCTTCGCGGATAGCGTCCGGAGCGGTCTTGTAGTCCTCCTCGGTGACCTTCCGATTCGTGGTGCTGGGGCAATAAATCTTGGTCGACCCGAGCGACGCGAACTGCTCGCAGCGCTTCTTCCAGGTTTCCAATTGCGCGTCGAAACCCGGATTCTTGTTCCAAAAATCCTGCAGTACGGACGCGCCCGAAACCATCGTCAGCCCGTTATCGGTGATCACGCTCTTGGCGGCCGCCAGGCTGTCGGTCTTCAGGAAGTCGTCCAGGACGCGGTCCGTGATCTCGACGTACTTGATGCCGGCCTTGGCCCAGCCTTCCAGAATCTTGCGATATCCCGCCCGCTGCGAGGTGGTCTGGTGGATGCTCAGAACCATTTTCCCGGGCTCCGCCGACGCGGGGATTACGTCAACCAGGGGAGCAGCCAGGGGGGCAAGAAGCATTGTTCGTCGAGAGAGCATGAACTACACTATATCGCCAATTCCATGACCAAACGACGATCACTTCTTCGCCGCTGCCGCCAGACTTCTGTATGCCGCATCCACGAACGCGTCTGACGGCCCGTACAAAGGATCGTAATCCCGTGTGGGCTTGGCCGCCTTCACCTGCTCCAGTGTTTGCCCCTTTTTCACCAGGTCCTCGATACGGCCGCGGATGATGGTCATCGCGTCGCGATACTCCACTACGTCGGCTTCGTCGCACAGCCGCCCATGACCGGGAATCACCATCGTGCCGCCTTCTTCTTTATCCGCCGGGACCGTAAGATCCAGGATCCGATTCAGCGAATTCACCACGCCGTTGATACTCCCGCCCTTGTCGACATCGATCACCGGGTAGCGATCGGGCACGAAGATATCCCCGGCGCTCACCACGTCCGAGCGGCGGAAAAACACCAGGCTGTCTCCGTCGCTATGCGCGGCCGGCTGGTGAAACACTTGGACCGCCTCGCCGTTTACGAATAGATCTTTGCTGTCGGTGAAGTAAGTATCCTGCGGCCAGCCTCCGGCCGGCGCTCCGGCTTCGCGCATTCGCGCGCCCACCTTTTCGAAAGCCACCATCGTCGCGGGAAATCCCGCGTTGAACCCGGCCACGTTGCCGCCGGTGATGGTGCGCCCCGCGTCCGCGACTTTTTCGTTGCCGCCGGTGAGATCCGCATCAGCGCTTGTGTTGATCACGTACCGGATCGGCTTATCGGAAATTTTGCGGATAGCCGCGATCAACTTATTGGCTTGCGCCGCTGACTTCGTGTCCACCACCAGCACGCCGTCCTTGCCCACCTGGACAGTGGTGTTTCCCCCGCCTCCCACCAGCATGTATACTTCGCCTTGCACGGGCAGGATGTGAATCTCCCCGTCATCACTTTGAGAAGACCTGGACTCCGGACTGGGGACTTGATCCGGTGCGGCGCCTGCGCCTTTATTCATGGGATACATCGTATCCGCGCCGCCGCGAGCATCCTTCTCCGGTATCGCGTGGCGCATCGCGAACTCATTCAGGAACGGATTCGTCCCCGGCAGAAAATTCGGCACTTCGCCTTTCGGCCGCGGAACCTCTGTCACCACCTCGCAGGGATACGGATCAATATGCTGGTGCGGATCCAATTCAAAATCCGTCGAGCGGATGAACGGCTCGGTCAGATACACCGGGTCGTTGACGATGCTCACCCATGTCAGCCGGTCGCCGTGCCGGATCCAGTGTTCGGTCAGTGTCGCCCGGTCGCTGCGCGGGATTCCGTTCCGCCGGATCCAGCCGATCTTGAGATGCGTGGTGGTTATTGTGAGAATGTCGCCGTCCCACTTGCCCGTCGAGAATCCCTGCCAGGTGTGCGCTGCGTACTCCGGCGGATGCGGCCGGCCGTCCATGTAGATGGTCCGTTCGGGAGCCTGCCAGGAACCGTGCGTATGCCACGCGATGATCTGCTGCGTAGGCGTATCGACTTCCTTCCAGATCCGCAGATTAAACGGTCCGCGCGGCCCGTAATCGGCCGGATGTGGCTTGCACTGATGCTCCGGCAGCGTGAGGATTTCCGCGTCCCAGCTGTCCCCGCGCATGCGCGCCGCGTCTGTGATCGGGAGTCCCAGATAATCGCCAATTTCGGGACCAGGGATGCGTTCCGGCTGATCCTCATGGAACACCGGGTTCCATTCGCCCGAAAGGTCGATCTCAGCAAACGCCGGAAGAATCGCCAGCGTGAAGATGATAAGAATCCTACCCATTATGGCTCCTCACTGCAACTTGCAAGAAAAGTTGGCCGAAACGTCGGTGCTGCCCGATCCATCGTAAACGGCCACCTGCGGATACGGGCAAAGCGGACGAGTGCGATCCGCCTTCCCGTCGCGCACCCTGGAAGCTTCAATACGCTCCGGCGCCTTGCCCTGCTCCACCCATGCGCTGATCGCGTCCATCATACTGAACGTGCTGGTGCCATCGCCGCCCGCGCAATGCCCCATCCCCGGGACCATGAATAAGCGGATCGAATTCGACACCGCCGCCTTGCCCAGCTTGTCTTTACCCAGGTTGGCTAGCACGCTGTTGTAGTAGTTGACGCTGTTTCGCGGAGCGATTCCAGGATCGGCCCAGCCGTGATACATCAGCACCTTCCCGCCACGGCTGAACAGCGCCTTCAGGTTGGGATCGATCGAGTTCATCAGCGCGCCGGCCGTCTTGTCTCCCGCTGCGATATCGCGCTCGGCGTTGAAGTTGAGATAGTTCCAGCCGGCATCCTTGAACACCAGGAATTTGTAAGTCTCGTCCGCCAGCGCCATGGGCTTCGTGCCGGAAAGCGTCGCCCAGCCGGTTTCGCTGCCGCGCTCGAGCCCTGGGAAAAGCGACTTCCCGCGCGAGTTCACAGGCCCCGCATAAAGCTGCCGCGCGGCTTCCACCTGAGGCGCTGTCAGGCATGCTGGACCGTCCGCATCCTTGCAGAGGAGTTTTTGGGGATCGAAGCGGCACTTCGTTGGATTTTCGAGAACCCCGTCTTTCACGCCGTCGAGCTCGTCGCAAGCCTCCAGCACCGCCGCGTGCAGAACCGCGTACTTGGCGGGTGGAATATAGCTGGCCTTGTCCTTATGGACCACCTCGGCGCTCCACACCTGCGCGCCCTGGAGATGCGTAGTGTAGATAGCAGCCGCGCCTGCAATGATCCCGTCGTAATCCGTGGCATAGCGCTGCGCTTCCGTGAGCGCCTGGCGTCCGCCGGTGGAACATCCGTTCCAATAAGAATATTTCGGACCCGTGCCATATCGTGCGTTGATGATCGCCTTGGCTGCAATGGTCATCTCGTGCACTGCCCGATACGAAAAATCGATCGCCTTCTCGGGATGGCCGGGAATGAACGTCGCCGGATTGCCGCCCGTATGGCCGGTGTCGGTGCTGGCGGTAGCATATCCGGCAGTGAGAGCGGTCGCCATGGCGGGATAGCTGATGGTCCCGGCCCACGCGCCATTGCCGACGGATTGCAGGTTCCCGTTCCATCCGGATTCAGGCAGCCAAACCTCGATCTTGATTTCGGAATCGCTGACCGGAGTGATGGTCGCCGCCACGCGGCAGAATGCCGCCAGATTTAGGAATGCCGTCCCTTGCTGGCCCTTTCCGCCCGCGCGCCCGGGGGGTGTAAAAGCCCCCGCTGCGACCGGTTCTGCCATGGTGACGGTAGTGTTCTTGAGCTTCAGGGTGGTCAGACTTTCACACGCAGTCGCACCGAATACCGGGGCCGTGGTGATAGCGGCGATCGTGAACAGAAACCTAGTCGGTCTGGTCATGGCAGACGGCTCCATACTAGCCTACTACCACGCCCTTTTCGGCGGGAAGACTCGACCCGCAGCCAGCGACGCCAACGGGTCGAGTATCCACAAGGTTAGAACGAGTACTTCAGCGCGAATTGAAGAACGCGGGGATTCACCGTAGTCGTAGTAATCTGTCCGAATGTTCCTGGCGTGTCCAAGGCAAGAGCCGGGTTACCGAACTGCGGGTGATTGAACGTGTTGAAGAATTCCGCGCGCAATTGGATTGCTTGCCGCTCGCTGATCTGTGTGTTCTTGATCAGGGAGATGTCCCAGTTAAACTGGCCTGGGCCGAGGATAATTCCAGGGCCGGAGTTGCCGAACAGAGTCGGGAGTGCGGCGTCCGGCGGAAACGGTGGCGCTGCCGAGTTGGGAGCTGCCGGTGCCGCGCAGAATGCGCTCTTGTTCAGATACCCCGGACCGCCGCTCACGCCGCCCAGCCGCGATTCGGTGCCGCCGGAGGTTGCGATGGAGTCATAAGTAGATCCCGAACACATTTGTGCGCGGGCTGTAACGAAAGTACCCAACCCGTAGACCGTTCCTGTACCCTGGTCGGTGATGGTCATGGGCGTACCACCTTGGATTGTGGTTACGCCGGACAGATTCCAGCCGCTCACCAGTTTGCCGAGCCCCGCTTTCAGGTTGCCCGTGGGTATATCGTAGCTGTAGTTTACGATCAAACGCTGTGGACGATCGAAACCTACCGGCCCATAGTTGTCGCCAATAAAACTCGGGTTGTTGCTGTTGGAGGAATTGCCCGACAAGGTGCTGAGGTCCTTGCTCCAGGTATAGGCAGCCTGCATCGTGAAGCCACGCGAAAATTGCTTTCGGACCGTGATTTGGAGGCTGTTGTAGTTGGACACGCCATCGTAGGAAGTGACTTGGAAGCCGGCGGGCTGATAGCCGAGGACCGGCACACGAAGCGCCGCGTTCGCCACCGTATTGACGGTAATCCCGTTGATCGGATTCGTCGGGCTGGCGAGGCCAGGAGTGTTGATGGTGTGATACTGGTCCACCAGGTTGATTCCGCTCGAACCCACATAGCCGGCCTCGACTACCCACCTCGGCAGGAACTCATACTGGAATGTCAGGTTGTACTGCCGGACCAGCGGGGTATGAAGGTTCTCGGTGATGGCAGGTGTGTTGAGATTGGAAGTTGCGCCCGTCTGCAGATTCGCCCAGCGGGAGGCAAAGGTGCCGAGCGGAATGTCAGGATAGGGATTCTGATTGCTGAAGGGGGCGGACCCGACTCCGCTGTAGTCCAGCGTGATCGCATACGGGTACCCTTGCTCCAAGCCGTGCACGAACCTGTCGCCGGCCACGCGATCATAGAAAATGCCTGCGCCGCCTCGCATTACGAGCTTGTTCGACACCTGATAGGCAAAGCCTATTCGGGGCCCAAAATTACTCAGTGGCGGTCCGGTCCGGACAGGCAAGCTACGATCCGAAACCAGGACGCCGTCTGGCGGCTTCGGGTAATGGTCCAGGTAGTTGTTCGGGACAACGTATCCCAGCAGACCGGGACCCGATGTGGTGGGACCGGTGGGCGGAATCGAGGCCTTCTGAATCTGGCTGAGCCAGAAATTAGTGAGGTTCCCGTATTTGTCGCTGTAGATGCCATCGTATTCCCAGCGTGTGCCGATATTTAGGGTCAATCTGGAGTTTACCTTCCAGTCGTCCTGAACGTAGGAGCTCATGTTCATCTCTTTGTAATTGTGGATGATCCCGTTCGGGGCTGGTCCGCTGCGCACGCAGAACAGGCATTGGAAAATGTTGCCGCCACCTCCATTGGTATTGCCCGGATTGGCGACGCTGCAAGTAGCGTCGCCGGGAGCGCATCCAGCCCTTCCGATCAGCCAGTCGGCGAATGATCCATAAAACAGGAATCCGCGCTCGAGGCCTGCAAAGGCGATGGGCCATTGGGTCTTTTCCAGTTCAAAACCAGCCCTAATCGTGTGCTTTCCATGCGACCAAGAAATCTGGTCGGCATATTGGAATTGATTCGTAGTGCTGAAGGAAGGAGCCAGAGTGCCGAACATGCTGGGTCCGCCGAAGATCACCGTGACAGGGAGTTCGGTCATAGACGGAACGATGGGAGTCTGACCCACCTGCTGGGGTGTCCCCGGAGTCGAATCCGTTCCATACGCGAAGTTCCGCTGGCCGGAAACACGAGCTTCGTTTACGAAATTCGGAGTAAGCACGGATGTCAGCCTCAGGACCGCGTTGGTGTTCGAGTAATCGTTGTGGATGGGGGTACCGGGCAGTCCGCCGATTCCAAAAGGAACGGTCTGCGGATTGTGTGTAAAGAAATATCGTGTCGAAAGGCTGTGCTTGCTGTTGATTACGTAGTCCGCGTTGACGATGTACTGGTCCTCGGTGTACTTGGCGGGGCTGCTGAACTGCCTCCGCGTAAACGCCCCCGTGCCCGAACCCGGAATATAATAGCTGCCGTCCGCGTTCTTCAGATTCAGCATCGCCAGGGAAACAGGATTGATATTAGACCCATCACAGGCCACTTGGATGCTGGGGATCAAAAAGGCCAGAAACGTGGTGTAGGATGCATCTCCCGGATGGTTATCGGGGCAGAGCGCGGCTCCCAACTGCGCCCGGTAGCCCGGTGCATTGCGGTCACCTGCCGGCAGAGGCGGCAAAACCACATTGCTGGTGCCCGCGGCCGCGACGCCGTTAAGTTGCCGCGTCCCCTCGTAACTTCCGAAAAAAAATAACTTGTCCTTCTTAATCGGGCCACCGATGGCGCCGCCAAACTGATTCTGTTTGAGGATCTGCTGCTTGCCTCCGCCGTCGCGATTCTGGAAGAAGCTATTGGCGTTCAAATCCTCATTGCGGAAAAACTCAAACAGGGAGCCGTGCAACTCATTGGTACCCGACTTAGTGACGACGTTCACATTCGCTCCCGGATTGCGTCCATAGCTGGCATCGTAGGTCGAGGTCTGGATCTTGAATTCCTGAATCGCATCCGGATTCGGAATCCCGATTCCGGCATAAATTCCGGAGTCATTCGATGATCCACTATTGGCGCTGTTGTTAATGGCGACTCCGTCCATTTGGTAGTTATTCTGGCCGGGGTCGTTGCCATTTACACTGAAGTCCTGGGTGGCCTTCCCAAATGCAGTGGCGTTGTTCACGCTCACGTTTACCCCAGCCGACAGTCCGATGATTTGCGTGTAGTTGCGGTTACTGAGGGGTAGCGCCGTAACGGCTCGAGAGTTGACCGTTGTACCCAAGGTCGAGGTAGCAGTTTGCAGCGTTTCCTGGACGGCCGCAACGGTCACCTGCTCGGTCTGCGCGCCGATCTCCAGCGTACGATCCAGAACCGGCGTCTCGGTCACGTTTACGTTGAACGACGACACCTCCGCGACCTTAAAACCGGCGGCCGAAAAACGAACCCGGTACGCTCCAGGCGGAATAAAAGTGAACCGGTAACTGCCATCTGTTCCGGTAGTCGCGGTACGCACCTGATTTGTTTGGGTGTTCGTCAACGTCACGGTGGCGTTCGGAATGCTCCCGCCGGATGGGTCGGTGAGTGTTCCGGTAAGCGCGCCCGTCCCGGCCGATTGGCCGAGCAGCACTGAAATCCCGATTACAAATATAGCCGTAATAGACAACCAACGACCCGACAAGTTCCTGAAACTCATAGGTTTCCTTTCAGATTTGGAGTTGTAGCGGAAGTGGGGACGGCAGGAGCAGAGTAGGAGCAATAAAGCAAACCCACGGCTAGTCTCTCGACAAATTCTATGCCAGACTGCTTCCAGCGGGAGTCAAAATAGCGTCAAATCTGCGGTTCGTGAACGTCGCAGTCGTTAGGAGGTGGCCTGGACTATTTGCAGACGAAGTTGGCCGTATCGTCCGTGCTTCCCGAACCTTTGTAGGTCGCGACCTCGGGATAAGCGCACAGCGGACGCGTCCGGTCGGTTTGACCATTGCGAACCCGTGACGCCTCGATGCGGTCCGGAGCCTTGCCCGTATCGACCCACTGCTCGAGTGCCGCCAGCATGTCGAACGTACTGGTTCCGTCGCCGCCCCCGCAGTGCGCCATGCCCGGAATCATGAATAGCCGGTAGTTGTCGTTGATCTTGCTGGATCCGCCCATGGCCTTCGCGACGGTCTTGTAATAGTCCAGGCTGCTGCGCGGAGAAATCTGAGGGTCCGCCCAGCCGTGATACTGGATGATCTTACCGCCGCGCGCCAGGAACGGCTTCAGATTCGGATCGAGCGCATTAACCACCTTGCCGGTTTTTTGCTCCGTCGTAGCCATATCGCTATCGAAATTAAGAGTCTTGTAGTCCCAGTTGATGTCCTCGAAGACCGCGTATTTGAACGTGTCCGTAGCGATGGTGAATACGTTGTTGCCCGCCATGGTCGTCCACCCGTTCTCGCTGCCAGGTTCGTGGCCCTCAAAGATCACGCTCTTCGTGCGCGGGTTGACGACGTCCGAATAGATCTTGCGAACCGTCTCCACTTGCGCGGAGGTCAAACAGGTAGGCGCATCAGCGCCCTTGCATTCGAGAATCTTCGGATCGAATTTGCATTTGGTGGGATCGTCGAGCACCCCATCCTTCACGCCGTCTCCCGATCCCGCCCGCCCATCGCAGGCTTCGAGCACCGCATCATGAATCACGGCAAACTTTGCCTGCGGCAGCGCGCTCGATTCGTCCTTATGGGTGGCTTGCCCGATCCACACCGCCTGCGCGGACCGGCCGGTGAAATTAATCGCCGGAGATCCGGCTACGATCGCATCGAAATCTTCCGGATACCGCTGGGCCTCCATAAGCCCTTGCCGTCCTCCAGCCGAGCAGCCGTTCCAAAAAGAGTGTTTCGCATCCCGTCCGTAGAATGCTTTGATCAGTGTCTTGCCCGTCGCCGCCATCTCGTGCACCGCACGATATCCAAAATCGATCACCTTCTCGGGATGTCCCATGGCGAAACTGGCGCTGCCGCCTTCGTGGCCGGTGTCAGTCATGGCCGACGCATACCCTCGCTGCGTTCCCGTCGCCAGCGTGTTGGGCGTGATCGATCCGCTCCATCCGCCATTGCCGTTAGCCTCGAAATTCCCGTTCCATCCGCTTACCGGAAGCCAGTACTCGATCTTGATATCTGAGTCGGCGGAAGGCTTGGACGTCACCTGGACACGGCAGAATGCAGGCAGACTCGCGAACGCGTTACCACCGCCTCCTCTTGCTTTGCCTTTTCCGGCCGCTGGCGCCGGCGGAGTGAACGCCCCCGCAGCGACTGACTCCGCGACGATTGTAGTGTGCGGGATCGAAAGCGTGCTTAGGCTCTCGCATGTCGCACCCATTGCGTAAGATGCGACAAAAATGAGCCCGGCGTATTTCAACATGGATATCGGCCTCCTCGACCCTGGCTATCGATGATATCCCATTTTGTCAGGGAAGTTTACAGGTGAAATTTGCCGTGTCGTCCGTGCTTCCCGAGCCCTTGTAGCTGGCCACCTGTGGATACGGGCACAGCGGACGAGTCCGGTCCGTCTTGCCGTCCCGCACCCGCGCGGCTTCGATGCGGTCGGGAGCCTTGCCCCGCTCCACCCACTGCTCGATCGCGCTCAGCATGTCGAAGGTATCCGTCCCGTCGCCGCCATTGCAATGCCCCATTCCGGGCACCATGAACAGCCGCACGGAATCCTTCACTGGACGGGCGCCCAGTTTGTCCACTACGCTCTTGTAGTAATCGACCGCCAGCCGCGGCGGAATTCCGGCGTCTGCCCATCCTCCGTAGATAATCAGTTTTCCCCCGCGCTCCACGTACTTGCTGATATCCGGATCGTTCGCGTTGACCACCGTGTTTTCCGGTGTATCCGCCAAGGCCACGTCGCCGTCGAAATTGACCGGCCGCTTCAGCGGGTCCCAGGCCGGATCCCGGAACGCGAAGTACTTGAAGAAGTCTGACGAAATCGACACAGGCGCCGGACCCGCCGACTGCGCCCAGAGCAACTCGCTGCCTGGAAACAGCGGCCCGAAGATTTCCTTCCTGGTCCGGGGATTCGTTGCGGGCGAATAGAGCTTGCGTGCCGCCGCTAGCTGCGCGGTGGTCAAACAAGCCGGACCGTCGGCGGTTTTACATTCGAGAACCTTGGGATCGAACTTGCACCGCGTGGGATCCTCCAGCACTCCGTCCCCGACGCCATCGAGCCGGTCGCACGCCGCCAGCACCGCCTTGTGAATCGCAGGATATTTCTCCGCGGGGATGGTGTTGGCCGGATCCAGATGGGTCGCCTGCCAGATCCAGATCTGCCCGAACACGTGATGCGTCAGGTAAGTGGCTAGGCCGCCTGCCACCAGGCCATCGTAATCAGCGGGATAACGCTGCGCGGCTTTCATCGCCGCCGAGCTTCCGCCTCCACACTCGACCATATACGAATGCCGTGGACGTTCGTTGTAAAATGCTTCCACCATCGCCTTGGCCTTAACGGTCATCTCATGCCCGGCGCGCTCGCCGAAATCGCGGATTTTTTCCGGATGCCCCATCATCAGGCTGGCGCCGCCGTCGTGGCCGGTGTTGTTGCCGGCTACCGCATATCCGCCGCGCATGGCTGCCGCAATTCCGTTGTAATTCATGGATCCGCCCAGTCCGCCGTTCCCGGTCCCGCGGAATTTCCCATTCCATCCGGACGAAGGCATCCAGACCTCGATCTTGATTTCGGAATCCGCAACGGGCCGGATGGTCGCCGCAACCCGGCAGAACGCCGGCAGTTGGCTGAATGCATTACTTTGCTTTCCCTGAGTAAACGCACCTGCAGCGACCGGCTGCGCCATCGTCACGACCGTATTCTGGATGGTGAGCCGGGCCAGGCTTTCGCAGGTCGCCGCCGCCGCGGGAAGGGCGACGGCTATGAAAATCACCGGTACGTCCAGGCGCATATCGACAGTCATTGTATCCCTATAATGGGGGTGCGATGAAATGCTGTCTCCTCCTGCTTGCGGCCGGTGTTGCGGCGCAGGGGCATGACATCATCACGACCTCAATCACCTGGAGCCGGGAGATCTCCCGCATCGTCAACAACCACTGCGCCTCCTGCCACCGCCCGGGGGGCATGGCCTTCTCGCTGATGACCTACGGCGATGCGCGGCCCTGGGCAGTCGCCATCAAGGAAGAAGTTCTTCGCCGCCGCATGCCGCCCTGGGGCGCGATCAAGGGATTTGGTGAATTCCGCAACGATCAGGCGCTGACGCCTGAGGAGATGGAGCGGATTGTAAGCTGGACCGACGGAGGCGTTCCCGAGGGCGAGCCTAAAGACTTGCCGGAGCCACCCAAGTCTCTCGAACTGGAGACGGTCAGTCACCACAAAGGAGAACTCAGCGCTAGCGGCGACTTCGCACTGAAAAGTGCGTTCAACTTAGACGGACTCTGGCCCGAGCAGATGCCCGAGAAAGGCTCGTTCCAGATTACCGCCCAGCTTCCCGACGGCAGCATCCAGCCCCTACTCTGGCTGCAGGATTACAAAATGCAATTCGGACATCCGTTCCTGTTCGACATGCCCCTAAAGCTGCCGGCGCATACCGTGATCCGCGGCATCCCGCCCGGCGCGAAAATCGCTCTGCTGCCTGTTCAGTAGCTAGTTCGGGGACGGCCTGTCGATCCGGTCAACGACGATCACATCAACGGGAGCCCGCTGAGACTCCAGTCGCAAGCCAAGCTGATCCTGAATGGCGGTGAAGATGGACCCGTGGTCGTCCCCCGGTGCCGCGGGCACGTTCAGGCCGGTGACGCCTCCTTCGGGAACCGGAGCATCGTCCCATTTCAGGGAGAGATCGTACAGCCCTTTTAGTCCCGTCCGGTCTACGACGGGCCTTCCCAAGGCCGATGAGAGAAGTTGCGTCATCCGCACGAGATCTCCTCGCTCGAGACTGATGGAATTGCCCCCGACGCGAACGTTGGTAGACCCTTGTTCCGCTGGCTTGAACTTCGGTCCATCCTTCGCGACGGTCAGGGCATACGCCGGACGCTGCTCTGTTTCCCGGTGGACGCGCAAGCCGAAACGCTCCGCAAGCATGTTCTGAAGCATCTGGCGGGTTTCCTCGACGCTGCGCTCGGCGCCGTTTTCGCTCTTGGCTTCGATGTCCCATTTCTCCTTGGCGAACCAGTCCGGACCTCCCGCGATCTGCGCCTCTTGAACGTCGTACGCAAGCATCACGACGAGCTTTGCAACGCTTCCCGTGGCGGTGAATCGTCCCTGCGCGGGTAGTTTTACGTAGAAGCGGGAATCATCCGGAGCGTGCGCACGGATGCTGGTGACATCGAAGCTCGGAGCATCCGCGCCGCGTACGCATACCAGCGAGATGCAGACCAGCAGGAACGCTTTAAACATGAGGATCTCGCCCCTTGGAACAAAGTGTACACCCGTCAAACCACTAAAAACCTGCGGTGATATGATTGGGGCGTGCGAAGACGATCGTTTGTCTCGTCCTCCCTAGCGATGCTGGTGGCTGCCAGTGACGCGTGGTCCCAGGACCAGGTCTGGGTCTGCCCTATGGACCCGGATGTGCGCTCCAATACTCCCGGTTTTTGCCCACGCTGCGGCATGAAGCTGGCCGATAAGATCCCTGACGCCGTCGAATATCACATGGAATTGAGCGCAGTGCCGCGAGTGCTTGAACCCGGCCAGCCCGTCCAGTTGACTTTCGCCATTCACGATCCTTGGAAGGGCCGTCCCGTGACCAAATTCCAGATCGTGCATGAGCAGCTTTTCCACATGTTCTTGATCGGCCAGGATCTGAAGTTTTTTTTGCACGATCATCCGGTATTCGAACCCGATGGTAGTTTTCGATACGACAATCTCAAGCTGCCGAATCCCGGAATGTACCGCGTGCTGGGCGATTTCTATCCCGACGGCGCCACGCCGCAGTTGATCGCAAAAACCATCATCGTGGCGGGGACTCCTCCCGTCGCGGTGCATCTTTCACGGGACTATTCCACGAAAGACGCAGCGAACATGCAAGTGGAATTCAGGACCGAGCCGCCGCAGGCCATCGCCGGTCTGAAGACCCAGCTTCATTTCACCCTCAAGCCGCCAGGCGGGCTTGGAGAATTAGACGGGCTCGAAAAGTATATTGGGGCGTGGGGTCACATGCTGGCGGCCAGCGAGGATCTGATCGATCTGATCCACACCCATCCGTTCATCGCCGATGGCGGGCCGAATATGCAGTTCAATCTGACCTTCCCGCGTCCCGGAACGTATCGCGTGTGGGTCCAATTCCAGCGCAAGGGCGTAGTGAACACCGCGCACTTCGACATCCCAGCCCAGGAACTCGAGTAGGTTACCGGCGCTCCGGCAGACCAGCACGACGCGCCCGATAGAGGCCCATAGGGCTTGGTTTGTCAAAGGGGTAATGTTGCCCTATTGCGAGATAGAAAAAGGAACCGAAAGACTCGCAGGGTTTGGTATAGCCAAAGTGTTGACAATACCGGGGCAGCCCGTTCCGGCGACCGCCAATAACCCGGAGAATCCGAACGATCCCGGCGGAAGCTGGGCCGCTGGAATATCGGCGATGCTCAGGTGATTCGTAACCAGCACGGAGTCTCCGCCGGGAAGGTGGAGACTCCCGAGACAGTGGTTGTTCCCTTTCGGTGTGCCGGCGCCGAAATCCGCAATTTCGAATGTCGAGGGGTACGTCGAGCCTGATTTCGTAAACATGAACACGGAATTGGCTCCTTGATCCTGGAAGCTCGAATCATTGTGCAGCATGAGATCAAAAACCTCTTCCGACGCACATACATTCACGATCAGAACGTCGTTGGAAAGCTGCGGAGGCGTCGTACCCTTAGTCCTGCCGGCCTTGGGGCCGTTCTTGAACAGGTCAACCTGGAGTGAGGAAATCGAGGTACTCAAGTCCTGAGTGGTCATGAAATCGTACACTCGAAGACACGAAGTTGGATGGACCAAGCGTACGTGTACCTGTATGTTGGTGGTCGTGTCGAGCTTCGATCCGGCCGGGAGCGTGGACAACTTGAGATTCCCGACCAGCTCTGTCCCGTCTGCAGCAAACGCCGGATTGCCGGCAGTAGAGACCGGAATACCGACTGAGACTGTCGAATTTCCACTCCATCCAAGACCGCTCACAACGAAGGTGCTCGGCACGGGAGTCAAAGCAACGCTGGTTCCACCGATCTGCATGACGTTTAAAGTAACCGGATAGCTAGGAGCCTGGCCCGTGGTCGATGGTTGATAATCCTGGAGGGTCAGATCGAAAGTGGCGAGCGGGCCCGCTGTGAACTGATATGCATGGACCTCATACCAAAGCTGGATGGTGCCCACGGCGAACGTTCCGGGGGCGGCGGGATTGCCGTTCACTGAAACGGTTGGAGTTGCAAGCGTGAAATTCGATACTGAGGCGCTGATGGCGTCCTTTGCTACTGCACTGCAGACCAGCGCTCCGGTTAGAAGCGCGATTTGAAGAGAGATTCTGTTGACCATTTGTCCTCGCTTGTCGATGTTTTCTGTACGTATCCAGATTGATCTGCCAAAGCGCTACTCCAAATAGCCAAGTGGGTTGGTTTTTGTACCAGTACGACGCTTGGTACTTACGATCTATCTGACCGGCTGCTGAAGGTCCGGATGAGCTAATTCTGTCCCGGAGGGCTGTAGAACCAAGCTGCGCGATGGGCCACCAGAGGGGCCAGCGCGCAATCCGACTGACACGCCCGCCTTAACGTTCTAACCAGCTCTCGCACCAGTGTTTGGGCTCGTCTCAAGGCATCGCGACAGGACCGAGGCCGGCCTCTTCGATACTCGTAAGTAGATCTCCGCAACCGCAAACGTGCGACAGAGCGACCCGCCTGTCCGCTACTCTCCCTATGTCGTTCGCTAGTTGGCGAGCGGATCGGGTCGCATCTGGAACTTCACAAGCTTACTCGTAGTCCCTTTGCCGCCTTCCATGTGGAATGGCGCTCGCGTCGAAATCGGCGTGTAGATGCCCTTCCCCTTCCAGCCGGCGTTCGGATTGTCGATGCGGCCATCCAGCCCCTTCGCGTAGTAGCCCATCGGGTAGGGCACGCGCAGCGTCATGAACTTGCCGTCCACCAACACCAGCAAACCCTCGGACAGATTGCCGGTCGCAAGCGGCACGTCCTTGCCGACACCGAGCATATCGAACCGGTCGACGAAGTTGTAGTACGCCGAGTCGGCGCTGCCGTTCTCCACCGCTCCCTTGTAGTTCGGACCCGGGAATGGATAAAGCGTCCAGCCTTCAGGGCAGTGCTGCCCTGTCGCGGCAGCAGGGCCGTTGAGCGGGCCTTTGCACTTTCTGCGGTCGAAGCTGGCGTAATGTCCGCTCGAGAGCGGGGCCCACACGACGCCCTTGCTGTCGACGTCCATGCCGCGAGGCGAGAAGCCCTGCACCGGCGCCTTAGGGTTGTTCCATGGAACTTCATAGTACTCAGCCAACGCCGTTTCGGGCGGGTGGGATCCCGGGACAAAACGAACCAGCGCGCCGGGCATTCCCAGAACAGATCCCCAAACCGAGCCGTCCGGCGCCGGCGCGACACCATAGAACGACACGTTGATCCGCTTGTCCTTGGCTGGATCCGCCGGCTGATTCGGTTCCGTGTAGGCGTCGCGTGTCCCGTTCCCGTTGTAATCGAGGACGAACGCGCTCCAGCCCTGCGCTGTCTTCTCGTCATGGGTCTTATCCCAGATCTTGGTGTCGAACCATCCCTCTACGCCGGTAGGTCCGAATGACGACCACAGCACACCGTTGTCGTCGAAATTCACGTGGCCCCACGTAAAGCAGGTGTCAATGGTGGTGGTCTCTTTGGTTTTCGGGTCGTAAAGTTCCAGTCCCCGTTGGCCTTGAGCGATCGGGAACAACTTCGCCGACGGATGATCTGATCCCGCCTGGCACCATGCCGGCGTCGCGGGCTTACGGACACGCGCCGCGGCCCATACGCGAGACTGCTTATCCATCGAGAAGCTGTGGACCGTCGTCTGGCTGTTCCAGATCGCTTCGTCGCCCCAATACGGCGAGGGCGCCGCCGGCTTCGTGGCGAAGGAACTCGGCGTCTGCGGATCGCGAACCCTCAACTTTATTTGGCTCGTCGCGTTGGTCTTTGGATCGAGGACCGTCAGGTAATCGCCGCTCTCTTCGAGGGCGCCGTAGATGGGGCCGTTGGGGTTGACGGTGGGATCATTCTTGTCGCTTGCGATGGCGTCATGCAGATAGACTTTCGGATCGGCCCAATCCCAGAGTGTGACGACGACATTCCGCTCCTTTCCTTGAGGACGTGACGGAGTGGCGGACGGCAACTCGCCATGAGCAATGCGGTCGGACCAGTCCGCGTACATCGCTAGCGCGCGCTGGCGGCCAACCTGGTCGAAGCGGGCACTCATCCCGCCGCCTGCCTGGCCGGCCTTAATCCGAAGGTCCCACGCGGCTTTCGAGTTTGCGGTCTTACTAAGGATACTCTGCGGAATCTCGCGCGTGGCCTTGTCGCCCATCTGATGACAGCCGGTGCAGCCGTCCGTGTTGACGATACTGCTAATCCATTGACCTTGGCTCTTGACGCTGGGAGCAATCCCGTTCCCCGTCGGCCCCGTGCCCGGGAAATCACCTTTGGATGGCACCTGTAGCAAAGAGAACCAGTACAGCGCCGGATAGTATTCAGCGGCAGCTTTCTTGTCCGGCGCCAAAACTGCCTTCAGGTCAAGGGTCTTGCCCGGTGTGGCTTTAACCTTTTGCGAATCTATCAGCCCGTAGCCGCGAACCCACACATTGTAGTTCGCCTTAGGAAGCTCCGGCACCAGGTAGCGTCCCCGGTCATCCGTCACGACGATCTTGACGAATTTGGTTGGCAGGTCGGTGGTTTCGGCGATCACCCAGACCCCCGCCTCGGGCCCATTGGGGCTGGTGACCACCCCGCCCAGGTCGGCATTGCCCACGCGGACGGTTTCGCTCTTGCTTTGGCCGGCAAGCAATTCCGTCAGCATAACGGCCAAGAGGGCGACCAGTACCATTGATATTCCCGCATTCACGGCTCTTTTGCTCATTGTCAGACCTCCTTCAACGGACGAACGCGAACTTACCCGTGGTCATCATACTTCAATTTCTGTTGCGGCGCGTCTCTGGTCACATCTCTGACTTTGCCGGCGACGCCTTCAATTGGCCGAAAGGATCATCCGACTGGGTACGCAGTCTGTCCGCTCGATTGGGTATTTCGAAATGCCCGCAGTTGAGTGGTGCCGGCCGGGCTGTAGTAATCCGACAGTACCCGGTGAACACCCAGGGCGGTTACTAGCCAAAAAGACATGATCTGGCTAGGGAATACTCTAGTTGTCCAGCCTAGACTCCATCGCTACGATTAAGACTCCAAGCGGAGTTTTTAGATGTTGAGCAGTACTCTGTACCGCCTGAGCCGGGATACTGTTTCCCTTGAGGCAACCGGTTCGCGCAAACAAATTGTCCGAATCCCCAAAGATGCCGTCGTAGACGTGCTGAAGGTGCGGAATGGCCCAGAAGGCAGGCCAATGGCAGAGGTGCGCTGGTTGGGCAAAACCCTCGAGATGTTCGCAGAGGATATCGAACGACGTGGCGAAGCGATCCTAACCCAAACTACTGCCAAGTAGGCGGATAGATTCCATCCAAAGTGAGAGCTACTGTATCGACAGGCTCTTCAGCACGCTGATCTGACCTCCGACGTCCCCATAATTGACTTGACCACCACCCACCAGGCTGGGGACGAGGGTTTGTGCGGTTGTCCGAAGTTGTGCTGCGATTCCCGAGGTGACTGTAGTTGCGGTCACTGTCAACGAGGCTACTTGGGTGGGAAATAGCATTGCAAGAGCGCCCTGCGGAATCGAGTACGCGCCTAAGCTCCCCGCCACCACGCAGGACACCGTCACAGTCTCACTGGTTGCCAATGATTGGCCCGTCGCGGTGATGACTACTGTATTGAATCCGATCCCCGACCAGTTGACGGTGAGCCCGTTGGCGCGATTGATCGCGGTAATGGCGTCCCAATTCGTCACAGTAAAACTTTGCGGGAGGGTCATTGAAGCGGTGAAAGGGCCGACTTGCGTGCCGCCACTGCCGCTTATGGTATAAGTGCCGCCATCCGCGAGCTTGGTGCCGGTTGTATCTATCAAGATATAGCTTGGGCCGGTCTGAGTGTTGTTTTTCAGTACCGCTGTTCCAGACGGTAAATTGGGTCCGCTTACCGTGACCGTACCTGCGTCCAGATATGCATCCGGTAGGTACGGAGCTTTTGCAGGGTTTGTGATGTCGAGCACAGTGCAAGGCCCGAATGTTGGTGCTGAGAATGGGTACTGCCATTCGGCCTGTGTATAGCTAGAGAAATTGCCACCGATGCTTTCTGACGTGCTGGTCGGGATACCCGACCCGGTGAGAGTAACTGTAGTTTTAGCTACAAAAAACCCGCCCGCCACGATGTTCCCGGTTCCGCCACCGCCGCCGCCGTTTCCGCCACCTCCGCCGTTTCCGCCACCGCCGCCGCCTGTCGTAATGATGGGCGTCCCGGTCTCGAAGAACACTGGCGCCGAGGTGATCGCCGTACCATTGGCTCGCAGCGCGATGATCGAAATCGTACCCGAAGAAACGTAAAATTCCGCCAGCCCGCTCTGATTGGCGGTTCCCGCAAATGTCTGCGGCATCAGGAAAGTGATCTGCCCTTGCGATGGCAGGGCGGGCGCCGTAGCAGTGCTGGTTGTGCCATCCGACGTCCGGAAGTTCACCGACACCGTTTCCGCGGATGCATTCGGGTTTACTAGAGCAAGTGCCGTGATCAAGCCGGACGAGTTGTCGAACGGCACCAGAATCCGGCTTGACGCCGAGACCGCGGGAGCGGTCGAATCCTGCTTAAGGCCTTTTGCCGACAGCTCCGTGAAGATCGCGTAGCCCACGACGCGGGAATCGGCAACCAACTCCGCCCAACCCTGAGAGAGAGCCGTGGCGTTACCGGGCGTGCGCAAGAAAATCGAGGAACCGGCGGGAACGTTGAAACTCGATGACACGCTCGGTTGAAAGGGTGGACTCCAGGGCGTCGTCACCCCAGCCCCGTTCGGGACGGCCTGGTTGAAATTCAAGGTGACCGGCAGGTCGCCTGTCGTCGTGTTGGTAAGGACAATCGTGGTCGCCCACCCTTGGCCGTCGGCAACCTGCGGGATCACCTGGGTCTGAGAGACGCCGGGTTGCCCGGAGTTGGGAGCGCCGATGATCGGATTTCCGGTTTGCAAATACACGGGCGCGGCGGTGAAAGCGATGCCGTTAGCCCGCAACGCAATGATGGCGATTGATCCGGAGGCAACGTAGAACTCGGCCAATCCGCTCTTGCCGGCGGTGCCCGTAAATACATCTTTCAGGAGGAAGGTCGTCTGTCCCTTGGCGGGGAGAGTCGCCACCGGGCCTGAAAAAGTTCCATCCGAGGTCCGAACATTGGCTAAAACCGTTTCGGCGCCGTCGGTCGGATTCGCCACGGCGATAGCGGAGACCAAACCGGAGGTGTTATCAAATGGGACCAGGATGCGGCTAGACGCCGAAGCGGCGGGCGCGGTACCGTCCTGGGCCGGCAGTCCGGGCACGCGCTGCGTGAAGATCGCATAGCCCGTTACTCCAGCGGGGGCGTCAACTTGTCCCCAGCCCTGGGTCAGCGTCGCGGCAGTGCCGGGAGTGTGAAGAAAGAGCGTCGAACCGGCGGCTAGGCTGATGCTGGATAAAGAGACACTTTCGACAAATGGCGGACTCCAGGGCGTTGTTGCGAAGTTCGCCGTATCCATGTTGAAACTCAGAGCGACAGCTTGCGTAGTTGACGTCTTATTAGCCAGCACAATCGTCGTCGCCCAGCCGGCGCCATCGGCAACCTGCGGGATGATCTGGGTATCCGCAAGCGCGGGAACCAGTCCGAGGGCGAGAAAAGACACAGCCAAGCTCAGCACGGATCGATTTGTCATAGGGGTTGATTAATAGATTACTCCTCTTGTCAAAATGCCGAATCCCAATTCTGTCTCTTTTGTGCGTTTAGCGGAAACGGCGCTTATAGAACAGATCGATTCCTACCAGTCCGTTCTCCTGTCGCGTGGCGACGGCTGACCAGCGCTGATTGAGCGCCCATTCCGCACGCAGGATTTGGGAATCTGTGCTCGTCAGATCCGTGATATACGTAAAAGTCAATTGCTTCGTGATGTTTTGCTGTAGCGTAAGGCGAGCCTGGGGAAGCTCCGATCCGCTGGTGAATGTCGGATCGATCTTCAACTCGGTGACGCCGAAAACGCGTTTTAGCTGGCCCGATACAGGATTCGCCACGGCTTTGTTGAGGATGGCCGATTCTCCCATCTGCTGAAATGTCTGAGGTGGGGTTGCCGGTTGTTGCGCCAGGAGAACGGGATCGGACGTGGGCATCCGGCCCGCAGCGAGAAGACCGACGATTTCTGAAAATTGGAGCGGCGGATCGGACTGGTAAGCCAGGCTCATGTCGTGAACCGGTCCAGTCACACTAAGCGTCACTTGCACGCCACGAACGGTAGTCTGCAGATTCAAGTCGAGAATCGGATCGATCCTGGCCGGATTGAAGAAAGATACGCTCCCGCTATCGAGTGTGTACTTGGTTCCGAAGAACAGGACATTTCCACTGGAAACGTTGACGCGCCCAAGCATTCCCGGATTGGCCAAGGTCCCGCGCATCGTAAGATCGGCATCTGCTTCCAGATCCGTGGTGTAGGCGCTCTGAAAACTTGCCGCCGGGGAAGTCCTGATGCTCAAATCGACTCTGGTTCCCGCCAGGAAGCTGCCGGGCGGTGCGGGTGCCTGCGGAGGATTCGCGGTGTCCGCCAGGATGGTCCCGATATCCGATTGGGGATTGAACCCCACGTCGCGAATCGTTACGGTGCCGGACAGGAGCCTTGCCTTCTGGGTGCCGTTCATTCTCAGATCGGCGTTTATACCTACACTCGCGCCTGAATTCGTTCGAATCTGAACGCGGTTGGCGCGGACAGCGAGATTGTAGCCAGTTTGTCCGCCGAATCGCGAGATGGTGCCGCTCACCGTGAGTTTGCCTCCCCCCGTTTCCGCCGTGAGTGACTGAATTGTTGCGGTGGTGCCGCCAAACACAACCACCCCGGTCGCTTTCGAAATTCCGTTGGGCATGTCGCTGGTCTGATATGCCGCATCGCGCAGTTCCAGCCTTCCGTTGATGGCAGGCGCTTTTAGCGGCCCCTTGACCGAAGCATTTACCTGTACGTGTCCTTCAGAACTGACATCGTCCTGAATCGTATGCAGCAGTCCCAGGTCGGCGTCGGCATTAAGATTGAGGTTAAGAGCGAGAGGCCGAAGGGCCACGCTGCCGTTGACGGATACCTGGCTGGCAGGGCCAGTCCAACGCGCCTGCTTTATCTGGATGCCTGCCTGGCCTACGCTGACCGTAACTGGACCGTCGTTCTTCAATGCAATGTCGACCCCGGGCTTTTCAGGCGTTCGGCCAACCGCGGCATTCGACGGTCGCGCAAACAGGACGGCTTCGGTCAGCTCCGCGTTACCGCTCAGATTCTCAGGCTTCAGGATCGGACCCGAGACATTTGCGCTTCCAGCGAACACAGCATCAAAATTCGGCTGCGTCGTCGCGGCGGGAAACAGGGCTGCCCAATTCGCATAATGGACATCGGAAAACATGACCTGCCCGCTGGCGGGCAAGTCTCCCGTTAATTCAGCCTTGAAGGATGCCTTGATAGACGATTGAGCAAGGTTCGATTCCAGATTCCCTTCTATCTTGGAGCTGGCTCCTTCTATGCTCGCCGTCAAACCTCCGAGATCCCGGTTCTGCGCGCGAATCCCAGTTAAGGAAGCTCGCGCGTTCAAGGTCGAGAAAGATACACGCACGGGCGCACCGGCAGGATGCAATGTTGCCGAAGTGTCCACCGAAAGCTGCAGCGTCCCGGCTACCCCTGGCTTCCACTCCTGCAGGTATGCAACTTGGGCCAGTTGTATTTGCGTGCCCTGTGCTTTCAGGGTCAGATCGCCGTTTGAGAAATCGTGCGAAGGATGGGAAAAAGAACCGGACAAATTAATTTGACTGGTTCCGGTCTGGATCAGCGCATTATCCAACTCCATCATGACGTTCGAGTACGACAAGTGTCCTTGGAGCTTGTCAATCGGCTGATGCTTCACAACGGCCTTCGCCAGACTGGCATCCAGATTTAAGTGGGGATCGGTTATCGTCCCTGACACTGACCCTCTGGCCGAGAGTATGCCGCTGGCGGCCAGATCTCCCTTACCGGCGACAGCCAGCACATCCTGGATCGGCAAATTCTGAATGTTCAGATTGGCAGTGGTCTCGTAGTTCCGGTCCAGATCGGTCTCGCCAGTAGCATCAATAGTGGAACCGGCAAAATTAGACGCCAGTCGAAACTGGACCTTTCCCCCGGAGGTTTGGACGCGAGCATTGAGGTTGCCTAAGCTGCGACCCTGACGACTGAGGCCGCTGCCTGCCACTGTTCCATTCACCGTGACTAGCCGCAGACGAGACTGGCCGTTTGTCTCGCCTAGAGCGAGATCGGCATCCAGAGTTAGCTGAAGGTTCCCGTTCAATTGGGGCGGCTGTTTTTGGAAGCGCTCGAGCCTGGCAAGCTCGACTTGGTTCGTGTCGACGTGCATCCGAAGAGTGCCATTTGAAAATATCCCCGGAGGATGTTCAAAGGTTGCGTTCACATTGACTCTCGCAGGGCCGGAGTCGATGTGCAAATCAGGAATACTGACCTTCCGTCCGCCGTATGTGAGCTGGCCCTGCACCAGGTCCAGAGATTCGCCATAGGCCATGCCTTTGGACACCTGGAAAGACAAAGTGCCTTGCGGATCGCTTACCGTGCCGGAAACATGGGCCTCCAGACTTAAATCGCCACTCACCGGCCGCTCGCTTTGACCGGCGAAAGCCAGGACATCCAGCACACTGCCGTTCTGGATGCTGGCGCTCGCGAGAACCGGCGCGCCGGGCTTGATCGCCCAGTGATCCAGTCCCACCGCGCCCTGAAACGCCGCCACCAGCGAATCGCGCTGAAGGCTCGCATGGTCCACGGCGATGCGGGTATTGGAGGCTGCAACATCGGCGGTCAGTTGATCGAAATGGCGTTGTTCAACACGGAATCGAACCGCTGCGAGATGTCCCGAGATGTTCGGCGCACTCAGCCTTCCCACGATCTTCGCGTCGAACCGTGCGGAGCCGCCGGCGTCGAGCTGCGTCGGAAGTCTGGCGGGGGCGTTCGACATCAAGTTCACCGCCGGCCTGAAGTCCTCCAGATTGTGGGAAACCAGATGAACGTCAATCTCCTGTCCCAGCGAACCCGAGAAATCCAAGCGGCTGGAAGGAAGAGCGATGTATGAGTTCCCAACATTCACCGTATCCGCCGGGCCGTCATAAGCGACATTGACACTGCCGGAGACCGGCACGCCGGACAGGCCCTGCCGCGGCCGAACGATATTCAGGCGAGCCGTGGCTTTTACCGAGTTTGATCGCTTCAAGTTTCCCTCGACGTCGATGGGGCCGGACAGTGTTCCCGCGTATTCCACGTCGCGAGTTGTGACGTTCTTCAGAAGCGGCTGGATAGCCAGGCGGCTCAAGTTGCCTCGTGCGTGATATTTTGCGAAATTTTCGAGCGTTGCCGCTCCCCTAATCTGGCCGGGACCGAGCTGGATCGTGAAGGGGTCGAGCGCGATGCTGCTCGAATCCGCCACGACCTTCGAGTTCAGGCGGACGTTCGATACATCGACTTTGCCCCGCCGAAGGGTAAGAGCGGTACCAGCGAGGGACGCATTGACGTGATAATCCGACACACCGTTCATACGTGCGCTCCCTCCGACTTCCAGCTCGCCGCCCGCCTCTAACTTCGGGTCGAGCATCCGTCCCAGCTCGCCCAATGCCAGCTCTGCCCGGAACTGGATGGAGGCGTCTTCCAATTTCATGTTCCGAAACGTCCCCGACGCATCTATGAAAGATTTTCCGATTGCGAGCCTTGCCGCAGCGATATCGATCCGCCGGCTATTCGAACTAGCGTCAATTTGAGCATCGGCAAAGCGGGGAGAACCGTTGGGAACGGAAATCGGAAAGGATTTTCCCAAAACACGCTTCATCTCGGCCAGATCGATATGGCCGGTGCCCTTCACCGCAAACTGTGGGGAAGCCTTGTTCTCGACCGCGCCACTGATTTGAATCGTCGAATTTGGCGTCCCGAGGGTGGCATTGGCCAGTTCGATCCGGTCCTTGCCGAGTACCACGCCGAGGTTCAAATGCACGTCGGTGCGCTGATTCCCCGCATATTGGCCGACCACAGGGTTCATGGAAATCTGTCCGCGGTACTGTTCCCCGATTGTTTCGTAGGAAAGATGAACAGCCAGATTCTCGCCTTCAACTGACAAAGGAATTTGCTGGTCAGCTACTCGGATTGCCCCGCCCCGTATCGTAAAACGGCCGATCGCCAGATCCACGAGCGTCTGAAGACCCGTTTGGTTGGCAGTACGCGGAATCCTCGGTTCGGGTATATTCGTTCGCCCAGCTGCATCCACGATCAGGTTCGCCTTCGGCTCCAGGACATCTAACGAAGCGATGTCGAGCATCCGCCGCCGCGCAAGGGCGAGAAGCTTTAGCTCCGCTGTAATGCTCCGCGCCTCAAACAGCGGGGCTTGATCCGCGGATTCTGTTCCGTGCAGAACGAACTGGCGAATCTGAACCCGAAGATGACGCCAGTCGAATTGAAACTCTCCGATTTCGACCTGGCCACCGGTGGATGCCGCGACTGCGTGTACGATGCGTTCCCGCACATGATCGCGAAACCATGCGGTTTGCGAGATCCACACGGCGGCGATTCCCAGGATCAACAGCAAGCCTACAAGTGAACTCAAAACGATCGCGATAATTTTTTTGCTGCGCCGCGTCATTGCAAGTCCATTCTTTTGAAATCGATTCTCGCATCCTTGCGGGATTGGTCCAGCCAGGCAAAAAATTGTTGGTTTACGTCGTTCGGGCTGGAGGCAGCGGAACCGCCATCGGCCGTCGCGTGAAACCGCAAGCTGATGAATTGCAAAACTGCGATCTGCCAGAGAAGGTGCTCTTTCAACGTGCCATCGGAGATGCCGAAAGACGCCAGACCTCGCCGGAATGCCGCGTCATTGGCAAACCGATTCCGAATTTGTTTCTCAAGCCGGCCGGCTCCCGCAGGATCCGGAGGCGGATAGAGACCGTTTGTCATGGCTTCGCGTATCAGTTTTTGATCGATGAGCCGGCTGGCTGCCTGTTTCTGCGCGGCGATGCCGAGATCGAGCTTCGCTTGGTTCAAAAAATCCGTCACGCGGATCTCATTAAGAATGTCGCTCTCCTTAATCGCCTTGCCATTGACGACGACATCCACCCGGTCCACAATCTCAGCAGTCCCCAATCCCTGCCACAAACACATAACCAACGCGATCCCCGGTAAAGCTGTTTTCAGGCGCATTAGAAGGTTTGTCCTATGGAAAAGAAAAATTGAAAGTGGCTGATCTGGTTTAACTGGCTGTGGCAAGCCGTGTTGGAACCCGGTGCTCCGCAAGCGAGCAGGTCCTGTACCGTGCCCGGAAACCCGTTGTAGCTGGGGGGATTGATGCTATAGGCAAGATCAGCGCGCACCGGCCCAAGAGGGGTTTGATAACGAATTCCGAATCCAGCAGCGTGCACCATATAATCGAAGTCCGCCGGATCGTGTTGATTCACGCGAAACGAAATATCCCGGAGATTGTGATACACGTTGCCGGCGTCGTGAAAGAGTACCCCGCCAATGTTGTTCCCCAGCAGCGGAAACCTCAATTCAATCGAATTAAAAAAAACTGCGTTTCCGCCCAGCGGTAAGCCTGTCGGCTCGGACGGTAACCCGCCTGGTCCTTGGGGCACGCCGATATCGCGCGGTCCGGCTTGATTTTCTGGAAAACCGCGATGCGTGATCCCGCCGCCGCCGAAGAATCGCTCCGGGAGCGGGATGACATTATCGCTGGTAAAGCCCGCAGGTACGTGAAAGGGAATAATGATGCCCAGCGTCGTTTCCCGCGCGAGAACCACATTCTTCGTGAGCGGATGATAACTCGCGCTGCGGATGAGCACGCGCCCGAATGTCCGGCTCGAGCCAAACGCGGACGAAGCCAGACCGGCATCCACTGTGTTGTAGAGACCGCGGTGAGTATCTGATCGGTCATCCCGGCGATCCTGAACATACGACAACGACAGCATCCCGATTCGCACCGGCTGAAGAAGTTGGGGAATCAGCAAAGAGGGGATGACTACATCCGTGGTGTTCACGCGGCGGTAGGCGAAACGCAGCAAGAGACTGCTGGGCTTAGACAGTTGTTGCGAAATTTGAATCGAAGCCTCTTCGCGGCGCGACGAGAATGTCCGCACATCCCGTGAAAGATCGTACAGCAGTGTAAGGGTTATGTTGCGCCCCTCCACATTTCGAAAGCGGGGAGCCAAATAATTCACTGAACCGAGTTGTTCCAGGTTCGAGACGCGGCTGCGAAGGGAGATCGAATGACCCAAGCCGAGGAAGTTCAAGCGGGTTAAATCCAGCGACACACGCGGGCTGAATCCGGTGCTTCCCGCCGGGGCTGTCAGATCGCTCGATGTGCCGCCGAAGCGCGCCACTTCAGCGCCGAAACCGGCAGCCATGGTGTAGCGGCTTGCCTCCGTAAAGTTGTAGAGGACGTATTTGGATTCCTCCGCGCCGTTGGGATTCTGCGGAGCCATGTCGATCCGGCTGAAAACGCCCAACTGGTACAGATTGCGCTGCGCATTTGCCATTGCTATCAGGGACAGAGGATCGCCCGGGTTGAGACGCAGATTGCGCTCCACCAGACCGCGACGCGTGGTCTGGATGCCGCTCAAGATCACCTTTCGAATGAATTGACGCCGGCCTTCGCTGACCCGGTACGTCAGGTTAACCTTGTGGGGTTCGTCCGCCGGGGCCGAGTCCCATTGAAATTCCGCATCCGGAAAACCTGCTTGCTGGTACTCTGTGAGAATCAATGTGCGGTCCGCAGCCACGCTGACCTCGCTAAAGGGCTGGCCCTCAACGGAACTCAATTCGTTTTTCAAGTCTTGAGTCGGCAGACTTTCGAATCCTGAGAACGACAGTTTCGAAACCCTCCACTGGGTGCCTTCATCCACGACCATCCGTACGGCCACATCGCCCTCTTTGCCCCGGTGGTCGTCCTCCACCACTCCGGTTACCTTCACATCCCGGAAACCATTCGACTCATACAGGTTTGTGATGTTTTCCTCGTCGCGCTTAAGGAATGCGCCGCTGTACCGCCCGCTGCGAAAACGGATTAAGCCGCGGGGACGGAGAAACATCCTCTCCCTGAGGTCATCCTCGGAAAAGTAGCGGCTACCTTGGATTTCGATACGGGTCAGCCTATGATGTTCCCCCTGGACGATCACGTACTCGATGATCAGGTGATCGGCATCGTCATCGCGCTCGCGGAAATCGACCTGAGCATCGAAATATCCCCGGGATTGCAAATAGTTCCGAAGATTGTTCGCGCCGTCCACCAGCAGATCACGATAGACCCTTTGCTCTTGAAATACCGGCACATATCGCTTAAGAACGCGGTTGGAGACGTGCCCTTCCACCGATCGAATATCCACCTGGGGCCCGGCATTAACGTCCAGCGTCGCCTTAAGCCGCTTGGTAGCGGGATCGTATTGCCGGTCCGTGATCCTCGCCTCCGCCGTCAGACGTTTGTCTTTGCCGTACCGTTTCAAGACGCCCGTGACTCCATTGCGCGTCCGATTTTGCGTTACCCTTCGCCACCAGCCGATGAATTTCAGCTTCCATCCTGTCGCCCGCGTGAGCGTATCGTCTGAAAGGACGGTTTCGCCGGTAAATCGAGGCTGCGTGTACTTGGCGCGCGGGCCCAAATCGATCACAAAACGTACGTCGCGTTGCTCCAGATCCGGTTCATCTTCGGTTTCTACCTGAAGACGATGCTCGAAGAACCCGTTGTTGCGCAGCAAACGATGAACGCTATCTTCGGCCTGAGCAAGATCCTCTTGCCTGAAGGGGACGCCCAAGGTCAAGCGGGTAGCGTTCACAATCTGCTCCTGGTCGGGAGGATTGGAAAGCCTTCCTTTTATGGAGATGTTGCCCACAAACCACGCCGGCTTCGTTATCAGGGTGATATTCACGCCCCCTTGGCCGGTCTCGACGTTGACTTTAATGTCGTCATAACGGCCGGTCTCGAATAGCCGATCGATGGTTGACGCGGCGTCCGCGGCCCGATAATCGGCGCCGACCACCAGGAGCTGCCTGCCCGAGAGATCCCGGGAATCCAAGGGCTGCGATGGCGGCTGATACTCCACTGTCAGAATCCTTTGCCTTTCAAAACGCTGCGTTTGGGCGGAGCTCACGCCTGTGAGACTGAAAATGTAGATACACCATGCCCATCGCCTCACGTCTTTTAGAGCCACCGACGGGCGAACCTGTTACCAGCAACTATTCGGCAGCCTGAAATCCGATGCGATCAAGGCCGACGGCCGGAGATGTTGGTCGCGGTGTGGCCCTCGATTCCTTCTTTCATCTATGATTTTGCTGCGGGCCCCATCTCCGTCCATACCTCGCCGTCCGGCTTGGCGAGGGATCGGTACGGCCGAGCCGATCTCGCGGATGCCGGCCCGAATCTGATCGACGGCCTTGCCTTCTTACGCGGATTGCGTTCGGGCTTCAGCCGTTCGACGGGCCAGTATTCGATGCGGACCCTGGCGGAGAATGTTAGATTTTCCGCGGCTGGCCAGGCGGGGCAGTGGGGCACGATTTTAATGGCCTTCTGAATGTCCGTAAAATACTATTTTAAAAAGAGTTAACTATTGTCAGCACACACGCCCAGAAAGCCAGCAGATACCGGTCAAGTTGCGGGATCAAACGCCGGAGGCGTTAGGGAGTATTCTTTCCGGCAGCGGCTTTTTCGGCTTCCTCCGCGGGACTGGTGCCGCCCCGATCGAGGCCGAACTGTGGATCCTTGGCGCTTCCCAAGATTTTGATATGCAGGAATGTTCCGGCTCCTCGTTTGGAAAAGAACGGGTCCAGGGGCTTCAGTACCCAGCGCTTCCAGCCGGTCTGCGTCTGGGAGACCTTGGCGTCCAGCATGAGCGAACCGTGGAAGTCCAGTGTGTCCTCACCCATGTCGTATGACCCGCCGATATTTACGGCCGCGCCTGGAATGGCGAAGGCGAGCGTGCGGAAGGTAATGGATTCATCGGCCAGCTTAAACTCTCCGCTCATCCGATTGACGGCTTGATCCACTTCTTCGTCCGGGGTCTTACCCTGGCCGCGGTGGGACAACGCATTGATCTTTTCCTGGATCTTGGACCGCAGAAACTTGCCGTTGGTTATCTCAAAGGTCCCATCCAGCAGGAGCTTTTCCTTCACCTTCTCGTCCAGGGGCGGGATGCCGATTTTGGTATTCAGCTTTAAGATTCCTTCCATCATCGGCGGCCCCTTCATGGCCAGCATCAACACATCCCGCAAGTTACCCGCCGGCATCAAAGCTTCGAGCGTAATGGTTTTACGCGTATCGCCGTCGTGTTTGACCACGAACCCGGTAGTAGTGAAGTGGGTGGAGCCAAGCGTCGCAACCACGGGCTTCAATTCCGTGTTCCCCTTGGTCCCGTCGACCAGGACTTCGAAGGTGGTGCTCAGCGGTACCGGATTGCCTGCGCGCTTCAAACGGAAGTTCGGCACGGTCGCCTCTCCGCGAGCGGTAATCGATGAAAGCGTTCCTTCGAACTTGCCTGTCGAACGCAGAATCCCGGCGATTCCTTTGAAGATGCCCAGGTCGGCATTGTCGAACCGATAGTCGCCGCCGAGCGGAGTATCACCTGGTTCACCGGCCGTCCAGGGGCCGAATACGCCGGTGGCGTGAATCTCCCCCGGAGGCTTGGGATTCGTCAAGGCGGCCGTATACTTCATCGCCACGTCCTTTCCGGCGGACTCCAGGAGGATGTCGTGAATGTCGAAGCGCAGCGGAACCTTGGTTTTATCCTTGGGAAGAATCGTCAAGACAGCGTTCCGGATGAGGACCTCCTCGATCACGACGCCGCTTGATTCATTCTTGGCTGCGGGCGCTTCTTTTGGGACCTCCTGCGATCCGAAGCTAGGCCTGTCCCCTTTTGGCGGAATTTGGATCTCCAG
>Ga0070683_100000258_pt1 | contig 36483 bp, 37 predicted proteins | sample KBSC713LmetaG_FD_64662 | JGI IMG/M metagenome (GOLD analysis project Ga0070683, IMG submission 64662) | Corn rhizosphere microbial communities from Kellogg Biological Station, Michigan, USA - KBS C7.1-3L metaG | ecosystem: Host-associated > Plants > Roots > Rhizosphere ... | reverse complement strand
CGGCGTGTCGGGTCGGCGGATCGACCACGGTCTGCGCGACGACGTTGACGGTGGCCGTTCTGCCGACATCTCGTCGGTCTGCCGACATCTCGTCGGCGTGTCGGGTCGGTGGATCGACCACGGTCTGCGCGACGACGTTGACGGTGGCCGTTCTGCCGACAGCTCGTCGGCGTGTCGGGTCGGCGGATCGACCACGGTCTGCGCGACGACGTTGACGGTGGCCGTTCTGCCGACATCTCGTCGGTCTGCCGACATCTCGTCGGCGTGTCGGGTCGGCGGATCGACCACGGTCTGCGCAACCACGTCGACGGTGGCCGCTCTGCCGACAGCTCGTCGGCGTGTCGGGTCGGCGGATCGACCACCGTCTGCACAACCACGTTGACGGTGGTCGATCTGCCACCGGTTCATAGTCGTCCGCGGTGGCTGAGCGGTCACCGTCTACCCCATGGGCCAGACGGTGGCCGCTCTACCACCACGACACACCGGCGAGATGTCGGCAGATTGACCACCGTCTGGGCGAATTGGTGGCAGATCGACCACCGTGCTTCGGGAGCGAGTCCCGACGCCCGGCTGGATGGTCCCACTTCCCCGAAGTTGCGGTCTAGGGCAGACTGCCGACCATGGCGGCCGAGCAGCCTGCGCAGCGCGTGCGAGTGGTCCTCGCGGATGTCGCTCGCGCGCGCTCGGCCGAGCCGACCGAGCCGGCCCGCGTCGAGTTGGAGGAGCAGAGCCCGATCGGCGAGGCGCTCGTCCGGGGCCTGGTGCGGGCTCAGCTGGCGGCCGCCGTCCGGCTGGCCACGGTCGTCGCCGTCGCGCTGGGCGGGCTGCCGCTGCTGTTCGCGTTCGCGCCGGCGCTCGCCCGGTTCCGCCTCTTCGGGGTCGCTCTGCCCTGGCTGCTGCTGGGCGTCGTCGCCTATCCGCTGCTGTTTGTGACCGGCGCCGTTTACGTGTATCTGGCCGAGCGCAACGAGCAGGAGTTCACCGACCTGATCGAGCGGCGGGACCTTTGAGCACCTACGCGCTCCCGGCCATCGTCGCGGTCACCCTCGTCACCGTCGGCATCGGCCTCTACGGGCTGCGCCTGGCCCGGACCACGTCGGACTTCCTGGTCGCCTCCCGCATGGTCAGCCCGACCTGGAACGCGGCCGCGATCGGCGGAGAGTACCTGTCGGCCGCGAGCTTCCTCGGCGTCGCCGGGCTCGTCCTGAAACACGGCGTCGACGCGCTCTGGTACCCGGTCGGGTTCGCCGCCGGGTACCTTGCGCTGCTGCTCTTCGTCGCCGCACCACTGCGCCGGTCCGGGGCCTTCACCCTGCCCGACTTCTGCGAGGTCCGGCTCGGCTCCCGGCGCCTACGCAAGCTGGCCACCGCGTTCGTGCTGTTCATCGGCTGGCTCTATCTCGTACCGCAGTTGCAAGGTGCCGGGCTGACGCTGCAAACCATCACCGGCGCGCCGTATGCGCTCGGCGCGCTCATCGTCGGCACGGTCGTCACGCTGAACGTGGCGCTCGGCGGGATGCGCTCGATCACCTTCGTGCAGGCGTTCCAGTACTGGCTGAAGCTCACCGCCCTCGCCGTGCCGGTCACCTTCCTCGTGCTGCACTGGCAGGCCGACGGCCGGCCCGAGCTGAGCGCGCCGACCGGACCGACGTTTCCGGCCGCGACGACGGTGACCGTCGAGCACGCCGCCACGCTCACGTTCACCGAACCGTCCACAGTGGTCGTTCACGGCACGCTGGACGGATCCACTGTGGACGGGTCGCTCGAACTGCCGCTCGGGGTGCACCAAATCGGCGACGGCACGCGCCTGGACTTCGCCGCCGGGACGTCCGTCCCCCGGGTCGACGCGGTCGCCGCCGAGACGCCGCTGGACTGGCTGTTGCCCGGCGAGCAGGACGACGCCGAGGGCGTCTTCGCCACGTACTCGCTGATCATCGGCACGTTCCTGGGGACGATGGGCCTGCCGCACGTGCTCGTCCGCTTCTACACCAATCCCAACGGGGCCGCGGCTCGCCGCACGACCCTCGCCGTGCTCGGCCTGGTCGGCGCGTTCTATCTCTTGCCGACGTTGTACGGGGTGCTGGGCCGGATCTACACGCCCCAGTTGCTGATGACCGGGCAGACCGACGCGGTCGTCCTGCTGCTGCCGGGCGCGGCCGTCGGCGGGCTGGCCGGGCAGTTGCTCGGCGCACTCGTCGCCGCCGGTGCGTTCGCCGCGTTCCTGTCCACCTCGTCGGGGCTGCTGACCAGCGTCGCCGGTGTCCTGTCGACCGACGTCCTCGGCGGCAACGGCTCGGTCCGCGACTTCCGCCGCTCGGCACTGGTCGCCGGCGTCGTGCCCCTCGTGCTCGCGCTGCGCATCCCCGACCTCGATGTCTCCCAGGTCGTCGGGCTGGCGTTCGCGGTCGCCGCGTCGAGCTTCTGCCCCCTGCTCGTCCTGGGTATCTGGTGGCGCGGGCTCACCGCTATCGGCGCCGCGGCCGGCGTCCTGGTCGGCGGGGGCGCCTCGGTCGCCGCGGTGCTGGTGACGCTCGTCGCCAACCCGCTGCCCGGCTGGCTCGGCACGGTCACCGCCCAGCCGGCCGCGTGGACGGTGCCGCTCGCGTTCTTCGTGATGGTCACCGTGTCGATGGCGACGCGGCACCGCCTACCGGCGAGCGTCTCGGCGACGATGCTGCGCCTGCACGCTCCGGATGCATTGCGTCTCTGATCGACTACCCAACGTAAGTCCGCTTTCCGCATGACGCGGATCTCGACAGTCCCACCTACATTCGGTGGGGTGACTGAACGCGAGCAGCATTCGGCTCTGGCGCTGCGGGGGCTGTTCAAGGCCTTCGACGGCAAGATCGCGGTCAACCACATCGACCTCGACGTCCCGACCGGCTCCTTCTACGGCCTGCTCGGTCCCAACGGCGCCGGCAAGACCACGACGCTGTCCATGGCGGTCGGGCTGCTGCGCCCGGGCGGCGGTCACGCGTACGTCCTCGACCACGACGTCTGGGCCGACCCAGTCGCCGCGAAGCGGCTGCTCGGCGCGCTGCCCGAGGCGGCGCGCATGTTCGACCGGCTGAGCGGGGGCGAACTCCTCGCATACACCGGTCTGCTGCGCGGCATGGCCCCCGACGTGGTCGACGCGCGGGCACGGGAACTGCTGGACGTGTTCGGGCTGGCCGACGCCGGCCGGACGCTCGTCGTCGACTACTCGGCCGGCATGAAGAAGAAGATCGGCCTGGCCTGCGCACTGCTGCACGCCCCGCGACTGCTGGTGCTCGACGAGCCGTTCGAGGCGGTCGATCCGGTCTCGGCCGCGTTGATCCGCGACATCCTCCACCGGTACGTGGCCGGCGGCGGCACGGTCATCTTCTCCAGCCACGTCATGGAGGTCGTCGAGCGGCTCTGCTCGCACATCGCCATCATGGCGGCCGGCGAGATCAAGGTGGTCGGCCCGATCGACGACGTGCGCGCCGGCCGCGATCTCGAGGACGTCTTCGTCGACGTGGTCGGCGGCCGCGTGGCGACCGGCGCGGAGCTCTCGTGGCTTTGAGAGCGATGCTGGGCGCCGTCGGGTGGCTGGACGCCAGGCCGCGCTTGCGCGGCCTGGTCGAAAGACAGCCGGTCAAGGCCCGCTGCAGCGCGACCAGGAGGGCATTGTGACTGGTCAGCCGCGGATCTGGCACTTTGTCCGGCTGAAGCTGCGCATCATGGGCAACGGGCTGCGCGGCAAGGGCTGGCGCATCGCCCTGTTCGTGCTCGGCATGATCGGCGGGCTGTGGGCCGCCGTGCTCGGCTTCGCACTGTTTGCGGCCAGCAGCTTCGCGTCCGGCGAGACCCGGATGGTCGGCGCCACGTTTGCCGGAGCCGGGATCGTGGTGGCGTGGGTGTTCCTGCCGCTGCTGTTCTTCGGCGTGGACGAGACGCTCGACCCGGCCCGCTTCGCGCTGCTGCCGCTGCGCCGGCGGACGCTGGTGACCGGCATGCTGGCCGCCGCCGCGGTCGGGGTGCCGCCGGCCGTGACGCTGTTGGCCACGCTCGGCTCGGTGACCGGGGCGGCTGCCAAAGGCGGCCCGGTGGCCGCGCTGGTAGCCGTACTCGGCGCCGCCGTCGGGCTGCTGCTGTGCATCGCCGCCAGCCGGGCGGTGACCAGTGCGTTCGCCGGCATGCTGCGCTCGCGCCGGGTCCGCGACCTGGCCGCGCTGGTCATCGCGCTGCTCGGCGTTTCGTGCGGCCCGCTGCAAAGCCTCTTCTGGGCGGCTCTTGCCCAGGGCGACAGCAGCCAGGCCCGCGCGGTCGCGGCCGTCCTGCAGTGGACCCCGCTGTCGGCGCCCTACGTCGCCTACGTCGACGCGATCGACGGCCGGTGGGCGCTCGTCCCGGCCCGGCTGGCGATTGGCCTGGCCGGCGTGCTGGCGCTGCTGTTCTGGTGGACCCGGACAATTGAGTCAGCGATGCTGGGCTCCGCCAGTACCAGTGGGAAAAAACGACTCGTCGTGGACGGATCGTCGCCGGTCGGCGCGCTGTTTCCGCGCCTGCTGCGGGGACTGCCGAAGACCCGGTTCGGCGCACTGGTCGCCCGCGAGGTGCGGTACTGGTGGCGGCATCCGCGCCGGCGGGCCGGCCTGATCTCGCTGCTGGCGGCGGCGATCGTGATTCCGTTCGGGCTGCGGATCGGCACATCCGGGCAGAGCGGCGGAGGCCTTCCGGTGCCGGTCGGGATGCTCTTTGCCGGGCTGTTCATCGGGCTCGTGCTGGCCAACCAGTTCGGCAACGACGCGACGGCCTGGTCGCTGCACCTGCTCTCCGGCGTGCCCGGCCGGCTCGAACTGCGGTCGCGGGCCATCGCGTTGACGCTGCTCACCGCGCCGCTACTGGCCGTCGGCGCGATCGGCTCGGCGTGGATCACGCACGGGCTCGACCAGCTACCGGCCGCCCTGGGCATCGGCGCCGCCGCGCTCGGCGTCTCGGTCGGCGTGTCCGGGTTTACCTCGGTGCTCGCGCCGTATGCGCTGCCCGACTCGCCGAATCCGTTCGCGGTGAACAGTGGCGGCGGGACCTCCAAGGGCCTGCTGTCCTTCGTGAGCATGATCGTCGCGCTCCTCCTCACGACGCCGCTGTTGATCGCGTACTTCGTGCTGCCGGTCGACCTGCGCTGGATACTGCTGCCGGTCGGGCTCGGGTGGGGCCTGGCCGGGGGCGGGCTGGGCACGGTGGCCGGCGGTTCACTGCTGGACAAGCGGGCGCCCGAGGTGCTCGACGCCGTGACCCCGCGGCGCAGCTAGATGGCGTGGTATCGCCCGCGGTAGTGCAGCAGCGGCGGCTCGTCCGGCCCCAGCTCGACGTGCTCGATCGTCGCCTCGACCAGCATCGACCAGCCGAACGGCCGCGCCGCGTCGACCCGGCATCCGGCCCATGTCGCGCGGCCGGCCAGCACCGGACCCCACGCGGTCGCCGTCCACTCGGCATCGGCGAAGAGTCCGCCCGGAGCCGGCAGAAGCCCGGCGAACCGGTCGGCCAGCTGCTGATCGTCTTTTGCCAGGGGTAGCACAACCAGTCGGCCGGTTCTGGAGGCCGCTTCCCAAAGCTCGCTCTCCTCGTCGACCAGTCCCAGCAAGCGGCCCGGATCGCCGTCGACGATCTGGCTGGAGGAGACGGTGAGCCCGGCCCGCGGATCGGCCGTCCACAGGGTCACCGGTGAAGGCAGCCGGCCCCGCAGCCGGCGCAGCGGCGAGCGCTGGTCGTCCGGGGTGGCGAAAGGGTCCGACGAGTGGATCGTCACCAACGGCACTGTACCGGTGAGCGGCATCACACCCGTCACCTGGCGCACGGAAGTGGCCGCTTAGCGCAACGATCGGTGCGGCCTCGGCGGGCACCTTCCCCGGTCATCGGCGGGTTTCTACCGTGCGCGGCACCAACCCCCATCTGACTGGTGGTGATCGCGCTATGAGCACCGATACCCCTTCGGTGCCCCCGGGCACCGAGGAAACCCCGAGTTCCCAAAATCGATATGTCGAGGTCGAGAAGACCGCCGAGTTCGCCAACCTCCGCCGTTCGTTCCGGCGCTTCGTGTTTCCGGCCACGGCTGCGTTCCTCATCTGGTACGGGCTCTACGTGGTGCTCTCCGCATACGCGCGGGGCTTCATGGACGCGAAGGTCGTCGGGCACATCAACGTGGCGCTGGTCTTCGGGCTGCTCCAGTTCGTCTCGACGTTCCTGATCGCCTGGCTCTACATGCGCTACGCCAGCCGCAACATCGATCCGCTCGCCGACCAGGTGCGGGCCGACGTAGAAGGAGGGGAGGCCAAGTGAGGCACGTCGACTACGTCGCGATGTCGCCGGGCGCCACCCGGACGCTCACGCTGTCGCTCTTCCTGGTCCTCGTCGCGGCGACGCTGGCGATCACGATCTGGGCCAGCCGGCAGACCCGCAACGCCACCGACTTCTACGCCGGCGGCCGCTCGTTCACGGGCTTCCAGAACGGCATGGCGATCGGCGGCGACTACATGTCGGCCGCGAGCTTCCTCGGCATCGCCGGAATCATCGCGCTCAACGGCTACGACGGCTTCCTGTACTCGATCGGCTTCCTGGTCGCCTGGCTGCTCGCCCTGCTGCTGGTCGCCGAGCTCATGCGCAACTCCGGCCGGTTCACCATGTCGGACGTGCTCGCGTTCCGCATGCGCCAGGTGCCGGTCCGGACGGCCGGTTCGATCTCCACGATCGTGGTGTCGATCTTCTATCTGCTCGCCCAGATGGTCGGCGCCGGCGCGCTCGTCGCGCTGCTCTTCGGGATCAAGTCCGGCACCACGTTCCTCGGCATGAGCACCGACGTCGCCAAGGTCGTCACGATCGTCCTCATCGGCATCCTGATGATCGTGTACGTGGTGGTCGGCGGCATGAAGGGCACCACGTACGTGCAGATCGTCAAGGCGTTCCTGCTGATGATCGGCGCGATCCTGCTCGCCTTCCTGGTCCTCATGTACTACAAGTTCAACCTGTCGTCGCTGCTCGGCGACGCGGCCGCCAAGTCCGGGAAGGCCGAGGCGTTCCTGCGGCCGGGCCTGCGCTACGGCAAGGACATCGTCGGCAACCCAACGGCCACCCTGGTCAGCAAGCTGGACCTGATTTCCCTTGGTTTGGCACTGGTACTGGGCACCGCCGGCCTGCCGCACATCCTCATCAGGTTCTACACGGTCCCCAACGCCCGGGTCGCCCGGAAGAGCGTGGTGTGGGCGATCGGCATCATCGGCGTGTTCTACCTGCTGACGCTGGCCCTCGGCTTCGGCGCGGCGGCCCTGGTCGGGCGGACCGCGATCGTCGCCCAGGATCCCGGTGGCAATACCGCCGCACCTCAGCTCGCCCAGGCCGTCGGCAGCCACTACTTCGGCGACTTCGGCGGGTCCCTACTGCTGGCGATCATCGCGGCCGTGGCCTTCGCCACGATCCTCGCGGTGGTCGCCGGGCTGACCTTGGCGTCCTCGTCGTCCCTCGCGCACGACCTCTACGCCAACGTGATCAAGCGGGGCCAGACGACCGAGCGGCAAGAGGTCGTCGTCGCCCGGTACTCGGCGTTCGCCATCGGCGCGGTCGCGATCGTGCTCGGCGCGTTTGCCCGCAACCTCAACGTCGCGTTCCTGGTCGCGGTGGCGTTCGCCATCGCCGCCTCGGCCAACCTGCCGGCGATCCTCTTCTCGCTCTTCTGGAGGCGGTTCAACACGCGCGGCGCGACCATCGGCATCTACGCCGGCCTCATCGCCGCGGTCGGCGTCGTGCTGCTGAGCCCGATCTGCTGGGGTGGGGTGAGCAAGGCCCGCCCGGCGGCCACGCTGACCGCGGCCCAGGCCAAGACCTGCGGCGTGGCGCCCACCTCCAAGGAGGTGTCCAACGCCACGGCGCTGTTCAGCTGCACCACCGCGGCGCCGATCCCGCTGGAGAACCCCGGCCTCATCTCGATCCCGATCGGCTTCATCGCGGCCGCGCTCGGCGCGCTGAGCAGCCGGGAGAAGAACGAAGACAAGTACGCCGAGCTCGAGGTCCGGTCGCTGACCGGCGCGGGCGCTCACTAGTGCGAGACACCCAACCCCCGGTATAGAGCGGCGGGCGGCCCACGAGGCCGCCCGCCGTGTGTTCGTCTAGGCTTCCGGGCATGGTCGTGGCGCAGCGTTATGGAGCGGGACACCGGGTCCTCATCACCGGCGGTGCCGGATTTGTCGGCTCTCATCTCGCCGATGCGTTACTGGCCCGCGGAGCGACGGTCGTGGCCGTCGACAACTTCAGCACGGGCGGCAAGGAAAATGTCGCCCACCTCGCCGACCACCCGCGGTTCACGCTGGTCGAGGCCGACGTCACCGAGTCGCTGCCGTTCGTCGAGGCGATCACGTCCCGGTTCGACGCGATCATGCACTTCGCGTCGCCGGCCAGCCCGACCGACTTCACGCACGTGCCGCTGGAGATCATGCGGGTCGGCTCGATCGGCACCTTGGCGATGCTGGCCCGGGCCCAGGCCGACGGTGCCCGGTTCATCCTCGCCTCGACCTCCGAGGCCTACGGTGACCCGCTGGTCCACCCGCAGCCGGAGACCTACTGGGGCAACGTCAACCCGATCGGCATCCGCAGCGTCTACGACGAGTCCAAGCGCTTCTCCGAGGCGGCCACGATGGCCCACCACCGCTACCGCGGGGTCGACGTGGGGATCGTGCGGATCTTCAACACCTACGGCGAGCGGATGCGCCCCGACGACGGCCGGGCCATCCCGACGTTCATCACGCAGGCGCTGCGCAACGAGCCGATCACGGTGCACGGCACGGGGGCCCAGACGCGGTCGATCTGCTACGTGGCCGACCTGGTCGCCGGGATCCTGCTGTTGCTCGACTCGCACGAGACCGGGCCGATCAACTGCGGCACCGAATACGAGATGACCATGCGTGAGATGGCCGAGACGATCGTCCGGCTGGCCGGCAGCGCGTCGAAGGTCACCTACCTGGCCCGCACCGCCGACGACCCGGAGAAGCGCCGGCCGGATCTGACACTGGCCCGGGAGCGGCTCGGTTTCGAGCCCACGGTGTCCGCCGAGGACGGTTTGCGCCGTACCATTGCGTACTTTTCCGCACTCAGCTGACCGGAGGGCCGGGTTCAGAGGGATGGCCGAGCCCTCACTCTCCCGTGTTCGTGCCGCGCTCGACGTGGCAAACCGGACAGGTCGACCGCCCTACGTAGGCTTGATGGCATGTCCACCACGACTCCTTCGACCGGCCGGCCCAGCGGGCGCGCCTCCGTCCCCGGTGCTCCTTCCTCGGGTGATGGCTCGTCTGCGCGCGCCCGTGCGAGGGTGTCGACGTCCGGCAAGCCCGCCGTCTACGGCGGCGGCTCCTCGTCCTCCGTCCCGCCGCGGACCGGCACGTCCTATCGCGGTGGCAAGAAGAAGGGCCCGCACTGGGGCCGCATCGCCCTCGTCGGCGGCCTGGCGCTGCTGCTGATCGGCGTGCTGGCCGGCACCGGCATGTTCATCTACTACAAGGCACTGGACAGCGGGCTGAACCGGGACGACCCGTTTGCCGAGCTGACCGGCGGCCGCCCGGCCAAGACGGTCGACGGCGCGCTGAACATGCTGCTCCTGGGCAGCGACTCGCGCGATCCGGACAACAAGGGTAAGCCCGGCCAATGGCGCTCGGACACGATCATCGTCATGCACATCCCGGCGTCGCACGACCACGCCTACCTGATCTCCGTCCCGCGTGACCTCTACGTGCACATCCCGAAGAGCAAGTCCAACCCGCAGTACGGGGACACCAAGGCCAAGATCAACGCGGCGTTCGCGTGGGGCGGCACGCCGCTGACCGTGCAGACCGTCGAGGAGTACACCCAGGTCCGGATGGACCACGTCGTGCTCATCGACTTCGGCGGGTTCAAGCAGGTCATCGACGCGCTCGGCGGCATCGACATGTACATCGAGCAGGACGTCAAGTCGATCCACGTGCCGCACCGCCAGTTCAAGAAGGGCATGAACCACCTCAACGGCGACGAGGCACTGGACTACGCGCGGCAGCGCTACCAGTTCTCCGACGGCGACTTCGCCCGCATGCGTCACCAGCAGCAGATGATGAAGGCCGTCATGGACAAGGCCGCGAGCTCGGGCACGCTCACCAACCCGGGCCGGCTCAACTCGTTCCTCAAGGCCGTCACCAAGGCGGTGACCGTCGACAAGGACTTCTCGCTGGCTGACATGGCCGTGCAGTTCCACGGGCTGCGCAGCAAGGACCTCACCTTCATGGTGAGCCCGCACGCCGGCGCGCAGAACGTCAACGGCGAGAGCGTCATCATGCCGGACAAGACCAAGGCGACGGCGCTTTACGAGGCGATCAACAACGACAAGATGACCGAATGGACGCAGAAGTACGGGCCGAGTCCGGCCCCGTCGAAGTCGACGTCCTAGCCCCGAGATTTTCCCCGGCGCTCGCCATCTACGACGATGGCGGGCGCCGGTTTTGTTGCACGACGAGCGCGTGGGATTCCTCTCGAATACGGTTAGCCCCCGGCCCTCCGGGGTAGCTCCGAGGCTACGTAGACTGAATTGAATTCATGTCTCCGAGCGCTGGAGGAAGCCACGTCCGTCGAGGTCGAACCGGACATCGAGGAGACCGAGTCCGAGACCGAATCCGAGGTCGAGTCGGTCCCCGAGGACGACGCTACGCCGGAGGAAACACCACCCGACGATCCGCCGGACGATCCGCCCGACGATGGCGAGCCGCCGAAGACCAAGCTTCCCGGCCGGGATCCGATCTGGGCGCGCCTCATGGTGTTCTTCGGCGCCTTGCTCGTCGTGGTCTCGGGCACCGCGGTCGTCGGCAGCCGGGTCCTGGCCAATCGCTACGCGTCGAGCGTCAACCAGCAAAACCTGCTGGCCCCGGCGGCCCGCGTGACCGGTCCGCCGGCCGAGCGGCACAGCACCATCGTCGGCCCGCTCAACTATCTGCTGATCGGCTCCGACCTGCGGGCCAACAACCCGGAAGACGGGCAGCGCTCCGACACGATCATCATCGTGCACGTCCCGGTGTCGCTTGACCGGGCCTATCTCGTGTCGGTCCCGCGGGACCTGCGCGTGCACATCCCGGCCTTCGCGGCGACCAGCTTCGGCGGCGGCACCGAGAAGATCAACGGCGCGTTCCAGCACGGCGGCGGCGGCAACGGCGGCGTGCAGCTGCTCTCGCAGACGCTCACCGAGCTCCTCGGCATCCGCTTCGACGGGGCCGCGATCATCGACTTCGGCGGCTTCCAGAAGGCCGTGCAGCTGCTCGGCGGGGTCGACATGTGCATCGACGTGCGGACCGTCTCGCACCACATCGGCCACGACAAGAACGGCAACTACCTCGCGCCCTACAACGGGCCCGACGGCGAGCACCGCAACCCGGAGAGCACCCCGGTCGTCTACGAGCCCGGCTGCCAGCATCTGGCTGCCTGGCAGGCGCTGGACTACGTCCGCCAGCGCAAGGGCTTGCCCAACGGCGACTACGACCGGCAGCGCCACCAGCAGCAGTTCCTGCGGGCGGTGTTCAACGCGGCCCAGGAGAAGCACCTGACGACCAACCCGATCGCGCTTGACGGCTTCATCCGGGCGGTCGGCCAGTCGTTGACCGTCGACACCAACGGGGTGGCGCTCGACGAGCTGATGTTCGGGCTGCGCAACCTCGGCCCGACCCGGCTGACCGGGGTCGAGCTCCCGTCGGTGCCGGAGGACCGGGGCGGCATCTCCTATGTGATCGCCAAGCCGGAGGCCCAGGGCCTGTTCGACGCGGTGCGCGACGACGCCCTCGAGACCTGGACGACCGACAACCCAACCTGGGTCAACAACATTTAGCTGCTGCATCAAGGTGGGGTCGGTGCGAGGCGGCGTCTGAGTCCGCCGCAGCCCGGCCATCCACCTTGATGCAGCACCTAAGTCTTGTCCTAGACTCGCGGGGTGCCTTGGGGTCCGCAGGTGCCGAGTGCGTCGGTCAACGACGTGTCCGACGACGCCTTCCTGCTCGACGTACGCGAAGACGACGAGTGGACGGCCGGGCACATCCCCGGCGCGGTGCACGTGCCGATGATGGAGATCCCGGCCCGCACCGACGAAGTGCCCGACGACCGCGACGTCGTCGTGGTCTGCCGCGTCGGCTCCCGGTCGGCCCAGGTCGTGGCCTACCTCCGGCAGCACGGCTGGGACCGGGCGATCAACCTCGACGGCGGAATGGCCGCCTGGGACGCCGCCGGGCGGCCGATGGTGAGCGAGGACGGCGGTGTCGCACACGTGGCCTGACGCCGCGGACGATGACTACGCCCCCCTGGTCTTCGCCCACCGCGGCTCCTCGGTCAAGCACGCCGAGCACACGCTCGAGGCCTACCTGCACGCCATCGAAGAAGGCGCGGACGGGCTGGAGTGCGACGTCCGGCTCACGCGCGACCGGCAACTCGTATGTGTGCACGACTCCAAGGTCGACCGCACGAGCGACGGCAAGGGCCGCGTCAGCCTGTACACGCTGGAAGAGCTGAACCGCCTCAACTTCAGCGCAAAGCACCTCGACAGCGCCAACGGCCGCGTGCTCACGCTCGAGCACCTGCTCTCGGTGGCGGTCGACGCGGGCCGGCCGATCCAGCTGCTGATCGAGACCAAGCACCCGAGCCGCTACGGCGCCGAGGTCGAGGACGGGGTCATCGCGCTGCTGCGCCGCTTCGGGCTGGCCCAGCCGAAGCCGGACGACGCCGTGCGGGCGAGCGTCATGTCGTTCTCACCGACCGCGATCCGGCGCATCCGGCACACCCTGCCCGACGTTCCCACGGTCATGCTCATCGAGATCGCCCTGACCGGCCGCACCGGTTGGCTGCCGTTCGGCAGCACCATCGGGGGCCCCGGAATCCGGGTGCTGCGCTCATTTCCGGACTTGGCAAATCGGCTGCACAAGCGCGGCCACCGGGTATTCGTGTGGACCGTCAACACCCTCGAAGACCTTCAATTGGTACTGGGGTTGCGCGCCGAGGGCATCATCACCGACAGGCCCGGATTCGTCCTCGAGGAACTGCATCGACGCGGCCTCCGCCGGTGATCGGGGAGTCACCCAACGGCATTTTGTGAATCAGATTTTGCGTTGCCCTTCCTGTCGGGCCTCGGGCGAGGCAAACTCGCATCATGGTCGATGCCGAGACCGGAGGCGCCGCAGTTCCAGATGCGCGCCCGGGCGTCGGTGTCTTCGATGGACTCACCAAGATCAGCGATTTGCTGAACGCCGGCGACGGTGGTCTCGTTCTCCTCCAGCGCACCGTCGACCTCACGCTGACCGCGACCGGTGCGGCCGGGGCGGCGTTCATCGAATACGGCTCGACCGGCGGCCGGGTGGTGGCCGCAGCCGGCGCGCTGACCTGGAGCCTGGGGCTGCCGATCGACCTGCCCGACCAGTCCGTGATCATGATGAAGGCCCAGGCCCGCGAGCGGGTCCGCGAGTTCCCGACCAGCGCGGTCGGCGCCGAAAGCGGCAAGCACCTGGCCGGCCTCGGCATGCACCGGCTCATGGCGACGACCGCGATGGCCGGTCCCCTGCCGATCGGCGTGCTCGGCGTCTGCTTCCCCGACGAGCAGGGCTCGGCGTCCCCGGAGGCCCGCTCGGCGCTGGCGTTCCTGGCCGACTTCGTCGCGATGCAATACGGGCTCGGTCGCGGCCTGCCGGTCTACGAGGACGGCCCGTCGCTGAGCGGCGGTGACGAGGCGGTCGCGCTGCTCGGCTCGGACCACGTCGTGCGCTACTGGAACCCGGCGGCGGCGCTGCTCACCGCCCGGGCGATCGACGACGCGATCGGCCGGCCGTGGCCGTTCCCGCTGCCGGCCGGCGACGAGATGGTCGAGCACCAGATGGCCTGCGGGACGTGGATCGAGATCCGCACGTTTCCGATGCCGAAGTCGGATGCGATCACCGTGCGGTTCCACGCCCGCCGGGAGCCGCCGGCCGACGAGCGTGACCTCTTCATCGCGCTGACCGGGCACGAGCTGCGCACCCCGGTCACCGTCATCCGCGGCTACGCGGACACGCTCGCCGAGCACTGGGACTTCCTGGACGAGGACGCCCGCCGCGAGGCCGTGTTCGTGGTCGGCCAGCGCGCCCGCGAGCTGGCCCGGCTGGTCGATCGGCTCCTCAACGCGGTGAGCGACGACCGCCCACTGGGCGACGTCGCCTCGATCGTCCCGTTCGACCTGGTCGACGCGCTGCACGCGGCCACCGACGAGCTGACCGCCGACCTGCGACGCTCCCTCAAGGTGACCCTGCCGGCCGCGCTGCCCAAGGCCCTCGGCGACCGTGCCAGTCTTGCTACGGTACTGACAGAATTGACCACAAATGCGGGTAAATACTCCCCGAACTGGGTAGAAGTGGAGCTGACCGCGGGATCGGACGCGCAGACCGTCTGGTTCCGGGTGGCCGACCGGGGGGTCGGCATCCGCCCGGAGCACGTCGAGCGCGCGTTCGAGCGGTTCTGGCAGTTGGAGACGGGCGATCAACGCGCATACGGCGGGGTCGGACTGGGGTTGTACTTGGTGCGTCGCATCATCGAGCGACAACACGGATGGGTATCGTTACGCCCGCGCGAAGGCGGAGGAACGGTCGCTGAAGTGCGACTTCCACGGGCCGATGCGAGCCATGGGGAGGCTTGAGAGCGTGTCGACGACCATTGCCGAGCGCGCCTGGTGTGTCGTGGTCCCGCATCACCCTCGGGGGGCTCACGTGGCGCGGCACCGCCTCGCCGACGAGCTCGAGTCGCTGGTAGGCGCGGATCGGCTGGCCGACGCCGCGGCGATCGCGGCGGAGCTGGTCGGCAATGCCGTGCGCCACGCCGCCCCGCTGCCGGGTGATGTGATCCGGGTGGCCTGGCGGCTGTTGGCCTCGGGCGACCTCGAGATCCGGGTGACCGACGGCGGCTCGCCGGCTGGCCCGCAGATGCGGGTGGCCGGGCCGGACGCGATTGACGGCCGGGGCCTGACGATCGTGGCGGCGCTGGCCGACCGGTGGGGCGTGGAGCGCGATGGCTTGGGCCAGTGCGTCTGGGCCGCGATCGCCTGATCTTGGCCACTACGTCGGGTTTCCGCGCGGGTTTTCGGCACGAGTTCCGCGAAGGAGTGGCAACGACGGCGACGCGCGCGGGCGACTCGCGGAGTGCCGGGTGCGACGTCGGCCGGGCGACCGCCTAGGCTGAGTCGCCGTGAGCAAGCGTGCGAAGACCCCTCGTGGCCGCGGCGGCGCCGCCGGCGAGAAGCGCCAGAAGACCCGCGACGTCTACGTCGGCCGCCCGTTCGAGGGACTGGTCGACGAGCCGGAGTGGGTCGCCCTCCGCGAACTGGTGCCGGCGGCCTCGGCGCCGTTGAAGCTCGCGCCGGCCGTCATCGAGCGCTACGGCGACCGGCCGGTGACCCTGGCGACGGTGCTACCGATGGCGTGGCCGGCCATGACCAAGCCGGACGGGCGAGTGTTCATCGGCCTGCAGCGGCACGTCCAGTCCGGGGACGTCTCCCGGGATCTCTCGGTGGCGCTGCTCTGTGCCCTGGAGACGCCGCCCGGCCAGACCGTCGGCGTGCCGGCCCTGCCCGGGCTCGGCCCCCGCCTGCAGGACGTCCTGGAGAACGCGCCGCTCGACATCACGGTGCATTCGGGCTTCGAGTTCTGGCTGGACGACGACGCCGGCGACGACCCGGCCGTCCGGGCGTCGCTCGAACGGGCGAACAACAGCATCTTCCCGACCGTGCGGTTGAGTGCCGCGCCGGCCGCCTACTGGTGCCGCGTCACCGACCGCGCCCACGTCCGCCTCGTCCTCGGCGACAACGAGGATGCCGCCCTCGACGCCCTCTCCCGGCTGTCGGCCGGCGGTGGCCTGCTCCTCGGCGAGGGCACCAAGTTCGCCGGAATGTTCCGGGCTCACGGCCTGCTCGCGCCGGTCTGGGACCTCCCCGTCGGACCCGAGGCCGAGCAGTGGGAGGTCGCGCTCGCCGAATTCACCAAGCGCTATGCCGAGGCCCTCGCGGTCACCGGCGAGCTGACCCCGGCCGAGCGGCGCAGCCGCCAAGGGCTGATCGGTCGCCTGCAGCCGCTCCGCTGATGGGGGACATGTGCACGTGAATATTTGGTGATCCGGAACCCCCGGAACATCCGGCTGACCTGGACATCAACCGATCAGCCAGGATGAATCGCGGTTCATTCCATGATCCAATACTTCTGGGTGCCCGTCTGAACACGTAGGGTTGCGGAACATACACAGTCTAGCCACGCACCGGTGACCTCGGAGGTGTGCGATGACGGAGCTTCTGCACCGAGGCGGATCCGATCCGCGTCCCGAAGGAATGACCATGACTGGGACCGACGAGCGGATCATCGTGGATCCGATTCGCCCTTCCCCGATGGACTGGATGCGGTCCCGGAAAGCCGAGCGGGAAACCCGCCGCGCCGAAGCCGCCCACCACCGCCTCGCCCAGCGAATGAGCGACCTCGGTGAGGACTGGCACGTCCTGGATCTGAAAGAGGCGACCGGCACCGACCGCGAGAGCTTCCTCGCCGTCGGCCCGGGCGGCGTCTTCGCGGTGACGGTCAAGAACCACGGCCGCAGTCGCGTCGCCTTCGCCGGGGACATCGTGCAGATCGACGGCCGGCGGCCCAAGTACGTCGAAGAGGCTCGCGCCAATGCGCGCATGGCCGCCGAGGCTCTGTCCCGCTCGGCCGGCGTCTCGATCCCGGTCATGCCGGTGCTCGCGTTCGCGGGCAGCGGCAAGATCTCGTTCTACGGTGTGCCGAAGCGCTGCCTCGTCACTCCTTACCAGGATCTCGCTCGGGTGCTCAGCGCTCGCGGCAACCGGCTCGCGGCCGACACCGTGGACAAGGTCTTCGCGCTCGCCACGCTGCCGGCGACGTGGATGAACCCGACCTATGTCGCGCTCGCCGACCGCTACCGCTGGTACCCGGAAGAAGGACGCGCGACCGACGGAACCGGCGCTGACAAGCGGACGTCGTCCCGGTAACGTTCGCCGCGTGCGGAACCTTCGCCCCCCCGACTCGCGCCTTCGGCGCGGCCCCACCCTGATTCTTCACCCAGAGTGCACTTCGGTTGGCCGCGCGGGCTCGACGCAGGCGCCTCGCCGGGCGATGATGGGAAAACCGTTGTCACCCGTCAGCACCGGTGCCTGAGGAGGCGCTGTGCCGCACGTCGAGCTTTCGGTGACCGACCCGGCCTTGGGCCGGGCTCGGCAGCCGGTTGATTCGTCGCTGGCCAAATGGGCGATGGCCGCGGCCGATGCCGAGGAGCATTGCCTCGTCATCGACCACAGCGCCCTGATCATCGCCATCTCCGCCTCGTTCGAGGCCCTGCTCGGCCTCACCGTTTCCGCAATCGGGCGGCCCATGGTCGGCGGCGTGATGAAGCTCCTCGACTTCGGCGACGGATTCGAGCTCGGGGCCGCCGAGGTTGACAAGACCCCGCCGCTGCTCGCCCTGGCCTCCGGTCGTCTCGCCCGGGGTCTGATGCGCATCCGCGGGACCGGCGAGGCCAACCACACCCTCGACGCGATCTCGACGCCGCTCATCGAGCAGGGCGCGATCACCGGCTCGCTGACCTTCTTCGGCGAGGTCTGATCGCCGATCGAGGTTGATCAACCTCTACGATATTGGAATGCGCCTCGGCGCCGCTGCGCTCCTGCCCTTTGTCCTGCTTCCCGTGCTGGCCGGCTGCATCCACGAGTCGGGCGGCGATGGCTCGTTGCTGCCCACGCCGCCATCGTCGTCGCCGCAGCCGCCCCCGCCGGCGCTGAACGCGCCCGAGCCGGCCACGCCACCGTCCCCGCCGAGCGCCACGACCGCGTCGCCGTCGCCGACTGGCTTCTCCGAGTCCTACGTGGTGCCGTGTAACGGGCGGCCCAGCGCCGCCCAGGTGATCTCGGCCGTCCGCCGGCACGGCTCGCTGCTCACGGCCGGCGTCTCGGTCAGCGCCACGACCGGCCCGCTGTGCTCCGGGACCTGGCAATACACGGTGCTGGCCGTGCCGGATCACGAGCCGTTGCAGGTGGTTACCAAGGGCTCGCCGTCGGCCCTGCAGTTCGTGACCGCCGGCACCAACGTGTGCACGGTCGACGTGCGTGCCGGAGCCCCGGTGGCGCTGCTCACCGCCGCGAACTGCTGACCTACGCTGACCTTATGCGGTACGCCTACCTCGGTCCCGAGGGCACCTTCGCCGAGCAGGCCCTGCGCACGATCCCGGGCACCGACAGCGCCGCCAGTGCCGACCTCAAGGCTGCGCGAAGCGTCCCCGAGGCGCTGGACGCCCTGCGGGCCGGAGAGGCCGACGCCGCCCTCGTCCCGCTGGAGAACTCCATCGGCGGGCAGGTCGGGGTGACGCTCGACGAGCTGGCCAACGGCGAGCCGCTGGTCATCATCCGCGAGGTGGTGCTGCCGGTCCAGTTCGTGCTGGCCGCCCGGGCCGACCGTCCACTTGCGACGATCCGCACGGTAGCCGCTCACCCGCAGGCGGGCACGCAGTGCCGCAACTGGCTCCGCGAGCACGTGCCGGACGCCGAGGTGCGGGACGTGCTGTCCAACGCGACGGCGGCGATCGGGGCGGCGCAGGGGGACTACGACGCGGCCGTCTGCGCGGAGATCGGTGCCCGCCGGTACAAGCTCACGGTGCTGGCCAAGGACATCGCCGACCACGCCGACGCGGTGACCCGCTTCGCGCTGGTATCCCGCCCGGGGCCGCCGCCCCCGCCGACCGGCGACGACCTCACGACGCTCGCCGTGTACATCGCCCACGACCGGGTCGGCGCGCTCCTGGCCGTGCTGACCGAGCTGTCCGTCCGTGGGGTGAACCTGACCCGGATCGAGTCGCGCCCGACCGGGGAGCGGCTCGGCCGGTATGTGTTCTTCCTCGACTGCGGCGGGCACGTCCACGACATCCCGATGGGCGAGGCGCTCAAGGGCCTGCACCGCGTCTGCGCGGACGTGCGCTTCCTCGGCTCCTACCCGCGAGCCGGGCACGACCAGGCGCCGAAGCCCCGGCCTGGTTACGCCGACCGGGACTTCCTCGAGGCGGAGGACTGGCTGGCCCGGGTCCGGGCCGGCTCAGCCTCCTAGCACGTTGCCGAGCAACCCGCCGCCACCGCTCGACTGCTGGGCGGCCACCTGCTTGCCCTCGCTCGGCTGGATGATCACGAAGCCCTGACCGGACAGCGCCAGCTGGAAGAGCTCGCCGGAGCCGCCGCGCAGGATCGACTTCAGGCTCTGCGACTTCTGGATCGCGGTCTGCAGGCTGCTCGACCAGCCGACCACCGCGTCGGTGTCGACGAGCACCGGCAGCTGCGGGGTCACCGGGATGACGATCGGCTGTCCCTCGCAGTTGATCGCCAGCCGGCCCTGGCCGCTGAAAACGCAGTTGAACAGGCCGCCGCCGAACATGCCGGCGCCGCGGACCATCTGGATGTTGTACTGCAGGCTCGGGTCGAAGCAGAGAATGTTGCGGCCGTTGATCGACAGGGCGTCGCCCGGGTCGAGCTCGAGGATGAAGCAGTCCGCGGCGGTCGACGCGAACCACACCTCGCCCTGGCCCCGCACCGCCATGAGCGCCACGCCCTCGCCGGTCACCGCCCGCTTGAGGAAGTTGCCGACGCCCTGGCTCTTGACCTCGAACTGCAGATTGCCGCGAAACGCGACCATGGCGCCCTGCCGCGCCAGCACCTCACCGTTGACCGCGTACTTGACGCACTTCGAGTGCTGCAGCGTCATCCCGGCCTGGGTCGGGGGCTGCGCCATATTGTCGGCCTTGAAAATGTCACTTCGCACCCGCGCAGCGTAAAGGGTCCCGGCCAGCGCGTGGCGGGGACCCTCTACGTCTGCTCAATCAGCCGCCGAGCAGGCCGCCCAGCATGCCCTGGCTCTGCTGTTGCTGGCCCTGACCGGTGCCGGCCAGGAAGCCACCGGGCGGCTCCTCCGAGGGCTGAACGACCACAAAACCCTGCCCTGCGAAGCTCATCGTGAACGCCTCACCGGTGCGCCGGCCCAGCAGCGTGCCCAGGCCCATCTGGTCGGCCCGGTGATATCCGGTCTGCAGGGTGGCCGACCAGCAGATGGCCGCCTGCGGGTCGACGTAGGTCGGCTGGTCAACGGTGAGCACCACCGGGGTGCCCTTGGTCGTGATCGCGAGGCGGCCCTGTCCGCTGAACACGCAGTTGAACAGGCCCGCGTTGGACATCATGCCCATGCCCTGGACCATCTTGATGTCGTACTGCAGCGTCGCGTCGAAGGCGAGGACGTTGGCGCCGTTGATGGAGATGGCGTCGCCGGGCTCGAGATCGACGAGGTGGATGTCGGCGGCGCGGTCGGCGAGGAAGAGGTCACCGCGGCCGGCGACCTTCATCAGCGGCACGCCTTCGCCGGTGAACTTCTGCTTGAGCCACTTGCCCATGCCGCCCGAGCCGAGCGCCTGGAACTGCATCTGACCTTGGTAGGCGACCATGCTCCCGGTGCGGGCCATGATCTCGCCGTTCATCTCGACCTTGAGCAGTTTTGAGTTCTGCAGCCGCATGCCGGGCTGCTGCGACTCCTTCTCCATGTTCTCGGCCGCAAACAGCGCACTGCGCATGATGGTTTCCTCTCACCGTCGACAACCGTGTCGTGTCGCGAGCCTAGAAGACGGCTGCAATGTTGGCGCCGGCGGCGCCTGAGCTTGCGAAGGCGCAGCTCGGCACGCTTCTGGCGACTCATGCATGCTATCCCCAACCGAGGGCGTGGAGGCGAGCGTCATCAATCCCGAAATGGTGGGCGATTTCGTGGACAACCGTCACGGCCACCTCTTCGACCACATCGTCCTCGTCCTCGCAGATGCCGAGGATCGGGTTGCGGAAGATCAGGATGCGGTCGGGCAGGACCCCGGTGTAGTTCCAGCCGCGGTCGGTGAGTGAGTAGCCCTCGTAGACGCCGAGCAGGTCCGGCTGGTCGGCCGGCGGGTCGTCGACGACCAGGATCACCACGTTGTCCATCAGGTCGAGGAGCTCGCTCGGCACCTCGTCGAGCGCGTCGGCGACCAACTCCTCGAAGCGCTCGGAGCTCATCGCGACGGCCATGTTGAGAGAGTCCCTTACCGGCCGGACTCTCTCAACATCGCCACGGGGGCTCAGACCAGCTGGGCGTCGAGGGTGATCTCGACGGCCGCGAGGGCCTTGGACACCGGGCAGCCCGCTTTGGCCTCCGCGCCAATCTTGTCGAATTCGGCCGCGTCGATGCCGGGGACGTCGGCCCGGGTGGTGAGGTCGATCTTGGTGATGCTGCCCTTCTCGAGGTGGACGGCAGCCGTGGTCTTGACCGAGTTCGGCGTATGGCCGGCCTGGGAGAGCATGTTGGAGAACGCCATCGAGAAGCAGCCCGCGTGGGCGGCCGCGATGAGCTCCTCCGGGTTGGTGCCGGCGCCGTCTTCGAAGCGCGACACGAAACTGAACGGCCCCTCGAAGGCGCCCGACCCGAGCGCCATCGTGCCGGAGCCGTCCTTGAGGTTTCCCTGCCATTCGGCAGACGAGGTACGAGTTGGCATGCCCCCGACGCTAGTCCATCGCCGGTGCAAGATGGACGGCATGTACGACGTTGCGGTTGTCGGTGGCGGACACAACGGGCTAGTGGCGGCCGCCTACCTGGCACGGGCCGGCCGCAAGGTGGTGGTCTGCGAGCGCCGGCCGGTGGTCGGCGGGGCCGCGGTCTCGGCCCACCCCTTCGGCCCCGAGTTCACCGTGACCTCGCTGTCGTACGTGGTGAGCTGGCTGCCCACCGACATGGTCCGGGACCTGCGGCTGGCCGAGCACGGCTACCACGTCTACGAGCAGGGGCCCTACTTCGCGCCCCGGCAGGACGGCGGCTACCTGAGCCTGCCCGACGACCCCGACGAGCAGATCGCCAAGTTCTCCAAGCACGACGTCGAGGCGTACCACCGCTGGGAGGAGTGGATGGGCCGGCTCGGCGCGATCGTCGGCCCGCTCCTGGACGCGGTGCCGCCCAAGGTCGGCTCGAAGAGGCCCGGGGACCTGCTCGGGCAGGCGCGGCTGGCGGCCAAGCTCCGCGGCGTCGACGTGCGCACCGCGTTCGACCTGACCCGGCTCTTCACCGCGAGCATCGCCGACCTCGTCGAGGACCGCTTCGAGTCCGACGCCATGCGCGGCGTGCTGTCCGTGTCCGGGGTCATCGGGACGTGGGCCGGTCCCCGCAGTGCCGGCACCGCGTACGTGATGCTGCACCACCACATCGGCGACACCGCGTGGGGCTTCCCGCGCGGCGGGATGGGCGCGGTCACCCAGGCGATGGCCAGTGCGGCCAAGGGTTTCGGGGCGGAGCTGCGCACGTCGGCCCCGGTCGCCCGGATCGATGTCCACGATGGACGGACTACCGGGGTGACGCTGGAAACCGGTGAGGAGATCCGCGCCAAGACGGTGATCACGACCGCCCACCCGAAGATCTCCTTCCTCGACCTCATCGACGAGAGCCAGTTGCCGGACGACTTCGTGGCCGACATCCGGGGCTGGCGCAGCCGCTCGGGCGTCGTGAAGATCAACCTGGCCGTCGACCGGCTACCGGTCTTCACCGCCCATCCCGAGCCGGACCCGAGCGTGTACGGCGGAACGATCGTGCTCGCCGAGTCACTGGACGACATCGAATGCGCCTATCAGGAGGCGGCCGCCGGCCAGCCGGCCACGCTGCCGTTCGCCGACGTGTGCATCCCCTCGGTGCTCGACCCGACGCTCGCCCCCGAGGGGAAGCACGTGGTCAGCATGTTCACCCAGTGGGTCCCGCACACCTACGCGGACCGGCCCGACCAGGCCGCCGTCGACGCCTACGCGGCGCGCGCCATCGCCCGGATGGAGGCGGTCGCCCCCGGATTCATCGACTCGATCGTCGGCCAGCAGGTGATCGGGCCGCACCAGATGCAGGAGGAATACGGGCTGGTCGGCGGCAACATCTTCCACGGCGACCTCACGCCCGGCCAGATGTTCCACTGCCGGCCGGCGGCCGGCTACGCGGACCTGCGCACCCCGATCCGTGGGCTGTTCCAGGCCGGCTCGGCCACGCACGGCGGGGGCGGCGTCACCGGCGTACCCGGCCGCAACGTCGTCCGGATCGTTCTGAAGGCACTCAGGAACGCGGCATAGCATCCTCACATGGCGGAAGACACCATTGAGTGGGGCGACAAGCAGCCGCAACAACGGCGGAGCTGGTTCGCGCGCCTGACCGCCGAGGCACCATCCGACGAAGGCGACGAATCGGTGCGACCCCGCCTGAACTACCCGGCGCTGGCGCTGACCGTGCTCGGGTTCGTGGCCGTGTTGGCCGGGCAATACCTGCCGTGGCTGCACGTGAACCTCAATGCCCTCGGGTTCGGCCAGGACGCCAGCCGCACGACCGACTTCTCGTTCACCGCCGTCTACGCGCTGCCCGCCCTCACCTACGGACTGTCGGTGCTCGCGATTCTGGCCGGCGCGGCGACCATGCTCACGGTGGCCTCGCCGGTGCTGCGCCGCTCGTTTGCGGCCGGCACGCTGGGGCTGCTCGGCGGCCAACTGGCCGTGCTGGTCGGCCTGGGTGCCGGAATGCCCGACGGGGCCGGCTTCAACATCCAGGTCGACCCGGCCAGCCTGCCCGACGGTGCGATCACGCTCGGCCCCGGCTACCTGCTGTCGGTGGCCGCCGTCGGGCTGCTGGCGGCCGCCGTGATCGTCGGTGGGCGGACGGTGCGCTCCCGCCGTACCCCCGAAAAAAAGACCGAGGACGAACCGATCGACCTGGTGGTGACGCCGCTGCCGGGGGAGACGGTCGATATCCGTTCGGAGCGGCCACCGGTCGGCGGGTAAGCTCACGCATCGTGATTGACCTGCGATTCGTGCGCGAAAATCCCGACCTTGTCAAGGCGAGCCAGCGGGCTCGCGGCGAGTCCGAGTCGGTCGTCGACGACCTGCTCGCGGCCGACGAGGCGCGCCGATCGTCCGTCGCCCGGTTCGAGGCGTTGCGCGCCGAGCAGAAGCAGCTGGGCAAGCAGATGCCCAAGGCCACCGGCGACGAGCGCGCGGCCCTGACCGTCCGCACCAAGGAGCTGTCCGACCAGGTCAAGACCGCCGAGGCGGCCAACGCCGCGGCCGCCGCCGAGCTCCGCCGCGCCCACTTGGCCGTGTCCAACGTCGTCGTGGACGGCGTGCCGCCCGGCGGCGAAGACGACTACGTCGTGCTGCGCGAGGTCGGCCAGATCCCGGCGATCGACCACCCGCGCGACCATCAGGAGCTCGGCGACCTGCTCGGCGGCGTGATCGACACCGAGCGCGGGGCCAAGGTGTCCGGCTCGCGGTTCTACTTCCTGACCGGGGCCGGCGCGCTGCTGCAGTTCGGCCTGCTGCAACTGGCCATGCAGCAGGCGGTGGAAAACGGCCTGGTGCCGGTCGTGCCGCCGGTGCTGGTCAAGCCGGAGTCGATGGAGGGCACCGGGTTCCTCGGCGCGCACGCCAGCGAGATCTATCGGCTCGAGGCCGACGACCTCTACCTGGTCGGCACGTCGGAGGTGCCGCTCGCCGCGTTCCACGCGAACGAGATCCTCAACCTGGACCGGCCGCTGCGCTACGCCGGATGGTCGACCTGCTTCCGGCGCGAGGCCGGCTCGTATGGCAAGGACACTCGCGGGATCATGCGCGTCCACCAGTTCGACAAGATCGAGATGTTCGTGTACTGCAAGCCCGAGGAGGCGGCGGCCGAGCATCTGAAGCTGCTGGCCTGGGAAGAGGAGATGCTCGCCAAGGTTGAGATCCCCTACCGGGTGATCGACGTGGCCGCCGGCGACCTCGGCTCGTCGGCCGCGCGCAAGTACGACTGCGAGGCGTGGGTCCCGTCCCAGGGCCGCTACCGCGAGGTGACCAGCACGTCGAACTGCACGACGTTCCAGAGCCGACGCCTCAACATCCGCTACCGGGATGCCGATGGGAAACCGCAGGCGGCGGCGACGCTCAACGGCACCCTGGCGACGACCCGCTGGATGATTCCGATTCTGGAAAACCACCAGCAGCCGGACGGGTCGGTCCGGGTACCCAAGGCGCTGCAGCCGTTCCTGGGGAGGGACGTGCTGGAACCTTAGGGCGCCGTTCGGTCGGAATTACGCCCAACGGTCTGGGGTCTTTGCGTAACCCGAGGTACCGTTGCTCCCCCGCGTTTGCGGAAGGAGCACATATGACCAGGTCAGACTTGCCGAAGTTGATCGCGACGGACCTCGACGGCACGCTCGTGCGAAGCGATGACACGGTCAGCCCGTTCTCCCACGCCGTCCTCGGCCGGGTGAAGGACGCGGGCATCCGCATTGTCGGCGCGACCGGCCGCGGACCCCGGCTGGCCGAGTTGGTCCGCCACGACATCCCGGCCGCCGACTATCTGGTGATGGCCGGCGGGGGCCGGGTGGTCGACGTGAGTGACGGCGCCGCGCCGGTCGTCCTGCGCGACGAGCGGCTGCCCGGTGACGCGCTCGCCGAGCTGCTGTCCGCGATCGAGCGGGAGCTCGGCGGGGCCCTGTCGGTCCTGATCGAGGCGGGCGACGAGCATCGGTCGCCGCTGTGGGGCGATCCCGACCCGGCCTGGCGCTATCCGGACGTGGTCGAGGCGCGCGTCCGGGCCGAGTGCCTGGCCGGGCCGGTGCTCAAGGGCTTTGCCCGCCACCCCGGCTGCGACGTCGACGACCTGCTCGCGGTCGCCCGCCGGGTGGTGCCGCCGACCGTGGCGAGCATCACGCAGGCCGGCCTCGGCTACATCGAGATCTGTCCGCCCGGCGTCGACAAGGCGACCGGCCTCGCGGTGGTCGCGACCGCGCTCGGGGTCGACCCGAGCGACGTGCTGGTGTTCGGCGACATGCCCAATGACCTGCCGATGTTTCGCTGGGCCGGGTTCGGCCGGGTGGCCGTGGCCAACGCCCACCCAGAGGTTCGGGCGATGGCCGACGAAGTGATCTTGAGCAACGACGACGACGGGGTGGCCGTCTATCTGGACGCTATGTTGGCTGTATGAGCCTGGAGATCTCGACGTCCCTGTCCACCAGGCTCGTCGCTACCGATCTCGACGGCACGCTGGTCCGGGACGACCGTTCGATCAGCGCCTACACGGCCGAAACACTGCGCCGAATCGCCGACGCGGGCGTCGCGGTCGTTCTTGTCACCGGCCGGCCGATCCGCTGGCTGCACAACGTCTACGACCAGCTGACGGTCCGCCCGCTCGCGGTCTGCGCCAACGGCGCGGTGGTCTACGAACCGGTCGGCGACGACATCGTCCATGCCGTCTCGCTGAGCCCGGCGACCTTGGCCGAGGCGTGCGACCGCCTGCGGGCCGTCGTTCCCAGCGTCCTCTTCGCAGTCGAACGCGACGGCGGCCGGCAGATGCTGCACGAGCGGGCCTATCCGGTCGGCCCCTGGGAGATGGATCATTCGGGGGTACGACCGGAGCCCTTCGCGGTGCTCACCAGCGCGCCGGCGGCCAAGCTGCTGGTCCGCGCCGGCCCGGAGGGCACGGTCGACGCCGACGAGTTCACCGCGCTGGTCGGGACGACGCTGGCCGGCCTCGCCGAGGCGACCAACTCATCGTCCAGCGGCGTCGTCGAGGTGTCGGCCGCTGGGGTCACCAAGGCGTCCGGCCTCGCCTGGGTCGCCGAGTCGCTCGGGGTGGCCGCGCATGACGTCGTCGCGTTCGGCGACATGCCCAACGATCTGCCGATGCTCGCTTGGGCCGGACGCGGCGTCGCGATGGCCAACGGCCACCCCGCGGTCCTGGCCGCCGCACACGACGTGACCGCACGAAGCAACGAGGACGACGGCGTGGCCGCCTATCTCGAGTCGCTGTTGTTCCAGGGGCTGTCAAGGTAGGGCCAGACCCCTACTTTTGATACAGGCCCTAACCGGGCTGTGATGTCGGTCACAGATACTGGCCGGTGCCCGGCACGTTGGCCGAGCCATTGGAGTGCTCGGGACCGCCCGGGCCGATCGGACCCGGCTGGCCGGGCATGCCCCGCAGGACGACGCCGGGCGGCAGGGCCGGCCGGTTGCCGCGCATCTGCTCGAGCTGGGCGCGCGCGGCCATCTGCTGGGCTACAAGCGCGGCCTGGATGCCGTGGAACAGGCCCTCGAGCCAGCCGACCAGTTGTGCCTGGGCGATTCGCAGCTCGGCCTCGCTCGGCGGGGTGTCGCCCTCGAACGGGAGCGTCAGCCGCTCGAGCTCGTCGCGCAGCTCGGGGGCCAGGCCGTCCTCCAGCTCGGTGATCGAGCGCCGGTGGATCTCCATCAGCCGTGTCCGGCCGGCCTCGTCGAGCGGGGCCGCCCGGACCTCCTCCAGCAGCTGCTTGATCATGCTGCCGATGCGCATGACCTTGGCCGGGTGCTCGATCAGGCGGCCGGGGTCGTCGCTGTCGTCGTCGTCTTCGGCCGGTGGGGCCCCAGTCGACATCGTGCCGATCGGCCGTCCATCCGGGCCGACCACGACCACCGTGCGCGATTCCTCCTCGGAACGGTCGTCGGAGTTTTCGCGCTGCGCCTCATCTGCCATGCACTCCAGTCTTGCGTACGCGGGAAAGCTCGCCCACCCGGGGCGAGGCGGGATACCGTCGCGTGGTGCTCGGCAACCCCCGCGATGTGCTCGACCGGCCGGCGCCGCCGCCGGACTTCACCCTTCGCTACGGCGACCACCCGGACCAGGTGGCCGACGTGCGCCGACCGGCCAACGACGGGGCCGGCGCCCACTTGGTCATCTTCATCCACGGCGGGTTCTGGCGAGCCGCCTTCGACCGGCACCACGTCGGTCCGCTGGCCAGTGATCTCGCCGAGCGTGGCTACGCCGTCGCGACGATCGAGTACCGGCGGGTGGGCCAGCCCGGCGGTGGCTGGCCGGGCACCTTCTCCGACGTCGCCGCGGCCGTGGCGGCCGTGCCCGACCTGCTCGCCAAGGAACTGGCCCACCGCGGCCTCCCGGCCGTCGACATCGACCGGCCGGTCCTCGCCGGGCACTCGGCCGGGGGTCAGCTCGCCCTTTGGTACGCGGCGGTCGCCCCCGACGCGGTGCGCGGCGTGCTCGGGCTCGCCCCGGTGGCCGACCTGATCACCGGACACCGGTTGGGCATCGGCGACGAGGCGGTGGCCAGCCTGCTCGGCGGGAGTCCGGCGGCTCGGCCGGAGATCTACGCCTCGGCCGACCCGATGGCTCACCTGCCGCTCAACGTGCCGACGGTGATCGTCCACGGCGCCGAAGACGACCGGGTGCCGATCGAGCTTTCCCGCCAGTACGCGCAAGCCGCCCGGCGCGCCGGCGACGACACGACGCTGGTCGAGCTGGCCGGGGTTGAGCACTTCGCGCTGATCGACCCCCTGTCGGCGGCGTGGCCAGCCGTGTTGGATAGTCTTCGGTCACTGTGAGTGCGGTTCGCGCACATTCGGTGCTGATTGACGAAAGCGGTGCAAAGACGGTAGAACGCCAGACGGGTCGGCCGCCGACCCTCCATTTGCACGGGAGGAACGCACGTGTCGCAGCTTGACCGCCGAGGTGTTCTCCGGCTCTTCGCCGCACTCGGGGCAGGCAGCGCGGCGCTGCCAGCCCTCGCTGCCTGCAGTGGAGTCGGTGCGGACAGTGACAACAACGAGCCCAACGTCATCCACACCGGCCCACCGATCAAGATCGGAATGGTCGTCCCGCAGACCGGCGCGCTGAAGCCGTTCGGTGACGAGATGGCCAACGGCTTCCAGTTGTACCTGCGGCAGAACGGCAACAAGCTCGGCGGGCGGGCGGTCACGCTGGTCTCCGCCGACGAGGGCGAGACCGCCGAGTCCAGCAAGGCCGCCGCGGAGAAGCTCCTCAAGCAGGAGAAGGTCGTCGCGCTGACCGGCGTTGTCAACCCGGCCGGCATGCTGGCCATGAAGGACCTTGTCGAGAGCAGCCAGACGCCGCTCATCGGCTCCAACGCGTCCCCGGCCAACGTCGGCGGCGTCTACATCTGGCGCACCTCGTTCATCCCGGCCGAGCCGAGCAAGGCCCTGGGCGGCTACCTCGCCACCAACGGCGGCGGCCGGGTCGCGATCATGACCGGCGACTACAACGGCGACGGCGCCGGCCAGGACGAGATCAAGGGCTTCCTCGACACGTTCAACGCGGCCAACGGCACCCTCGCCGGGCAGACCCACGTCACGCCGCTGTCGAGCAAGAGCTACGCGGACACCTTCAACCAGGTCCGCAACTCCGGCGCGACCTCACTGTTCGCCGTCTACACCGGCAGCAACGCGGTCGACTTCGTCAAGCAGGTCGCCTCGTTTGACTTCGGCGCCAACTTCCACGTCTACGCCCCGGGCTCGCTCACCGAGGGCCCGCTGCTCAAGCAGCAGGGTGCGGCCGCGACCGACATCTTCACGGCCATGAACTACTCGCCCGACTTGGACAATCCAGCCAACCGCCGGTTCGTCTCGGACTACCAGAAGACCTACCAGACGATCCCGTCCAGCTACGCCGTGGCGTCCTACGACGCGGCGATGGTCATCGACAAGGCGATCGACGGGGTGGAGACCGACCTGACCGCGCAGTCGCTCAACGCGGCGCTCGGCCGGCTCGGCCAGATCGACAGCCCGCGCGGGGCCTGGCAGTTCACGGCCAACCGGGCGCCGCTGCAGAAGTGGTACCTGCGGCAGGTGCGCAAGGACGGCACGGTGCTGTCCAACATCCTGACCGCCGAGCTGACCACGCTCGGCTGAGGTTCCGTTTCGACGCTGTCGGATCACTGCTCGACATCCACGATCGGGTGGCGGATTATGTCGGTCCGCCCCTCGAACGACCGGTAGGTGCCGTGACCGATCCCGCGACGCTGTCGACGACGTCGCCTTCGACGGAATCGATCGCCGTCCCTGCGCCGCGTCGGCCGGTGCACGACGGGATCATCGACGCGGTCATCGTCGCGCCTTATCCGGCACCGGTCTTATCGCCGCTTCTGCCGCCGACGCCGCGGCGCTCCTTCTTCTGGCCGATCCTCACCGCCTTGCTCGTGGTGTGCATGATGCTGGCCCTGGGCGGGGCGACGGCGGCCGTCCTCACCTTGCGCGGCAACAGCGTCCCCACGGACGCGGTCACCAACTGGGTCGACATGCGGCCGCAGGCCCGCGACACGGCCCTCAGAGCACTGCTGGACCGCCTGGAAGGCGCGGTCAAGGCCAAGGACAGGGCGGCGTTCATGGCCGAGGTGGACCAGTCCGATCCGGCGCTGGTCAAGCGCGAGCAGTTGCTCTACGACAACCTGACCAAGATTCCCTTTGCCGAATTCCAGTACGAGCTCGGCCCGTGGCGCAGCGATCTCCAGCGGTTTCTCAGCGCGCAGGTGCGCCAGAAGTACCACCAGACCGCCCACGTCGGCACGGTGACCATCCGCTACCGCATCGCGGGCATCGACTCCAAGGCGGTCACCACGCCCTGGTTGCCGATTTTCGTGTACCGCGACGGCCGCTGGGAGATCGGCGGGCAGGCGAGCGACAAGAACGCCCCCTACGGCGCCAACGGTCAGGCCTGGGACGCGGCCGGGCCGATCGTCGTGCAGCGCAGCAAGCGGGTCGTGGCCGTCCTGTCGGCCGACGACGCCGCGCGCGGCAGCTACCTGCTCGACCTGGCCGAGCAGGGACTCGACCGGCTGGCCCGGACGCGGCCGAACGGCTGGGACGGCAAGGTGTTCGTCACCGCCGTGCAGGACACGCGGATCTTCGACACCTACTTCGCCGACTCGCCGGAGCGCGTCGCGCGCGTCGCCGCCATCGCCGTCCCGTACTACACCGAAGTGCCGGACTGGGCCAACTTCGCGCCCGACTACGCGGCGACCCGGATCGTGTTCAACCCGCAAGAGCTCTCGGCCCAGCCGGACGAGCTGGCCCACGACCTGACGCACGAGTTCACCCACGCCGCGATGGGCCCGATCACCGGCGGGGCGACGCCGCGTTGGCTGGTCGAGGGCTTCGCCGAGTACGCCGCCTTCAACGGCGCCGACGTCCCCAAGAGCTTCATCCAGCGGGACCTCGGTGGCCTCGACGTCTCCAAGGGCCTGCCGAGCGACGACGAGTTCTACAGCGAGTCCCGCAACTACGTCGGCGGCTGGCTCGCGTGCCGCTACATCGCCACCCAGTACGGGCAGGACAAGCTCATCGCCCTCTACGCAGCCTTTATGCACGAGCCCAACCAGGACGTCGCGGTCCAGCAGGTTCTGGGCATCGACTTCAGTGCCCTTGAGTCGGCATGGGAGCACTACGTCAAGGGCCTGGAAGGCTGATGCGACACCTGGTTGCCGGTCGCTAGCGTCTATCCGGTCTAACCGGAAGGGACTTCATGTTCGCCGGAGTCGGGCGCATCGTGACTCGCTTTCCGTGGCTGGTCATCGTCACCTGGATCCTGCTCGCTACCGCCGCCATCGTGACCTCTCCAGGCCTTGGCGGGGTCACCAACTCCGACCAGTCGGGCTTCCTGCCGACCGACGCCGAGTCGGCCCGGGCCGCCCGCCTGGCCGAGCGCGTCTTTCCGGACAGTGCCGGCGCCACCGGCGTCCTCGTCGTGAGCCGCCGCGACGGCGCCGAACTCTCCGACACCGACGTCGCCTCGCTCGGCCAGCTGGCCCGGCAACTCAATCTCGACCGGCGGCCGATCACCAAGAGCGTCTTCTTTGACCCGGCGCAGACCGTCGCTCCCAACCACAAGGTGGCGATGCTGGTCGCGCAGTTCGGCGGAGTCGCCGAGCACGCCGACGTCCAGGCCGCGGTCAAGGCGATGCGGGCCGAGGTGCGCCGGATCCTGGCCAACACGTCGCTGACCGCCGGCATGACCGGTCAGGCGGCCATCGTCGTGGACAACCAGCAGGCGTACCTCAACGCCGAACTGATCGTCACGATCGCCACCGTCGGCCTGATCGTGCTGCTGCTCCTGCTGATCTTTCGCAGCCCGATCGCTGCGTTCCTGCCACTGCTCGCCGTCGGGCTGGTCTTCGGCATATCGCTGGCGCTCGTCGGCACAATCGCCCAGGCGCTCGCGGTGAAGGTCGGTCAGGAGTTGCCGACCATGCTGACCGTGGTGCTGTTCGGGATCGGCACCGACTACATCCTCTTTCTGCTTTTCCGGTACCGGGAACGCCTGCGCGCGGGTGACACGCCCCGCGAGGCGATCATCGCCGCGGTCGCCCGGGTCGGCGAGGCGATCTGCTCGGCCGCCTTTGCCGTGATCGCCGCGTTCGGCGCGCTGGTGCTGGCCGCCCTCGGCTTCTTCCGCACCCTCGGACCGGCCCTGGCGATCGGTGTCGCGGTGATGCTTCTCGCCGCGCTGACGCTGGTGCCGGCGATCGTGACGATCTTCGGCCGGTACGTCTTCTGGCCGTCCCGGCTGACCCGCGCGACCGAGGCCCGGCACCTGGTCCGCGGGGCACGCTTCGTGGCCGTCGGCCGGTTCGTCGGCCGCCGCCCGGTCGCCGTGCTGGTCGCCGGCGTCCTGGTCCTTGGCGGGCTGGCCGGGGCCGCGGTGCGCTTCCATCCCGTGTACGACCCGATCGCCCAGCTCCCGCCGAACACCGAGGCGACGCGGGCCTACCAGGACCTCAAGCGGGGCTTCCCGGCCGGCTCGCTCAATCCGACCACCGTGTACCTGACGGCGGCCGAGCCGATCGAGACCGGGGCCGTGCAGGACTTCACGAGCCGCCTCGGGCGGGTCAAGGGCGTCGCCGCCGTGCTCGCCCCGCAGACGTCGGCGGGCGACCGGACGGTCGCGATTCCGCTGGTGCTGTCCGTCGAGCCGTACGGCTCGGCCGGCCTCGACCTGGTCTCCGGCCCGCTGCGCACGGCTGCCCGGCAGGCGGCGCCGAGCGGCTCGACCGTCCTCATCGGCGGGCAGACGATGGCGTTCGCCGACGTACGGGCGGCCACCAACCACGACCTCGCGGTCATCTTCCCGGTTGCCGGGCTGCTGTTCCTGCTGATCCTGGCCGGGCTGCTGCGGGCCCTGGTGGCGCCGCTCTACCTGGTCGTGCTGGTGGTCCTCGGGTTCGCGGCCACGCTCGGCGCGACCGCGCTGGTGTTCCAGGACGGCTTCGGCGCGGACGGGCTCGGCTTCATCATCCCGATCATCCTGTATCTGTTCGTGACCGCGATCGGGACCGACTACAACATCCTGATGACCGCGCGGCTGCGCGAGGAGCTGCGCGCCGGCCACGACCGACGCCGCGCGGCGGCGCTGGCCATCGAGCACGCCGGCCCTTCGGTCGGGGCGGCGGCGCTGATCCTGGCCGGCACGTTCGGGGCACTGCTGGTCTCCGGCGTGCCGTTCTTCGCGCAGATCGGCTTCGCTGTGACCGTCGGCATCGCGCTGGTCGCCTTCGTGGTGTCGATGCTGCTGGTGCCGGCGATGACGGCGCTGACCGGGCCGCGGTCCGGCGATCCGGAGCCGCCCGTGCAGGACGATCCGTCCATGGACGTCACTGTCGAGACGGCACCGGCGCCGTTGGCTATTACGTCGGGGAAATAGCTTGCTTTATGCGGTCGCCGGCGGGACGCCGCCGTCGCCGTCGACAACCTTGTCCGGCTTCCCGTCCTGGTCGATGTCGACCATCGTGATGTCGACCTTGCCGTCGCCGTTGGTGTCAAACTGGAAGAGATCGGCCTTGCCGTCACCGTCGGTGTCCGACGCCCACAGGTCGGCCTTACCGTCGTTGTTCGTGTCGCCGACGATCAGGTCCACGCGCTCGTCGCCGCGGGTCTCGACGGTCTCTTTGTCGCTCATGCAGCAATCCTCCAAGCTCCGGGGTATCCGGCTCACCCTAGGCCGGTGACCGCCTTCGCGCGAGTCGTCGATCAGTTGTCTGCTCGGTGGATCCGGCCTCCGCTGAACCGGTCCGGCTCCCCGTCGTAGTTGGTGTCGGCGGCGAACCGATCGACCCGCCCGTCGCCGTCGACATCCTGGGCTACGTAGTCGACCTGTCCGTCCGCGTTGGTGTCGCGCAGCTGCAGCTCGGGGCGGCCGTCGTCGTCCTGGTCGATGAGGGCGGCGTCGAGCTGGTGGTCGCCGTTGGTGTCGACGTAGGCCCGGTCGATGTAGCCGTCGCTGTCCAGGTCAACCGCCACCACGTCGGCGTAGCCGTCGCCGTCCTGGTCGATGACGTACGTGGTGGAGCCGTCGAGGCCGTGCTCGACCGTGACGTTGTGCGGGTCGGGCTCGTCACCCAGGGCCGCCGCGCTGAGGCCGCTTGTCGCCTCGTCTGCCTCGGCGCTCATCTCTGCGTCCGTCATGCTGCTAAGACTGCACCTTTACGCCGGCCGCGACCATTGCCTTGATGACGAACGCCGACTCGTCGAAGCCCACGAGCAGCACGCCATCGGCCCCGAAGCTCTTCACGTCGCGGGCGATCGGGGCAAAGATGTTGTCCACATCGGCCTTCGGGTCGTACTTGTCCTTGGCCGGGTAGAGCGAGACCTTGAGGTTGTCCGGCTTGATCCCGGCCGAGCGCAGGTTGGCCTGCACGTTTTCGGCCAGCCCCTTGCCGTAGCTGTCGTCGCGGGCGACGATCGCGATCTTGGTGCGGCCGTCGCGCATGATCGTGTCGTTGAGCGCCTTGGCCTGTAGGACGTCGGGCGGTGACGTGCGGAAGAACAGCCCGTGGTCGTCGATCGTGGACAGCTCGTCGGAGGTCGCCGACGGCGAGATCATCACCTTGCCGCCCTGGATCACCTTGGGCAGCACGGCCTTGCTGACGCCCGACGCGGCGGCGCCGACGATCACCTGGACGCCGAGTCCGACGAACCGGTCGACGGTCTTGGCGGCCACGTCGGGGCTGGTGCCGTCGTCACCGTCCTCCATGACGATCGGCTCATCCAGTACACCTCCGGCGTCGTTGATCTCTTTTGCGGCCAAATGGACCGCGGCGAACATCGGAGGGCCCTGGAAGGCGAGGCCGCCGGTCTTGGGCAGCAGAATGCCAATCTTGAGGGGATCGGTCGTCTTGGTCTTGGTTGACGACGGCGCGGGCGGGGCGGTCTTGTTCTCGTTCTTGTCATCGCCGGCGCTGACGAACTCGGTCTTGGCGTCCTCGAGCTTGTTGTCGCGGCCGAAGGTCTCGACCGCATACATGGCGGTGGACGGCTCGCCGGTCTGCGTGAAGCCGCTGCGCTGCAGGGAGATCCCGCGGTACTTGATGTGCCGGCCGGCCTTGGCCGCGTTCATGCACTCGACGATCGAGTCGCACGGGGTGTCGCCGCTGGTCACGCCGACCATCTGCTTGGCGATCGCGGCCGAGTCGGTCGAGTGCGCCTCGGTGGCGGCGAGCGCCGCGATGACCACGGCGTCGTAGGACTCCGCCGAGTAGTTGTAGTCGGTCAGCGTCGGGTCGATGCCGCGTAGCCGGCGCTTGAACTCCTCGGTCAGCGGGGTCAGCGGCACGGTGCCTTTCATGCCGTTGAGCTCGCCCGGAGCTTCTTTGAAGGAGTCGCCGAAGGAGTTGGCCATATTGCCATCAGTGCCGTAGAAGCGGATCTCCGGGGAGGCCGGCGGGTCGGTCTGACCACGTGCGACGACCCCACAGCCCGCCGCGGACAGTGACAGCGCAATCGCCATCAGCGCCCCGAACGTGGTTCGACGTGCCCGTCCCCGCATTGATATTTCTCCTCCCCAACGTCGGCGAACGCACAAGCCGCCGTGCGCACCTTAGCGCGGCTTCGGCCCGGCGTGTCGAGCGGTTCTGCCTACGCGGCTGCTGATCATGCCGACCGATGTAGTTTCCACAGCGTGGTGACGTCTTTGCCCGCTGGGCCTTCGGTCGTCTGGGACGGCACGCTGCCCGTCCGCATGGGGATAACTATTACTGAAGCCGATCCTGAGCGCGTCGTCGGCACCATGCCCGTGGAGACCAATACGCAGCCTTACGGGTTGCTGCACGGTGGGGCATCGTGCGTACTGGCGGAAACGCTGGGCTCGGTGGGGGCCGCCATGCACGCTGCCCGCCTCGACGGCAGCATCGCGGTGGGTATCGAGATCAACGCGTCCCACCACAAAGGCGTCAGCTCCGGCATCGTCACCGGGGTGGCCACTCCGTTGCGGCTGGGCAAGGCGATGGCCTGGTACGAGATCGTCATCACGGATGAAGAAGGAGAGCGCGTGTGCACCGCGCGACTCACCTGTGCCATTCGTCGCGCCGTGCCCTTTCAGTGAGGCGCGCTGCTGGCTGCTCACAGTAGGCGCTGCTGGCCGCTTCAGTAGGCGCTGCTTGACGCGGCGACATACGGTGTGCCCGTGGGTGACCATGCTGACGACGCCGAAGAAGTGCGCGCGGACGCGACACATGTCATTCAGTCGGCGCTCGCGGGCGACGGCGACGGCGTGGTCGGCACGTTTGACTCCGTGGTGGATCGTCGCGGCATGGCGGCCGCCTACGACGTCGCCTGGCACCTGGCCGGCGAGATGGTCGGCGGCGGCA
>Ga0070683_100000255_pt1 | contig 36630 bp, 30 predicted proteins | sample KBSC713LmetaG_FD_64662 | JGI IMG/M metagenome (GOLD analysis project Ga0070683, IMG submission 64662) | Corn rhizosphere microbial communities from Kellogg Biological Station, Michigan, USA - KBS C7.1-3L metaG | ecosystem: Host-associated > Plants > Roots > Rhizosphere ... | reverse complement strand
TGAGCCTGCTGCTCGAGGTCGTCCAGGATCGCGAACAGCTGCTCGTCCCAGTCCACCCGGCCACCCTGCCACGCCGCCTGCCACGCCGCCTGCCACGCCGCCTGCCACGCCGCCGCATGACGAGGGCCCGCGCTGCCGCGTCCACAGCCGCCCGAACACCCTCTTGCCAAACGTTCGAAACAGGCTTTGACTAACTCAAACAGATGTAAACGAAAGGTTTTTGCGGTGCTTCTCGGGGACCGCGGCAGCCGGTGCCGCTGCCTGTTCGTCTGGGCGTCGGGGACGTCGACCGTCGTCGGTCTCGTGCTGGTCCTGCGACCGGAGCCGGGCCCGGCCCGGGACGTGCGGGGGCCGTTCGACACGCTGCCGTTGGACCAGGCCCTCGCCGACCTGGCCGCCGTCGTGCTCGTCGCCTGCGCCGCCTGGGGCTGGCTGGCCCTCACCGCCACGGTCGTCGAGGCCTGGCGCGGGGTGAGCCCGGCGCGGCGCCGACCCTGGCATCCGCCCGCGGGGGTACGCCGTGCCCTGCTGACCGCATGCGGGGTCGCGCTGACCACGACCGCCGCCGCGCCGGCTCTGGCGACCGACGCCGGCCAGGCCCACCACGCTTCCCACCATCCGCGGGCCCGGCTCGGCGCGGCTCTGCTGGACGGTCTGCCACTGCCCGAGCGCGCCGTCGCACCGTCCGGCTCTCCAGCTCGTCCGGCACCGGCCTCACGCGCCCCGCGGCCCCGCGTCCCGGTACGCCGCGTCCTGGTGAAGCCGGGCGACTGCCTGTGGTCGATCGCCGCCCGCGATCTCGGTCCCGGGGCCTCCGCGTCCGCCATCGACGCGCGCTGGCGAGCGATCTATGCCGCCAACCACACCCTGATCGGTCCCGACCCGGGCCTGGTCGAGCCGGGGCAACGGCTCCGCATCCCAGCGCCACGGCTCCCAGCCACCGAGCACTCGGGAAAGGACGCGTCATGACCCGTGCACCCCGGTCCGATGTCTCCGGGTCCGCGGTCTCCGAGTCCGGAGACTCCCGGTCCCTGCTCGATGACGCCCAGGTGGTCCGACTCCCGGTGGCACCGGCGACCCCGGTGGCCAGCGTGCAGGGGACGCTCGCGCTCGACCTGGGCCCGAGGCTCGACGTACCCCAACCGGACCTGTCGGGCAGGCCCCGCGGCGCCGGGCTCGACGTGGTGCCGGTCGACCTGGTGCGACGGCGCCGGTTCGAGCAGCACGCCGCCCGGATCGGCGCTGCGGTGGTGGAGATCGTCGGTGGCGACCGGCCGGTCTCGCAGCTCCTGCGGTGGACGACGCCGGAGGTCTACCAGGACCTCGCGCGCCGGGCACACCTGGTGGCCGGTGCCGTGGGCCGGCGGGCGGGCTCCGGTGGCGTCCAGTCCGTCCGGCCACAGCTGGTCGCGGCCCACATCAGCTTCGTGTCCGAGCGGTGTGCGGAGGTCAGCCTGCACGTGCGCTACGGCCAGCGCTCCCGCGCGGTCGCGGCCAGGTTCGAGCTGATCCGCGACCGGTGGCAGGTGTCGGCGCTCGAGTTCGCCTGAGCAGGCGAGAAGGCCTGCCCGGGAGACGACGGCACGCTGAGCCGGCGAAGCCGGGCCAGGCGAGTCGTCACCCGGTCACGGTCACCCGTTGATCCGTGCCGTCAGCCCGGTCGGACCGCCCGGCGCACCGTGGCAGCGCTTGTACTTCTTGCCGGAGCCGCAGGGGCACAGCGCGTTCCGGCCGACCTCGGCGAACTCGTCGTCGGCGTTGGTGACCGTCGTCCCGGGCCGGGTCTCGGGCTGGGCATCGCCGCCGAAGGCAGCGGGCACCGCGAGCGCGGAGTCGTCCTCCGACGGCGCGGAGTACGACAGGTGCTGCGGGGGGCGGCTCTGGTCGAGTCCCTTGGCGGTGATGTGGGGCCGGTGGTCGTGGTGACCGTTCGTCGGGTCGCCGGCGAGCGCGGGCTGCTCCATCGAGCGGAGCTCACGCCGTAGCGGCTCCTCCCCCTCGTCCTCGACGGGCTCGTCGTCGTCGACGAGCTGGACGTCGAGGTTGAACAGGAAACCGACCGACTCCTCCTTGATGCCGTCCATGATCGCCATGAACATGTCGAAGCCCTCGCGCTGGTACTCGACGAGCGGGTCGCGCTGGGCGTAGCCGCGCAGGCCGATGCCCTCGCGCAGGTAGTCCATCTCGTAGAGGTGCTCGCGCCACTTGCGGTCGAGCACCGACAGCACGACGCGCCGCTCGAGCTCACGCATGACCTCGGAGCCGACCTCCTCCTCACGGCGCTGGTACGCCGCATGGGCGTCGGCCTGGAGCGCGGCGATCACCTCGTCCCGATCGAGACCCTCGACGCCACCGACCCCGTCGGCCATCGCATGCAGGTCGATCGACACCGGCCACAGCTGGCGCAGCTGCGCCTGCAGCGCGTCGAGGTCCCACTCCTCGGCGAAGCCCTCGGTGGCACCGGTCACGAAGCCCTCGACGACGTCGTCGATGAACGTGGCGATCTGCTCCTCGAGGTCCGCACCTTCCAGCACCTTGCGGCGCTCGGCGTAGATCACGTGACGCTGGCGGTCCATGACGTCGTCGTACTTGAGCACGTTCTTGCGGGAGTCGAAGTTCTGCGCCTCGATCTGCCCCTGTGCGCTCGCGATGGCGCCGGTGACCCGCTTGTTCTCGATCGGCACGTCGTCGGGGATCTTGAGGACCTGCAGGATGCGGTCGACCCAGTCGGACTTGAACAGCCGCATCAGCTCGTCCTCGAGCGAGAGGTAGAACCGCGACTCGCCCGGGTCGCCCTGGCGGCCGGAGCGGCCACGCAGCTGGTTGTCGATACGCCGTGACTCGTGCCGCTCGGTGCCGACGACGTAGAGCCCGCCGGCTCCCTTGACCTCGTTGTGCTCGGCGGCCACCTGGCCCTTGATCCGCTCGACGGTGCCCGGCCAGGCGGCTTCGTACTCCTCGGCCGTCTCGCCGGTGGGCTCCAGACCCTTCTTGCGCAGCTCCTCGTCGGCGAGGAACTCCACCGAGCCGCCGAGCATGATGTCGGTACCGCGGCCGGCCATGTTGGTGGCGACGGTGACCGCGCCCTTGTGCCCGGCCAGAGCGACGATCTTCGCCTCGTCCGCGTGGACCTTGGCGTTCAGCACCGAGTGCGGGATGCCCCGGGCGCGCAGCTTCTTCGAGAGATGCTCGGACTTCTCCACCGAGACCGTGCCGACCAGGATCGGCTGACCCTTCGCGTTGCGCTCGGCGATGTCGTCGACCACCGCCTCGTACTTCGCCTCCTCGGTGCGGTAGACGAGGTCCGGCTGGTCCGCGCGGATCATCGGCAGGTTCGTCGGGATGGGCACCACGCCGAGCTTGTAGATCTTGTCGAACTCGCTGGCCTCGGTCATCGCCGTACCGGTCATCCCGGAGAGCTTCTCGTAGAGGCGGAAGTAGTTCTGCAGGGTCACCGTCGCGAGCGTCTGGTACTCCTCACGGACCTCGACACCCTCCTTGGCCTCGATCGCCTGGTGGAGGCCGTCGTTGTAGCGACGGCCGGCCAGCATGCGGCCGGTGTGCTCGTCCACGATCAGGACCTCGCCGTCCATGACGACGTACTCCTTGTCGTTGTGGAACAGCTCCTTGGCCTTGATCGAGTTGTTCAGGAAGGAGATCAGCGGGGTGTTCGCCGACTCGTAGAGGTTCTCGATGCCGAGATGGTCCTCGACCTTGGTGATACCGGGCTCGAGCACCGAGATCGTGCGCTTCTTCTCGTCGACCTCGTAGTCGACGTCCTTGACCAGGTTGCTCGCGACCTTGGCGAACTCGTCGTACCAGCGCACCTCGTCCTGCGTGGGACCGCTGATGATCAGCGGGGTGCGGGCCTCGTCGATCAGGATCGAGTCGACCTCGTCCACGATGGCGAAGGCGTGGCCACGCTGCACGCACTCCTCCAGGGAGCTGGCCATGTTGTCGCGCAGGTAGTCGAAGCCGAGCTCGTTGTTGGTGCCGTAGGTGATGTCGCAGCTGTAGGCCTCGCGCCGCTCGTCGGGCTTCATCGACGGCAGGATCACGCCGGTGGAGAGGCCGAGGAAGTGGTGGATGCGGCCCATCCACTCCGCGTGGTACTTCGCCAGGTAGTCGTTGACCGTCACCACGTGGACGCCGTTGCCGGCCAGCGCGTTGAGGTACGCCGGAAGGGTCGCGACCAGGGTCTTGCCCTCGCCGGTCTTCATCTCCGCGATGTTGCCGAGGTGGAGCGCCGCCCCGCCCATGATCTGCACGTCGTAGTGCCGTTGGCCGATCACCCGCTTGGCGGCCTCACGCACGGTCGCGAACGCCTCGGGCATGAGGTCGTCGAGGGTCTCACCGTCCGCCAGCCGCTCCTTGAACTCCGCGGTCTGCGCCTGCAGCTCGGCGTCGGTCATCGCCACGAAGTCGTCCTCGATGGCGTTGACCGCTCGAGAGACCGCCTCCAGCTGGCGAAGGATCTTGCCCTCGCCGATGCGGAGCAGCTTGTCGATGATGGCAGGCACGGGTGACTCCCCGATTCGTGTACGTCGGATGAACGCGTCAACTCTACCCAGCGGCGCGAACCCGGCCGATTCCTCGGCGAGCCGTCAGGCGACCAGGGTGGAGAGCGCCGGGGCCAGGTCGCCACGCGGCTCGACGACCACGGTGTGGAGGCCGAGCCAGTCGGCGAGCCGCTCCAGCTCGAGCGCCAGCTGCTCGCTGGTCTCGTCCGGCGCCCCGGGCTCGGCGTACGCGGCCTTGACCAGCAGGAGCCCGGTCTTGCGGTCGGCCTTGAGGTCGACCCGGCCGACGATCCGGTCGCCGAGGAGGAAGGGCAGGACGTAGTAGCCGTGGATGCGCTTCTCCACCGGGGTGTAGATCTCGATCCGGTAGAAGAAGTCGAACAGCGCCTCGGTGCGCTCGCGCTCCCAGACCACCGGGTCGAACGGACTCAGCAGCGTGCGCGCGCCGACACGACGCGGAACGCGGGCGTCGCGGTGGAGGTACGCCGGTCGCTTGACGCCCTCGACGGTGACCGGCAGCAGCTCACCCTCCGCGACGAGCTCGTCGATGGCGTCCTGGGCGGCGTGGAGACCGGCCTTGGGCTGGAGCCGCATCCGGTAGTAGTCGGCCAGGTCTCGCGCGGTCCCGACACCGTGCGAGCGGGCGGCACGGCGGATCAGCTCCTTGTTCGCCTCGGCCTCGGTGGGCGCCGGCCGCTCGAGGTGCTCGCGCGGGATCACCCGCTCGGGGAGGTCGTAGCGGATCTCGAACTGGCTGTTCCGGCCGGCGATCGCGACGTCGCCCACCATGAACATGTAGTCGAGGGCGCGCCGGGTCGTCGACCAGTTCCAGCCCCAGTGCACCTTCTTCCGCGGCAGCCCGTCGTCGAGGTCACGAGCGGTCGAGGCGCCGCGGTCGGCGATCTCCGCGAGCAGGCTGTCGGTCAGCTCGTCGGTGATGACGCTGCCCCACCACTTGTGGCGGCCGTCGCGGTAGCGGGCCATCCGGTGGCGCATCACCGGCCACAGGTCGACCGGCATGAACGCCTGGACGTGCGCCCAGTACTCGACCATCCGCCGTGGCCGGGCCTCCGACGCGCGGCGCACCAGGTCGACGTCGTAGGGGCCCATGCGTGCGTAGAGCGGCATGTAGTGGGCCCGCTGCAGCACGTTGACCGAGTCGACCTGGAGCACGCCGGTGCGGTCCAGCGTGCGCGAGAGGGTGCGCATCGTCGGCGGCGTGTGGGGTGGGTCGAGGAAGCCCTGGGCCGCCAGCGCGACGCGGCGCGCCTGGGCCTGCGAGAGCGACGCGCGAGGGGTCGGGGAACGCACGGAGGCGAACCTAGCGGGGCCCACGGACAGACTCGGGTCCGGTCGGCATCCGGTGTCGTCCGCAAGGATGATTTTCGCCCGGCCGAGCCATTTGCGCTGGCCCGCCGGACGAGGACCCCACAGAATTCCAGGATGCAGAACCGGGGGGAGCCGGACGAACGACGGCGGGGCCGTGCTCTGGGCAGTGGCCTGGGCAGTGGCCTGGGCAGTGGCCTGGGCAGTGCCCTGCGCAGTGCCCTGGGCAGACGGCTGGCCGGGCGGGTCACCGCGACCACGGCCGCACTGGCGCTCGCGGGAACGGCCGTGGTGATGATGGGCCAGGGCCGGTCCGGCACGACCCTCGAGGCGGCGGCCGACGGCGCCGGCGCCCAGACGACCGCGCCGAACTCGGCCACGATCCAGATCCTCGGCATCAGCCAGGGGTTCAGCCCCAAGGTCACCCCCGTCGCCAAGGGCGGCACCCTGACCATCGTCAACGACGACCCGGACCACTTCACCCACAGCATCACCTCGAACGCGATCGGGCCAAGCGGCAAGCCGCTGTTCGACGTGGTGGTCAAGCCCGGGGCCACCCGGAGCGTGCCGATCTCGACGCTCGGTGGCGGCACCTACACCTACGTCTGCCGGTTCCACGGTCAGATGAAGGGCACGCTGGTCATCGACGGCCCACCGGACGGCCAGATCAGCAACGTCCCGAAGTTCCAGCAGCCGCTCGTCCAGCCGCCACGGCTGCACGGCAGGCACATCAGGATCGTGATGCGGAAGGCCAAGGTGCGGGTCCTCCCCCACGGCCCCCGGACGCGGATGCTGACCTTCGGTGGCTCCTTCCCCGGGCCGACGATCGTGCGTCGCACCGGGCGGGACACGAAGGTCACCTTCGTCAACCACCTGCCCCGCAAGGACGGCTCGGTCACCATCCACCAGCATGGCGGGCACCAGCGGTCGAAGGACGACGGCCAGCCCGCGGCGTACCTGATCAAGCACGGCAGGAAGCGCACCTACGACTTCCCGCTCCGTGACGGCGGCACACCGCTGCCGGCGGCGCTGCGCTTCTACCACGACCACCGGATGGACAAGACCGCGCGGAACAACTGGTTCGGGCTGCAGGGGATGTTCTTGACCACCGACCCGCGCGAGCGCCGGCTCGGGCTGCCGAAGCGGAAGTACGACATCCCGCTGGCGGTCACCGACCGCACCTTCCGCAAGAACAACAGCCTGACGAACCCGTTCCGCCGGATGGCCCGCGAGATGAGCGGAGCGATGGCCAACGACCCGTCCATGTCCGGCATGGCCAGAGCGGCCAAGCCCGGCATGGAGACGGTCGGGCAGCAGGTGCTGGTGAACGGACGGTTCGCGCCGTACAAGAGAGTGCGCCCCGGACGGTACCGGCTGCAGATCCTGAACTCGTCGCTGTTCTCCAGCTACGACTTCGCGCTCTCCAACGGCAGGCCCTTCACCCAGATCGGGACCGGCTCGGGCTTGCTGCCCCACCCGGTGGTGAGGCCCGACATCCTGCTGGGCCCCGCTCAGCGGGCCGACGTCGTCGTCGACTTCCGCGGCCTGGCCGGCACGAAGGTGCTGCTGTCCTCGATCCCGCGCACGGACGGCTCACCCAACGGCACCGGCAGTCGCGAGGCTGCACTCATGCAGTTCCGGGTGCGCGGAAAGCCCGCCCCCAAGGCCAGGATCCCCTTCTCCCTGGCGTCGATCCGGCACCTGCACGTGCCGAGGAAGACCGCCAAGGTCTGGAGGTTCGGGCTCAGCAAGGACCGCCGCGGCTCCTACTGGTCGATCAACGGCAAGCGCTTCAACCCCCGCCGCGTCGACCACAAGGTGGCGCTCGGGTCGACCGAGCGCTGGAAGCTGGTCAACACCAGCCCGTTCACCCACTTCGTGCACCTGCACGAGGAGCTGTGGCGGACGCTGAAGCGCGACGGACATGCACCGCCGCCGTGGGAGCGGGGCTACGAGGACACCTGGCGCCTGGACCCCGGCGAGAGCGTCGTGGTCGCCGCCAGGTTCACCGACTACACCGGGAAGTTCATGATCCACTGCCACATGCTCGACCATGAGGACGACGGCATGATGGCGACGTTCCAGGTGGTCGAGCGGAAGCACTGACTCCGTGGGTCGAGCGTGTCGAGACCACGGCCATGAGGTCCTGCACGGCGTCACCCGAGAGGTTCGACGCGCCGTCGCGCCTAGGGCAGGTCCACGATCTTCTCGCGTACGGCGTACAGCACCGCCTCCATGCGCGAGTGGAGCTGGAGCTTCTCCAGCAGGTTGCGCACGTGGTTCTTCACGGTGTTCTCGCTGATGAAGAGCTTCTTGGCGATGTCCTTGTTGTTCAGGCCCTGGGCCACCAGGCGGAGCACCTCGAGCTCACGCTCGGTGAGCCGGAAGGTCGAGACCGGGCCGCGGTCGGGCTGGGACATCTGCTTGAACTCGTCGATCAGCTTGACCGCCATCGACGGGCTGATCAGCGACTGGCCGTCGGCCACGACCCGGACCGCCTGCGCGACCTCCTCGATCGAGGAGTCCTTGAGCAGGTACCCGCTGGCTCCGCTCTTGACCGCCTCGTACAGGTCGGACTCCTCGTCGGAGACCGTGAGCATCAGGATCTTGGCGGCCGGGACGGCCTCCTTGATCGCCACGCAGGCCTCGATGCCGGAGATCTTGGGCATCCGTACGTCGAGCAGCACGACGTCCGGGGCGACCCGGCTGGCGAGCTCGATCCCGGTCTGACCGTCGCCCGCCTCGCCCACGACGTCGAGACCGGGCTCGGCGTCCATGAGCATCGTCAGCCCGCGCCGGAACAGCTCCTGGTCGTCCACGATGATGACCCGGATCGGCTCCGTATCTGCGCCTGAGGGGAGAGACACGCGCCTAGCATGTCACGACCGCGCGGCGGAATGGGCCGAAATGGCCATGGGCAGCCCCGAGCACGTGGCCCGTCCGGGTCATCGGCTCCTGATCAGCTCGTGCCGTTCATGTCGAGTGCGATGACCCCGTAGTCATAGCCCCGGCGGCGGTAGACCACGGCCGGCCGCCGGGACTCCTGGTCGACGAACAGGTAGAAGTCGTGACCGACCAGCTCCATCTCGTACAGCGCCTGGTCGAGCGTCATCGGACGCGCGGCGTGCACCTTCTCGCGCACGACCGGGGGGCCGTCGCCGGTCACGGTCATCGAGGCGACGGTGCGCTGCGGGACGGCGTCGTCGTCGGTCGTCTCCGGCTCGGTCATCGTCGGCAGCTCGCCGGTCGAGGGGCGGCTCCGGTAGGCACGGACCTTGCGGTCGTTGGCGCGGCGCATCTGGGCGGCCATCTTGTCGACGGCGAGGTCCAGTGCGCCCATCTTGTCGACGGCCGCGGCCTCGGCCCGGATCACCGGGCCCTTGGAGTACGCCGTCAGCTCGATCCGGACGGCTCGATCGGCCTGGCGGGGGTTGCGCTCGTTCTCGACCTCGACCTGCACCCGCATGATCCGGTGGTCGTGCTTCTCGAGTCGGCCGAGCTTGTCGGCGACATGATCTCGGAAGCGCTCCGACAGCTCACAGTGCCGTCCGGTGACCACCACGTCCATGAATCCTCCTGATGTCCGCTTGCGGGTTACGAGGTCGTTGTCCCCCTTGCCGAGGGGGTCATCGATGCGGGGCTCGTCGGTGCGGGGCACGGCATGGAGGAGTCCGCCCGGCCGACCTGGTCTTCGTCCCCACACCCGCCTGCTGAGGGGGTCGCAGCTTGCGTGCCACTACTGCCCTTCTCCCGCAGGTCCTCGTGTACGACGAGGGCTGCAAGGCAGGACTTACGACTAAGCCGCACCGTGATCGGCGCACCACCGCGGACCATCCGGTTGAACGGATCGCCAGCGGGGAACGCCTTACGTGGGCCGTTTCGCCTGCGACTGGCATCGGCTAGCCGTCCCGGCGGCCCGGGAACCCGGGGCGCCTGGACGACGCAACCACGGACCCGGACGGACTCCATGGTCCGACGCTAGCCCGTGGCCGGTGATCACGGAACCGGAATCCGGCCGTGCGGGCCACCGGATCGTCGCGACCCTCCGGCTCATCCCGCGGGCGTACGTCGCGGCGTGGCCGCCACCGCGACCGCCGCCAGCGGCGCCAGCCCCACCGACCGCAATGCCCGCTGCGCCTCCGCGGCCGTCGCGCCGGTGGTGAGCACGTCGTCGCAGACCAGGACGTGGACGGCAGGCCCGGCCCGCGCGAGTCTCCTGACCACGGGCGCGTGGACGCGGAAGGCGCCGGCCAGGTTGACCGCCCGGGCGGCCGCATCCAGCCCGGACTGGTCGGCCAGGCCCGAGCGGGTCCGCAGCAGAGGTGCCCACAGCGTCCGACGCCCGAGTGCGGTCAGGTGTGCGGCCGCGACGCGCACCATGCTGGTCGTCGGCTGGTGCCCGCGCTGCCGGATCGTGCTGGGTCGCGACGGGACCGGCACCAGGAGCAGCGGCGTCGGATCGTCCACCACGGGGAGCAGGTCGGTGAGGGCCGCCTCGGCCGCGCCGGCGAGCAGCTCGCCGAGCGGCCGGGCCAGGGCGAGCAGCCGGTGCTCCTTGTGACCGAGGATCATCGCCCGGACGGTGCCGTCGTACGAGGTGGCGGCCCAGGGCTCGGTCAGCCCGGGCGGGCGGGGCGTGGGCCACCGGGGGGCCGGACGGGGATCGAGCGCGCCGGCGCACGCCGCACACAGGAGACGTCCGGGACGGGCGCATCCGACACAGCTGCTGCCCAGAACCAGGTCGCGGAAGGCATCGAGCACGCGCCGAGCCGACCACCCCGCGCGGCCGCGGACAAGCCCGCGTCGCGAGAGCTGTGGATCAGGTCACCCGGCGTAGGTGATGTGGTGGTCCTGGGTCGGGATCTGACGGTTGGGCACGATCTGGGACTCGCCCTGCGAGATGGCCTGGAGCCCGGTCGGCAGGACGGCGAACGGCGTCTGGTCCGGCGAGCCCACCAGCGCTCGCACGCGTCCGCTGATCAGCGTCGGCGAGGCCTGGTCGGCCCTGGTGGAGCCGTCCACGTTGAGGATGCGGATCTCCGCCTGCGACGGCGACAGCTGGTCGAGCACCGCGATCGTGGTGGGGGAGGTCCAGCCGATGTCGCGGATGCGCCTCGTGCCGGGTGACTCCCACCGGATCGGTCGGGCCCGGGTGGCGCCGATCGCGCGGCCGAGCGCGTCGTACCGGATGCGGCTGGCCACGATGTGATCGCCCTCGGCCCGCCGCAGCACGGCGATGATGCGTGACCCGTCGCGCGAGACGATGAACCGCCGCACTCTCTCGCCGGTGATCGCGGGTACTCGAAGCGTGTGCAGACGTCCCTTCGCGACGTAGAGGACGGCGGCACCCTGGGGGCCGTTGCGGATCTCCCACAACCGGTGCGCGAAGTCCCACGACGGTCGCAGCAGACCGGGACCTTCGATGACGGGCGTGGGCCGGCCCGAGTCCAGCACCGGTCCCACGAGCAGCGCCGACGGCGTCACCCCGGCGAGCTGGCTGTTGTCCAGGCTGACCGCGAACGGCCCGATCCCGGTCCGCTGCTCACCGAACGGACCGTTCACACTCGTCAGGCGGGTGACCGGCCCCGACACCAGCCGCCCGCGCCGCAGGGCATAGATCTGCGAGCTGGCGCGCGCCGCGGCCGGGTCGTAGTCGTTGAAGGCGCTGCCGCGGACCGGGAACCTCGACGCACCGGTGCTGTCGGTGATGGTGCGCCCGGCGATGGTCAGGGTGAACGTCGAGACGGAGGGGTCCTGCCGGAGCGTCCATGCGAGCTGGGTCAGCAGCAGCCGCGTGGTCGTGGGGCTGAGCAGCCCGGGATCCGGGCCGCTCAGGATCACCCCGGCGTTGCCGTTCCGGACGACGAGTGGGTCCACGTCCAGGTCCGGTGGCACGAACGTGCGCACCACACCGCCGAGCGAGGGGCGCGGGCCGAGCAGCAGAGCATGCACCAGCGCGGTGATGAGCTGCTGCCCCTGCGGCATGTGCACCACCTCGGGGACGAGGATCCTGCCGGTCGGGTCGAAGAAGTAGAGGGAGGCGTCCTGGAACGCCTGCTCGTAGAACGTCCGGGGCACGAGCAGGGCGTTCGGAGCCGAGGCGATGCGCCACTCGCCGTTCTCCTTGCGCATCGGGAAGGTCAGCCGCGAGGCGGCGCCGCCGACGGGTCCCAGCCACTGACCTGCCGGGCCGATCCGGTCGGCACCCCGCAGCCGGGTCCGCACCGTGGCCACGCCGTGCGGAGGCCTGAGCCCGGTGTAGGCGACGACGCCGCGCTCGGGCTCCCAGACGGACTGGCCCGCGCTGGTGAGGTACTTCCGGGCGACCCGGGTCTGCAGGGGCGTCGCGGTCATCGCATCGAGGAAGCCGGTGACGATGTCGGCCGCGCTCGCACCGGGCGTGGGTGGCGGCGGGTTGTTGTAGGGGTTGTCGATCAGGGCGGTCTGGTCCGGCTCCTTGGCCTCGACGACCGGGCCCCCGTCGGGGACCCGGGCGCAGGCCGCCAGGCAGGCGCCGGCGGCCAGGACCGCGACGGCGGCCGCCCACGACGTACGTCGGCTCACGCCACCACCTCGGCGGCGTCCTCGGGCACGAGCGCGAGCGGACTGTGACGGAGCGGGTGTCCCGCGTGGCGGGGCAGGGTGAGACGGAACTGGGCACCCTCGTTCGGCTTCCCCCACGCCTGCAGCCAGCCGCCGTGCAGGTGGGTGTCCTCGAGAGAGATCGCCAGGCCGAGACCGGTGCCTCCGCTGGTGCGCGCTCGCGCCGGGTCGGCGCGCCAGAACCGGTTGAACACCATGGCGGACTCGCCCACCCCGAGCCCGACACCGTGGTCGCGCACCGCGATCGCGGCGGCCTGGTCGTCGGCCGCCACGGTGACCACGACCTCCTTGCTCTCGGCATGGTCGATGGCGTTGGTGACCAGGTTGCGCACGATCCGCTCGAGTCGGCGTACATCGGCCTGGGCGACGCACGGCGACTCGGGCGCCCGTACCACCACATCGGTGCTGCGCTGCTCGGCCAGGGCCCGGGTGCTGTCGACCACACGACGTACGACGTCGGTGAGGTTCACGTCGTCGAGGTCGAGCGCAGCCGCGCCGGCGTCGAACCGACTGATCTCGAGCAGGTCGACCAGCAGCGTCTCGAACCGGTCCAGCTCGGTCTGGAGCAGCTCGGCGGCCCGGCGGGTCGGCGGGTCGAAGCCGGCACGCGCCTCGTGGAGCACCGAACCGGCCAGCCGGACGGTGGTCAGCGGCGTCCGGAGCTCGTGCGAGACGTCGGACACGAAGCGGCGCTGGACCCGGCTCAGCTCCTCGAGCTGACGGATCTGGCGCTGCAGGTTGGTCGCCATCTGGTTGAACGAGGTGGCCAGACGGGCCAGGTCGTCCTCACCCGCGACCCGGAGTCGTTCCTGGAGCTGACCCGCGGCCAGGCGCTCGGCTACCCGGCGCGCCAGCCGGATCGGGGTGACGATCTGCCGGGTGAGCAGCCAGGTCAACGCGGCGATCAGCAGGAGCAGCAGCGCGCCCGCGGTCAGCAGCGCGCGCTCGACGAGTGCCAGCGTCTGCTGGACGTCGTCCAGGGGGAACAGGTAGTAGACGGTGCGCGTCGACCCGTCGGCCGGGATGGTGACCGTCGAGCCCACGACGATGCCCGGGGTGGAGCTGGTCACCTCGCCGCGGCTGTGGAACTGGATCGTGGTGTAGGTCCAGGCGATCTTGGGTGACGTGGACGCGTCGAAGTGGTCGACCAGCGACTGCGGCACGCTGGCGAGGTCGAGCTGGGGTGTGAACTTGGTGCCGCGCTCGGCCAGGGAGGTGTTCGGCGCGCCCGGCCCGGCCATGACCACGCTGAAGCCGCGCGCCTCCCCGCTGGAGAAGATCGAGTTGACCACGGTGTTGGCCTGGGCGTTGGCGTCGGTATCGGTGCCGGGCACGGCCGCGAGACGCTCCTGAGCCGCCTGGTTCTCGGTGCCGGCCTCGCGCACGACGGTGTCGACCCGGTGCTCGAGCAGGCCCTGCTGGACCTGTCGGAGGAGGAACCAGCCGACGGCGAGGACGACGACGGTGGAGAGGAGCACGGTGCTGACCACGACGCGCGCCTGGATCGAACGCCGCCAGAAGGTCAGGCCCCGGCGGAGCGTCTCGGTGACGCTGCGTCCAGCCAGCTCGGCCACCGGTCAGCTCGCGATCATGACGGGCTCATCTCACTGCTGCCCGCTGGTCCCGGCCTTGTAGCCGACACCGCGGACGGTGAGGACGATCTCGGGGTTCTCCGGGTCGGTCTCGACCTTGGAGCGCAGGCGCTGGACGTGGACATTGACCAGCCGGGTGTCGGCGGCGTGGCGGTAGCCCCAGACCTGCTCGAGCAGCACCTCGCGGGTGAACACCTGCCAGGGCTTGCGCGCCAGGCAGACCAGCAGGTCGAACTCCAGTGGGGTGAGGCTGACCGGCTGCCCGTCGCGGGTCACGGAGTGGCCGGCGACGTCGATGGTCAGCGGGCCGATGGTGAGGGTGTCCGCGCCGGGCGCGTCGTTGCGACGTACCCGGGCACGAATGCGCGCCACGAGCTCCTTCGGCTTGAACGGCTTCACGACGTAGTCGTCGGCGCCGGACTCCAGCCCGACGACGACGTCCACGGTGTCACCCTTGGCGGTGAGCATGACGATCGGCACTCCGGACTCGGCCCGGATCTCCTTGCACACGTCGATGCCGCCCTTGCCGGGCAACATCAGGTCGAGCAGGACGACGTCGGGCTTGTAGGCGTGGAACGCCTCCAGCGCCTCGTCGCCCCGCTCCACGAGGTGGGCGTCGAAGCCCTCCTGGCGCAGCACGATCGACAACATCTCGGACAAAGACGCGTCGTCGTCGACGACGAGCACGCGCGCGCGGAAGTCCTCGCCCTGGGTCACGCCAGCAATCTTGCCAGGCAGGCGCCCAGCCGTGCCCGAGGAACGAGGACACGGCGTGGGTGGGCGCAGGTCGAGCGAGCCCACGACCGAGCCTGCGGCCGTGACCGGCGAGTCCACACCCGGTCAGTACCGGTACTGATCGGCCTTGTAGGGCCCGGCGACCGGGACCCCGAGGTAGGACGCCTGCTCGTCGGTCAGCTCGGTGAGCTTCACCCCGAGGGCGGCGAGGTGCAGCCGGGCGACCTCCTCGTCGAGGTGCTTGGGCAGCACGTAGACGCCGACCGGATAGGCCTCGGGCTTGGTGAACAGCTCGACCTGGGCCAGCACCTGGTTGGTGAAGGAGTTCGACATCACGAAGCTCGGGTGGCCGGTGGCGTTGCCGAGGTTCATCAGCCGGCCCTCGGAGAGGACGATGATGGAGGTGCCGGTGGCGAAGGTCCACAGGTCGACCTGCGGCTTGACGTTCTTCCGCTCGACACCGGGGTAGGACTCCAGGCCGGCCATGTCGATCTCGTTGTCGAAGTGGCCGATGTTGCCCAGGATCGCCTGATGCTTCATCCGCGACATCTGGTCCGCGGTGACGACGTCCTTGTTGCCGGTCGCGGTGATCACGATGTCGGCGATGTCGAGCACGTCCTCGAGGGTGGACACCTGGTACCCGTCCATCGCCGCCTGGAGCGCGCAGATCGGGTCGATCTCGGTGACGATCACGCGGGCGCCCTGGCCGCGCAGGCTCTCCGCGCAGCCCTTGCCGACGTCGCCGTACCCGCAGACGACCGCGACCTTGCCGCCGATGAGCACGTCGGTGGCGCGGTTGATGCCGTCGATCAGGCTGTGCCGGCAGCCGTACCTGTTGTCGAACTTGGACTTGGTCACCGAGTCGTTGACGTTGATGGCCGGGAAGAGCAGCGAGCCCTCCTTCATCATGTCGTAGAGGCGGTGGACACCGGTGGTGGTCTCCTCGGTGACGCCGCGGATCTCGGCGGCGATCTGGGTCCAGCGGTCGCCGCTCTCCTTCAGGGATGCCTGGAGCACGTCGAAGACCACCTTCTGCTCGTGGCTCGCCGCGGTCGCCGGGTCGGGGGCGTCACCGCGCTTCTCGGCCTCGACGCCGAGGTGGACCAGCATCGTGGCGTCGCCGCCGTCGTCCAGGATCATGTTGGCGAACTCGCCGGTGGGCCAGCGCAGGATCTGCTGGGTGCACCACCAGTACTCCTCCAGCGACTCGCCCTTCCAGGCGAAGACGGGGACGCCCTGCGGGTCGTCGACGGTACCGTTCGGGCCGACGACGACGGCGGCGGCCGCGTGGTCCTGGGTGGAGAAGATGTTGCAGGAAGCCCAGCGCACCTCGGCGCCGAGCGCGACCAGCGTCTCGATCAGGACCGCCGTCTGGATGGTCATGTGCAGAGAGCCGGCGATCTTCGCGCCGGCGAGCGGTTTGCTCTCGCGGTAGCGCTCTCGCATCGCCATCAGACCGGGCATCTCGTGCTCGGCGAGGGTGATCTCGGTGCGGCCGAAGTCGGCCAGGCCCAGGTCGGCGACCTTGAAGTCCATCTGCTGCTGCCTCCCGCTCTCCCGGTCGCTGGTCTGCGACCGCGCTCCTCAGAGGTTAGGACTCGGGCACACCCACCGAAGAATCCTCGAGACCTCGCTGCGCCCGGTCCGGGAGCCAGCGGACCACCGCGACCGCCACCAGCACGGTCGGGACACCGAGCAGGGCGACCAACGTGGGGAAGTCGAGCACCTGCGAGCCCAGCGAGAAGGCGCCGTACACGGCCAGCGCGACGAGCTCCTCGATCAGCCCGAGCACGCTGGTGACGGTCGCCCGGGCGGGACCGGTGATGGCGTCCTGCAGCCGGGTCTCGCCCACCAGCATCGCGTTGTTGAGCATCCCGTAGCCGACCGCGATCGCGACGAACCCGAGGTACGGCGAGGCGAGCGCGCCCACCGAGACCAGGACGGCGCCTGCGCCGAGCACCCCGCCGACCACCGGGCCGCCGAACCGGGCGGTCCGCCCGACCAGGGCGGTGCCGACGACCTGACCGACCACGGTGATGGCGATCAGCAGCGGGACGGTGCTGGTGGCCACCCCGTGATCGCGGGCCACCAGCGGGAAGTACTCGTCGTACGCCGTGAGGCCGACCATCGTCGCGGCGAGCAGCAGCACCCGCCGGACATCCGGATGGTGTCGCGACTCCGACAGACCGGCGCGGAGCATCGCGACGTACGTCGAGGCCGCGCGCTCGGTCCCGGCGAGGGCACCGCCCTCGGCGCCGTCGGGCCCGTCCGTCCCGTCGGCCCCGTCTGCTCCCTCGTCGCGGTCGCGCACCCGGCGCGCCCGTGCCGACACCGGAAGCGTCGCAGCCAGGGCGCCCTGGCCCACGGCGATCACGACGGAGGTCCAGCCGACCAGGGCGTAGCCACCGACGTGGAAGAGATACGCCGCCGCGGCCGTCGCGGTCAGGTTGGCGACGAGTGCCGTCGACTGCGCCCACCCGATCAGCTCGGCGTACCGACCCTCGACGCGGCGCTCGACCAGCTCGTCGTACACCAGGGACTCGAACGTGCCGGACATCAGCGCACTCGAGAACCCCCAGCAGACGAAGCCGAAGGCGAAGCCGGCGAAGCTCTGCCAGACGGTCCACGAACCGAAGCCGACCGCATAGATCGCGGCCGAGAGGACGAGCAGGCGACGCCGGTCGAAGGTGTCAGCCCAGGCACCGGACGGCACCTCACAGACGAACGACGTCAGGGACCAGATGATGAAGAGCAGGGAGATCTGCGCACTGCTCACGCCGTGGTCGGCGAACAGCAGTGCGTACACGCTGTAGAGCGGGACGAGGTCCCGCGAGGCGTGGTAGGCCAGCACGCGCGGCACGAAGCCGTCGCGGCGGCCCTCGGGCATGAGTCAGATGTGTCCGGAGAAGTGACGCATGGAGGCAGGCTAGACCCGGGCACTCAGTCCGTCGACAGCACGGGCATCAGGTCGCCCCCGTGCTTGTACGGCGTCAGGTGTCGCACGCTGACGCCGCCGACGCAGACCTGTCCGGTCGAGACCACGGCCGTGAGGAGCACGGCACGGACCGGCCCTCGCGAGGCGGTGTCGGGCGGATGGTCGACGACGGTGTGCGGGAAACGTCCGATCAGGCGCACCTTCAGCAGTCGCCCGGACCGGCAGCCGGCGGGTGCGTCGGATCGGCGGACCCGACCGGGGACGACGACCGCCGTGGCACTGGTCAGGTGGTTGCCCGGGTCGCTCGAGGCCGTCCGCGCGACCCGCACCGCCACGGCGTACTGGTCCGCGGTGAGCGAGCCGTAGTCGGCGGGGTTGCCGATCGTGGGGTCGTGCTTCGCGTCGGCGCGGAGCATCACCAGGCCCCACGCGGCCGCGCCCGCCAGCAGCACGACGGCAGCGCCGAGCACGCTCCATGTCCGCCCGCGGTTCATCGCCGCCTCCCCGTGGTCCCCCGAGCACGGGCTGACCGTAACCCGACGGCACCACACCCGTCACCAGGTGCCGCCGGACCCGGTCGACACGGAGCCGACGGCCGTCGCTCACGCAGCTCCGGACTGATCGGTCGCGGACAGGTCGCGGACAGGTCGTGGGGCGAACGTCGCCCCCTCACCCGGCTCCGGGTGTCCGGGCGATGTCGGGTTCGAGGTACACCAGGCGCGCGGTCGGCTCGGCCCGGCGGATCGAGGACTCGGCGGCGTCGATGGCGCCGGCGACGTCGGCCGCGGAGTCGACGGCAGGGACGGCGATCTTGGCGGCCACCAGCAGCTCGTCGGGGCCGAGATGCATCGTCTTGAGGTGGATCACGCGGTCGATGCCCTCGGTGGCGGTCAGGGCATCGGTGATCCGGAGCTCGGCCTCGGCGGAGGCGGACTCGCCGAGCAGCAGGCTCTTGGTCTCGATCCCGAGCACGATCGCGACGGCGACCAGCAGCAGACCGATCAGGGCGGTGCCGATCACGTCGAACCACAGGTTGTCGGTCAGCAGCGAGAGACCGACCCCGAACAGCGCGAACGCGAGACCGCACAGGGCCGCGAGGTCCTCGAGCAGGATCACCGGCAGCTCCGGCTGCTTGGCCCGCCGGATGAACTCGACGTACGACGCGTCGCCCTTCACGAGCCGGGTCTCCCGGATCGCGGTCCGGAAGGAGAGGGCCTCCATCACGATCGCCGCCAGCAGCACCACGATCGGCACCCAGGCCCAGCGGCTGTCCAGCAGTGAGTCCTCGGGGTGGCCGTGGGTCACATGCAGCTCGTGACCCTTGTGGTAGGCCTCGTAGAGCGCGAACAGACCACCCACGCTGAACAGCACGATCGAGACGATGAACGCGTAGATGTAGCGCTCGCGTCCGTAGCCGAACGGGTGCTGTTCGGTCGGCTGCCGACGTGCCTGCCGGCCGCCGAGGAGCAGCAGGAGCTGGTTGCCCGAGTCGGCGACCGAGTGGATGGCCTCGGCGAGCATCGAGGACGCGCCGGTGAGCAGGAACGCCAGGAACTTCGTGATCGCGATGCCGGTGTTCGCGAGCAGCGCCGCGACGACCGCCCTGGTGCTGCCTTCCGTGGACATGTGCCGCAGGGTATCCGGGGTCAGTCGTCGACGAGCCCGAGGCGGAGGTACTCCGCGCCGTACCGTCCGCTGAGCACCAGCGAGGCGTACCGGGCGACCTCCGTGGCCGCCTCGGTGGTCACCGTCTCGACGCGTACGCCGTGCGCCGCGGCCGTCGCCCGGAGCCGGCCGCGGTCCTCGTGGACGACCGGATCGTCGGTGACGTCGTCGAAGAGCAGGAGCACGGGCCGGGCCTCGGTCCCGCCCTCGGCGAACGGGTCGTCGAACACGTCCCTGGGGCGGGCCGCCTCGATCAGCGGCAGCAGATGCTCGGCGTCCCCCGCGATCGCCGAGCGCCCCGACGCCCGACGGATCGACTCCGACACCCGCCTCGCCGCCCGCGCGGCGAGGCTGGAGCCGCCCCACACGATCGGGTTGGTGTCGGCGAGGGCGATCGCGAGCATCTTGCCGGGGTTCACCGCGAGGTCACGGTGGGGCGAGCAGGCCAGGGCCACGTCGTCGAGCGCCTTCGCGACGTCCTCGTGGTCTGCCCGTGGGCCGAGACCGACCTGGTCGAGGTACTCCAGGACGACGACCGCGGTGGCCAGCTGGTCGCGGGTCACCGTCGGCACGATCGTCGACCAGCGGCCCTCGGCGTGTCGCGCCACCAGCGAGCCCTCCGGCGAGGCGACGACGACCTGGCAGCCGCGCCGGAGCGCCTCGGCGACGGCGGCCGCGGTCGCCCGGTCGGAGCCGTCGGGAGCGAGCACGACCACCAGGTCGAGCCCACCGGCCCAGCCCGGCAGGGCAGAACCCGGCCAGGCCACGAACGGCACCGGGCACCACGGCTCGAGCACAGCGCGCAGCAGTCGCGAGTCTGGTCCGGCCGCGATGATCGCCCGCGGTCGGGCGGCGTCTCGAGCCGCCGCCACGGCGGCGGCGACCCCGGCCGCGGACTCCGCGGCCTCGCGGCGTACCCGGGCTCCCGACTCGGCGAGCTCGCGCAGGCTGACGTCGGCCGTCGCCAGCGCAGCCTCGTCGTCCAGCCGGGACTCGTCGAACCAGGTGGCCATCGGGGTCTCCGGATCAGGCCGGCCTGCGGGCCTCGTCGACCAGCAGCACAGGGATGTCGTCGCGCACCGGGTAGGCGAGGCCGCAGGTCCGGCAGACCAGCTCCTCACCGACCGGCTCGAGAGTGCCGTGGTCGTCGGGGCAGCGGATGATCTCCATCAGCTTCGGGTCGAGGTTCATCGGGCCTACCTTCTGATCAGGGCGAGGACGTCGTCGCGGACACGGGTCATGGTCTCGTCGTCGGCGCCCTCGACGTTGAGGCGCAGGAGCGGCTCGGTGTTGGACGGACGCACGTTGAACCACCAGTCGTCCGTGGTCACGGTGAGGCCGTCGAGGTGGTCGATCTCCGCGCCGGGCGTCGCGCCGTACGCCGCCTCGACCACCGCGAGCGCGGCCGCCGGGTCGGCGACCTCGGAGTTGATCTCTGCGCTGAGGACGTAGCGCTGGTGGTCGTCGAGCAGCTCCGAGAGTGAGCGGTCGGTCGCGGCCAGGGCGCCGAGCACGTGCAGGGCGGCAAGCATCCCCGAGTCGGCGCGCCAGAAGTCGCGGAAGTAGAAGTGCCCACTGTGCTCGCCGCCGAAGACCGCGTCGGTCTCGGCCATCGTCGCCTTGATGAAGGAGTGTCCGACCCGCGTGCGCACCGGCGTCCCGCCGAGCTCGGCGACCAGCTCCGGGACGTAGCGGCTCGTGATCAGGTTGTGGATCACCGAGGCGCCGGGCTCCTTGACCAGCTCCCGGGCGGCGATCAGAGCCGTCAGCGTCGACGGCGAGACGGCGCGACCGAGCTCGTCGACGACGAAGCACCGGTCCGCGTCGCCGTCGAAGGCGAGGCCGATGTCGGCGTTCTCGGCGACGACCCGCTTCTGGAGGTCGACGAGGTTCTCGGGGTCGATCGGGTTGGCCTCGTGGTGGGGGAAGGTGCCGTCCAGCTCGAAGTAGAGGGGCACCAGGTCGACGCCGTCCCCGATGCGCTCGAACACGACCGGCGCGGTCAGGCCCGCCATCCCGTTGCCGGCGTCGACGACGACCTTGAGCCGCCGGCCGCTGACCGGAGCGAGCCCGAGGAGGTGTGCGGCGTACGCCTCCAGCACGTCCCGCTGCGAGATCGTGCCCGGGCGTCGTGCCGGCGCCGGCTCCGGTCGCGAGACGGCGTCGCGGATCTCGTGCAGACCCGTCTCGGCGCCGATCGGCTGGGCGCCGGCGCGACACAGCTTGATCCCGTTGTACGACGCGGGGTTGTGGCTCGCGGTGAACATCGCGCCGGGGTGACCGAGGTCGCCGGAGGCGAAGTAGAGCTGGTCGGTGGAGGCCAGCCCGATCATCACCACGTCGGCGCCGGCGTCGGCGGCGCCGGCCGCGAACGCGGCGGCCAGGGCCGGGGAGCTGGGTCGCATGTCGTGCCCGACCACGACGGTGGCCGCACCGGTGACGTGCACGAACGCCTCGCCGGTGCGCCGGGAGAGCTGCTCGTCGAGCTGGTCGGGAACCGTGCCACGCACGTCGTAGGCCTTGAACACGGCGTGAGTGTTCGCCCGGTCTGTCGTGGGCCGGTCGGTGGTCGGCACGGGAGCGAGCCTAACGACCCGCCTCGCCGGACCCAGCGGTCACCGCGAACTCAGTGCGCCGTCACTCCGAGGTCAGCATCCTGAGGTGGCCGCGGCGTCCCGTCTCGCGGCCGGCACCCGTCGGCACCGCCTCGTGGGGCGACCTGGTCGCCTCGACCATCGGCCGGCCCGCCTCGCGTACGGCGTCCGCCAGCGCGAGCAGGTCGTCCGGCGAGGGCGGGACGGTGCTCGGATCGGGCGCGAGACGCAGCACCTCCCAGCCACGCGGGGCCGAGAGTCGCTGGCCGTGCACGTCGCAGAGGTCGTAGGAGTGCGGCTCGGCGTACGTCGCGAGCGGGCCCACCACGGCCGTCTGGTCGGCGTACACGTAGGTGAGGGTGGTGACCGCCGGACGGTCGCACGCGGTGCGCGAACAACGCCGGGCGGGACTCACGGCGCCGACGGTACCTCCGGCGCAGCGGAACGCGGCTGAGGCACGCGGGCGGACTACCCTCGCCGTGTGAGTACGTCGCCGCGCGCCGCCTCCGACCGCCGCACGCGCGACCGCCGCGGACGCGGGATGCGCGGTCCGGCCATCGCTCCGGCCCTGCCCGGGCGTCCGGAGCTGCCGACGCGTGGCCAGCGCTTCGACGAGCTGGTGCTCGAGACCGTCCGCGACATCGACACGCGCTGGCAGGACCGGCTCGGCCTGGTCGAGTACGCCGTCGAGGACACGCCACAGCTGCCGGACGACTGGAGCGGCGAGACCGTCCCGCTGGCGTCCTTGGTGCGCGGCCACGGCACGACGCCGACCCGGCTGGTGGTCTTCCGCCGGCCGATCGAGCACCGCTGCGAGACCCGGGCCGAGCTGGAGGCGATGGTGCTGATGGTGCTCGTCGAGCAGGTCGCCGAGCTGCTCGGCATCGACGCCGAGGACGTCGACCCCCGCTACTCGCGCGACGACTGAGTCTCGCTGCGGGTCGTTCTCCCCGGACCGGCCGGGCTCAGCTGAGCCCGGGCTGGATCTGCGGTACCAGGCCCTGGGTGAGCAGCTCGTGGAGCGGGACGACGGAGGCACCGTCGCCGGTGAGGACCACGGCACCACGGATCACGGTGCCGTGTGGGACGACGCGGAGGAACGCCGTGCCCTTCGGCAGCGCGACGGCCACGGTGTGGCCCTGCTGCTGGCCGATCCGCTTGTCGAGCAGCCTCTGCCCCGATGCGTCGTACGCCGTCACCTTGGCGGCCCCGGCCGAGTCGGCAGAGACGTAGAGCGTCGCGGAGACCGGTGTCGTGTCCTGGGCGCGCTTGCCGTTCGGTCTGCCGGCGGGGGTCGCCGGCAGCAGGGTCGCGGCCTCCGTGCGGATCACCGGGTCGGGGACGGTGAACGCCTGGTCGGTGTCCAGATCGGTCAGCACCGACGCCGTGACCGGGGCGTCCGCGGTCACCTGCACGCCCACGGCGCCGTCGGCGAGCGCACTGGAGAGCACCTTCGTCAGCGACACCGTGGTCGTCGAGCCGGCCGGGAGGCTCACCGTGTCGAGGCCCGCCGGCGTGAAGCTCGTGTCACCGGTGATGACCTTCACCCGCGCGCGCACGACGTCCTCACCGGGGTTCGCGATCTGCAGCGAACGGCTGCCCTGCCCGCTCGGCAGCCCGAGCAGCTGGTTGTCGAGCGCCGGAGCGTCCTGGCGCGGCAGCCACTCGCGACGCACCTGGTGCGTGACCAGGTCGGTCCGGCTGTCGAGCACGTGCACGGCGAGGCGGCCCCGCGAGACCTGCACCTGCGCGGTCAGCACCACGCGGCGGGGCACGATGGCCCCGAGGTCGAGCGAGACCGTGCGGTGGGCGGGGATCGTGATCCCGTGCAGCTTGCGCACCGTGAACGGCCGCGCGCCGTACAGGGTGATGTCGGCGTCGGCCGGGCCGGCGTCGGGATTGACCAGCTCGATCACGGAGTCGTGCGCGGCGCCCGCCCCGATACCGGTGAACCACTGCTCCGACGACGGGACGCTGCACGCCTGGGTGGTCAGCGGGGCGGTGCCCGACCGCAGCCCGAGCAGGCCCGGGGCGAGCGCGTCGCCGGCCTTGATCACGGCGGCGTCCTGGCCGGGCAGCTTCGAGACGGCGCCGGTGCTGAGGCGGACCGTCGCCCTGCGGGCGCCCACGGTCACCGACACCTCGCCCGACTCACCGCTGGCGGTCGACAGCCAGCCGTCGGACGAGCCCGGCGCCGTCGCCGGACAGACCACCGTGGAGTTGGTGAGCCGGGTGAGCGCGGGCTGCTGGGTCTGGTCGTGCACGGGCGGTTGCCGGACCAGGGCGAGCACGCCGATGGTGAGCAGTGGGATCACCAGTGCCAGGACGCTGACCGCGTCGAGACGCGGCGTGCGACGACGCCGGACCACGTCGGCGACGCGGACGCGCTTGCCGGGGCTCATGAGTCGTCCTCCTCGTGGCGCCGGCTGGCCCTGAGGGTGGGCAGGCAGAGCACCAGAACCACGATCAGCCCGATGCCCTGGACGCCGAGCAGCACCAGCCGGAGCGTGGAGCTCGGTCCGTCGACGGCCTGCGGGTCGACCTCGGGCTCGATCCGCCAGGTGCGGGTGAACTGGCTCTCGGAACCGGCCTGGCCGAGTCCGTCGGTGGCGTCGAGACCGGCCGCGACGGAGCCGTCGTACGGCGCGGGCAGGACGACGTAGCGGATGCCGGCCTGGGCCAGGTCGTCGACGACCGAAGGTGTCGGGCGCGAGACCAGGGCCCGCACGTCGGCACTGAAGCCCTCGTCGGGGTCGGAGGCGTAGAGGATCTCGTTCTCGCCGAGGGTGTCGCCGGCACCGCGACGGATCGTGTACGTGAGTCCGTTGGCCACGTCGCCGCGGATGACCAGGATCCCCGCGGCGGGCTCGGCCGTCGACTCGTCGGTCATGAACGGCGGGATGCCGGTCTCCTCGGTGTTGGCCAGGTCGCCGGGGCCCTTCCAGACGAACCAGCCGAGGCCGACCGCCGGGACGATCGCCGCGACCAGGGCCAGCCCCACCAGCAGCACCTCGTGGTGCTCGCGGCGCGACCGGCGCAGGATCGTGATCAGACCCTGGGCGCCGAGCATGCCCGCCAGGACGAAGCAGCCGTGGATCACCACGGTGAGCACCGCGATGCCCGGACGGACCGACCCGCCGGGCAGCGAGAGCGGGACGAACGACAGCCCGGTGGCGGTGATCGCCGCGACGCCCGCGACCAGCCAGGTGACCAGCACCGGGATCCGCGTCGATCGAGGGATGAGTGCCAGCACGGCGAGCACCACCAGCAGCGCGCCGAGCCACGACGGTCCGCCGACCCCGGCTCCGAACCGGCCGAGCAGGAAGTCGCTGGACGACAACGACGGGTAGGGCTGACGACCTGTCTCCATCAGCAGGAGCGAGGCGGCCCCGTGCTGGACCGCGGGCAGCCACCACGGGAGCAGCAGCACCGGCGCCACGCCGAGGGTGACCAGGGGCGGGCCGAGGACCTCGCGGCCGCGCGGGACGCTGCGGGTGACGGCACAGGCCAACGCGAGGACGACGACGGCGAGCACGAGCGCGAAGACCCACGCGACGGGCTCGAACGCCGCGGCGATCGCGAGCAGGAGGCCGGTACGCCAGGCGGCGCGCCACCGCCGGTCGTGCTCGGGGTCGGCGAAGCCCAGGGCCGCATGCGCCAGGAACGGCAGGATGACGGCCACCGCCACGACCCCGATGCGTCCGTCGCCGAACGCTCCGGACGTGACCACGATCAGGGCGTAGCTCACCGCACCCAGCGCGACCAGCCAGCGGGGCGAGCCGCCGGGGTCCACGAGCCGTCCGACCACGCGGAGCAGCCGCCACGAGCCCCAGAGTCCGAGCGGAACCGCCAGCAGCAGGAGGGCGGAGACGGCCGCCGCCGCGCTGTTGGCCAGCAACCAGCCCAGCGCCCCGAGCACCGCGACGTACGGCGGGGCGGGGACGGCGGTGCCGGTGCCCAGCGCGTGCCACGGCTCTGTCCACAGGTGCAGGAGCTGGGTGGCGCGGTCGGGTGCCGGAGCCAGGCCGCCGCCGGTGACGTGGCCGAAGGCCTCCCGGGCTCCGAACACCGACAGCACCACGACCAGGGCCAGCGAGACCGCGAGCGGGTTGGTGAAGAACCGGGCGACGAGACCGCTGTCCTCCTCGGGCGTGTCCTCGTCGACGACCGGCCGCCGGATCGGGACCGGCGCCACGGACTCCTTCGCGGCCCGGCGCCGGTCGGCGATGTCCTGCGCCTGGTTCGTCGCGGCGGCGAGGATGTCGCCGACGAAGTCGAGTCCGTGCCGGTAGGGCACCCACCAGGGGGCCAGCAGCGGCCGCGGGTCGTGCTCCGCGGTCGTACGGCGTGCGTGGCGCGCGCGGCGGATCTCGTTCGGACTGAAGTAGACCGAGAACAGCGCGGCCAGGTCGTCCAGCGCCTCCCCCGGGGAGCGCACGACGAAGAACCCGATCATCCGGATCAGGGTCCCGAAGAACAGCCGGACCACCTGCCAGGGCAGCCGGCGTGCGGGGCTGTTGGCGAGGAGGGTGAACAGAGCGGCGCGGCGCTCCTGGTAGTGCGTGTGACGGCCGGTCAACGGCGTACGTCGGGCGCCGCGGTGAGCCGCCTCGGCATGGAAGACGATCGCGTCCGGGACGACGACCGTGCGGTGGCCCTGCTTCGCGGCCCGCCAGCCGAAGTCGATGTCGTTGCCGAAGATCGGCAGGTTGTCGTCGAAGCCGCCGAGCTCGTCGAGGACCCTGCGACGCACCAGCATGCCGGCGGTGTTGACCGCGAGGACCTCGCGCACCACGTCGTGCTGGCCCTGGTCGTACTCACCGGGCTCCAGCCCGGTCTCGCGCCGGCCGGTCGCGGAGATCGTGACGCCGACCTCGAGCAGGCGCTTGAGGGACGGCCACTCGCGGAGCTTCGGGCCGAGGACGTCGGCCGACGGGTCCTCGGCGGCCGCGCTCAGCAGCCGCTCCAGGGCTTCGGGCCCGGGGTTGCTGTCGTCGTGCAGGAGCCAGATCCACTCCGGCCCGCCGGCGTCCGCGACCGGGATCTGCTCCAGACCGGTGCGCACCGCTTCGGGGTACGCCGCGCGTCCGGTCAGCGTGGCCACCTCGTCGAAGGCGTCGAGCAGCAGATCGGGGCTCTCGTCCCGGCTACCGGTGTCGACCGCGACGACCCCACTCACCGGGATCGTCTGAGCACGGAGGCCGTCGATCACGGCCGGAAGCCATCGGGCTCCGTCGTGGCTGACGAGAAGAGCCACGACTGCCGAATCCACGGTCGCTCACCCTAGCGGCGGCCCGGAGGGCCCTCGCATTCGTGGGCGGGGTGAGCCGAGTCACCACCCCGCCGACGCCACCCGGCCCGCGCGAACGGTCCGGGTGGGATCAGACCGCGCGCTTCTTGAGCTTGCGACGCTCGCGCTCGGAGAGGCCGCCCCAGATGCCGAAGCGCTCGTCGTTCATCAAGGCGTACTCGAGGCACTCGCCGCGTACCTCGCATGTCAGGCAGACCTTCTTGGCCTCCCTGGTCGAGCCGCCCTTCTCGGGGAAGAACGACTCGGGGTCGGTCTGCGCGCAGAGCGCGCGCTCCTGCCAACCCGCTTCCTCGGCGTCCGCGTCGAGGAGAAACAGTTCCCTCACGGCTCTCGCCCTTTCGACCCTGTGTTGTGCGACCCGGGGCTCTCGCCCCTGCGTCGTTCGGCCCTGGTGTGGCCTGCTACTCGGCTCGGACACCCATACCGTCCGAAGAACACTGTGGGAATTACACGCCTGTCGTACACCGGAAGTCAAGGCAGGATCTGGTATTGGCGTTCTGCTGCGGAGGCGGCGCGGACCCGCTAGCATCCCCCGCCCGCGGGTGCGGCAGGCTACCCACATGCACCACATCACCGTGCTGTCGGGGGGAGTCGGCGGCGCGACGTTCCTGACCGGTCTCCTGCACGGCGTACGTCGCGGCCTGCTGGCCGGCATCGACCTCGACGCCGAGGTGACCGTGGTCGCCAACACCGCCGACGACATCTGGTTGCACGGGCTCAAGGTCTGCCCCGACCTGGACACGGTGATGTACACGCTCGGTGACGGCATCGACCACGAGCGTGGCTGGGGCCGGCGCGACGAGACCTGGCACACCAAGGAGGAGCTCGCGGCGTACGGCGCGGAGCCGACGTGGTTCGGGCTCGGCGACCGCGACCTGGCCACCCACCTGGTACGCACCCGGATGCTCGACGCCGGCTACCCCCTCTCCGAGGTCACCGAGGCGCTCTGCCGCCGGTGGCAGCCGGGTGTCCGCCTGCTGCCGATGTCCGACGACCGGGTCGAGACCCACGTCGCCATCGCCGATCCCGACAGCCCGAGCGGCCGACGTGTCGTCCACTTCCAGGAGTACTGGGTGCGGCTGCACGCCGAGGTCCCGGCGGAAGCGGTGATCGTGGTCGGGCTCGAGGACTCCTCACCCGGGCCGGGCGTGATCGACGCGATCACCGACGCGGACCTGGTGATCGTCCCCCCGAGCAATCCGGTGGTCAGCGTCGGGACGATCCTCGGGGTCCCCCGCGTGCGGGAGGCGGTGACGGCGACCCGGGCCCCGGTGGTCGGCCTGTCCCCCATCATCGGCGGCACGCACGTGCGCGGGATGGCGCACCAGCTCCTCACCTCCATCGGGGTCGAGGTCAGCGCCGGCGCCGTCGCCCTCCACTACGGCGCTCGGTCGGCCGGCGGCGTGCTGGACGGCTGGCTGGTCGACAGCATCGACGAGCCCGAGGTGGCGCGGGTCCGGGACGCCGGCATCGCCTGCGCGGCGGTCCCCCTGCTGATGACCTCACCCCGGGCCACCGCCGAGATGGCCGGCGCCGCCGTACGCCTGGTCTCGTGAGCCAGCCCGTGAGCCGACCCGTGATCACGATCTGGGCGCCCGACGGCGTCGGCGAGGTCGGACCGGGTGACGACCTCGCCGACCACCTGCTGCCCGTGGTCCAGCCGCCTTCGGTCGAGCTCGTGGACGGCGATGTGGTCTGCGTGACCAGCAAGGTGGTCAGCAAGGCCGAGGGCCGGGTCGAGGTGGGCGACCGGGCCGAGGCCATCGTGCGCGAGACCCGCCGCCTGGTGGCTCGCCGCGGCCCCCTCTCGATCGTGGTCAACCGGCTCGGCCTCACCATCGCCGCGGCCGGCGTCGACGCCTCGAACGTCGAGTCCGGACGCGTCCTCCTGCTCCCCGAGGACCCCGACGCCACGGCTCGCACGCTGCGCGCGGGGCTAGCCGACCGGCTGGGGGTGAACGTCGCCGTCCTCGTGACCGACACGGCGGGCCGTGCCTGGCGCGAGGGTCAGACCGATCTCGCGATCGGGGCGGCGGGAGTGCGCGTCCTGGACGACCACGCCGGCCGGGTCGACCACTACGGCAACACGCTGACGGTGACCGCACCCGCGGTCGCCGACGAGCTGGCCGGCGCAGCAGAGCTGGCCGCGGGCAAGCTCGGCCGCCGACCTTTCGTGCTGATCCGCGGTCGTGGAGACCTCGTGCTGCCTCCCGGCGACGACGGTCCGGGCGCCGCGGCGCTGCTCCGGCCGGAGGGCACCGACCTGTTCGGTGTGGGCTCCCGCGAAGCGGTGACCACCGCGTTGCGGCGAGCCGCGGGTGAGCAACGCGTGTTCGGGGCACCCGTGGACGCCGCCGAGCTGGGCGACGTCCTGACCGGCCTCCTCACCGGCCCCACGGGTGCCGTCGTGCGCCTCGACCAGGAGGCACTGGAGGTCGGTTCCGACGATCCCAGGGCGCACTGGGTCGCCGAGGTCGCGGCGTACGCCCACGGCTGGGTCGTCACCGAGCGCGATCCGTCGCGAATTCGGTTGCGGCCGGCCGCTCCGTAGAATCGCCGCACCCCACCTCCATTCAGCGGACCCGCCCGTCCGGCCGGAACGAAGAGAGATCCATGGCCAAGTCGTCCAAGTCCTCGAGGACGGTCCGCAACGAGCGGCAGAAGGTCCTCGAGGAGATGCGAGCTCGGCAGAAGGCTGCCGAGCGCCGGCGCGGCCAGCTGATCGTCGTCGTCTGCGTCGTCGTCGCCCTGGGGATCATCGTGGCCGCAGCCTGGGGACCGGTCGTGGACCATTTCCGCACCGCGAAGTACGCGAACCAGGCAGTGGAGCAGATCGGTGCCCCGGCCAGTGCCTGCCGGAAGCCGACCACCAAGCCGGCGACCGGCAACCAGGAGCATCTCCCCGACGGGTCACCGATCAGCTACCCGGAGAGCCCGCCCGCCTTCGGCAAGCACTACATCACCCCGGACCCGATGGCGCGGAAGTTCTACACCGCCCAGGATCGACCGGCCCTCGGCACCCTCGTGCACAACGAGGAGCACGGCTACACGATCCTCTGGTACGACGACACCGTCGCGGACAGCTCGACCCAGATGAGCCAGATCCGGGCGATCGCCGACAAGTTCTCGGGCACCACGGACCTGCGCCACAAGTTCAAGGCCGTGCCCTGGACCGCGGACGACGGCACGCCCTTCCCGGACGGGCAGCACATCGCCTACACCCACTGGTCGGTGGGCGGCACCCAGAACGCCGCCTCCGGCCAGGCCAGACAGGTCGGTGTCTGGCAGTACTGCTCGTCGGTCTCCGGCGCCGCGCTCGCGACCTTCATGACCGACTACCCCTTCACGGACTCCCCCGAGCCCAACGGGATGTGACCGACGGACCCGGAACCCGGGCAGCGACGGTGGGAGACCCCCACCGGTCGCCCACCGCCAGCGGCGTGGGCTCGTCCGTCGAGGGCGAACCGGCGGCCCACAGGCCCTCGCGACGGGCGGAGAGGCCCTTCTCCAGAGGCAGCACCCGAGGAGCGGAGGGATCGCGTCAGGTCAGGTCGTCGCGACCCAGGTCTCGGAGCCGGTCGACCAGCGTCTTGACGTCCTGGGCGCGGTCGCGGGTGGTGACCAGAACGGCGTCCGGGGTGTCGACCACCACGACGTCGTCGACGCCGACCAGCGCGACGAGGCGGCCGCCGCGCGGCACGACCAGACCGGTGCTCCCCTCCGCGAGTACGTCGCCGGGGTCGCCGAGCACGCGGAGGTCGGCGCCGCCGAGCACGCCGTACAGGGAGTGGAAGTCCCCGATGTCGTCCCAGCCGAGGTCCGCCGGCACCGTGGCGACCCGGCCCTCGGCCGCTGCCGGCTCGGCGACGGCGTGGTCGATGGCGATCGTGGTCAGGGTCGGCCAGACGGCGTCGAGTCGGCCGGGGTCGGCCGCGATCTCGCGGAGACCGGCGGCGAGGTCGGGGTGCCAGGAGGCCAGGAGGTCCAGCAGGACGGTCGGCCGGACGACGAACATCCCGGCGTTCCAGCGATAGGCGCCGGACTCGACGTACGACCGCGCGAGGTCGGCGCTCGGCTTCTCCACGAACCTCTCGACGACGTAGGCGCCCGCATGGTCCTCGAGCTCGCCGCCCTGCCGGACGTACCCGAACGCCGTCGACGCGTGTGCCGGCTCGATGCCGACCGTGACCAGCCAGCCGTCGCGCGCGACCTCGGCGGCCAGGGTGACCGCCCGCTCCAGCGCCATCCGATCGCCCACGACGTGGTCCGCGGCGAACGAGCCCAGCACCGCGTCCGGGTCGACCCGCTCGAGCATCGCCGCGGCCAGCCCGATCGCGGCCATCGAGTCGCGAGGCGACGGCTCCCCGAGCACCCGGTCGGCCGCGACCTCGGGCAGCTGCTCGAGGACCCGGTCGCGGTGCCGCGCCCCGGTCACCACGAGCAGCCGGTCGCCGGCCATCGGTGCGAGCCGGTCGACGGTCTCCTGGAGGAGGGACCGGCCGCTCCCGGTCAGATCGTGCAGGAACTTCGGCGAGCCGGACCGCGACAGCGGCCACAACCGCGTCCCCGAGCCGCCGGCCGGGACCACGGCCCAGAAGTGCTCGATGGCAGGCATGGGCGTCACCCTAGGGCGTGGCCGCGCGCCCGTAGGGTGAGCTGGCGATGACGACGTTCCCACAGGTCCTGTCCGGACTGCTGACCGCCGATGCCGGTCGCCCGTTGGTCACGTTCTACGACGACGCGACGGGAGAGCGCACCGAGCTCTCGGTGACCACCTGGGCGAACTGGGTGGCCAAGGTGTCCTCCCTGCTCGCCGACGAGCTGGACGTCGAGCGCGGCAGCCGGCTCCTGGTCGACGTCCCCGTCCATTGGTTGGGCACCGTCGTGCTCGGGGCCGCGTGGGGATGCGGTCTCGAGGTGGTGTGGGACGGCGAGGCCGAGGCCGTGGTCACCGGCCCCGAGGGGCTGCCGCGCTGGGCGGAGGAAGCGCGCCGCATCCCGGTCGTGGCGTCGGCGCTGCAGCCGATGGCGGGACGCTTCGCCGACGGTGTGCCGGAGGGCGTGCACGACCTGGGAGTCGAGGTGTGGTCACAGCCGGACGCGTTCCTGGCGTTCCCCGAGCCCGCCGACGACGACCCGGCGGTCGCCGGCACGACTCAGGCCGAGCTGTGGAGGTCGGCCGCCGCCGGTGATCGTCTCACCGACGGCGGCCGACTCCTCTCGGAGGCGAACCCGGCTTCCCCTTCCGGTCTCGCCTCCCTCACCGAACCGCTGGCTCGCAGCGGTTCCCTGGTCCTGGTCGCCCACGCCTCACCGGACCGGCGCGAGCGGATCGCGCTCGACGAGCGGGTGACCGACCGCTTCTCACCCGCCGGCCGCTGCTAGCTCGCCAGGTCGTAGCCTCCGAACCCACCGCCGAGGTAGACCGGCTGCTTGAAGCCGGTGCCGGTCCCGGGCAGTGCGTACAGCCGCCCGGTGCCCTTCTGGCGGACGATGAGGTCGGGGTGACCGGTCAGCTGGAGGTCGCTGATCCCGATCGTCCAGTCGTACGGCGAGAGGTCGATCGGGAGCCTCGACGGCGCATGCAGCCCACCGGGGCCGTTGCCGTGGAGCAGGGTGACCGTGCCGCCACGACGGAGCAGGCTGTCCGGGGCGCCGTCGGCATCCCAGCGGCCGACGCCGATCGGGGTGCCGTGGTTGATGGAGCCGTACACGGGGTAGGACCTCTTGAAGCCGGCCAGACCCTTGCCGGGGAACACCGTCATCACGCCCTGGTGCGGCTGCCCGATCAGGTCGGGGTAGCCGTCCCCGGTCATGTCCCCGACCGCGGTCAGCTTGCCGACGGCGCCGAACGCCTTGGCCAGCACCGTGCTGCGATGGAGGTGGCCGTGGCCGTCGCCGCGCCACAGGACGAGGTTGCCGGTCCGAGCCTGTCGCGTCACCACGTCGCCGTACCCGTCGCGGTCCCAGTCGCCGGCGACCAGGATCCTGTCGGCACCGGAGAGGTCGGCCCGGGTGTCGATCGGCCGGCCGAGGTCGAACCCGCCCGGGTTGACCCAGGCGTCGACCCGGCTGCCGTTGATGGCGACCACGTCCGGGAGCCTGCTGCCGGCCACGTTGCCGACGGCCAGACGCCCGGCATTCGCGAAGCGCGTGATCGGCCCGAGCTTGTGCGCGAAGGTCCCGTCCCCCCGGCCGGGCAGCACGTAGGTGTCGCCCGTCGCGCGCTCGCGCACGAGCAGGTCGTCGCGGTGGTCGCGGCTGATGTCACCTGCGCCCGCGATCACGTCGTACCGGCCGAAGTGCCCGGGGATGCGCACGCCCTTCGCGAACGAGCCATCGCCGCGCCCGGCGTGCAGCCACAGGTGGCCGCCGGCGTCGCGGGCGACCACGTCGGCGTGGCCGTCGCCGTCGAGGTCGCCGGCGGCGGTGATCAGGTCGAACCGGTTCCACCTGCGGCCGCTGGTCGTGCGGTGGAAGGCACCACTCGCCTTCTGCAGGAACACCTTGAGCGCGCCGGTGGCCGGGTTGCGGGCGGCCAGGTCGTTGCGGCCGTCGCCGTTGAGGTCACCCGGAGCCAGGACCTGGTCGAGACCCCGGAACGCGGTGATCACCCTGGTCGCTGCGCCGAAGGTGCCCGCGGCTGTGCCGGGTCGCACGGCGACGCTGCCGTCCGCCTGACGGACGAGCAGGTCGCTGCGTCCGTCGCCGGTCAGGTCGGGCGAGACCGCGAGCTGGGTGGCACCCGAGACCCCCGAGGCGACGGTGGTCGCCGCCGGGAAGTGGATGAGCCCGCCCGTCGGGACGACGAACCCCTCGCCGTCGCTCGCGCGCCGTACGACGATGTCGGGGGTGGGCGTGGACGCCAGGTTGGACTCCAGCTGCCGGCCGGACCAGCCGCGCTGCGCGGCGGCGGCGAGCTTCCGGATCGTCGGGATCCTGTGGTAGAGGTACTGGCCCGGGCACAGGGTCGAGGCCGCGTCCCGGTGGCCGTTGATGGCCTCGAACCACCTCTTGGTGACCCATTGGTGCGTCGACGCGGCGTTGACGCCGTGCAGCGAGAGCTTCCAGGCGAACAGGGCGGCGTAGGCCTGGATCATCGCCTTGCTGGGCTTGGCGATCTGGTAGTTGCCGATCGCCGAGGCGGCGAAGGAGTCGTCGTTGTAGCCGAGGGTGTGCGCCCCCACGACCGGGCGGTCGACCCCGCCGTACCGGCCCTCCCAGATCCGGCCGAAGCGGTCGATGAGGTAGTTGTAGCCGATGTCGCTCCAGCCGCGGGACTTCACGTGGTAGGCGTAGATGCTGCGCAGGAGGCCGGGGACCTCCGCGCGGGTGTAGTCGTTGGCGTTGACGGTGTGGTGCACGAACCCCGCGTGGACGTCGCCGTAGTGCAGCGAGGACTTGCCGCGGATCCTCTCGTCGGCGCCCCACTGCTTGCGCGAGTAGATCACCGGCTGCGGCGTGAACGTCGCCGCGGCCAGGGCAGCGGTCGCGTCACCGGAGGTCGCGGGCGTGGTCGTCGTGGACCCCGGCGCGGTCGCCGCCCGGTAGACCGAGTCGCTGCCGTCGTACCCGTCCATCGTGCTGGTGTCGATCGCCGCCCGCTCCACGGCCGAGTGGCGAGCGTGTCCCGGGGCGATCACGGCGAGCTTCATGTCGGGGGGCAGCGCCTGCTCCGAGACGACCCGTACCTGGACGTCCGCGACCCTGCCGACGAGCACCGGGTCGGTGCCCGGGCGGGCGTGGCGCGCCTCGGCCGAGCCGGGGTCGGGTCCGTGGTCGGGGTCGTAGGGCACCTGGGACCACGGGGTCCAGCCGCCGTCGGTGCGGGTGCGCGCCGTGACCGTCAGATCCGACTCGGGGATCGAGACGCCATGGGCCCAGGTCACGCCGACCTCACCGAAGCCGGTCACCTGCTGGGGCGTGGTGGTCAGCGTGCTCGAGCCGTGCGCGGGCACGACCCGGGCGGACGTGGTGGGGACCGCGCGGCCGGAGGTCGTCGTCGAGGCGGTGAGCTGGACCTCGCGCACGTGCGGCTTCACCGGCGTGGTGGGCACCCTGGACGGCCTGACCGCCTCGGCGGTGTACGCCGCGAGCGCGGCCGTCTCCGGGCTGGCGGGCTGGCGACCGGTCGGCCCGGTCCCGACCACGTCCAGGGTGATCACGCTGGCGGCCGGGGTGAGGGCAGCCAGGACCACGCCGAGCGCCAGCAGCTGCTGGCAAGCCGTCACGAAACGGCTTCGGTTCGGGGACACGTCGCTGCTCCAGGTGTGTGGGGGAAGGAGTCACACGAGCAGCAAGTTTCACACTGGTCACAGGAGGTGGAAAGAAGTTCTGAGTAACTACAGAACTGTAATTTCCACCCGACACGCCGTCTGTTCCCAGATTCGTGCGGAGAGTTCCCGGAGCGCGCGCGTCCCGACGTCCCGCACACGGGTCACACCGGCCACGAACGTCACCGGGTCCCGACTCGACCTGCCCGTGCCCACGGCGACCGCGCCCTCAGATGTCCGCGCCCATCTCCTCGTCCAGCTCCTCCTCCGTCTCGAGGGCGTTCTCCTCGTCGTCCTCGTCGTAGTGGAGGAAGCGGATGCCCTCGTCCACGGGGCCGTCGAAGGCCAGCCGGCCCTGCTCGAGCACCAGGACGCGGTCGCACATCTTGCGGACGCTGCCGGTCGCGTGGCTGACGTAGAACAGCGTGGTGCCGCTGTCGCGGATCTCCTGCATCTTGGCCAGGCACTTGCGCTTGAACGGACGGTCGCCCACCGCGAGCACCTCGTCGGCGAGGAAGATGTCGGCATCCACGTGGATGGCCACCGCGAAGCCGAGCCGGGCGAACATGCCGGACGAGTAGTGACCGACCGGGGAGTCGAGGAAGCGACCGATGTCGGCGAACTCCACGATGTCGTCGAACTTGCGCGCCGTCTCGGCCTCGGTCATGCCGAGGATCGCGGCGTTCAGGTAGACGTTGTCGCGTCCGGTCAGCTGCGGGTGGAAGCCGGCGCCGGTGGCGATCAGGCCCGCGATCCGACCGCGGGTCAGCACCTTGCCGCGGTCGGGCCGCATGATCCCGTTGATCATCTTCAGCAGGGTGCTCTTGCCGGAGCCGTTCAGACCCATCAGGCCGATGGACTCGCCCTGCTGGATGGTGAACGACACGTCGTTGACGGCCAGGAACGAGTCGGACATGTCCTGCTGACGCATCATCGCGACGCTCATCTGCTTCAGCGTGCGGTGGTAGCGCAGGGTGAACGTCTTCGACACGTGTCGGACGATGATCGAGCGGCGGTCGGTCATGCGCGGCCCCCGCGGTGCTGTCCGGCGGAGGAGGGGTGCCGGGTGAGGCGTT
>Ga0070683_100000254_pt1 | contig 36669 bp, 44 predicted proteins | sample KBSC713LmetaG_FD_64662 | JGI IMG/M metagenome (GOLD analysis project Ga0070683, IMG submission 64662) | Corn rhizosphere microbial communities from Kellogg Biological Station, Michigan, USA - KBS C7.1-3L metaG | ecosystem: Host-associated > Plants > Roots > Rhizosphere ... | reverse complement strand
CGTCCTCTACTTCGGCATCCAGGCCAAGAAGGGGAAGCTGGATTCCGCGGGCATGGGCAAGGCCGGCTCAAGCAACATCAGCGAGATACTGAATCAGGTGACCATGATGCTCGGGCACCAAATCTTCGATCCCGAGTTGAACCGGCGAGTGCTGGTCGATCACGCCTTCATCGTCGCCGGGGGCGAGATCACCAAGCAGGCGAAGAACTGGCTCGGCGAACGGCTGGACGCGACCAAGCGGTCTCAGGTTATGTTCATGGACCGAGACGACATCCTGAATCTGTTCATAATCACCAGCCTGCCGCTGCCCAAGGGCGCGCTCTCGCCGCGGGAGTTCGGAGACATGGACGATGACCTCCCTTTCTAGTGGGCCGCTCGGCCCACTTAATGGATGAGTAAGGCAAAGCGCTTCTGCATCCCTCACTGCCGCGCGTGTGAGATCATCCTCGAAGGTCGATCCGTCGCGGGACGCACGGTCTGATGAAATCCATCAAGCCCTCGAATTTTCGTCGACTATTCCATAACATTCGATGGACGAATCTGGAGTGTTCTGCCGCGGTGGCCGCCGCGCCGCTAGTTGGTAGCGCCTGCGCAGACGACGCGCTGTCCGGCCGATGAGGATTTCCGCACACGGACACTGATAAGCAAATGCGCGAAAGCTTATCAGTCGAGGGCAGGGACCGGCTGTCGCCGCCGTTTAGGGAAGTCACGATTGGGGCCATTTAGAAATGTCACCTGGCTGGGGGGAGCTTAGCCGTCCTTTCCTTTGCTGGGGTTGAATTCGTTCCTATCGAGAGGGCGTCGCGTGAAGCCTCCAGATCGCGCAACGCGACGCCCGGGCTTCATCTATCCGACCTTGAACATGTGGTTCTTCTGGCCACATCGGCGCGGCGCCTTGGCCGAACGGGACATGTCGAGCTTCTTTTGCTGCTCGGCGATATAGGCCAGGATTGGGCCCAGGCGCTTGTTCTCGACAATCGCGGCCTGGTTCACCTGTGGCCGCTTGTCGAAGGTGCGGTAGGGCAAATCGACCCCATTGTAGCGGATCGCCAGCCGCCCGTCGGGATAATCAATCACCGTAACCCGCTTGCGCGCCAGCGACCGCGCGATTCCGGTCGGCTCCAGGATAAACAGCACCTGGTCGTATTGCAGCGTCAGGTTCACGGAGACCGTGCGTTCTTCCTTCCACGCAAAGGCATCGTCAAGGTCGTCATGGCCGACGACCGGCGCACGGTGTACGTCACGCTCATCAAAGGGGGCCTTGGCAAAGCGGGCGTTGTACTTCTCCATGAACGCCGGCAGGAACGCATTGCCGGCCGCAATCGTATCGATGCCGGATAACCGCATCTCCTTCACCAGCCGATCCTGCAGCGTGCCATTAGCCCGCTCAACCCGCCCCTTGGCCTGGGAGGAGTTGGCGCAAATGATGTCGATGTTCAGCGCATGCAGCGCCCGGCCGAACTGGGTCATGCCGTCGCCGCCGATCGCGTCCTTCTTGTTGACCCGAAACACACCGTGCTTGTCGGAATAGAACGCCACCGGCTTGCCGTAACGCTCCAGATAGGCCCGGGTCGCGGCAAAATAGTCGAAGGTGCTCTCGCTCTCGACAAACTGCAGATGCATCAACCGGCTGGTCGCGTCGTCGATGTAGACGAGCAGGGTACAGCGCGGCCCGCGCCCCTCGAACCACCAGTGCTCGGACCCGTCGATCTGGATCAACTCGCCCAAACAGTCGCGGCGGTACCGCGGCTGATGAACAGGCTTGAGCCGGGCACGGCGATCCTTCCACAGACCCGCCGCGATCATCCATTGGCGAACCGTCTCGCGCGCCAGATGGATGCCATGAAGCTCGGCAAGCTTCTCAGCGGCCAGGGTCGGGCCAAAGTCCGGGTAACGCTCCCGGATGATGCCGATGGCAGCATCGTGCAAATCCGCGGGGTAGGTGCGATTGCTCGGCCGGCCGCGCTTCCGGGAAACCAGGGCCGCCGGGCCTCGCTGCGCGTAGGCCTTGGCCAGCCGGAATACCTGACGGCGACCAAGGCGCATCAGCGCTGCGGCTTCCGTCACCTTGATCCTGCTCGCCGCCAGATCCTGCAACACGCTCATCCGGTCGATCTCCGTCCGGCTGATCGCAATCACCGTCATCGACCCAAAACTCCCCAACCAAAACCGTGGAGAGTGACATCTCTATCTGGGCCAACGGTGACTTCTCTATCTGGCGTCTACACTGGCCGTTCGCGTAATGAGCGTGTGTGGACGCCCCGCAAGATGCAAGCAGTTTTTCCGGTCGCGCTCAGGCAGGTGGTCAGGTGCGGTCGTGTGTCCGGCCTCATGATGCGGCTTCATCCACGCCGCGGGCCCGTATGGAGATATGCGTACTGGGACCATTTCGGTTATGCGCGCTCGCAGGCGCTTCGCTCATAATGCTGGTTTGCCCGATCCGGTCTCGTGACCATTTGCCCTTACGTGTCCTTTCGCCCTGCTTTCACCTTCGACGTCAACCCGTCGATCGTTGCCCTATGCGGCCGCGACCGCCGGATCCCTATAAACTCCGCCTTTCGCCATAAGCGCCCAGGCAACGCGTGCCATGCGGTTGGCCAAGGCGACGGCAACCAGCATGCGCGGCTTTTTTGCCATCATCCGCCCCAGCCAGGAGCCTTTCGGTGCGCCGCGTCGCGCCGCCCAGCGAACTACGGCGACCGCGCCAATGATGAGCAAGCGGCGAAGATCGCGCTGCCCCATCTTCGAGGTCCTGCCGAGCCGCTCTTTGCCCCCGGTCGAATGCTGGCGCGGTGTAAGGCCGATCCAGGCCGCGAAGTCACGACCTTTGGTGAAGGTCTCGGCAGGTGGCGCGAATGTCGTCATTGCCGCTGCCGTGATGGCACCAATGCCAGGAATCGTCATCAGCCGCACTATGGTTTCGTCACTGGAGGCACGCGCCCGGAGTTCTTTCTCCAGCACCCCGATCTCTTCACTCAATGTCATGATCTGCTTCACCAACATGGCCGCCAGTTTCACCACGGGTCGGGGAAGCACACCGCTTTCTCCCTCGATCACCGCGATCAAGCGACCGATGTGGACAGAGCCTGCCGGAGCCACGACACCATATTCGGCTAGATGACCACGCAGGGCATTGATTGTCTGAGTACGCTGCCTTACCAACAAATCCCGTGTCCGGAACGCCATCGCGGCAGCCTGCTGTGCTTCGGTCTTCGGTGCGACGAAGCGCATGGTCGGTCGCAAAGCCGCCTCCACAATTGCCTCGGCGTCGGCCGTATCGTTCTTCTGCCGCTTCACGAACGGCTTCACATACCCCGGCGCGACCAGCCTGACCCGATGACCCAGCGCTCCGATCGCACGCGCCCAATGGTGCGCTCCCGCGCACGCTTCCATCGCCACGGTGCGGCTCGGCTGAGCCGCGAAGAATTTCAGGACTTGTCCGCGCGTGAGCTTCCGCCGGAAAACCACCGATCCATCCGGCGCCGCGCCATGCGCCTGAAACACATTCTTGGCCAGGTCCAACCCGATGATGCTAACCTCTTCCATGGACGCCCCCCTTCGTAGCGGTTTCGACACCACTACCTTGGCACATTGGATGCCGTCGGGGGCGTCTACCCCATCGGTTATGGAATGACGAGGATCGCAGAGCGCCCGATGGGCAGCCGATTCAAGGATGCGGAGGAGGAGGCCCCGCTCAACGACTGACGGAGTGACAGGCGGGACCAGACGCATCAGGGCAGGCTTGACTTGAGAAGCGTTTTGAACGGGATTTGATGATAATGTGGCGCCGAATACGTTCGGCCGTTTAGCGCGCGGACGAGGCTACATGACGATCCAGACGATACTGCCGCCAAGAGGGCGCGATTATCGGCTTGACCTTTTGCGCGGTTTTGCCAACTGGGCGATATATCTCGATCATATCCCGAACAATGTGGTCAACTGGCTCACCCAGCGCAACTACGGGTTCAGTGACGCAGCCGACCTGTTCGTGTTCATCTCGGGCTATACCGCCTCATTCGTTTACGCGCGAATTATGCTTGAGCGTGGATTCGTGATTGGCGGCACGCGTCTCATCAAACGTGCTTGGCAGATCTACGTGGCACACATCATCTTGTTCGTGATGTATATCGCCGAGATCGGCTATCTTGCGCGTCGCTACGGCAATCCGAATCTCGAAAATGAGTTCAACGTCGCCGGCTTCATGGCCAGCCCGGCCGAGACGCTCTACCAAGGACTGATCCTCTCGTTCAAACCCGTCAACATGGACGTACTGCCCCTCTACATCGTGCTGATGGTAGCCTTTCCGCCGATCCTTTGGACGATGCTGCGATTGCCGAACGTGACGCTAGCGGCTTCGTTCTTGCTGTATCTGGCTGCACGGCACTTCGATTGGAATCTGAACGCCTTCCCAACAGGCTCATGGTATTTCAATCCGTTCTGCTGGCAGTTTCTTTTCATATTCGGCGGGTGGTTCGCGCTAGGTGGCTCGATCGAGGCGAGGCCGTTGATCCGGTCGCGCGCGTTGCTATGGCTCGGCGGCAGCTACTTGCTGTTTGCGTTCGTCATGACGATGGCCGGGCGATTTCCGGAAATCGCTCACATGATGCCGGCATGGCTTTATGATGCGTTCAATCCCAACGACAAAACCAACCTCGCACCTTACCGCCTCGTCCATTTCATCGTTCTTGCCTTCTTCATCAACAGGTTCCTGCCGCGTGACTGGCGGGGCCTCGAATGGCCGGTATTCCGGCCACTCATCAAGTGCGGCCAGCAATCACTCGAAGTCTTCTGCGTCGGTGTCTTCCTCGCGGTTGGAGCCCACGTCGTGCTCGTCGAAGTCTCCAACGCGATCTGGATGCAGATCGCAGTCAGCATCGTCGGCATAATTTTGATGACTGCGATCGCTTATTACCGCTCGTGGTCGAAGAAGGCCGACAAGGCCAAGTCACCCCCCCGCGTCCAAGGAGCAAGCGGCTGAGGCGGACAAGTGTCGGTGCTCCCTGAATGTCTCGGGCGCACCTCATTGGCAGCGCCATGGCCCTCGCGGCCGACAGTTGGAACGAGCGCCCAGATTGGTGGTCAGAGGTTGAAGTTCGAGGTGACAAGGGGGCGCGACGGCCAATCGCCCCGGGCCACGTTGTTGTCAACTCATCGCGGTTGGCAGGGGGTGAGCCACTTACGAGCAATCGCTTTGAAACATTTTCGAGACTTTGTGCTACTTGGGACGTTCAAGCCCATGCCGTTTTGCGTAGGGCTCGGTGGCCCAGAGACGTTTTGCTTCGTCGATATTCATGCTCAATCGAACCCGGTCATCCACCGCAACGATCCAGCTCGGTGTAACGTACTGGTGCTGGTTCTTGGGGGCTTGCTCGGGTCGGACTATCTTCAAATGCCCTCCCTCGACCTTGTCGACAGTTCCGACGTAAGTGCCATCCCGGTCCACGACCGCCATCCCCTCGATCACGAGGTCAAGAAGGGGACGGCCTTCCACGCCGTCATATGGATTCTGAGTCATCGCGTGCTCCACTACGGCCGTCCGCTTGGAAGCAGCAACCTGCGCGGAGCGGTAACGGTATCTTAGGCACCTAGTTCCTATTTGGTCTGCTTAAAACAAATGGTAGATTCGTCTAAACCGTCAGGCGCAGACTAATCAACGCCGACTAATTGCACGGCGGCATTGTGGTTGGTCGGCAGAATATGCCGGTCCACCGCGTGGATCGTGAACAAAAGCCACCGTTTGAACTACCCCGATCCTCATCGGTTATCTTGGATCGGCCCCGTGCTCGACTACGAGGTAGGCGTGCTAGGTCTTCGCGAAGCAAATCAAATTGCGGAAGCCGCTTTAAAGGAAGCAGAGAACCGCGGCGCAAGAATTAGTGTGAGCGTTTGCGACGCTCAAGGTCACCTTGTCGTGCACCAGAAGATGGATAGTACTTCTGTTGCGGCTTCTCAAGAATCCATCGGAAAGGCGATAGCAGCCATCACTTTTGGTGGCGCGAGCAGCGACGCGACACAGATCGTGGAGGGATACGGTCGTTACGGTCCTGCCGGTTTAGTGCAAAGCCGAAGGAGCTCCTTTGATAAACCGTAAGGGTGCCCGTACTCAGATCGGGCGGGCTAATAGGGTGCGATTGGCGTTTCGGGCCCTCCCTAATGAAGAAATCGATGAACATTGTGCGCGCGCAGGCTTAGTGGCATTGGACGAGCCAACTTGAGCACAGAGCCTGCGGCTCCGCACACGTTTTCTTCATTTTCGATGCCCGCCGTTTTTGCCGTCCATGACGGCCACGCAACAACTTGGCGCTAACGTCGATGTCCGGGCGGCCTTGTCACGATTGCCGATCCTCTTAGTGGTCTTTCGCACGCGGCTTCGGATCTGGCGTGTCCACCTAGTGCTTACCTCTAAAACGAGTTTCAATATCGGATCGAGAGGTGGTCCTCGACCATGTTCACGCCTGGAGCTGACCAAGCCGCCGACTCAGCCTCATCGCGCTCGGCAATGGATCGAACCGACCCATCGAGAATCGCGGTATGGCCGTTTGCCCTTACGGTGATCTGACGCGCATCGAGACGAGCATTGCGCGTCAGCGCCTCGGTTATTCTGTTGCTGATGTCCTGCGGTTCCACCGGATTGTTGATGGTAACGGAATTCGTCACGCCTTTGACCCCATGTAAATATCGGACGGCGCTTTCAGCCGCCCGCTTCTGCCAATACCATCGCACTTCTCCTTCCAGCGTCACCCAGCCGTCGCTGACCATCGGCTTGATTTTGTCGTTCGGTACGGAAGCGTTCCACTTCAGGGAATTCACGACCCTTTCGGTCAACTCCGTGTCGTTAGGCCGTGTGCCCAGCAAGTTCACCTTCAGATCTTCGGCGACACCGGTAACACCTAGGACACCCTTCACAATCTTCTCTGCTTCCCACTTATCGAAGAACGTTCGAACCTCTCCGGTAAGCGTCACAACGCCATTCTTGGCGGTCACCGCAATTTTGCTGGCTTCGAGCTTGGGATCCCAACTGAGTTGTCGCTCGACATCTTGGCGAAGTTCGAGGTCAGTCTTCATGACAGTCTCCTCTACGAGCCCTCAGCCGGCAAAAACTGTGCGCCGTTTGCCGAATTGAGTCGAGAAAAACATAGGGCAACAAAACTGCCGTTCACCAGGCCCGTACTGTCGCTCAGTCAGCGGTGGGTTCCCAAGCAACTCCGAACAACAATTTTCCATTAAAATGCGGTGAACTCTGACGGGCGCCATTCTTTGCTCTAGGTTTGCAACTCGCGGTGATGGAACAGTTGGAAGTCACTTATGTCCCGCAAGCGATCCCTACCGCGCAGAATCCTGCGTGCCGAAAAGGCGCTTCCCCTGAGCATAGAAACTCAAGAATTGTTGTCGCCCGGGTTTCCGTGCAAAGATCAGGCCTAACCGAACTCAGTCTAGTCGAAGTAAACGGGAGCAAGACATGGAGGGGCCAATTGGCAATATGCATGCGCCACTGCACCCGTTTTTCGTTGGACTGGGGGGCGCGTTGCTCATGGCCGCTCTGTTCACCGACTATATGTACACGAGCAACTCGCTGATGCAGTGGGCCAACTTCTCAGTTTGGCTGATCTCGGGGGGCCTCGTGCTGGCGCTTATCGCCACGATCTTCCTGGTAATTGACCTCGCGCTCGGGAGGGCTGGGCCGATCCGCTGGCTCGATTTCGGCTTGGTAGGGGCTGCCGCAATCCTCTCCCTGGTCAACGTCTTCGTTCATACGCGAGATGGGTGGACTTCGGTTGTCCCGACCGGCATCACCCTATCAATCGTAGTCACGATCCTGCTGCTTGTCGCCGGTCTTCGAGGCTGGTGCGTTACCGCCGTCAAGACCGCGGGCCGGGGAGAAAGCGAATGATCGCGAATCGAGTTCGAGCGACTTCGGGACTGATAATTCTCGCGCTGGTCGCCGGCTGCAGTGACAAAGGCGGCGATCCATCAAAGCAATATGGACCGAATCCAGACCTTCCCGAACCTCACCAATATCTGGTGCCGCCCATGAGCGTGCCGCAGGCGGTTGGCTGGAAGACCGGGGAAACGCCCACGGTTCCCGCCGGCATGCGCATCCAGGCGATGGCGACCGGACTGATGCATCCGCGCATCGTCTACCCATTGCACAACGGCGATATCCTCGTCGTCGAAGCCAACGGTCCCGGTACCAAGCCATTCCGGCCCAAGGATTACATCTCAGGCAAAGTGAAGGCACGGGCCGGTGCGTCCGACAAGGGCGGCAATCGCATCACATTGTTGCGTGACGCTGATGGCGATGGTGTTCCGGAGATGAAGACTATTCTGGTCGACCATCTGCACTCGCCATACGGCGTCGCATGGGTGGCGGACACTTTGTACGTCGCCAACACCGACGCGATCATCGCCTTTCCCTTCAAGCCGGGACAGACGGAGATCACGGTGGCCGGAACAAAACTTGTCGATTTGCCCGCAGGTCCGATCAACCACCACTGGACGAAGTCGATGGTGGCCAGCCCGGATGGGTCAAAGCTCTATGTTGGGGTCGGCTCCAACAGCAACGTCACCGAGAATGGGATAGACATCGAAGAAGGGCGTGCAGCGATCTACGAGATTGATCGGCTGACGGGCGCCAAGCGCCTTTACGCGACCGGAACGCGCAATCCGACGAACCTCGCCATCCAGTCTGAAACGGGGCAATTGTTCGCTGTGGTCAACGAGCGGGACGAGATCGGGCCGGATCTGGTTCCGGATTATCTATCATCCATCAAGGATGGCGGTTTCTACGGCTGGCCCTATAGGCTATTGGGGACAGCATGTGGACGTACGCGTCCATCCGCAGGACCCTGCGATGGTGGCGAAGGCGATCAAGCCGGATTATGGCCTCAGTTCCCATGTTGCGGCACTCGGCCTTGTATTCAGTCAAGGAGAAACGTTGTCACCGCAATTCGCCAACGGCGCGTTCGTGGGTGAACATGGCAGCTGGAACCGCGACCCGCTGAACGGCTACCAGGTAATCTTCGTCCCCTTCGTGAATGGACAGCCGAGCGGGATGCCCACCCCGGTGGTGACGAACTTCCTTGCACCGGATGAAAATACGGTTCACGGGCGGCCGGTCGGCGTGGCACTTGACCGGACCGGTGCTCTCATCGTCGCGGACGATGTCGGGAACGCGGTCTGGAGAGTGAGCCGCTCGGTCAACGGACAGTGAGTACGCGACGCGGACATGGCCCAGGCTGGGGTCGAACAGCAAAAAGCCAATCTGGAGCGCGCTCAGATCAATCTCGAGCGAACGGGAGTTCGCGCACCGGTTAGCGGGTGGCTTACGAACCCGCTGATTCGGGAGGACGACGGGCCAGGTGGCGCGACGTTGAAGCGGACGTGGATTCCAGTACGGATTGGCGCGCGCTCGGTGCGCGAGTTGTCCAGGAATGCCCGCGGTCAGCTGTTCGGGGCCGGTGCGTTGGCAACGACTTCGTCCACGAATCTCTTGCCGACTATTCTGCTGGTCTTCGGTGGGTCTTTTGTCGTCGCGTGAAGAACTCCCCTGTCCGTTCTTTGGTGTTTTCCCAGAAAACGTACAACATGGGGATCAAAAAGAGGCCAATGCAAGTTGCGGCTATCATACCCGCAAACACTGGCGTGCTCACACTTCGTCGTGCGATTTGCGATGCACCGGTAGCCCAAACCAGAGGAATGAGGCCAAGGATAAAAGCAATCGATGTCATGAGCACTGCGCGAAAGCGCATCTCGGCACCAAGTGCTGCCGCATCCACGATGCTTTCACCCTGCTCTCGCTGCTTCTTGGCGAACTCGACAATCAGAATGGCATTTTTCGCCGCCAATGCGATCAAAACGATCAATCCGATCTGGGCGTACAGATCGAGCGTGAGCCTTGCGACCACTATTCCACAGATCGCACCCAAGATCCCGACCACAACCGAGAGCAGCACTGGCAGCGGGACGACCCAGCTTTCATACAACGCGACGAGGAACAGGAAGGCGAACAACAACGCCATGCCCAGAACAATCCCGGTCTGGCCGCTTGCTCCCTGCTCCTGATAGGCCGTGCCGGTCCATTCGAACGCGTAACCGGGCGGGAGCGTCTTCGACGACACTTCGGCCATCGCGGCTAGTGCTGTACCGGAAGAAACGCCGGACGCCGGGCTCCCATTGACGGTGACTGATCGGTAGTTGTTATAGCGAGTGATGACTTGCGGTCCAACTGTAGTATGCGCGGCGGCGATGGATGCCAGCGGCACCATCGTACTCTTCGCGTTACGCATATAGATGCTGTTGAGCGCTGACAAATCGCGCCGATCTGCAGCCTCCGCCTGAATATTCACCTGCCATGTGCGGCCGAACAGATTGAAGTTATTGATGAAGTATCCTCCCAGCGTCGCTTGCAGCGTGGTGAAGACATCACGGAGGGAAAGGCCCAGTGCCTGTGCCTTCTGGCGGTCGATGTTGAGAAAGATAGAAGGTGCGCTCGCGGCATAGGTCGAAAACACGCGGGTCAGGTTTGGATTCTGATTGGCTGCAGCAATCAGACCCTGAACCACGCCGCCCATCGTGGACGGATCGGCACCAGCCAGATTTTCGAGTTGGTATTCGAAGCCACCCGTGGTTGACAGGCCGACGACGGGGGGGAGATTGAAAGGCAATATATTCGCGGTGCGGACCTGTTGAGCCGCGCCAAAGGTCTTTGCAATCAGTGCCTGCGCCGAGTCGGCAACCGCGGTACGGTCCGAAAATGGCTTCAGCTTTGCAATGATGAAGGCGTTGTTACTCGCCGAATAGCTGTCCAGCAGCGAAAAGCCGATGATTGAGAGGGTGTCCTGGACCTGCTGCATGGATTTAAGAATGGCTTCGATCTGTCGAACACTATCGCTAGTTCGGTTAACCGACGCGCCATCTGGCAACTGCACGTTGATGAAGAAAGTGCCCTGATCTTCTTCGGGCAGAAAGCCGGTGGGTGTCAGACGCGTCAGTCCGAAAACCCCAAAACCGAAAACGACGACAAGCGCGACTGAAATGACAGAGAGATGCAATATCTTCCGCACGACGACCGCATAACCGTCGCGGACCTTGTCGATCCAGGCTCCGATACGGGCCATGACGCCGCACCGTGAGCCGGAGCGCCGCAGAAATATAGCGCACAAGGCCGGCGACAGGGTGAGCGCATTGAGCGCTGAAATCAGCACCGCGGCGCTGATCGTCACAGCAAATTGCTGAAACAGTACGCCCGATATCCCGGATATGAAGGCGATCGGCACAAATACCGACATCAGCACCAGTGTTATTCCGATGATCGGGGCGGTCACCTGTATCATCGCCTTCTTGGTCGCGTCCGCAGGTGAAAGATCCGGTTCCTCCTCCATGATTCGCTCAACGTTCTCGACGACGACGATCGCGTCGTCAACGACGATGCCGACTGCGAGTGCCAACGCCAAAAGCGATACCGTATTGGCCGAGTAGCCCATCGCCAGCAGTATGGCGAAGGCCCCCACCAAGCTAACTGGGATTGCGATAAGAGGAACGAGGGTTGCACGAAGGCTTCCAAGAAACACAAATACGACCATCGCAACGAGCGCGAACGCCTCGAATAACGCGCGGACGACCGCTTGGATGGTGTCATTGACGAAAGTTGTGGCATCGTGAACAACGCGCGCTTGAAGTCCTTCCGGAAAACGCGCACGGAGCTTGTCCAGTGTCGCATCCACTGCGCCGGCAACCGTAATGGCGTTCGCGCCTGGCGCGAGATAAATGCCGATGGCCACGGCCGGATTGCCGTTGAGCCGGCTGTAAGTGTCGTAGTTCTGTGCACCAAGCTCAATGCGGGCGACATCTTTCACTTGGAGCACGGAGCCGTCTGGGTTTGCCCGAACTACAATCGCGCCGAATTCTTCTGGCGTTGTTAGGCGGCCTTTGGTCTCAAGATTTAACTGGAACTGCTGGTCTTGGGGAACCGGACGCGCACCGAGGCGACCTACGGGCGCTTGAACGTTCTGGGCCTGCACCGCGTTGATGATATCGGCTGGCGTTAAGCCGAGGCTTGTCAGGCGCGACGTATCGAACCAGATTCGCATCGAATAGTTCAATTGTCCGAACAGCGTAGCCTTACCGACGCCTGGTGTGCGCGACAGCTCGTCCAGGACGTTAATCAAGACATAGTTGGTAATGAACAGCGGATCGAATTTGCCTCCTTCACTATAGAACGAAATAAACTGCAGGATCGACGAGGAACGCTTTTCGACGGTAAGCCCCTGAAGCTGAACTTCCGGCGGCAAATTGGCCATTGCGGTCTGAACGCGGTTGTTCACGTTCACGGTATTGATGTCGGGATTTGTGCCAAGCTGAAAGCTGACGGTGAGAGCGTAACTACCGTCGCTACCGCTGTTGCTCTTCATGTAGATCATCTTATCGACGCCGACGACTTTGGACTCGATCGGCTGAGCCACAGTCGATTCCAGCACGGCGGCCGACGCGCCCGGATAGACGGCGGAGACCTCAACCTGGGGCGGCACGATATCGGGCAACTGCGCAACCGGAATGCGCGAAAGCGCGAGTAGGCCGGCAAGCGAAATAACGATAGCCATGACAATCGCCATGCGAGGGCGATCAATAAAGAAAGAAGAGATCATGGTTTATCTCCCCGTGGTCATTGCTGAAGCGACCGCAGGCGATACCGCAAGACCGGGTCGCACCCGCTGAATACCTTCCACGACGATCTTTTCGCCCTCCTTTAGGCCCTCGGTCACGGCTGCTATCTCCGGTGTCGACTGTCCGAGCTTGACGCGCCTCTGTTCGGCTACGTTCTGTGCGTTCACGACGTATACGTAGTCCCCTTGCTGGTCCGAAAGAACGGCCAAACGGGGTACCGCCAATACCTTAAGCGGTTGAACGGCTTGAAGAGAAACGGTCACGAATTCATCGTCAAAGAGTTCGTGTAGCTGAGCAGTGCCAACTGTCCGGATCACCGGATTAGGAATCGTAGCACGCAGGACAATCGTATCGGTATCTTTTGCGACGCCGATATCGACAAAGTCGAGCTTACCAGTCTGTCCGTACATTCTGCCATTTGGAAGCTTGAGACGAATTTTTACCGCATCAAGACCGCCTCTATCGGCGTAACGGTCGCGCAGTTCAAGAACGCGTCGCATCGCGACTGGAAACGTCACATAGATGGGGTCGGCGCTGACCACAGTCGCAAGAGCGCCGCTGGTTGGGCTAACTACATTGCCGATCGTCACCGATGTGCGACCTATTCGGCCGTCAATCGGTGATTTAATGTCCGTATAGTCCAGATTAATGTGGGCCTGGTGCAGTTGTGCTTGCGCGGCTTCAACCTGAGCTGCAGCGGTGCGCTGATCCGCAAGCGCGTTATCAACGGCCACCTGCGTGCCAGAAGACTTTTGCAAGAGTTCCTGCGCGCGTGAAAGGGTAAGATTCGCGTTCTCAAGTTGTGCCTTGGCCTGAGCGACCGCCGCCTGCTTAGCTTCGACATCTGCCTCGAACGGTGGCTTTTCAAGTCGATACAGTATGTCGCCCTTCTTGACCTCCGCTCCTTCGGTAAACAGGCGCTCCTTCAGAAAGGCAGTCACGCGGGGCACAAGATCGACGCGCTCTATGGACTGGATGCGACCGTTGATCTCTGTAGTTTCTGCCATCGGGCGGGATTCTGCCGCGACCACTCCAACCGCCGGCGGCTCCGCGGAACCAACTTGTGCAACTCCATCGACCGCCAATAGATTTAGTGCGGCAAAAATCGTGACCGGTAGCAAAGGATAAGCGCGCATGCATTTTATCCTTGTCAATAAAGCAGACCACGGCGTCCGCGCGATCTGATCATGGAGTTTGCCGAAGCATCAATGCTCGGCGTGATCGTCTCTCCGACCGTTGGATGCTTAGCGATCGAGCACTGCTGCGCCGGCCGCCCTCGTTTTTCTTTGAGCCCTTCTTCCAACTTGACTGCACAAAGGGTCAATATGGTTGACCTTCGGAGTGACAGGAGGCGTTGCAACGGGGGTGTCGGACAGGCTCGCTTTGCAGTCAGACGGGATAACGAACAGGTCGCGATGTTTGTTGCTAATTTGCGGCTCAGGCTCCTTGCAGAACAGCCAGGAGCCGCGGTTATCCAACTACGTCGCAATACCCTTATCGGACGGGGGGATTATCGCTTGCGTCAATCGGAAGCGACTGTCCAACCTTAATAAGGCAGCCAAGCCGTCGCGGCCAAATTTGCCAGCGAAATGGTGTTTAGTGCGGCGCTCATTCGTGATGGTTGATTTCTCCTGGCAGTGGCGGGGAGTCTAACAGATTCACGATTTCATCCCATTTTCGCCTTCTGCGGCTATCAGGTGGGTGACCGTTGGTTTGGCGCGCAGGAAGCGGTGTACTTCGTCCTCAAGCGCACGATCCGCTTTCGTTACGCGTTTGTGCTGGCGCAAGTGTTCGAGCCACGAATCGAGCCGAAAGGTTTCCACGAATTTCTCCTGGTCGGCAGCGTCCTGAAATACGCCCCATGCATAGGCGCCATCGCGCTTGCGCTCGCGGGAGAGCGCTTTGAGTGCCGTAAGATTTGAGTGCCGTAAGAAATGCCTCGCGGCTGCTCGGATCAATACGGTACTCGACGGTTACCATGACCGGACCAGCGTCGTTTTCGACCGACTTCGTGACGATCGGTTCAGGCCAGTGCATCGAAGGAGAAAGATCGATCCCCGCTGCTGTCTGCAATTTCCAGCGACGAGTGAGCGGTATCGCCAAAAGCGCACCCGCGGCAGCGACGAGGTGTGTGGCGGGCAATCCGATCAGACCGGCCAATTCTCCCCAAAGTACACTGCCAACAGTCATTGTTCCGAAGAAGATCGTAACGTACATGGAAAGCCCGCGACCCCGAACCCAGTCCGGCAGGGCGGCTTGAGCAGAAGTGTTCAGATTGGCCACAACCGTAATCCATGATGCCCCTGCCACAATGCTCGCGCAAACGGCGAGGCGGGGCTCATGAGCAAGTCCGAACAGAAGCAGCGTGAACGCCGTTCCAACCTCGCCCCACGTCACTAAACCGTTGGCGCCCATATTTGACTTCAGACGTGGCAATATGAATGCGCAACCCACCGCACCACACCCAATTGCGCCCAGCAAGACACCGTATAGCTCGGGCCCGCCGGCGATCTGGTTGCGGGTCACCAGAGGAAGAAGCGCCCAATACGCGCTGGCGAACAGGAAAAACCCCATAGACCGCAGTAGGGTGGACCGCAGACGTCGGTTGTTACAAGCATAGCGAATGCCAGTGCGAATGGCGCTGTTGAAGTGCTCCGCGGGGAGCGCGCGCAGATGATCGCGAGGACTCCGCCACCACAGCAACACCGCGATCACACCGATGTTGCTGAACGCATCGAGCCAGAATGGCGCGGCAATGCCGAAACCGACGATGATAACACCGGCGAGCGCTGGTCCCACGGCACGGCTGATGTTGACACCTACGCTATTGGCGGCCACGGCTGCCGATAGATCTTCGTGAGATACGAGCTGGGGCACGATCGATTGCCAGGCCGGTGTCTCCAATGCCGTTGCCGTACTACTTAGAAACAGGAACAGCAATAATGCCCACGCGGTGACGAGCTTGGTTGAGACCAATGTCGCAAATCCGACGGATAGCAGGGCAGTGAGAATTTCGAGCGCGAGAATGAAACGGCGCTTGTCAATGATATCGGCGAGTGCGCCCGCAGGTAGCGCGAACAGAAACAACGGAAAACTGGCTACCGCTTGGACAAGCGATACCATTTAGGGGCGGGAGTCGAGGCTGGTCATCAACCAACCTGCCGCCGCATTATACATCCAGGCGCCGATGTCCGCGACAACGGTTGCTACCCAGAGCAATCTGAATGCACGACTGCGAAACGGGCTCAAGAATGACAACGAACGCATTCCTTGTGGTCGCGCTTCTTGCCTCGACCCAGGTTTCATGAGGGTTTCCGGAGAGAATACATTGCTGCCTCGCGAGCACAGATGATGAGTAACTTCGAGTGGTGTACGGTCAACTGCGGCTTCGTATCAAGCTTTCCAGTGTTGGCGTCCGCGCTGGTCAATTCGGAATCGCTTAAGTCGCGCAATGCGTCGAGGAACTTGGCGCCAGCCACAGCTTCAGCCTTACGGAGGCTCAGTTGCTGTCGCCGTGCGATGTTGTGGTCTGTTCGGCTCCATTATTCAGAAGCCTCTGCATTGGCAGGGCTCTCCTCCGCCGTCTCGGCTCTGGGCCACAGAATCATGGTCCCCAGGGCACCGGCGATCAACGGAGATCGCGATCTTCGCGGCAGCGAACTCCGTCTCATCCGGAAACGCCTCTCCCGCTATGAAGAGGGACATCGTAAAGCCGATGCCGGCAAGCGCGCCCGCGCCCGCGCCGGCGACCTGGCGCCACGAGTACGCTGTCGGCTTGGCGGCAATGCCGAGGCGCTGTTCGGTCGTGCTCGAGTCATATGGTTGCATCGCGGTCGTTCGTGACGGGCTCCTAAGCTCTGAATTCCATTCAGAACAACGCCCCCTGACCTATTTGTTTCCTAGCGCTACTCGGCGATCACCCGTCTGGGCGAGTTTCCTACTTTCAAGAGCGCGCTTTGCGTCGCCAAGCAGTCGCTCTTTATTGGAATTGAAGTAGCGCCAGAGGAGAAGTCCGCCCAGGCACATAACCGCCAGTGCACCCCACCCGAGCGGCCCGGCCACGTTGGTCATGCCTTGTCCCAATAAGTATCCACCGAAACCGAACAGCGCTGCCCAAACGATCCCACCGGCGGCATTGTAGAAGAAGAATTGGAACGGCGGGAAATGACTGATTCCTGCCAGGATCGCGGCCAACGCTCGCAAAAAAGCGACGAAGCGTCCGAAGAATACAATTTTCCCACCCTGGCGCATGAAGAGATATTCCGCAACGTCAAGCTTTTGTTGATCGAGCCTTATGTAGCGTCCATACCTCACAAGCAGACCGCGGCCGAGTTTACGTCCGATCCAAAAGCCGAGATTGTCTCCTAGAATCGCGCCTCCGGCAGCCGCGGCGATCACCAGGCCTATATCCATCGTGTGTTGGGTGCCGGCGTATATCGCCGCTGCAATAAGCGCGGTCTCGCCGGGAAGTGGCATGCCCGCGCTCTCAAGCAGCACAAGCGTAAACACCGCCAGATAACCGTAGTTGATCAAGAGGTGGTGAATAACTTGAGCATCGGCTACAGGCACGTTTCGTACTACTTCGTTCGACACATCTGAAGCGATCCATCGGCATTGTTAATGGTTGTTGGTCGACGTCAGTTCCAAAAGTTGCTGGAGTGGAAGATCGCGGGCGACCGATTTTGTGGGACGTGATCGTTAAGACGAGGTAATCTTGCACTATCGGCTGGGCTTCGGGGCAGGGCTCCGGAGGTCACCATCATGCGAAAATTTGGTGTTGCTGTTTTCCCTGACGAAAGAACGGCCTCCAACGGAAGCCGCGCACTGAAAGAACTCAGCGATCACGGTACTACCGTTGACGCTTTGGTTGTTGTCGTTAAGCACCCGAATGGAAACATTTCAGTGCTCGATCGCTCGGGCGGGGCCTCTCACGCCACCGCAATTGCGGCAATGATTGGCGGATTGGCTGGATTGCCCGCAGGGCCGCTTGGGGTCGCCATGGGAGCGGCCGGTGGTGCTTTGATCGGATTCTCCGCGGAGCTGACGGCTCGTGGAGTTGACGCTCGATTCTTGACGAACATTTCACATGAGTTGGCGCCAGGCAAAGCGGCGATCATCGCCGATCTTGAGGATAGTAACTTGCCGTTGTTCGACGCACGAATGAAAGAGTCCGGCGGTACTGTGATCTGCCAAGACTGAACAACTTAACGAGAGACGCTATGACAACGTACAAGGTCGGTTACTTCGTCGGAAGTCTTGCGACCGCATCAATCAATCGCAAGCTCGCCACGGCGCTAACCAAGCTTGCGCCACGGAGCCTCGAATTTACCGAAATATCATTCAAGGATCTTCCGCTATATAGTTATGATTATGATGCGGACTTTCCTCCGGTGGCGCGCGCGTTCAAGGAGGCAATTCTGGCGGTTGATGCGCTTCTGTTCGTGACGCCGGAGTACAATCGCTCAATTCCCGGCGGCCTGAAGAACGCGATCGACTGGGCGAGCCGCCCCTATGGCATGAACTCGTTCACCAATAAGCCCTCGGCGGTAATTGGCACATCCCCAGGAGCGATCGGCACCGCCGTCGCGCAGCAAAGCCTGCGCAGCGTATTGGGATTCTGCAACTCGCCCCAGATGAATGCGCCTGAGGCCTATATCCAGTTCACGCCTGGCCTGATCACCGATCAGGGCGAAGTAACCGTGGGATCGACGGAGGACTTTTTGCGCACTTACATGGCGGAATTTCATACCTTCATCGCGCGGGTTCTATCGGTTCTTCCTAGAAATGCATGATGCTTCGAAAATCGGTCGACGCGCTTCGCGAGCCAGCGTCCCGTGAAGGCATAGAGTACAGTTTGAGGTCAACAGGAGGTGGAAGTATCAAGCCGGTCACGCATCGGAGGTTCGACCGTGAAGATTGGAATTGTTGGTGCTGGAAACGTCGGATGTGCATGTCTCATGGCCGCGGCTATGCGCGGCAGTGCGCGCGAAATCATACTCGTTAATCGGACCCGCAAGATCGCCGAAGCGGTGGTCGCGGATCTTCGTTACGGGATGCCATTAGGGCCAAAGGTCAATATTGTCGCCGGCGAGTACGACGACCTGGAGGGCGCGAGGGTCGTGTTAATCACTTCCGGGATAAACGAGAAGGCTGGCAACGCCACAGATCGCAACGATGCGGGCGGCAGACTGAATCTGCTTACCAAGAACGCCGAGGTCTACCGCGACATCGTTCCGAGAATCCTGCGTACTGCATCTAGCGCTGTGCTAGTTGTGATTACAGACCCACCGGACCCGCTGGCGGACATTACGAGAGAGATAGTGGGTCACGAGCGAGTGCTGAGCGCCGGAACCTTTCTTGACAGTGAACGCTTCCGCGTCCACCTAGGCGCCCACTTCCGGGTCGACCCCGCTCACGTTGAGGCGCAGGTGATCGGCGAGCATGGAGTTTCACAGGTATTTTTGTGGTCCTCGGCCAGGATTGGGGGGTACCCATCGCGGAGCTAATCAAGCGACGCGGGGAGGTTTTTGAAGAGCTAAAATCGGCCGTTGAGGACGCGGTTCGTTATGCGAATATCGCGATCATCGAGGGGAATGGTGCCAGTCAGTATGGCATCGGAATCGTGTCAGCGCGTATCGCCGAAATGCTGCTCAGTGATGAGCGTGCGGTAGTTGCGGTTGGGAGTTATCAGAAGAGGTTTGGCGTCACGCTTTCCCTACCAAGTATTGTTGGACGGGATGGCATTGTCGAGGTGCTTGAGCCGGATCTGTCGCATCAAGAGCGTCTGAAGCTCGATGAGAGTGCGGATCGGCTGAGAGAAGCCTTGGCGCGCCTGCGAAGAGTATAATGCCGCCGGTCCGCTTCAGTCGCTCGTGATTCCGTCATGGAGGGGCAGTCAATGTGGCGCCTATTAGTGACCCCGAACCTCGAAAATGCGCTAAATCAATCCGGAGAGCGGCAATGTCAGATACTGAACTTGCTCAGATACAAAAGGGGTATCGATGACCAGTTGGAAGCTATTCGCGTCCAGTGGCTCAGACTTGTGACCGCGGATTTCGATGCTCTCGAGCGAAAAGAGGTCCGAAACCAAATAACGAACCGACGAAACTCATCTCATGACGTTGCTTGAGAGTAAGTTGGCTCTCCAAGCCACACAAAGGTGATTGAATGCACGTGCAATAGCTAGCGGGTTTTCACCTTGTCAGCTCTTACAAAAAGCGGCTGCAGTGCGAGAGTGGCGCCAAAGATCATGATCAGGGTAATCACCAAAGCCGGGGCCGCAATTAGGCGAAGGTTTGCAATTGCCGCCCATCAAGCAAAGAGCTTGCCCGCGTTGACCGTTAAAGCGTTCATCAAATGAATGGCTGAATTTGCGCGTATTGGAGTTCCCAGGAGGCGTAAGTTTGACAATCACACTTTCAGAAGCAAATCGGGCAATCTCCGGGGCTCTTTCACGAGCCAGTGCGCTGTCCGCTCGCATCAGCGTCTCGGTGTGCGATCCGTCAGGCCATCTGATTGCGCATCAGCACATGGATGGAGCGCCTGTCGAATCTTCGCAAGGATCGATCGGGAAATCGATAGCTGCGGCCGAGGAGGGCCGCCCCAGTGGAGAGGACTTGACGGAGTTTCATCCCTTTCCGAGAACTGGCCTAGTGACCGCAATGGGAGCGCCCAACATCAGGCGGCCAGGCGGCCTTCCGATTTGGCGAGGGGGAGAGCTGCAAGGGGCCATCGGCGTAAGTGGCGCATCTACCAACCAGGCCGACGAGGACTGCGCTCGGGCTGGAATAGTTGCTCTTGGTATTGAATGATCTCAGAGTAGCCAACTCGTCTTCATCTCCGGTTATATTGCTTGCGTACTTTCTTGCCGCGGCGGAAGCTCTTCTAGAGATCCCGCTCACATGGCGTTGCAAGCTGCTGACAGGCGCTCATGCTGACTTGAGGCGATCGATGCATTGGCCGGAGCCGATCGTCACTAATCAGATTGAGTACGACGCTGGAGCGGTTATGGTCACCGTAGAATATCGGATCGAACCGCGTGACAGAGACGCAGCCGAAAAATAAGGTGGCCCAAAATAAGGCATCTCCTCGCTGCGGAGCTCGGGCATTCACTTCAAGAGGATAACGAAGGCTGAACCCGTGAGCGGAATGACAACACAGCCATCCAGGATCACGCCGCAACGCTGGTCGACGGGCCGAAACCGGGAGAAGCCGCGAGCGCATCACGCAGCGCTTGTTCCTTTGTGTGATCAAGGGAGGTCTTCAGAACGATGCCTCCTGTGCCCTTGATCGCGTCGAGCACCTCGTCGGTCGTTATTTTGTGAATCAACAAAAACAGGGCCCCGTCTGTAGATTCGCTGACAGTTCCTTCATGAATTGGTCGTTAATGCCGAAATCGGTGAGGGCCCCCCGAGTGCGCCAGAGGCAGCGCCCAGGGATGCGCCCAGAATTGGCATCAGGAACAGAGAACCGATCAACAAACCCCAAAATCCACCGGTCACCGCGCCGACGGCGGTAGTGTTCATGATCTGATTGAGCTTCACTTTGCCGCTATCCTGTTTGATAGCGATCACCGCATCCGAGAGTTCAATCAAGTATTCCCTCTGCAGGTCGAACAACTTCTTGCGCATTTCCTCGGCTTTGGTCTCGTTCGGATACACGATGACAATAAGACCTGACTTGGGTAGACTCCTTCGGGATTACAGAGGAGCAGCGTCTTAGCGACACCATCGGATCAGACCAAAAGCCGCAAGCAAGGTTCCTCCAAAACCTCACACGAAAAAGTGTACGTGGGCCGTGCTCTGTCTTGGAACCTCAAGGCGGTGAAGCGGGATAAGTCCAACGAGCGCACCACGCACCGCTTACGTGGACGGTGACTGACGGACCTGAGCAGCGCTGCGCGACACCGGAGGGCGGACAGCGGAGGAAGAGTATGGCCTCAATGGATCGCGCGGAGCGTCACGATCCTGAGCATTCATTCTTGTGATCTCGATACTCGGCGCATTGACAGGTGTTATAGCGGGATATGCCCTTGATCGGGTGCTCGGGGGCGGACGCTTGTTGGCACTTCTGAGTGCGTTTAGCGCCGTAGCGATCACCAACATCTTTCGCCTGTATTTGAGCAGTATCTCGAGATCACTTCGGCTTTGGCCGCGCGGCGCCAAAATGCCGGTCTATCTCTGGCTTAGCATCTGCCTTGCCACGTTGATCGGCGGATTGGCCGGGCACGATTTGTGCGATTTCTTTGGAATGTCGTCAGGCGCAGTCATCGGTTTTGTGTCTGGAGTCCTTGCGGCGCTGAGCATGGCGCTGCTCATGGTGCTGTATTTGCACGAACATCCCGTTCGTAGCGTTGAATTCTAAACGGCGGCGGTTGTGTCAGTTGTCGAATCGTTCCTACTACGATTCGAATTTGTACAATTGTCCAACTCGCCGGGATTCGTCGAAAGCGACAACGTGCCAGCTATTTTCGATTGGCGCCTCTTGCATTGCGAAATCGATCCCGCCCAAGTGCGCGGGAAAAGATATCAACTTCGCTTGCGCAAGCCTCAAATGCGTCTGCGGCAGATAGGAACGGGCGCAAGCTTTTTCGGTTTAGAATGCCACCAGTCGTGTTCGGTTTAAGGGACAGGCCATCGACCCGTAAACTCGAGGTGATTGACTCATGGCCAAGACTCAGCCGCTTTCTTCCGATCCCGCTTTGCGCAATCTCGATGGCCTCCTTTCTGATCTGGAGGCTCTCTACAAAGACGTGCACTCGCATCCCGAACTCTCGATGCAGGAGACACGCACGGCGGGTTTGGCGGCGGACCGACTTCGCGCCGCCGGCTACGAAGTCACCACTGGGGTTGGCAAAACCGGCGTCGTAGGCCTGCTCCGGAACGGCGACGGACCCACCGTTATGCTTCGCGCCGACATGGACGCGCTGCCCATTCAAGAAGCAACGGGTCTTCCCTATGCCAGTACAGCGACGGCGACCGACCGAGATGGCAGGACCGTTCCCGTTGCGCACATGTGCGGTCACGACATGCATGTCACCTGGCTCACGGGCGCCACCAAGCTAATGGCGGAAGCGCGGTCCTCTTGGCGCGGCACGCTGATGCCAGTGTTCCAGCCCGCGGAAGAAACGGGAGAGGGCGCGCAAGCTATGATCGACGATGGCCTGTTCAAGCGGTTTCCAAAGCCCGACGTAATTCTAGGTCAGCATGTCATGGTGGGTCCTTCGGGTACGGTCGCCGGGCGTGCCGGCGCGATCACGTCGGCGGCGGACAGCCTGCAAATACGCCTGTTCGGGCGAGGCGCGCACGGCTCAATGCCCCAGGCGAGCATCGATCCCGTCGTCATGGCCGCCTCGACCGTGCTGCGCCTGCAGACGATCGTCTCGCGCGAAGTAGCTGCCGCCGAAGCCGCCGTTTTGACCGTGGGTGTTCTGCAGGCTGGGACCAAGGAGAACGTCATTCCGGACGAGGCAATCATCAAACTGAATGTGCGGACGTTCGATGCGGGCGTGCGCAAACGCGTCCTGGCGGCGATCGAGCGGATCGCAACTGCTGAGGCAGCTGCATCGGGAGCGCCTCGGCCGCCGGAAATCACGACAATCGATCAATACCCCCTCAATGTGAACAATCAAGATGCCACGAAACGGGTCGTGGATGCCTTCCGTGGACATTTCGGAGCAGAGCGCGCCCGGGAAACCGGGCCAGCGCCCGCCAGCGAGGATTTCGGCTCGTTCGGATCCGAATGGCACGTGCCGTCGGTCTTCTGGTTCGTTGGAGGCACCGACCCGACGACGTACGCGAAGGCCAAAGAGGCGAACCGGATCAACGAACTTCCGGTGAACCACAGTCCGAAATTCGCGCCTGTCCTCCACCCGACATTACGAACCGGCGTTGAAGCGCTGATCGTCGCGTCCCGCGCCTGGTTGCCGGGATAGAGATGCCAACTGACATCTCAGCCAACTGAAGCGTGTTCGTCTGAGGCAAGAAGTCAATGGACAAGCTTCCGATTGTGCTCGATCTGACTGGAACTTTCGTTTTCGCCCTTAGCGGTGCATTGGCAGGGGCCAAGCGAGAGCTGGATTTGTTCGGCGTTCTGGTTCTATCGTTTGCGGCTGGAAATTCGGGCGGGATTACCCGTGACCTCCTGATCGGCGCCGTTCCTCCCGGTGCGGTCGAGGACTGGCGCTACCTCGGCGTGTCGTTTCTGGCCGGCATCGTCACCTTCTACTCCTCGCCCCTAATTGTCCGGATGTCGAACTCAATCCTCATTTTCGACGCGGCGGGTCTTGCGTTCTTCGCCGTCGCGGGCGCATCGAAGGCGCTGGCCCATGGGTTGAACCCGGTCATGGCGATATCGCTCGGCGTGGTGACCGGGATCGGTGGCGGTATGGTACGCGACGTGCTTCTGGCAGAGATTCCGACCGTGCTGCGTTCGGAACTTTATGCGGTCGCGGCACTGGCTGCGGCGGCCGTGGTCGTGATTGGCCACATGCTGCAGCTGCCGGTCGCTCTGGTCACGGCCGTTGCGCTGATTTCATGCTTCCTCCTTCGTGTCTTGGCAATTAGCCGCGGTTGGCGGCTTCCGGTCGCGAACATCGCGAAACGACAGGATCCGAATATTGCGAAGGAAAACTCGAAGGGGCCTGGGAGTTCCTAGCGGATGCGCGATTGTCGTCGCGGAGTTCATGGCTCCAGCGGAGGCTGGAATGGAAAAAACGGTCATCGTATGCGGAAAGTTATTCGACGGCCTGAACGACACGACACGCGGTCCGATGGAGATCTTAATAGAAGACGCGGCTATCGCCGAAGTATCGGACTCGGTGGGCCGCCCGGACGGCGCGAAAGTCGTCGATCTAAGCAATCGGACTGTTTCCCCCGGTTTCATCGACACTCACGTTCATCTCTGCGTCGACGGCTTGAATCTGGCACGGCAAACACTGCAGTGCTCGCCTGCAAAAGCACTTGCGGGGCTTCATTATGCGCAACAATACATGCGCTACGGATTCACGACGCTTCGCGACATGGGCACATTGGATCCGGAATGGCCGACCATTAACCTACGCGACGCCATCGACAGCGGCATGGCTCGGGGTCCGCGCCTTATCGTTGCTCCTCACATGATCAGCGCGACCGCGGGTCACGGCGATATGCAAGGCATGTTCCCGTGTCGATGCCATATGGGATTGTCCAGGGTTGCTGACTCGCCGGCGAAAATTCGCGAGCTGGTTCGTATGGAGCATGCATTCGGCGCCGACTGGATCAAGACCATGAACACCGGCGGATATATGAGCGCCGGCGACGATCCGGCACGAGTTACATGGTTCGAAGATGAAATGCTGGCTCTCGGGCAAACCGCGCAGCAACTCGGCCTGCCGTTAGCGGTCCATACCGGAGCAGCAGAAGGATGCAAGCAGGCATTGCGCGCCGGCGCACGCAGCATCGAACATTGTTACCTCATTGACGACGAGGGCATCGCAATGGCGGAGAAGGCGGGAGCCTTTCTCGTCCCCACCATGCAGATGACGCGCGAGGACAAGGCGCTCCTGAAAGCAGGTAAGCTTCCCGAGCACGCGGTCTGGAAATTCCGCCGCGACGTCGCGGCGATCGAGGAGGCCCAGAAACGCGTCGCGCGAAGCAAAGCGAAGGTGGCCTACGGGACGGATTGCGGCATGTTCCCGTTCACCGAAGGCGTTCTCGAGTTTCAGGCAATGGTGGCAGCGGGCCTCAGTCCGGCCCGCGCGCTGAAGGCAGGCACAAGCGTCGCGGCAGAACTTTTGCAACGTGATGACCTCGGTGCAATTGCGCCGGGCAGGCAGGCCGATATCGTCGCGATGTTAGGAGATCCATTGGTCGATATCGGGGCCACGGCGAAGGTAGACTTCGTCATGAAAGGCGGCCGGATCTACCGGTATGGCTCCCTAGACACACTCCAGTGAGCAGATCTTCCTCTCCGAAGGTTGCGTCAGTCGGATCCTCGCCGTCCATTGACTTCGACAGAGACGAAGGAATATCCAGATGACCGACGCGACCTTGAACCTCACCCCTGCGCCAGCTTATGAAGGTACGAACCGGTTAATCCTTGGAATTGTCTTGGCGGTCGTTACCTTCTGGCTCTTCGCCCAAACCACATTGAATATCGCGCCAACCATGCGCGACGACCTGCGCATCACCGACAGTGCGAGCAATATTGCGGTCAGTATCACTGCGCTGTTCTCAGGTATATTTATCGTCGTCGCCGGCGGACTGGCTGACCAATTCGGCCGGGTTAAGCTGACCAATGTCGGCCTTGCTTTGAGTGTACTGGGTTCCCTTCTGATCGCGCTTTCGCCGCCCGGAACAGCTATATTCCTGATGGCAGGACGCATCATTCAAGGCATCTCAGCCGCCTGCATCATGCCGGCGACGTTGGCATTAACGAAAGCCTATTTCGAGGACAAGGATCGCCAGCGGGCATTGAGTTTCTGGTCCATCGGTTCGTGGGGCGGTTCTGGTTTCTGCGCGCTTTTTGGTGGCTTCGTTGCATCAACCATGGGTTGGCGCTGGATCTTCTGGATGTCGATTGCAGTCGCGGTGGCGAGTTTTCTGCTGATTAGGGGTACTCCCGAAAGCATCATCGAAACGAAGGAACGCAAGCCCTTTGACTGGTTCGGACTGACTACATTCATCGTCGCCATGGTAGCTGTGAACGTCGTCATTGGCCAAGGCTCTGCGCTCGGCTGGTTGAGTCCGGCTGTACTTCTCCTTACCGCCTTGTTCATTATCTCGATCGCCATCTTTCTCAGGACCGAAAGCAAAAGCGCGTCTGGCTTCGTCGACGTCACCCTATTCAACAACACAACGTACAGCGGCGCCACATTGTCGAATTTTCTGCTAAACGGCGCAGCCGGGACTCTGCTGGTGACATTGTCCTTGGTTCAGAAGGAGGCGGGATTGTCCTCCCTGCAATCGGGTCTATTAACCGCAGGTTACCTGATTGCGATTCTATCTACGATCCGCGTTGGCGAGAAACTCCTGCAGAAGCTGGGGCCGCGAAAGCCGATGCTGACCGGTTGCTGGATCACTGCTGCGGGGATTCTGCTGACTACCTTGACTTTCCTGCTGGCCCGTCAGTATCTCATCGCGGCCTTCGTCGGATTTACACTCTTCGGGATAGGACTTGGACTCTACGCAACGCCGTCCACCGATGCCGCGCTGTCAAACGTACCCCAGGACAAGGCAGGGTCGGCTTCTGGCATCTACAAAATGGCCTCATCGCTCGGCGCTGCCTTTGGGGTCGCGATTTCTGCGGCGATATTCACTGGCCTAAGCCATTTGCAAGACCTCGGCCCCATTGCCGATATTGCGATGGGAAGGACAGACAATGTCAACGTTCGTTTCGCAGCGAGTGTGGCGCTGGTATTCAATGTCCTGATGGTCATGATCGCCATTGTCGCGATAGCAATGACCATTCCCAAGACCCGTCCTTCATCGGTGTGAAAGAGACCCAACCCACGCTGTCGCACTGACTGGCGAGTGTGCCATGACGGCTTTCGTCACGATCAACCTGGCTGCCAAGTATTTTATCTCAACCATACCTTCGCGAAGGAACATGCGACCGTCCTGGCAATTACCGCAATCGCACTGTATTCGAGAGTCATTCCCGGCGGTTGCAACACATGGGCAAGGATCGTTACGACAACAGTCCTGCACTATTCGCTCTCCTCCTCGTGATAGGCTTGACCTTCTCCGGTGCCACCATGGCCCAGCCCGTCGCGGTCTCCCCGGCCACGATGCCGCGTGTCGCCACAGTGGACGAACGATATCAGTCTTATAACGTCGAAATTGCCGAGGTGATTGGCGGCAATTTCTGGAAGCCTTACAACCAAAGGAGCGACGCCGCTCAGAACGTCCGACAAGCGGCCGACGGAGCACGATCGGGCGATGGCCATTTGCAGGCCGGCGAAGACCCGGAGACGTTCGAGGCGCGACCTCCGGTCGACCTGACAAACACGCGCCTGCGGAAGCTGACGGCGGCGCTTGGACCGGCCTATCTTCGCGTGAGCGGGACCTGGGCCAACACCGTCTACTTCCACGACTCGGACACGCGAGCCCCGGCGAGCCCGCCCCAAGGCTTCAAGGGCGTCCTGACGCGCTCCCAGTGGAGGAGCGTCGTCGAGTTCGCTCACGCGGTGAACGCCAGCCTTACGACTTCCTTCGCCATTAGCAGCGGGGTGCGCGATGCGGCCGGCGTATGGACGCCCGATCAGGCTAGGAAGCTTCTTGACTACACGAAGACAGTTGGCGGCGAGATCGCAGCGGCCGAGTTCTTTAACGAGCCGACTATGCCGGAATATGGCGGCGCTCCTCCCGGCTACAACGCGGCCGAACATGCGCGCGATTTTGCCGCGTTCCGGGCGTTCGTCAGGCAGGCGGCACCGACCATGCGCATCGTTGGACCCGCTTCTGTCGGAGAAGCAGTGCTGCTGCCCGCCATGTCAGGCAAGACGCCCTCGGTCCTCAAGACCCAAGATCTTCTCTCGGCCGACCCCCGGCCAGTGTTCGACGTCTTCTCGTACCATTTCTATGGGGCGGCCTCAATCCGCTGCGCCACCATGGGCGCCGGGGCGCAGACGACTGCCGACGCAGCTCTCTCTGAGGGATGGCTCTCGCGCGCCGATCGAAGCTACAGTTTCTACAGCGGTCTGCGCGACAGCTTCGAGCCGGGCAAGCCGATCTGGATCACGGGGATCGCGGATGCGGCCTGTGGTGGCAATCCGTGGGCGAGTACCTTCCTGGACACCTTCCGCTATCTCGATCAACGCGGGCGCTTGGCTAGGGATGGCGTAAGCGTCGCCTTTCACAACACACTCGCCTCGAGAGAGTACGGTCTGCTCGATCAGAACACGTTCGTGCCTCGTCCGAATTACTGGGCCGCGCTGCTGTGGCGTCGCCTGATGGGGCCGAACGTGCTCGATCCCGGCCCTTCTCAGCCAGGCTTGAATCTCTATGCTCAATGCCTTCCGGACCATCCCAACGGGATCACGCTTCTCGCGATCAACACAAGCACGACGGATAGCCGATCGATCGAAGTTCCGCAGGAGGCGCGGCGCTACACGCTCACGGCTGAAAAGCTCGAGGCTACCCGCCTCCGATTGAACGGACAGGAACTTAGACTAGGCGCCAATGATGAACTTCCAGCGCTGCAAGGTCAGCACGTCGACACCGGCCGGGTCGAACTTGCGCCTGCGAGCATCACCTTCTTGGCGATCGAGGGCGCCGAAAACCGAAACTGCAAGTGAGATCGGTCTACGAATGAACCCAATCAAGAGGAACTGACCCAGATTCAGAACAGCTGCCGTCTTTCGCGCGTTGTCGTGGGTTGCTGAGAGACTTTGGGAGGAAACTCGAAGAAAAGGGACCGGCATATGATGGATGGAGAGCGACTTGTCATAGCGTGTCCGACATGCGCGATGCTCAATCGCGTCCCTGCCACGAAACTCGCGGACGGAGGACGCTGCGGAAAATGCAGGAACTCATTGTTTCAGGGGCGGCCGGTAGAACTGACCGCGGCGAATTTTGAAAAGCACGCCACGTCGAGCGACATCCCGCTTCTGATCGATTTTTGGGCCGAATGGTGCGGGCCATGTCGCCAGATGGCGCCGGGCTTCGCTGCGGCAGCGGCGAAGGTCGAGCCACATTTGCGGTTGGGCAAAGTGGATACGGAAGCCGAGCAGGCATTGGCCGCGCGGTTTGCTGTTCAGAGCATCCCCAGCCTCGTCCTTGTCGAGAAGGGTGAGCTGATAGCCCGGACCGCGGGCGCCAGGCCCGAGAGCGCGCTTCTTCAATGGATCGAGGATGCGATGGCGTCACGGCATCGACATTTCCCGAGCTACTCCGTCGGAGGCAGGCCCTGAGCCGGCTGTTCTCACCGTACAAGGTTGGCTCGCTTGAGCTGCGCAATCGCATCGTGATTGCGCCGATGTGTCAATATTCGGCCGACGATGGCTGCGACCGGCTGGCACGTGATTCACCTGGGCGGCCTGGCCCTCTCAGGCGCCGGGCTTCTTATCGTCGAAGCGACGGCGGTATTGCCGGAGGGGCGGATCAGCCCCGACGACCTTGGCCTTTGGTCCGACGAAACCGAAGCGGCGCTGGGCCGTGTTGTCGCAACCGTGCGGCGCTATTCGGATATGCCGATCGCTATCCAGCTCGCGCATGCCGGGCGCAAGGCCTCGACACGCGCGCCGTGGAAAGGAGGGGCTCAAATTCGGCCGAGCGAAGATCGTGGCTGGCAGACCGTCGCCCCATCTCCAATTCCGTATATGGAAGGTGAGCATCCTCCGGTCGCTCTCGATGGTCAGGGCATCGCGATCGTTCGCGAGGCGTTTGCCGAAGCGGCGAGGCGGGCGGCACGGCTCGGTCTGGACGCGGTCCAGATCCATGCCGCGCACGGTTATCTGCTGCATCAGTTTCTCTCACCGCTCAGCAATCGACGGGATGATGACTATGGCGGGGCCTTGGAGAAGCGGATGCGCTTTCCGCTAGAGGTCTACGATGCCGTGCGTGCGGCTTTTCCCAGCGAGCGGCCGGTTAGCGTGCGGGTTTCCGGCACTGATTGGGTTGAACGTGGCTGGGACATCGCGCAGACCATTGCCTTTGCCAAAGCATTGGAAGCGCGCGGCTGCAGCGCCATCCATGTATCGAGCGGGGGACTTACGCCCGCGCAACAAATCCCGGTGGGGCCTAGTTATCAGGTGCCGCTGGCGCGAGCTGTGAAGGCGGCCACGAATCTGCCGACTATCACGGTCGGCCTGATCTCGAGCTATGATCAGGCCGAAGCGATCATCGGCACCGGTGATGCCGACCTCGTCGCTCTCGCACGCGCCATCATCTATGACCCGCGCTGGCCATGGCACGCGGCAGCGCATCTCGGCGCTACGGTAAGAGCTCCGAAACAGTATCTACGCACCCAACCCAGTCGTTATCACAACCTGTTTAAGTCATGAGATGCTGGCCGTTCATGGCTGTAAAAGTCATTGGGCGGGATGGTTGCGAACGAAATCAGTAGGACGTCATGGCGAATCCTTCCGCGTCTTCAGACAAACAGGCCTTTCCGGTGCTCGACGTTTCGCAGATCGGCAAGCTGCGCCCGTTCGGTACGACGCGGAAGACCCGCCCAGACGAAGTTCTGGTCGAGATTGGCGATCACATCCCCGGACTGTTCGTCGTGCTGGAAGGGCAGACCAAAATCATCGATCGCGCCAACGACGATCGGGTGATCAGAACAAGCGGTCCCGGCGAGTTCAATGGTGAACTCGGTATTCTCACCGGGCAACGCGCCTTCATCGCCTGCGTCGGCGACACGCCTAGCACGCTCTTGTTTGTACCGTCCGCGAAGGTATCCGAGATTATCGCTAACATTCCCGAACTGAGTGATATCCTGGTCACAGCCTTTGCCGCACGCCGGCAGCTTCTGATGCAGGGCGTCGTGGCCTCGCTCACGATAATCGGTCCAGAAGACGACAGTAAAGTTTTGCAGTTGTTGGAGTTTTCCGATCGCGACCGCATTCCTTATCGCTGGCTCGACCCCAGCAATCCCCACGATACATCGAGCATCGCGACCTGCGGTTCGCCCGCTGGCTCCGCGTTCCGGGTTGTTCTCGGCAAACGTCGTGTGCTGGACCGCCCGACACCGCAGCAGCTTGCACGGGCAATTGGCCTCGAGCTCGACCTCAAGGAGGATAAAGTCTGTGATCTGATTGTGATCGGCGCCGGACCGGCGGGTCTGGCGGCTGCTGTTTATGGTGCATCGGAAGGACTCTCAACCATTGTCGCGGAAGATACAGCAATTGGTGGGCAGGCCGGCACTTCGTCTCGCATCGAAAACTACGTCGGTTTTCCGGCCGGCATTTCAGGCAATGATCTTGCGTTTCGGGCGGAGGTCCAGGCTCTCAAGTTTGACGCGCGCATTACCGTCCCGCGCCGCGCCACAGCGCTAGTAAAGCGGCAGGATAGTTATGCCGTGCAACTCGATGAAGGTGCCGCTCTTCTTGGTCGGAGCGTTGTTATTGCAACCGGCGCCCGATATCGGCGTCTTGCTCTCACCGGGCAAGATGCCTTCGCAGAGGCGATCTACTACGCAGCGACCGACCTCGAGGCCCGACGCTGCCGGGGACAAGAGGTCGCCGTCATCGGCGGCGCCAACTCTGCCGGTCAGGCAGCGATGTTTCTCTCTCGGTACGCCAGCCGGGTTCAACTGCTCTGCCGTAATTCCGATCTTAGGATCAAGATGTCGCAATACCTTGTCAACCGGCTTGAGCATACGCCGAATGTCGAGATCTGTCTCGACACCGAAGCTACTCAGCTTCATGGACACGAGACACTTGAGAGAATCACCATCACAAACCGCGCGACCGGTGCGTCGAAAGACGTCGCCGCCCATGGCATCTTCGTCATGATTGGCGCCGATCCCTGCACGGAATGGCTGAAAGGATCAGTTGCACTCGACGATAAGGGATTTGTTTGCGCAGGCAAGGGGACTGACACTCCGTTCGCAACCAGTCATGCGGGCGTCTTTGCCGTGGGCGACGTCCGCAGCGGTTCGGTGAAGCGTGTTGCGTCGGCCGTCGGCGAAGGCTCCGTCGTCGTGCAGGCCGTGCACCATCATCTGGCATTGCTACGCGAGGCGACGCCGAATGCGAATGGAAGAACGGTCACCCCGAAGCAGTCGTCCGAGAGGAGTTGTTGATGTCATCCAGCTGCACCCATTTCGAACAGGTTCGGGACGTTGAACCCCGAACCCCGCAGGGATGCGAGGAATGCCTGAAGACCGGCGGACGATGGATTCACCTCCGGCTCTGCCTCATCTGCGGTCATGTCGGCTGTTGCGATGAATCGCCCGGCAAACATGCAACCAAGCACTTCCGCCACACCGGCCATCCGATCATGCAGAGTATGGAACCTGGGGAGGACTGGGGCTGGTGTTATGTCGATGAGATCATGGTTGAGCCGGCACCACTCCAATTCTAGGACATTCCATTCACGCCCGATGCACGAACATGGGAGACGTTAAGGCATGGGAGTTCGACTCACTTAGAGGAAGCACTGAAACATGGCCCATATGATGCCTGCAATCTTTTTCGGCCACGGCAATCCGATGAATGCGGTTGCCAGCAATGGCTACACGGAAGCATGGCGGCGAATAGGGCAGGAAATCCCCAGGCCGAAGGCGATCCTCTCGATCTCCGCGCACTGGTTCGTTCCTGAAACTGGCGTCACCATTTCTACAGCGCCAAAGACAATTCATGATTTCGGCGGATTCCCCCCAGAACTCTATCAGGTCCAATATCCCGCTCCCGGCGATGCCGCGCTGGCTCGCCGGGTTCAGAAACTGCTGTCGCCGCTTGATGTGACGCTCGACAATTTGTGGGATTGGATCACGGGACGTGGTCGGTGCTGAATCACGTCTATCCCGCGGCAGACATTCCGGTTGTGCAGCTCAGCATCGATGAGACCAAGCCGGCATCATTTCATTTTGAGGTTGGCAGGAAGCTCGCGCCGCTCAGGGACGAAGGCGTTCTGATCGTCGGCAGCGGCAACCTTGTGCACAATCTTCATACCTATGCGTGGGGTCGGCATCCGCGCGATCCCTACGATTGGGCGGTTCGCTTCGAGACGGCGGCAAAGGAGATGATCCTTGCAGGCGACCTCAAGCCGCTCGTCAACTACGAGTCCCTTGGCAAGGATGCGGTGCTCTCGATTCCAACTCCCGATCATTACCTCCCGCTGCTCTACGTGCTTGCCTCAGGACAGCAGGGCGAACGCATCTGCTTCCCTGTCGAGGGTGTCGATGGCGGGTCGATCTCCATGCTGGCGGTGCAAATCGGATGATGCACATAGGTAAAACGCTTCAACAAGAAGAAGGACGGGAATTTCATGGATAAGACACGCAACGTCGCCGTGATTGTTGGCAGCCTCCGAAAGGATTCCATCAACCGGAAAGTGCCGAGCTTGCGCCTCCGGCTTTGAAGTTCAGCATCGTCAATATCGGGCACTTGCCCATCTACAATCAGGATGGTGATGAGAATCCACCGGTGACATGGACGGAGTTTCGGGAGCGAATCAAGGCGGCTGACGCGGTTCTCTTCGTAACGCCGGAACATAACCGTTCTGTCCCAGCGGCCCTGAAAAACGCCGTCGATATTGGCTCAAGACACGATGGCAAAAGCGCATGGAGCGGCAAGCCAGGTGCAGTCGTTAGCGCCTCGCCGGGCAGCATGGCGGGTTCGGTGCCAACCACCACCTGCGGCAGTCTCTTGTGTTTCTAAACGTTCCCACGATGGCACAGCCGGAAGCCTATCTCGGCGGTGCCGACAAGTTATTTCACGCAAAGGGCAAACTTGCCAACGACGGGACTCGCAAATTTCTGGAGGGCTTCATGCAGGCTTATGCCTCATGGATCGCTGCGAACATCAGGGCGTAGCCGTAAAAGCCGAGAAACAGCAAAACAGGAGATAAGTATGGCACAGCGCGTATTGATCACCGCCGGAGCGTCGGGCATCGGATTGGAAGTCGCTCGTGCGTATGCGGCGATCGGCGCAAAAGTCTGCGTCTGCGATATCAATATGTCGGCGCTGGATGCGGCTGCCAAGGACATTCCGCGGCTGAAAACCGTCGTCTGCGACGTATCAAAGCGTGACGAAATTGAACGCATGGTTGCGGCTTCCGTCGAGGCGCTGGGTGGGCTCGACGTGCTGGTGAACAATGCCGGCATCTCAGGACAGACGGCACCCGTCGAGGACGCGGACCCCGACCAGTGGGAGGCGGTGATGGCCGTTGATGTCATCGGGACGTTTCACGTCACCCGCCATAGCATCCCCCACCTAAAGAGGTCGGCTGCCGGAAGCATCATCGTGATGTCGTCGGTCGGCGGGCGCTTCGGTTATCCGAACCGCAGTGCCTATTGCACGGCAAAGATGGGGCTGATCGGCTTCGCCAAAACGCTGTCGCGTGAACTGGGCCAGTACAACATTCGAGTCAACGCCATCGCGCCGGGGGCCGTCGGCGGCGATCGTATCGAACGTGTTCTTCAGGGCCGCGCCAGCGCGGAACACAAAGCGCTCGACGAAGTAAGAGCGGCAGCGATGAGCGTTCAATCGTTGAAACGTTTCGTCGATCCCAAGGAAATTGCTGCACTGATTTTGTTCCTCACATCGGATGCAGGAAAATCCATATCTGGCCAGGTCCTGCCGATCGATAACGATGCGCAGACTTCCGCTGATTGACAAAACGGCGAACAACCCAAAGGATCGCCGTCCGTCCGCGCGCTAGAGCCGGGTATAAGCGCTCGAAAGTCATGCAAATGTCAGCGGACGCGCTACGCAAATAGTTCGAAACGTGTTGAAGGCGAACGTCCTTTTATGGCCCTTCCGCGACCTCGGGCGATGTCCGCTTTTCCGCTGCTGTTGGGATCTGAACGGACATCAGTCGGGCGCGCTTCCTGCCCAACGACTTCGAACTGAGGACGCATCTGGTGGAGCGCTATGGCCGAGGACATGACGATCCAGGACTGGGGGGGTACCTATGATGACCTCGAGCCCCATTACGACAAGTTCGAGTATCTGTGCGGCACCTCGGGCAAAGCCGGAAACATAAAGGGGCGGATACAGGCGGGCGGAAATCCTTTCGAGGGAGCCCGCTCCCGTGATTCGGCTGAACCTCGTTGTGTACCGGCTCCAATGTGCGCAGATAGGCCCAGACCAGATGGCCGAGACGTCCTCGCGAGTGGCCTGGACCGACGAGCTCAAACGTGCCGGCCCAGGTCAAGGCGTCAGTCATCACGTTCGTTATCTGGAGCGCGCGGGAAAACCCTATCGGTTTGAGGGGCAGGGCGATCGTTCACATAATGAGCCGGCTGGTTAGCCCGATAATTCCGGCTTTTACCCTGTTACTCCGGAGGATTTTCCCTGTTAGTTGAGTAGGGAATTCTTCGGAAAAGAGCTGCAGTGCAGCGTCTTTTGGCTACACGTTATCTCTCCAAGCGGCCAAAAGCCGCCAATTTCCTTGAAAAGTTCGCTGTTTGCAGGGAATTCGACCGGAGACCGGTGCGATCATCACTAGGTCGCCAGCGCAGGAGTCGTGCTCGAACTTCTATCTTCCGATTTACAGTTTAAGCGTAAAGCTACTGTCTTTGTTGGGCACGAACGGCCCAGCTGGCCCACCTGGGATTAGTCCGTCGACTGATAAGCAAAGAAACGAAGGCTTATCAATTTTGGGCAGGGTGACCGGCGGCGAGGAGCGGTTTTTGGATGTCGGCCTTCAGAAGCTAAGCCGACTCGATTCGTTCGTAGGAGGATCCCGACCTCGTTAGGCGAAGTTAGCTGTTTGACCCAAAGCGGACGTGTCAACCTGTCAACCGTGTCAACCCAGCATTCGGGCAATCCGGCTGGCGACTTGCTGGGGCGCCGTAGGGGGCAGTGGGCCGGGAAGGACCCGCGCCGGCCTACAGTGCGCCCCGCCTGATACGTTGGGCGATGGCCCGGCCGGCATCGGTCGCGCCCCATGACAGACGCCCGCCAATGCTGGGTTGCGCGTAATATCGGGCAAGTTGGTGACGGATGATCTCTTTCAATTCATCGTCGGCCATTTCGCTGGCGCTCATGTAACAGTCGTACATCGACAGCGAATTCAGCACGCCGCGTTGCTTGATCGTCATCGCCTTCGCGAATTCGATTTGGTCTTTCGTTGGTCTAGCCACTTTAGTTCCTCACAAAGAAAAGGCTCCGCCACCGAGGTGTCGGTGCGACACCTCCGAGGCAGAGCCGTTGGTTAGTTTAGAGTTGGTCCTAGGTGGTCCTAGCGCGTCCTAGGTGTGGAAAATTCAAGAAACCGCTGTGAGACAGGCATTGGTCCTAGGGTCTGTCCTCAATTGAGCCAGATGATAGCAGCCGCAAGGTGAATTGCGGCGAGGAAATTTCTGGCGGTTTTGTCGTAGCGGGTGGCGATGGCGCGGTATTCCTTGAGCTTGCAG
>Ga0070683_100000247_pt1 | contig 37041 bp, 29 predicted proteins | sample KBSC713LmetaG_FD_64662 | JGI IMG/M metagenome (GOLD analysis project Ga0070683, IMG submission 64662) | Corn rhizosphere microbial communities from Kellogg Biological Station, Michigan, USA - KBS C7.1-3L metaG | ecosystem: Host-associated > Plants > Roots > Rhizosphere ... | reverse complement strand
GAGCGCCGCGAGGGATCGCTTTCCGCGGCCGTCATCCCGAGCGCCGCGAGGGATCGCTTTCCGCGGCCGTCATCCCGAGCGCCGCGAGGGATCGCTTTCCGCGGCCGTCATCCCGAGCGCAGCGAGGGATCGCTTTCCATTCAAGGCAGTTCACCCGCCACGGGAAACCGATCCCCCTTCGATTCAACCGGTGAGATGACCGCCTACGGCACTACGCGTCCACGCCCACCCGTCGTCGGCGCGGGCTTCCGCGGCAGCTTCTCATCGCGATTCGCCGCATCGTAGACGAACGACGCCACGATCACCGCGTTCTGCATCAGGTCCTTCGGAACGAGTCGCTCGTAGAGGTCCATGTTCGTGTGATGCGTTCGCGGGCTGTAATCGATCTCGTCCTGAATGAACTGGAAGCCTGGTAACCCGATGCGGTCGTACGACTGGTGATCCGTTCCCGTCGTCGGCGCAAGCGTCACCGTCGACGCACCGAGATCCTTGAACGGCTCGAGCCACTGCTTGAAGATCGGAACGATCGCCGCGTTGTGCTCGGCGTAGACGCCGCGGATCGCTCCAGTTCCGTTATCGACGTTGAAGTAGCCCGACAGCTTCTGCCAATCCGGAGTGAAATGCTGTCCGGTGCTGTCGACGTAGCCGAAATGCTGGCGAACGTACGCGTTCGAGCCGATCAGGCCCTGCTCTTCCCCGGTCCAAAGTCCGATGCGGACCGTGCGCTTCATCGGAAGGTTTAGCATTTTCAAAATGCGCATTGCCTCGAGCATGATTGCCGAGCCGGCGCCGTTGTCCGTGGCGCCGGTGCCGCCGGCCCACGAATCGAAGTGCGCGCCGAGCATCACGACTTCGTCCTTGAGCTGAGGATCGCTGCCTGGAATCTCGCCGACGATGTTGAAGCTCCCCGTATCCGGCGTGAACGCGACCTTCGCATTGATCTCGAGCGTCACCGGGATGCTCTTCTTGATCGTGCGATAGATGCGACCGTAGTGCTCCGCCGCGATGTTCACCGTCGGAATTCCCGTCGTAGGAATCGTGCTTGGTCCGCGCCCACCCTGCACCGCGAGCGTGCCGTCGCCGTAGCGGCCAGCACCGGAGCGCAGCGTTCCGAGCGCGCCTTCGGCAATGAAGAACTGGGCGAGCTGTTGCTGGAACTGCTGCGCTCCGCCAAATCCTCCGCGGCCGCCGCCGCGACCGCCGCGCCCACCGCCGTTTGCCGCGGCTGCCTTGATCGAATCGGCGCGCGCGATCTGCGCGGCAGCCGGCGTGCGGCAATTGAACTCGGTTTCCGTGCGCACCATTCCGGCGAGCTGGCTGTCATCGAAGCGACACGCATCGCCGGAGAAGTGCGGATCCGCGGCCTGCGCCGTGTCGAGCATGATCCACTTTCCGCGCAACTTCCCGCGGAACGCGTTCATCTCGTTCTCGTCGGTGATATGCGCGTACACGACCTCACCGCTCTTCGTGCCGTTCGTGCCGAGCGACCAGGGCGTGAGATACGCGATGATGGGGTACGCTTGCGGCGAGGTTACTTGCGCGGTGAAGCCCTCGACCTGCCAGCCGTGTCCGAAGTTCGGCCACTGCTCAAAGCGCGGATTCGAGATACCCCATCCCTTCATCGCTTGAATCGCCCAATCGCCGGCTTTCTTTGCGTTCGGCGATCCGGTGAGCCGCGGTCCGTAGACGTCGGTCAACCAGCTCGCGGTCTCCATGATCTGCGAGTGATTGAATCCTTCATTGCGAATCTTCTGCATCGCCGCCGCGTCGACGCCCTGCGCCGAGAGCGACAGCGGAAACACAAGCGCGCTCAATGCGAGTGCAGCTCGCATCGGTCGCGGAGGAGTCGAGTTCACAATCAAATCTCCGAGTGAGAGAGGGAGTTGCAATTGCAGCGACGCGAGCGCGCCGCGAAAACAGCTAGTCGGCGGCGACCGTTCCGAAATCGAATCCCGGAACTGAGATGCGCGGAATGGCTTGACCGATCACCCGCTCGATCTGTCGAACCATCATGATTTCGTCGGGCGCCATGAACGTGAACGCATCGCCTTCCTTCGCCGCGCGCCCCGTTCGACCGATGCGATGCACGTAGTCCTCGGCTTGCTGCGGCACGTCGTAGTTCACGACGTGTGTGATGCCGCTGATGTCGAGTCCGCGCTGCGCGATGTCGGTCGCGACGAGAACGCGAACCTTTCCAGATTTGAAATCCTCGAGCGCGCGCGTGCGCTGAGGCTGTGTTTTGTCCGCGTGCATCGCCGTTGCTTCGATGCCTTCGTGCTCGAGATGTCGAACGACGCGGTCCGCGCCATGCTTCGTGCGGGTGAACACGAGGACGGAGTCGAGCGTCTCCGCGCGGAGGAGCTGCGCGAGCAGCTCGCTCTTCCGCTCGCGTGGAACTGGATAGACCGCGTGCGTCACGGTATTCGCCGCGGACGACCGACGTCCAACCTGCACGACAACCGGCTTTCGCAAATACTTACGGGCGAGCGCTTCGACCTCAGGCGGCATTGTCGCGCTAAAGAGCAGTGTTTGCCGGTATTTCGGAATCTGATCGACGATCTTGTTGATCTGCGGCGCGAATCCCATATCGAGCATGCGGTCCGCTTCGTCGAGCACGAGGACCTCGAGGTCGTCGAACACGACGTTCTGCCGTTCGAGGTGGTCGATAAGGCGTCCCGGCGTCGCGACGACGATGTCGACGCCGGCCCGAAGCTTCTTTTCTTGCGGCTCGAGCGGAACACCGCCGTACACCGAGACGACCGACACCGGTGCGTGCAGCGCGTACTTCTTTACACTTTCCTCAACTTGCACGCAAAGCTCGCGTGTCGGCGTGAGAACGAGCGCTCGCGTGCGGCGCGGACCATCGAGCAGCCGATCGACGATCGGCAGCGTGAACGCCGCCGTCTTGCCGGTGCCGGTTTGCGCGAGTCCCATGACGTCGCGCCCTTTGAGGACCAGCGGGATCGCCTGCGCTTGGATTGGCGTTGGATTCGCGTATCCCGCGTCGCGAATCGCTTTCATCACATCGGACGAAAGCTGCAGCTCCTCGAACGTTGTCTCAGTCGACATGTGTAGCGCTGAATTTAGCGCACTTTGCTAAGAACAGTCATCCCGAGCGCGTGTCTGAATCATCCCGAGCGCCCATCCGAGTAATCCCGAGCGCCCTTCTGAATCCCGAGCGTCCGCCTGAATCGGACCGAGCGCCCCTTCTCAGTCATCCCGAGCGCAGCGAGGATCGATCTCCTGCCAAGGCTGTTTCGTGCACTTACATCGAAATCGTGTTTCACGGTTCCGACTCCCTGCTCTCGATCCCCACTCAGCGATCTCCCCGAACGAACTCCGCCAACATGTCGTACACGATCTCCGGATGCTCCTCATTCGCGCAGTGACCGCCCGGCACGCGCTCGACCCGAGCGTTACGGAGTCTTGCCGCCTGTTCACGCGACGTGCGTAACAACCGGTCGCGTTCGCCGAGGATGACCAGTGTCTCGACGCTGAGCCTCGATGCCTCGAGATCCGTCACGATCCTCCAATCGAACTCTGTGACTGCCGCGCGAGCCGCGTGAACAAACCCCGCGAGCTGGGTCGGCGCCCAGTACTCGTCGATATCGCGCTCAGTCACGAGCGACGCATCCCCGTACGCCAAGCGTTTGAGAATCCACGAAATTGCCCAGCGGCGAACCAGATGCGGTCCCAAGGCGTCGATCACGAACGTCGGAGTAAGCTGAAGGAGACTGATGTAGGGGACTTCGCTGAGGCCCGTCGGATTGATCAGCACGAGCTTCGACACCTTCGCCGAATTCGCGAGCGAATATCGCAGCGACAGCCCTCCGCCCATCGACTGGCCGACCAGCGTCACCGTGGGCGCCCGGATCTCGTCGAGCAGCGCGTCGAGATCCGCGCAATACGCCGTTAGCGAATACGAATTCGACTCCATCGGCTTGTCCGACAATCCGTACCCGCGAAGGTCGACCGCGATGGTGCGCAGACCGAGTTCCGGAAGTCGCTCGAGCGCGTGTCGATACATGTACAGCGATGCGCCCCACCCGTGGAGCATCAACACCGCCGGCCCGTCCGCTGGTCCACGCTCGGCCACGCGCATGCGGATTCCCGAACGCAAACTGAGTGTGCGAACACGCACATCGGTTAGCCCGTGTGGGTACATCTCGCTCGGCGACAATGGCATGCGACGACTACGCGCGACGGCTAAACGACGTCGATAGTCCGGCCCGACAAGCGTCCGATCAGTCCAAGCCGGAAGGTCACGTCCGTCCATCGCTCGTCACCGCTCATGTGATCCTCGAGCGGATACATCGGCCACACGAACGGATTCTGACTCCGAGCCGCGGTCATTCCCTTGTGCGGATGCCACACGCCGTCGGGGCCGCGATCGTCGAGAAAACGCTCATAGAGCTTGGACCAGTTGTCGTTGCGCCTGAGGTAGCCGAGGCGCGCCATCAGTTCGAGCCATGTCACTGCAAATACAACATCCGTGTCGGCAACGTTCCGATTGGGAAGCATATCGCCGAGCACGAGGTGCGGTTGCGAGACGACGCGCTTGCCGCAGACCTGAATTGCTTCCTGCCGAGGAAGCGGCTCAGCGAGATGATTGTAGAGCAACGCCATCGCCTCGTGATGCTCGTTGCGAAACAGCGGCATGTACGCGAGCATGAGCAAACTGTAAACCGATGGCGGAGCGGCCTCGTTCGGCAGCACGTGTTGGTTGCCGATGCGAACGAACGGCTTTTTGGAGAGTGGCGACCGCAAGTATGCGGCGATGCGCTGTGTGATTCGCCGCGCTGCGCCTCTGAGACGCGGATCACCTTCGTATCCTGCTTGCGCGAGAGTTGCAGCAGCAGCCTCGCGCAAAATCGCGCGAGCGCGGCGAGCCATGTCGTCATCGGCCGCGTCTTTGCCGCCGAGCTCGAACAACCAATCGCGATCGTCGTCTTCCGCGAGAAGACGGAATAACACACGACGTGCGTGTGTCAGTGGAGGTGTGTCTTTGTCCCAACCGTATTCGAGCAAGCGTCGGCACGCGTTGATTGTTCCGACACCTTCGAAGTGCTCAGCGCGAGCCGGCGGGACCGCGAGCATCGCGTGGTTCCACGTTCCATCTGGCTGTTGCGATACTGCCAACGTCAGCGCAGGGCGATGCGTATGGGGAAGATACGCGATCTGCTCGGTCGCTATTCCCGGCAGCTTGGCAACTTCGACAATCGACCGGTACTTGATGGGCGCTGCCGCGTGATCCAGGAGCCACGTCAAGGGAAATACAACAGGCGGTGACGGCGCGGCTGCAGCCAGAGTCAATGGCGTTATCGTCGGACTAGGACTCGGCGGTGTTGGCGGCGGGAGAGTCACTGAGGCGCTCATTGAGGGCCTGATGTACCGGACGGGCTCGTCGCCAGTTTAGTCCGGCTGAAGGGCGGGTAAGGATAGCAGTTTTGACTGTTTGCGCTAGAGGGCGACAACTAAGTCGTTGCGTCCGAAAAGCTTGTCGTTGCGCGGGTCTTGGCGCGCCCGCAGCTGATGTCGCAGCCCTGTGGTCGTCGTACCCAGGTGGCGTCTGATGCGCGCACGACGGTCCATTTCCACATCTCCCTAGGGGGGCAACACCAATGAAGAAAATGCTCAAGATGGCAGTGATGGCGGCAGCGATGTTCGTGGCCGTCTCGACGCACGCGCAGGCGCAGGGTGGCGGCGGTGGCCGCGGCCGTGGCCCGAGCCTCTCCGTGATCCTTAAGGATTCGCTCAAGGTCTCCGATGCGATCGTCGCCAAGGCTGATTCGATCCAGAAGGTCTACAACGAGAAGAACGCGCCGCTGATGGAAGCGATGCGTGGTGGCGATGCCGATGCGCGCGCGAAGATGACCGCGAATCGCGCCGAGATGACGGCCGAGATCAAGAAGCTCCTCACGCCTGAGCAGGCCGCGCAGCTCGACAAGCTCATGCCGGCCGGTGGCCGTCGTGGCGGTGGCAACTAAGTTCGACGTAGGCTCGAGATTCTAGTTCTCTGAATTCTCGGAAAGTGAGGGCCGTCACAATGTGACGGCCCTCACTTTTTGTTTACGCCAACCTAGGCGCAGTGACAGAATCGCTATCCCTAATCCCCAAGGCTTAACTTCCCGCGATGCGCTTCACCCCATCGCATGCGCGGTGAATTCCTCGACCTCTCCGGCGCCCGGCTCTACTACTACGCCGCCGGAACTCGCGGAGCCGGAGTTCCAGTCGTGTTCATTCACGGCTTTCCGACATCGAGCCACCTCTGGCATGACATCGTCCCCCTCATGCCTCCAGGACACCGGCTCGTCGTCCTCGACCTGCTCGGCTTCGGGCGAAGCGATCGTCCGCTCTCTCGCGCGGTCGACGCGCGGGCACACGCGGATCGCTTGGTTGAAGTCTTCGACGAGCTACGCATCGACCGCGCTTGCGTCGTCGGACACGGCTTCGGCGGCGGCATTGCCCAAGCCTTGGCAGTTCAGCACCCGAATCGCGTCTCACATCTCTGCCTCGTCGACTCGTCGGGATTCGATCACTGGCCCGCGATGGGACGCGCGCTCACGCGAGCAGCGCTTCCCGTGATGCAGCTGATGCCCGCGCACGCGCTCGTCGGTCTGCTGCACGCTGACATGCTTCGCGGCTTCAACAATCCGGAGCGAGCCGGACACGCGATCGATCTGTACTTGCGCCCCTTCGACTGCGCCGAGGGACGTGACGCGATCGCGGCCCACGTGAAGGGACTGTCGTCACCGGGGAACAAGACCCTTGTGGACTCACTGCGCCAAATCGCGTCGCCAACGGCAATCGTCTGGGGGCAGTCGGATCGCGTGATGCCCCTGAGCTTGGGTCGAGAACTGGCCGAGGCGATTCCGCGTGCGTCGCTCGACGTCATCGCCGGCGCGCGCCATTTCACTCCGACGGAATCGCCGCGCGATGTCGCCGATGCAATTCGGAGATTGCTTATCAGGCAGACCGCCTAACGGATGTTCTTCAAATCCTCGGCTGCCTCGAGCACGTGCCCGATGTCGCGCGACAGCGCGCGCGCTTCCTGCGTCGCACTCGTATTGTCCTCGATCGTCGAGCCAATCCCCGACGACCGCAGCTTGAGCAGATCGAATTTCAAGTTCTGCAACATCAATCCCGCGCTCTCGAGCTGACCCTCGAGAGTGCGACGCCGCTCGAGCAGGTCACGCAGCGATGTCCGCTGTCGCTGCAGCAGAGTGAGCCGTCGCTCTTGATCCGGCGTCGCGGGCTCGGTGCTGAGCGACGCGATTCGCGAGTCGAGCGCACCGAGCGACGTTCCCGAGACGTCGGCATCGAGGCGATGAAGCATGGTCGCGAGTGAGCCAACACGATTGGCGAGCCCGTCGACCGTCGGAATCACGTCCGGAATGAGCTCCTTCTCGACCGGCCGAAGTCCAGTCATGATGTCGACCATCATCGCCCGATCAGCAGCCGCGCGGCGCACGACGTCGCCGTGCGCGCCCGCAAGAACATCCGCGGGCACCAGCTCCGCCGCGAGTTGATCCGGCGTTCGCGGCGGACGCGGTACGGCTTTCTGTGCAGCGATCGCGAGCATCGTCGGTTCATCTTGCCGCGCGCGAAGCTTCGCCCGAATTCCTTTCGTGAACGCTTCGATCGGCCCGACGCCGTCCGACCATATCGATCCGCCCTTTCGAAGCACGTTGAGCAGCATGAAGCCGCTCGGAATGAAGAACCACGGGAAATTCACGTGCGACGCGATGTTCATGAACAAGAACATCGGAGTCATCACCATGAAGCTCACGACGCTGCGCCGAAACGCGACGACCCGATCCTCGAGCGGACGTTCGTCGAAACTCTCTGGCGTGACACGCAACCCCACGACCCGCTGTCGTTCCTGAACAACGCCTCGTGCCATGGCGATCGATCGCTCTGCCATCATTAGCCGTTGCTGCGAGCGATACCAGTGTTTCAGCTCACCGCGACTCAGTCCCGGCGGCGGTTCCGGAAACGGCGGGGGCGCAGGCACCGGATACGACGACGGATCGAGAGGGCGTGAAGGCGGCTGCGGAGCAGGCGTGTAGCGTCGCCCAGCTGAATTCTGCGCCGAGTCCAACGCGTCGCGAAATTCGGCGGCGTCCGCCCAACGATCCTCGGGACGCTTCGCAAGCGCACGATCGATTGCCACCGCGAGATACGCCGGAACGTCTGGACGTCGCTCACGAATCGGTCGCGGTCGCTCCGACATGTGCTTCACCAGCATCGCCGGCGTGTTCGCTGCTTTGAACGGCGGCTCGCCCGCCAACAGGTGATATCCGACGACGGCGAGCGAATACAGGTCGCTTCGCCCATCGACTTCGCGCTCGCCGACCGCTTGCTCGGGCGACATGTACGCTGGCGTCCCCACCGCGACGCCGGTCGCCGTCAGTCGCGCATCACCGGCGGTCGCGCGTGCGATCCCGAAGTCCGTGATCATCGGACGCCCGCTCGCCCGATCGATCAGAATGTTGTCGGGCTTGATGTCGCGATGCACGACGCCACTCGCATGAGCATATGCTAATGCGTCTGCAACGTCGCGAAGCACGCGGACGCTTGCGTCGATCGGCCACGGACCTTCGCGTGAGAGGCGAACGCCGAGGCTTTCGCCGTCGACAAAGGCCATGACGAAGTAGACGAGATTCTCGACCGACCGTTCGTCGACGCTGTAGATCGGAACGATGTTCGGATGGCTGAGCTGCGCGGCGGTCTGCGCCTCACGGATGAAGCGCGCGCGCACATCGGAGTTGAACGCCAGATCGGGCGGAAGAACCTTGATCGCGACCGGTCGATTCAGGCGGAGATCGGTCGCCCGATAAACCACCGCCATGCCGCCGCGCCCAATCTCTCGCTCGATGAGATACTGAGCGCCAACGGCAACCGTTACACGGTCGCGAAGGTAGTCATTCACACGTCAGCGCGCCGCCGGCCGCGACGCCGGGCGAGTGGCCGTCGTACGGCCGCTGTCGTCAGATACTGCCAGCGCCGTGTCGACGCTGTCGGCGAGATTGAGCGCATCCATCGCGAGCGACGTGATGTGCTGCGGCGTTTCGCCACCCGCGTTCAACCGAACGAGATCCCACTTGATGTTCTGCAACGCCACGAGGCACGTATCGAGCTTCGCGGCGATCGTGTCACGACGTCCCGTGACATCCGCCAATGCGCGTCGCTGCCGCTTCAACACCGCAAGCCGGCGCACACGCTCGTCGCTCCCTGATTCATCGAGTGGATTCGCGGCGTTCTCCAATCGCGAGATCTCCGCCTCGATCGAATCCAGTCCGCCCGCCGACGCCGTGCGATCGATGTCTGACAGGGCGAGCGCGAGTGTCTTCACTTTGTCCGCGAGCGCTTCCGCCGAGCGACGCACATCAGGAATTCGCGAGCGCTCTGACGACGACATTCGCTCCAATCGCAAGAGGATTTCGTCGCGGTCCGACTCGGCTTGGCGAACCTTCTCTGTATAACTGCCGGACATGTGCAGAACTGACGCGTCCGACGCTTGCAGCCGCGGCATCGCCGGCGTATTCGCCGAGCTCAATCGAGCGCGACGAGTCTCGCGCATCGCTTTGCGCTGATCGCGATCGAACATCGCGCGCACATACGTCACCGAGTCGTCCGCAACATCGATCAAATCGCGATCCCTCGGCTGGCGGAAGACATCGCGCCAATCGTACCCGTCGGCCCAGAGTTTAGCGTACTTGAAAGCGAGATAGATGCTCCACAGAACCGTGAGGCCGAGGACGTCGCCGTCGCCGAAGATCGCGGCGACGAGGATAACGCCGTTCACGAACAGGTATGGAGCGAGCTTCTTTCTGAATCTCTGAACAGGCTCCGCATTCCATCGGCGCTCGAGCTGCAACAGCTCCTGCGTCGATGGCGCCTTGACCGGATACAGATCCTCGGTCCTGACGTTCGCGAACTGGCTCGATTGCCCGCGTGCCGTTGCCGCCGAATCGCGGCGCGGTGCGGCGACCTGCGCGGTTGCGCTCGTCCGCTCGACTCGCGGCACACGCCCGGTGTCGAGCGCCGTCACTACCGCTCCCGCGGACGGGAACCGATTCGCCGGCTCCTTCTCGAGCAGCATCATGATGACGTTCGCGAGATCCTCGGGCACATCGACGCGGCGTTGCTCGATCGGAATCGGACGCTCGGAGATGTGTTTGACCAGAATCGCGGGCGTGCTGTTCGCGATGAACGGCGGCTCGCCCGTCAGCATCTGGTAGCCGAGGATGCCGAGCGAATAGAGATCGCTGCGTCCGTCGATGGTGCGCTCGCCAGCTGCCTGTTCAGGCGACATGTACGTCGGCGTTCCGATCGCGATGCCTGTTGCCGTGAGCCGCGAGTCGCCTTCCGTGATCGCGCGCGCGATGCCGAAGTCGGTGACCATCGGCCGACCGCTCTGCGCGTCGATCAGAATGTTGTCCGGCTTGATGTCTCGGTGGATTACGCCGCGCTCATGCGCGTAGGCGAGAGCATCTGCAACATCTCGCAGAATCCGACGCGTTTCGTCGATCGACAACGCGCCGTGGTCGTGAACGCGCTTCGCGAGATTGTCGCCGGTGATGTACGCCATCACGAAGAAGACAAGGCTCTCTGCCTCATCGACCGCGTAGATATCGACGATGTTCGGATGATTGAGCTGCGCCGCGGTTTCTGCTTCTCGGAGGAAGCGGGTCTTGATCTCGCTTCGGAACGCGAGCTCGGGCGGCAGAACCTTGATTGCAACAGTTCGTTTCAGGCGACGGTCCTTCGCCCGATACACTACACCCATACCTCCGCGCCCAATCTCCTGATCCAACTCATAGTGCGCGCTGAGCACGCGCTCGACGTGCGCGCGCAGCTCGGAGTCCGAAGATGGTACGACGGGATCCGGCAAGCGATTAGCTCGGGTTTGTGTCCGGAAAGGCGGGAATGACGCATTTTAGCATACGACGAAACATCAGGAAAGATTACCGCCGTAGCGGCAGTGCCCTTCCGACAGCGAAGTTTACCTCGCATCTGTTCGCTGCCACCCTGACGTGTTCTGTTGAGCGCAAGGCGTGCACTATGGTGGTCGGATCGCAAAGCGGTCGTTAGTAGCTCGTCCTCCGGCACTATCTGCACTCGACTGGGGTTAGCTGGAATGGAGTGTGCGACGGGGCGAGCCCGCGGACGCTGAGTCGTCAGGTCTATTTTCACAGAGAACCAAATGGCCACACGCCAGACGCTTCCCGTTCTCCCGTTGAGGGGAACAGTCATCTTTCCGGGCCTCACCGCGCCGATCGCGGCAGGCCGACCGGGCACGCTTCGCGCCATTGAGTCGGCGCTGAAGGGAGAACGCCTCGTCTTCGCGGTCGCACAGCGCGACAACACCGACGAGCCGACGCCCGACATCCTTTACTCCATGGGCGTCATCGCGCGGATCGGCCAGATCCAGCGAGGCTTGGGCGGCGTGCAGCTATTGCTTCAGGGCGAGCAGCGAGCAACCGCACTGCAGTTCACGACGACCGAAGGCTTTCTGAGCGCGGTCGTCATGCCGGTCGAAGAGATGAAGCCGGTCAACGAGAATGACCCGAGCTTCGTCGCCCTCCACAAGGAACTACGCGAGCGAGCTGCCGAGCTCGGCGAGCGTCGTGGGCTTCCGGAAGAGGTCGTGCATCAGGTTCTCGACGCCGTTACAGACCCAGGCCGATTTGCTGACTTGGTCGCAGGCTACATCGAGCTCCAACCCGCTGAGAAGCAAGGACTTCTGGAGACGCTAAGCGTCGAGGAACGGCTCCGCCGGGTGCTCGTGCACGTCCAAAAGCAGATCGGCATGCTCGAAATGCAGGAAGAGATCAAATCGCAGGTTCAGGAGGAGCTCGGCGAGCGACAGCGCGAGATGTACCTCCGTGAGCAAATGAAGGCGATTCAGAAAGAGCTCGGCGACGACGACCAGTCGAAGGAGATCGTCGAACTTCGCGAAAAGCTGAACAAGCTCGAGCTGCCAAAGGAGGCGCGACAGGAAGTCGAACGCGAGCTCGGCCGACTCGAGCGCGCCGGACGCGAGTCCATGGAAGCACAGGTCATCCGCACCTACCTGGAGTGGATCGCTGAACTGCCGTGGAACAACCGGTCTGACGACAACCTCGACCTCGCTCACGCTCAGACCGTCCTCGACGAAGACCACTACGGCCTTCCGGACGTGAAGGACCGCGTGCTCGAATTCCTGGCGGTTCGTCAGCTTCGCGCGATTCAAATCGAGAATGAGCTGAATCAGACCGGCGAGATGTCGATCGCCAAGCTCAAACCGTCGCGGGAAGACGCGACGCCGCAGCTCGGCGCACAGAACCAGGAAGACCGCCCGATCACCGATGCGAAGGAAGCGAAGGCCCGCGCCATGGCGAAGGGTCCCATCCTTCTGTTCGTCGGCCCCCCGGGCGTCGGCAAAACGTCGATCGCAAAATCCATCGCACGCTCGCTCGGACGTCAGTACGTCCGCGTGGCACTCGGCGGCGCACGCGACGAGGCCGACATTCGCGGACATCGTCGCACCTATGTTGGCGCGATGCCCGGTAGAATCGTTCAGGGAATGAAGCAGGGAGGAACCAAGAATCCTGTGTTCCTCCTCGACGAAGTCGACAAGCTCGGCGTGTCGTTCCAAGGCGATCCCGCCAGCGCCTTGCTCGAGGTCCTCGACCCCGCACAGAACGACAACTTCACCGACCACTACCTCGGCGTACCGTTCGATCTCAGCGAGGTTCTTTTCATCGCGACGGCGAACTTCATTCAGAACATTCCGGGGCCGCTGCTCGACCGCATGGAAGTCGTCGATTTCGCCGGCTACACCGAGCGAGAAAAGGCGGAGATCGCGAAGAAGTACCTCATCCCGCGCCAGCTCGAAGAGGCGGGGCTCGGCGACAAGAACGTCACGCTGAATGACGAGGCCGTGATGGCCGTCATCAGCAAGTACACTCGCGAGGCAGGTGTTCGACAACTCGAACGGCAGGTCGGCGCGGTCGCGCGAAAGGTTGCGCGCCGAATCGCCGCCGGCGACTCGAAGATGATCGAAGACGGCGTAATCGACGCCACCGAAGTTCGCGAGCTACTGGGACGTCCGCGCGTTCATCCTGAGCACGCTGCCGAAGAGAACGAGGTTGGCGTTGCGACCGGCATGTTCTACACGCCGGCCGGTGGCGACATCATGTTTGTCGAAGCCGCCATTCGTCGATTGTTTAGCTACGGACAGCGTTCATCGGACGATGAGAAAACTCAGGTCAGCGGCTGGGGCAACGTCTCGCTGATCCTCACCGGCCAGCTCGGTGACGTGATGAAGGAGTCCGCGCGCGCCGCAATGACGTACGCGGCAACGCACGCATCGAAGCTCAAGATCCCTGAGGATCGACTCGGTTCGATCGAGGTGCACATTCACGTTCCGCAGGGGGCGATTCCGAAAGACGGTCCATCGGCTGGAACAACGATGGCGACTGCGCTGGTGAGCGCGATGTCAGGGCGCCCAGTTCGAAAGGATGTCTCGATGACGGGCGAGATCACCCTCCGTGGTCGCGTTCTTCCGATCGGGGGTGTGAAGGAGAAGGTCCTTGGTGCACACCGCGCAGGGATCTCGACCATCATTCTGCCGAAGGACAACGAAGCGGACATGGAGGACATCCCGGAAGATGTCCGCAAGCAGCTCACGTTCCATTGCGTGAGCACGCTCGACGAAGTGTTCGACATCGCGCTGGTTCCGACCGGTGAGAAGGTCGAGACGTCGCCGACGTTGATGGAAGTAATGGAAGACAAGGCCGAAGCAGCGGTGGCCTAGACGTCATCCCGAGGAGTTTCACTCCTCGGGATGACTAGTGCTTTGGCTTCTGAACCCCGCCAGACGATCGCGACGTCGGCATGAACAGCGGGCCCCACTGCGGAACGTTCCACGGGTTATTACGAACCTCTAAAGGCTCCGTGCCCGGCAGAAAGTATTCGGTGTAGCGCTGATCCGCCGGAGTCGTTGGCGTCGCGAGGTTCGCGGTAGTGCGATCGATCTCGGCATAGACGAGTCCATCGGGCGGCGGTCCCCAACCTGCGGTCGAGTGATTGGCGTAGTAGCGCCCCATCATCTGCCCCCAGATCGGCGCGGCAAGCAAACCACCGACTGCGCCTGACGCGATCGTCTTCGGCTTGTCGAAGCCGACCCAGACTCCGGCGACGAGCTCCGGCGTCATTCCGACGAACCACACGTCGACGTTGTCGTTCGTCGTTCCGGTTTTACCGGCGACCGGCACGCCATCTGGAACCGCTTTGCGGGCAGGGACACCACTGCCCCGCTCCGCGACGTCGCGCATCATGTCGCGCATGATGAATGCGACGCGCGGATCGAGGATCTGCTGCGGCGTCGACGCGGGACGCTCGAAGACCTTCTTGCCGTTGGAATCGTCGATACGCGTGATGAATCGCGGCTGCACGACTTGGCCGTTATTCGCGAACGCCGTATAAGCGGCGACGAGATCGATCGGGTGAACTACCGAGGCACCGATCGCGCTTGCCGGTACCGGATCCATCGCCGGCGTGATGCCGAGCCGCTGCGCGAGCGCCGCCACCGAGTCCATCCCGACGCGCTGGCCAAGCTGAATCGCAGTCATGTTGCGCGAATGGATGAGACCTTCCCGCATCGTCATCAGGGTCGACGTCGGTTTCCCTTCCTTCCAAACGTTGAGCCCCCAGAATTTCCCGTCGATTTCCGTCGGCTTGTATTGATCGCCAGTGACGAGATCGATCGTCAGCGCCGTATCGGGAATGATCGCGTTCGCGGGAACGCTGTCTTCGATCGCCTTCGCGTACACGATCGGTTTGATCGACGAACCAGGCTGCCGTTTTGCGAGCACCGCGCGGTTGAACGGCGCGCGCGGATAGTTGCGACCACCGACGAGCGCGCGAACGTCGCCAGTCTGCGGATCGATTGCGACAGCGAGGGCCTGCAGGTAATCGCTCTGATTTCCCTTCGCAGCCGCCTGCGTCAGATGCTTGTAACCCTTTTGGGCTTCGATCTTATTCGTGCCGTCGACGACCGCGTTGACTGCTTCGCGTTGCAGTTGCGGATCGAGCGTCGTGTAGAGTTTGTATCCGCCGTTCAGTACCTGGATTCCAGCGCGCTCCGCCTGCTGTCGTACCGCGTCGACGAAATAGCCCGACGGCGCCGAGCTTCCGCCGTTCGGCGCGGTCGTCATCGGCTCGAGTTTCGTTTTATCCGCGAGCTCCTGCGTGATGTAGCCCTGCTCCGCCATCTTCTGGAGAATCAGGTTGCGGCGCTCACGAGAGCGGTCGGGGTGCGCGATAGGATCCCACGTCGGCTGTGATTTCGGCAAACCGGCAAGCGTCGCGGCTTCGGCGAGCGTCAGTTGCGCGGCAGGGTGACCGAAGTAGTGGCGCGCTCCAGCGTCGACGCCGTACCAGCCGCGTCCGAGGTTGATCTGATTGAGATACGCCTCGAGAATTTTCTCTTTCGTGTAATGCCGCTCCATCTCGCGAGCAGCGGACTGCTCGTGGAGCTTTCTCGAGATTCCGGCCGTTCCGCTGACTTGCGAACGGTCGATGATGTCCGGGTGCATGTAGCCGACGAGCTGCTGCGTGATCGTGCTTCCGCCCCCGCGATTCTGGTTGAGAATTTTTCCTTTGATAGCGCCGAGAACCGCTTTGACGTCGACCCCGTCGTGCTGGTAGAAACGCTCATCCTCGACGGCGACGAATGCCTGGCCGACGTACTTCGGTATCTGGCCGATACGAATGCTCGTCCGCATCTCGCGACCAATCTCGCCGATCGGTGAGCCGTCGCGCGCGAACACCAGCGACGACTGGGGAAGATTGATGATCTGCCACGCTTCGCCCGTGGTTGCGCGGCGTGCTGTGTCCTGCGCGCCGGCAGAAGCGGCGAGCGCGAAGGTCGAGACGACCACGATCGTTTTCATTCTACTGGACCTCACGAACCCACTCCGACAAATCCCCACGTTCGTACCCCGAAAAGTTGGCTAGCGTTCTAGGCCCGATGAGCCTTCTATTTTAGTCTTCGACATGCCTCCAACCGTGCATCTCGCTCTCGCGCAACTCAAGCCGCGCAAAGGCGACTACCCCGGCAACCTCGAGCGTCTGTCTGGTCTCTTCGCACAGATCGACGCGCTCGAACCGCGACCGATGGTCGTTTCGTTCGCCGAGAGTGCGCTCACTGGTTATTTCCTCGAAGGCGGTGTGCGAGACAACGCCGTGACGGCGGGAACGCTGGCCCGCGATCTCGACCGTGTGTATCGCGCGTCAGTCTCATCTCCGAAGCCGCTGGACGTCACGATCGGCTTCTATGAAATCTGGAGCAACAAGCTCTACAACAGTGCGATGTACGTCACACTTGGCGACGGCGAACCGCAAATTCGTCACGTTCATCGCAAAGTTTTCCTGCCGACCTACGGGCTGTTCGACGAGGAGCGATTTGTCGAGCGGGGGCTAAGCGTCCGCGCGTTCGACACTTCGTGGGGCCGCGCCGCCATGCTCGTCTGCGAGGACGCCTGGCATAGCATGACAGCAACGATTGCTGCCTTAGACGGCGCACAGGTCATTTTCGTTTGTGCCGCGCCTCCGGCTCGAGGACCGTGGCCAAAGCCCGATGAAGTTCCCGGACCCGCAAGCGTAAGTCGATGGGACCGCTTGATCAGGGACATCGCCGAAGAACACGGAATCGTCGTGACTCTCACGACGCTCGTCGGGAGCGAGGGAGGCAAACTCTTTCCAGGCGGCTCTTTCGTCGCGGGCACACGGGGTGAGGTTCGCGGTAGAGCCCCGCTTTGGGACGACGCCCTTCTTACGACCAGCGTCGACTTGGCGGATGTCACTCGCTCCCGCGCCGACATGCCTCTCATCGCCGACCTCGAAACGATGCTGCCCCACCTTCGAGCGAACATCGACGAGGTCGCCAATCGCTCCGAGACGCGGCTCGAGTTCGACGCGGCGCCGATGGAGCGAAAGAAGTCGGCGAAGCCTCAGGCTCCGGAGCCTGCTGCGTCGAAAGGCAGTATTCCAGTGATTCGAGCAGGTGCGGTGCGAGGAACGCCACCCTCACCAATCGGCCTTGATCCGACACTCACGGAAGAGTGGCTGGTCCATTTCATCCACGAGGAGATGTCGCGCCGTTCTTTCGGGTGCGCCGTCATCGGGATCTCCGGCGGAGTTGATTCCGCGGTGACGGCGTACCTCGCCGCGAAAGCGCTCGGGCCGAAAAATGTCCTCGGCGTCCGCATGCCGTACCGCACATCGAGCAAAGAAAGCCTCGACCACGCGCAGTTGGTGATCGAGGCCTTGGGAATTCAATCGCGCACTATCGACATCAGCGCTGCCGTCGACGGCTATCTCACCAACGAGACCGACGCGGATCACGGTCGGCGTGGAAACGTCATGGCGCGCATGCGCATGATCACCCTGTTCGATCTCGCTGCGAAGCACCGTGGCATTCCACTCGGCACCGGCAACAAGACCGAGCGACTCTTCGGCTACTTCACCTGGCACGCCGACGATTCGCCACCGATCAATCCACTGGGCGACTTGTTCAAGACGCAGGTTTGGGCGCTGGCGCGTCACCTCGGCGTTCCCGAGGTGATCGTCGGCAAAGCGCCGACGGCGGATCTCGTCGTCGGACAGACGGACGAGGGAGACTTCGGGATCAGCTACGCGAAGGCGGACGAGATTCTCAACTGGCTCCTCAGCGGCTACGCGGCCGAGGAGCTTGTGGCGACCGGTTTCGCGGAGTCCGATGTCGCGATCGTGAAGAAGCGAGTCGAGTCGACGCATTGGAAACGTCGGCTACCGACCGTCGCGATGCTTAGCCCGACGGCGATTGGAGAATCCTACTTAAGGCCGGTCGATTATTAGCGACCGACGACCGGTCCAACAACTCGCCACCACTACTCCCTGCCCGGCGCGGAACGATCGAGCGCCACCAACTACTTAGCGGAGTTTTTTCAGGCGGCGAGTGCAAGGCTTACGGCTCTCCGTGCGCATCGCTTCAGTGCGCGGTGTACCGCTCGCGCATGCGCGATGAAGTTCTGTCCCGCCCACGGATATCGAGCGAAGAACTCCGTCGGCAGAAGATCTCCTTTTAGGCGATTGCACGAACCGCAGGCGAGAACAAGGTTTCCCGGAACGTGCGCTCCGCCGTGCGAGAGCGGGTGAACGTGGTCGAGAGTGGCGAAATCGAATTCCAGATGCGCGCCGCAATAGACACAGCGGCGGCCACAATCGCGCATGGCTGCACGCTTGATCGCGCGCTTCTGATTCCCCGCGAAGAACCGCTTTCCGCGGCGGGTGATGCGGGGGGCTCGAGGGAGGGAAACACGGTGGAAATGCCGACGTCGTGACAATTTCACCTCGCGAAAAAGGGACGCCCCGCCTAGGGAAGAGATTCCCAGGGGCGGGGCGTCGCGCCAACATCGATGTGAAGGCGAATGTACTGCTGCGGAGACACGGCCTGTGCGCCGCTCGGTTCATCGCGGCGCTCGACATTGACCTCGATGTCGGGCGAGTGGGCTCATCGGCCTCCGGTGGGACGCGCTGACAGCGCTGCGCGCGCCCTACAAATGCAAAAAAGCGCGCCATGACGCAAGAGGCTTGTCGGCCTCTCTGTTATCAAGTGGAGCTCGAGTCGCCATTCTGATCGTAAACGATCTCGCCATGCGCACCTTCTCCGATCTCCCAATTAGTATCGGAAGGTGACGATCCTGACTGAACTCTGGCCGGCGATCCGCTGACATTTGGTTCGTTGTACACCTGATTACCGGAAATGCTGTCGTCGCTCCGGCGAATCATGTGTTCGTGAGCAGCGCTGATCGTCGGGTCGCCGCGCATCGGGTCGCGAAGCGCCGCAATGATTCGCGCCGCGTAGGCATCGAGAACGGTGCGATCGGGCATCTCCGATCCGTTGAACGGCAGCGGGATGTCGAACCCGTCGCCCTCACGCCGCGGAATGATGTGCACGTGGTAGTGCGGTTCGTCCTGCCCCGCGGCCGCTCCGCTATTCACAACGATGTTCAAGTCGGCGGACCCGATCACGTGTCGCACCGCGTTCGCGAGTCGCATCGTGATCTTGAACAGATGGAGCCCGATCTCTTCTGGGACATCCAAGAGCGACTCATAGTGTTCTCGCGGGACGACGAGAATGTGCCCGTTGTTCACAGGCTGGATGTCCATGAACGCGATTGCGTCCGAATCCTCGTGGCAGACCGATACTTCGGCCGCACCCCGGATCAGGTCGCAGAACGTGCAGTGGGACGGCGACACGTCGGGTGAGTGTTCCATACACGTGCCAAATGCAGAGAGGGTGCCAGGTAAGGTCGATTTGAGTGCCCAGCAATAGCAGCCGAAACTCAAATCGATGAATCTCTGGTCGCTCCGACTGTCGCTTCCGGTCCAAACGTGGCTGCCGCTCGGCTTAGCCACCTTGGCGCCGCTCGCGCTTGCCGCGGTGATGCTGCTGCTCTCCCGGCGGCAGACGCGCGGCATCGCGCTCGTGTTGGCGATTCGGAGCGCTGTACTCCTGGGATTCGGATTCGCCTCGCTGGCGACCGTTGCGACGGTCGCAGTGGTGCGCACAGGCCTCAATGAGTTGCGGCAGCGCCGCCTCGCTGACGTCCGGTCGCTGGGCCAAACAATCGAAAAAAGTCCCCTTGGCGCCGCGGGCGGCGAGGCACTCCTCCAGCTCGGACTCATTCGAGCCAAGGATCCCAGCGTTCGGTTCGCCGCGATCGGCGTCGACAACTGTCGCGCGTCGTGCCTCATCAGCGAATCCGAGGACGAATTCGACTCTGCCGAGCTTCGAACAGCTCTGATCGCGGCATGGCCGACGAATGCGAACAACGCCTACACGATTTCGATCGGTGGGCGGACGTACCTGTTAGTCGCAAGCTCGCTACGGCCGTCGTCGACAGGTCGCCCGACGACCGTGGTCGGCGGGTTTGACGCGACGTACATCGCGGAGCAAGCAGCGCAGACAGCGTGGATCGTCGTCTGTCTCTCGTACGTCTTGCTGCTGTTCGTCGGATGGAGCTCATGGCGTCAGCTGAGAAATACGCTGGCGACGCGTATCCACGCGATCACGATGCAGCTTCGGCTGGGTATCGCCGATGAGTCGGTCGCGACGCTCCACAAGGATGGGCACGAGCTTCGAGAGCTCGCGGACAGCGTCTCCAACTACATCCGTCAGACGCTGGCTCAGCAGCGATCGAACGAGGATCGCTACCGGCGGCTCATCGAGCTCGCGCCCGACGCAGTTCTGATTTGCTCGGATGCGGGTGTTCGGTTCGCGAATCCGGCGGCCATCGCACTCGCTGGCGTACAGCGCCGGCTGGACTTGATCGGTCTGAAAATCGATCAGTTCCTGGACTTAGAGAACGGCGATCCAACGCTTTCGGCGAGCGATACTGGCTTGAGACCAGCGCGTTGGCGTCGCATTAATGGCGAGCTTTTGTACGTTGAAGTCGCTGAAGTTGAGTACGTCGATAGCGGCGTTGTCATCCGCCAGTACGTCGTCCGAGACGTCACGAGACGACGGGCTCGCGAGGCCGCGCTCGCACACCGCGCTGAACACGATGGGCTGACGGGCCTCGTGAACCGAGCTCGCTTCCAGGCACGACTCGGGGAACTGCTGTCACCCCATCTCGCTCCTGTCGATCCGTCCGATACCCGCGAAGCGGCGGTGCTCTTCATCGACCTCGACGACTTCAAGCCGATCAATGACAAGTACGGTCACGCTGCCGGCGACGCCGTCCTTGTATCGGTCGCCGCCCGCCTCCGCGAGGCCACCCGCGGCACCGACCTCGTCGCGCGACTCGGCGGCGACGAGTTCGCAGTGCTGATCGAAGTTCGCGAGGCGAACGAAGTCCTGACGGTGGCTAAGCGTATTCTTCGCTCGCTTCGCCAACCGATTCGCTTCGAGAACAATCTGCTGCTCGTCCGCGCAAGCGTTGGTATCGCGAACGCCGCGCGTAGTCGTCCGGCCGAAGGCGCGCCGGTCGTCCATGGGGACAACGCCGCCGCGGAGTTGCTCCGCGCCGCTGATGCCGCAATGTACGTCGCGAAGGCCAGCGGCGGTGATCGCTACGCTCATTCCGGTAAGCTTTCTGAATCGCCCGACGAGGACCCTGACGTTAACTTTCACGCGGTTGCTTAACCTCGTGGAGACTCATGGCGACAACGACGCGGGCCGAACGTAAGAACGCCGCCGGCCTTTCCCGCGACCAGCTCGTCGGTGCTTACAAGACCATGCTCTTGTCGCGCCGACTCGATGACAAAGAGATTCAGCTCAAGGGGCAGAACAAGATCTTTTTTCAGATCTCAGGCGCCGGCCACGAAGCGATTCTGCTAGCGGCCGGCTTTGTTTTGCGCCCGTCGTACGATTGGTTTTACACGTATTATCGCGATCGCGCGCTCTGCCTCCAGCTCGGAATGACCGGCGAGGAGATGCTCCTGTCCGCCGTTGGTGCGGCTGCCGATCCGAACTCCGGCGGCCGGCAGATGCCGAGCCACTGGGGGCATAAGAAACTCAACATCGTCTCGAACTCGTCGCCGACCGGAACGCAGTTCCTTCAGGCGGCCGGATCCGCGGAAGCGATCATCCGCGCGAAGGAGCTTGGAATCACGGAAGGCTTCGAGAAAGACGAAGTCGTGTTCTGCTCGTCCGGCGACGGAACGACGAGTGAAGGTGAGTTCTGGGAATCGATGAACGCGGCCTGCAACATGAAGCTGCCGATCGTCTATCTCATCGAGGACAACGGCTACGCCATTTCGGTTCCGGTCGAAGTGAACACGGCGGGCGGCAGCATCTCGAAGCTCGTGTCGTCGTTCCCGTGTCTGCAGGTGGAAGAAGTGGACGGCTGCGACCTCCTCGCCAGCTATGGCGCGATGCAGCGCGCCGTCGAGTATGCCCGCTCGAGAAAGGGGCCGGCGCTCGTTCACGCACACGTCATTCGTCCGTATTCGCACTCGTTGTCGGACCAGGAAACGAAATACCGTCCGCCTTCCGAGCGCGACGCCGATGCCGCGCGCGACCCCGTGACGCATTTCCCGAAATGGCTGGTGGCGGAGGGGTACGCGACGGAAGAAGACATCACGCGAATCAAGGAGGAGGTCGAGGCGGAAGTCACGGCCGCGACCGATGCCGCGCTTGTCGCTCCGCAGCCGGGTCCGGAAACGATCTTCAACTACGTGTATTCGCCGGACGTCGATCCGACGAGCGAGCAGTTCGACACCGAAGACGACCCCCAGTTCTCGGGCAACGAGACGACGATGGTCGATCTTCTGAACGCCTGCATGCGCGACGAGATGCGACGCGATCAGAAGATTCTAATCTTCGGCGAGGACGTCGCCGATGCGTCGCGCGAAGCCGCTCTCGAGACACTCAAGGGCAAGGGCGGCGTTTTCACGGTCACACTTGGCCTTCAGCGCGAGTTCGGTGGTTCGCGTGTGTACAACACGCCGCTCGCCGAAGCGACGATCGCCGGGCGCGCAATCGGTCTCGCGATCCGCGGCTTCAAGCCGGTGGCCGAGATTCAGTTCTTCGACTACATCTGGCCGGCGTACATGCAGCTCCGCAACGAGCTTGCGACGATGCGCTGGCGATCGAACGGTGACTTCTCGTCACCGGCAGTCATTCGCGTGACGTACGGCGGCTACATCAAGGGCGCGATCTACCACTCGCAGACGGGCGCGTCGCTGTTCACGCACTGTCCTGGTCTTCGCGTCGTGTGTCCGGCGACGGCACTCGACGCGAACGGGTTGTTGCGCACCGCCATTCGCTGCGACGATCCGGTGATCTTCCTCGAGCACAAGCATCTCTACCGCCAGACGTACAACAAAGCGGCGTATCCCGGCCCGAACTTCATGATTCCGTTCGGAAAGGCGAAGACGGTTCGCGAGGGAACGGATGTCTCGATCATCACGTACGGGGCAACAGTGCAACGCGCGTTCAGCGCGGCGAATCAACTGGCCGAGACGGGGTTGTCGGTCGAGGTCATCGATCTTCGCTCGCTGTCGCCGTGGGATGAGGAAGCCGTCTACGAATCAGTGAAGAAGACCAACCGCGCGATCGTGTTGTATGAAGACTCGATCTCGTGGGGCTACGGCGCGGAGATCGCATCCCGCATTGCCGACGTGTGCTTCCCGTGGCTCGATGCGCCGGTGAAGCGGGTCGCGTCGACCGACACGTTCGTCGGCTACGCTCCGCGGCTCGAGGACGCGATCCTGCCGCAGATCGACGATATCAAGAAGGCGTGCGTGGAGATTGCGGCGTTTTAGTTGACGGTCATCCCGAGGAGTGAAACGACGAGAGATCGCTTTCCACGCGAGGCAGTTGAAACTGCCTAAGTGAAAGCGATCCCTCGCTTCGCTCGGGATGACGAATCAAAAACGACCCGACCGCCGACAACCGTGGTAAGCACGCGGGCGTCGGCGATTGTATCTGCGGCGATCCGCGTGAGATCGCGATCGAGAATCACGAAATCAGCCAGTTTTCCGCGTTGGATCGTTCCCGTGTCCGACTCGCGGAACGACGCATACGCGGCATCGCGCGTATACGCCCGCAGTGCCTGCTCGACCGAGATGCGCTGCTCGGGAACCCATCCGCCCGGGTTTTTCCCGTCGAGGGTACGGCGCGTGACAGCCGCGTAGATTCCCTCGATCGGCGTCGGCGGAGCAACGAACCAATCGCTGCCAAAAGCAACCTTCGCCCCCGCGTCGAGGAGCGACTTTGCGGCATACGTGAGCTTGGCGCGCTCGCGGCCGATGACGCGTTCCGCCCAACGCCCGTCGTCGATGGCGTGATACGGCTGCATACTCGGAATGACGCCGAGCGCACCGAACCGCGGAACGTCTGCCGCGTCGAGATGCTGTGCGTGCTCGATGCGGAACCGGCGATCGCGCGGACCGTTCTCCTTCGCGACTCGTTCGTAGATATCGAGCTGAACGCGGTTCGCGAGGTCGCCGATCGCGTGGATGATCATGTTGAGACCAGCCGCGTCCGCGCCGCTCGTCCAGTGATACATGTCCTCGAGCGCGTTGACGAACAAACCGCGATCGTCCGGCGCATCACTGAACGGCTCGATCATCGCCGCGGTGTGTGAGCCGAGCGATCCGTCGACGAAGCCTTTGAGAGCGCCGATGCGAAGCCAGTCGTCGCCGCGACCATTCGACGCGACGTAGTCGCGCAGGCGCTCCCAGGTGTCGATCGGGACCGCCGCATAGATGCGAGTCCCGAGTAGGCGATTCGACTTTGCTCGTTCGAAGACGCGCAAATCATCCCATGTCCCCATGTGGTGGACGGCGGTGACGCCTTTCGACGCGACAAAGCGCATCGCCGCAGCGAGAGCGGCATCGAGGTCGGCGTCGGAATAGGGCGGCGCCGCGCGGTCGACGAGCGTCTGTGCATTGTCCTTGAAGACACCTGTCGGTTCGCCGGTCGCATCCCTCACGATCGTTCCGCCGTCGACATCGCCGGTCTCCCGGCCTACTCCAGCCGCTTCCAGCGCCGCGGTATTCGCGAGCGCCATGTGCCCGTCGAGCCGACGAACCCAAACCGGATGATCGCGGGTTTCGCGGTCGATCCAATCCTTGGTGGGCAATTCCCCACCCCAGAGCTCGTGGTCCCAATCTCCATTTCGGATCCACGTCCCGGCAGGCTTCGCCCGCGCGAACTCCGCGATGCGCTTGGTGAATTCATTCGGTGTGGCGGCGTCGCGCAGCTGGACTGACGACAGGCCGTGACCGCCTGCGAGAAAATGAATATGAGAATCAATAAATCCCGGCGTCACCAACCGGTCGCGCGCGTCGATCACGCGAACGCCTGCATCGCAACGTTTCATCGTCTCGGCGCTCGAGCCGACGAACGTGATCCGCTCGCCGTCGGTGAGCATCGCGTCCGCCCACGGACGGCGATCGTCACCGGTCCAAATCCGCGTATTCACGACGGCAAGTCGTTCGGGATCTGTAAAACGTGACGATTTCTGAACAGACACGGGTTCCAGGGTAGCGCGTGAGTAAGCGATTTCGGGCCGAGTCGTGTCTCAAAGCAATAAGCATCAAGAACCGGGCGACCATTGATCCCGACTTTACAACGACTCATCACCGCGATTCCACGATCGAGCACTTCCAAACACCTGAGCAAGCGCGCGAGAACGAAGTTATCGAGACAATGCGACGCCGCGAGATCACTCAAACCATCGGTACTGGAGCCGCGCTGGTCGGCGTGTGGCTTGGATTCTTTCTCTTGGACACGGCGACTTCGCGGACGCTGTGGCCGAGCAGTGCGCTGCCGTTCTCGAAGACGATGGCGATCGACGTGTCACTGGGCGTTCTTTGGGCGCTGCTGAGCGCGGCGGTCGCGCTGTGGCATCGACGACTTCGGACGCTCACATCGAATGTTTGGGTTCTTTTCGCGTGTCATATCCCAACGCTGATCGCCGTTGGAGTAATCGACACGGCAGCGTCGCGTTACTTCTCGAGCCACTGGCTCGGAACGCCGGTGACGACCCCGTTCGTCGCGACACTCGTGTTCTACGCCGACTTCGATGTCGTGAGCTACCTCGCGATCATCGCCGTGTCGGAAACCCTGGTCGTCCGCGCCGCGATTGCCGAGCGGCAGCGTTTGGCGAAGCAGCTCGAGGCGTCGCTCAGTCGCGCGAGACTCGACTACCTCGAAGCGCAGCTGCAGCCGCATTTCCTGTTCAACTCACTTGGCGCCGTCTCCGAGCTCGCGTATGAGGCGCCGGCGACGGCGAGCCGTGTCTTACGACAGCTCGTCGCGATTTTCCGAACGGCCCTCGCGAAGAAAAGCGACGAAGTCACCGTCGGTGAAGAGATCGTCGGCATCGAACCGTATCTCGATATTCAGCGGATTCGGTTCGCGGATTGGCTGACGATCGAGTATCGGGTCGACGATGCGACGGTCGAATGCCTCCTGCCTCGATTCGTTCTGCAGCCGCTCGTCGAGAATGCGATTCGGCACGGGTTGAGCGGCCGCACGTCCGCCGGACGAATCGACATCTCGGCGAACGTTTGTGAGGATTCTCTGATCGTCCGCGTCGCCGACAACGGGGTCGGACTCGAACGCGCTCCGGTCTCGACGGGACGAGGCATTGGGTTGTCGAACGTTCGAGATCGTCTCGCCATTTTGTACGGCGACGACGATCGACTGCGTCTCACGACCAGCGACATCGGCGGCACGGTTGCCGAGCTCCGCATCCCTATTCGTCGCCGCGGCGGCCCGATTGCGGCACCGGTCGATGAGACCGCCGAACAGTATCACGCCACTGCGCGGACGGCGGACGTCATGCCCTTACGACTACCGGCGGTGTTCAAGCGGCCGATCACCGCGATCGCGATCGTATGGTTCGTGTGTGGGCTCGGGTGGACGCAGCAAAGCATCATGTACCAGACGATGCGTCACCAAGAAGTCGGATCGTTTTGGACCGTCGCGACTCATGACATGACGTCGGCACTGATTTGGGCGATGTTCACGCCGGTCGTTTTGTTGACGGCGCGAATGTTCCCACTTCGGCGCTCGAACGCCGCGATTCGGATCTTCGCGTATCTGCTCGGCAGCATGGCGACGACGTTCGTCCATGTCGCCCTCTGGCAGCGTCTGACGTCGCCGGAGATCCCGCTCATTTCGCGGCTGTGGCAAATGACGTTCATCGTCGACTTCGTCATTTTCTGGCTGCTCGTCGCGCTCGGACATCGCCGCGTGCTGACCGCCTGGCTTCGATCGCGCGAAGCCGACGCCGCGGCGTTGGGCGCGGAGCTCGCGGAAGCGCAGATCCGAGCGGCAAAGCTGCAAGCGATTCCTCCAGTACTGCTGCAGTCTCTCGATGGAATCGCGAAGAGCGTTCGCCGCGATCCATCGCTCACAGAGCGCCAGCTCACCCGCCTTGGCGATTATCTCAGACTTGCCTTGGAATGCACGGACTCGCGCGGCATTACGCCGGAGCGTGAGCGCGCGCTCGAAACCGCGGTCGCCGCGTTGCGCGACAGCGGTGCCTACTCACATGACCTCACCTTGAGTGCCTGACATGCTGACAGTCATCGTTGCGGACGACGAAAAAATTGCTCGAAAGCGACTCGTGCGGTTGATCGAAGAAACCGGCGACGCGGAAGTCGTCGCGGCATGCGCGGGTGGACGAGAAACCGTCGAGCAAGTCATCGCGCTTCAACCGCAGATTTTGTTTCTCGACGTGCAGATGCCCGACCTCGACGGCTTTGCGGTCCTGCGCGAGCTCGACGGCAAGGCGTCGCCCGCGACGGTATTTGTGACCGCGTTCGATCAGTACGCCGTTCGCGCGTTCGACGTTCACGCCGTTGACTATTTGCTAAAGCCGTTCGACACGACGCGCTTTCGCGAAGCCTTCGGCCGCGCAAAGGAACGGGCGTCTCGCCGTGGCGGGAGCTCGGTGGAGGACGAGCGCATGCGGGCACTGCTGTCGGACTACGTCGCGCAGGCGCAGCAGACGACGAATCGGCAGCATCTCGATCGCGTTGCCGTGAAGGTCGACGGCGTGTTGAAGATTGTTCGCACCGCGGATGTCGACTGGTGGGAGACGGACGGCAACTACATTCGCTTGCACGTCGGCGGAACGAGCCATCTCATTCGAATGACGGCGGCGAGCATCGAACCGCAACTCGATCCACGCTCGTTCATTCGCATTCATCGGCGGTACATCGTGAACGTCGATCGAATCGTCGAAGTGCAGCCGTGGTTCGCCGGGGACGCGATCATCGTTTTGCGGAATGGTGCGAAGCTCCGTCTGTCGCGCACGTATCGCGAGCGACTCCATACACGGCTTGGCGCGCGGGCTGAGGCGGCTGAACCAGCGACGACCTGACCGTCGTCGCTCGGCGCGTTACGGCTTTCCCGGCGTCGGCGCCGGCGTCGCGATGCGGAACGTGAACGGCTGCTCGACGAGCTGCCGCACTTTCATCGCTCCGATTTTCGCCGACGAGAATCGCATGTACGGCAGTGCCTCGCGTACGGCCTTCACGAATCCTTCGTTCGCGACGTTCAATACCTCGAATGACGTCGTGTCGGCGAAGCCCGTCGTGTCGACGACGAAGCGCACTTTGACCGTCCCCTCGATGTGCTTTTGAAGCAGATCGAGCGGGTACGCAGGTGAAGCGCTCGCGAGCGAGCGAACCGCCGCGCTGTCGACTTCGAGAATTGTGAAAACCGAATCGCCCTTCGGATCGCCGATCGGCGGCGGTGTCGTCACGGTGTCTGCCGTTCGATTGCCGATCGTCGGCGTCGGATCCGCATGTACAACCTTGGTCCCTTCGCTGCTCACCGGCCCAGCGCCGGCGCCGGGGCCTGATCCGAGCGCGACGTATTGAACAGACTCGCGCGAGCCGAATGCAACGGGCTCCTTGTTCGGCGGCGGAATGTAATAGACGCGGTTCGAGAGACTTTCGAATGACATCGAGTCCGGAGGACGCGTCGCGTGGACCGATAGGCTCACTAGCAGCATGTGAGCAACGAGGCTCAATGCCGCGGCGCCGCCGATTCTCGACGGCCGCACATACGAGAGAAACCACAAGCGCATCATACGATGCAAATGATCGGGATGCGCGCGCTTGCCTACCAGACGCACGTTGCGAGGCGTTCGGGATGTGGGACGAATCGCTTCACCCCTGAGCGGGCGCTTCGACGTGCTGGGATCGCTCGATTCATCACTCAGTGGTTCGCGTCGTTTCGGGAACTGCGCAGTTTGCCTATGTGAGAACACCCTGCTTCGCCGTTTTTGTCACACTTTTCAGTCTCCTTACAGCCCAAGGGCGCGGCGGCGCGCAACAGATGACGGGCATTCCCGCGGTCGACTCCGCCGCGGTCGCTCGCGCGGCCTGGGGACGCGCAGCGAAAGCGATGTCGCAAGACGACGTTGCGCTCGCGCGACGCGAGGTCGAACGAGCGGCGGAGTCATGGCCGACTCAGCCATCCTATCTGTGGACGGACGCTGTTCTCGCTGCTCGAACGGGCGACACAACCACTGCGATGCACGCGCTCGCGGCGTATGCCGAGCTCGGACTCGGTCGAGACCTCAGTCTCGAGCCCTCTGTCGCGCGGCTGACGATCCTTCCGGCGTTCTCCGAGGTTGTCGCGGCACACGACGCACACCGAGCGCCACTCGTGCGCAGTCGCGAACGCGCGTCGCTTCCCGATTCCACTTTCTGGCCCGAAGGCGTCGACTACGATTCGCTCAACCATCGGTTTTACGTCGCAAGCGTTCGCCATCGCACGATCGCGGAGCTTCGGCCTGACGGATCGTCGCGCGAGTTGATTCCGCGCGACACGCGCGCGCTCGGCGCGATCCTCGGTGTTCGCGTCGATCACGCGCGCGGAGTGCTGTGGGCCACAACCTCCGGCGTTTCACAAATGCTCGGATACACGGCGAGCGATTCGGGCATCGCCGCGCTGCTTCGCATTCGCGTCAGTAACGGCACAATCGAGAAGCGATGGGACTTTCGCCCGGTGCCTGGCGGTCACGTGCTCGGCGATCTCGCGATTGGCCCGCGCGGCGACGTGTTCCTCACTGATTAGAATGAGCCCGTGTTCTATCGACTCCGGCCCGGCTCCGACACAGTCGAGGCAATTCGCAGCCCGCTCTTTCACTCGCTCCAGGGGATGGCGCCGTCGCCCGACGGCCGACGTGTCTACGTCGCGGACTACTCCCACGGCTTCTTGAGCATCGATCTCGCGACACGCGTTGTCACACGCGTGCTCGACGCGCCGGGTTCGACGTCGCTCGGCTGTGACGGCATCGTGTGGGATCGGGGCGCGATCATCGCCGTTCAAAACGGAGTAACGCCGGCGCGCATCATCCGCCTCGTGTTGGACACGAGCGGAAGGCGGTTCACACGCGTCGACGTTCTCGATCAGAATTTTTTCATTGCCGACGAACCGACGATTGGCACGATCGCCGGACGCGAGTTCGTGTATGTCGCCAACAGCCAGTGGGCGAAGCACGACGGCAAAGGCAATCCGCTCGACGGCAAGAGACTCACGCGTCCGACCCTGCTGGCAGTTCCCCTCCCACCATGATCGCGAATGTCATCGACCTCCCATAAGAAAACGCTCATCGCCCTATTGGCGGCAGTCGGGACGACGTCATGTCTATCGACGACCGCGCCCAAGGTCAGCTCCTACGGCAACGGCGCGAAGCGGATTCTTTTCATCGGAAACAGCCTCACCGCCGCGAACGACATGCCCTATTTCTTCGTCGCGCTGGCCGAGTCAGCGAAAGTCAGCCCGCTTCCCACAGTTCAGGTCGACTGGGAGCCAGACTTCGCACTCATCGATCACTGGAACGTCGGGTTCGCGCAGCCGTTGATCACCGGCAACAAATTCTCGGTGGTGGTGCTTCAGCAGGGCCCGTCGTCGGTCGCGGTCAATCGCGACACATTGCGGCTCGCGGCGAAGCTGTTCGCGCCACTCATCCGCGATGGAGGCGGGATGCCGGCGATGCTCGGCGTGTGGCCGACTGCCGACCGCGTAGCAGACTTCGACCGAGCCACCGAGTCATACCAGCTTGCGGCACAGGACATAAGCGGCGCCATGATCCCGAGCGGAGAAGTGTGGCGCGCGGCTTGGAAAAAGAATTCGACCCTTTCCTTCTATTCGCCCGATGGCCTCCACCCGTCAGGGCTTGGCTCGTACGCGATGGCATTGTCGCTCTTGGGCATTCTGTATGATCGGTCCGTCGTCGGGTTGCCGTCGACGCTTCAGCTCTCCAACGGCGAACGCCTGGCGATCGATCCGGCAGTCGCGGCGATCGTGCAGCAAGCAGCCGACGAGGCAAATCGGCAGTACGGGCTCAAGGGCACACCGTAGGTCATCGCCCGACCGGACAACGCGCGCGCCTGGGCGTTCCTTCGGGTACCTTTCCGGTGTGATGATCGACACGAACATCTGGTTCTGGGTCGGGTTCGTCGGGTTTGTCCTCGCGATGTTGTCGCTCGACCTCGGCGTCTTCCACCGGACGCCTCACGTCGTCAAGCCGAAAGAAGCGGCGATCTGGACGACGGTGTGGGTTGTTTTGGCGATGCTATTCGCCGGTGGCCTCTTTCTGGTCTACGGCCACGAGGTCAGCCTCACGTTCCTCACGGGATACGTGATCGAAGAGTCGCTGAGCGTCGACAACATCTTCGTCATCGTTTTGATCTTCGAGTATTTCCGGGTTCCGCGGATCTGTCAGCACCGCGTGTTGTTCTACGGAATCCTCGGCGCGCTCGTCATGCGCGGGGTGTTCATCGGGCTTGGCGCGGTCTTGATCGCCAAGTTCCACTGGATTCTCTACATCTTCGGCGCAATGCTCGTCATCACGGGCGTTCGAATGGCGTTCCGCAACGACGACGAGTTCGACGGCGAGCAGAATCCGATCGTGAAGTTCGTGCGGCGGCTCTTGCCGATGTCGCACGAGTTCAAGGGGAAGCACTTCTTTACGGTCGAAAACGGCAAGCGGCTCGCAACGCCGCTGCTCCTCGTTCTCGTGCTCGTCGAAGTGACGGATCTGATTTTCGCGGTCGACTCGATCCCGGCGATTTTCGGCGTCACGAGAGATCCGTTTCTCGTGTTCACGTCGAACATTTTCGCGGTGTTGGGACTCCGCTCGCTGTATTTCTTACTCGCGGCGGTCGTCGACAAGTTCTATTTGTTGAAGTACGGCCTCGCCGTCATCCTCACGTTCGTTGGAACGAAGATGCTCGGCGAACATTGGTTCGAGGTCGGCGTGCTGCCCTCGCTCGGTATCATCCTCGGCGTTCTCGCGATTGCCATCATCGGGTCGCTCATTCGACCGAGGCCGGCCGCGGACCAGGGAACGACTGTGTCCGCTCGAGGAGCGGAGCACAGTCACCAATGATTCAGCGCTTCTCGATCGCGTCGCGGACGTCGAGCAGAATCTCGAAGTAGAGCTGCTCGCGGCGGTAGGCGAAGTCGAGCGTCGCCATCTGCGACGCATCCTCGGACTGTTTCGCGCGCTCGAACGCCTCGCGGTACATCTCATCCAAGTTCTCTAGAATGCGCTCGCGGGAACGTGACATACTAATTCTCTGAATGGCGTTGAGGGTCAGTCGGGGAGGATCGTCATTGATCGCGCGCTCCAGCGACTCGGTGTCGATCTGATCGAGCAAAAACTTCTTTGCCTGATCGAGCAATACGCGGCGAGGCTGAGACTTCGAGAGGGGATCCATTGAAGCGGAACGGAATCTACGGGCGCGACGAGTACCGGTGCGTCTACTGCGGCCTGCAATTCCCGGAGGATGAGCTCACGCTCGATCACGTCCAACCGCGGGTTCGCGGCGGAGACCGCTCGGAGGGCAACTTAGTGACGGCGTGCAGAGGCTGCAACACACTCAAAGGCCTGCGGCGCCTGAGCGAGTTTCTGCACGACAACCCCGTCGCACGAGAGAGCTTCGCCCGATTCGCGACGCACGTATGGCCGCGTCATTTGCGCGACCTTGCCGACGAGCTGCAACGTCTCGACGCCGGCGTCGAGAAGAAACCTTAGCGGTCGGGCGGCGGCGACTCGAGTCGGTGAAAGACCGCTTCTTCGACGATTCTGCCGTTCACCAGATGTTCGGAGACGATTCGCTCCAGCAGCGCCGGAGTGACGCCCGCATACCAGATCCCATCCGGATACACCACGACGATCGGACCGCCGCTACAGACGCCGAGACACGGTGTTTCGCCGCGCTTCACTCGATCCGGACCAAAGAGCAGGCCGTGTCGCTGCAGCAGCGCCGGCAGCATTTGATAGAGCTCTCGGCCGCGGCGATCCGGCGAACAGAACCCGCCGACACAGACGAGCACGTGCCGGGAGTATGGGTCCATTCGTGGCAGAACGTCGGTCGACATGAGGGTGGATGAATAGCGGACGAGGATCGTAAGTGCTACTCATTCGCGACCGATGACTGAAACGATTCGCGTCGACGATTTGACCGTAGCCTGCGCGCTCCCGCGGCAATCAACCCGCAGACCGGTGTTGTTCGTTCACGGCTATTTCGCGACTGCGCGGGTATTCACGGAATGGCTGCCATTTTTCGCGGCGCGCAGTGTGCCGGCTTACGCAATCAATTTGCGAGGGCGGAGCGGCAGCCGGACGAACGTCGATCTCGGCCGAGCAACGATGGACGACTTCGTCGACGACGCGGCGGCCGTCGCGAGACACCTCGGTAAGCCCGTCGTCGTCGGGCATTCGATGGGCGGCCTCATCGCGCAGCGCCTTGCAGAGAGAGGCGCTGTACATGCCGCGGTATTGATCTCCCCGGCGCCGCCGAAAGGCATCAGCGTCATGTCCCCTCGGCTCGCGATTAGACAACTCAAATACCTGCCCGCCATCTTTGGGTCGAAGCCCGTCGTGCCAGCGCGCGACGATCTTCGTGAGATCGTTCTGAACCACGTTCCGGCCGAACTCCAGGACGCCGTGCTCGACGAGCTCGTTCCGGACAGCGGTCGCGCCGGAAAAGAGATGTCGATTTCCGGATTTCCGGTCGACCGGACACGTGTTCGGTGCCCGATGCTCGTGATCGGGGCACGCGACGACCAGTTCATTCCCGTGAAGATCGCCGAGCGAGTCGCGAAGCGTTATGGAGCGCCGATTCACATCCTCGAAGGGCACGGACACATGAGCATCATCGAGCCGGGATGGGAAATCCTGGCGGACTCCGTGGAGAAATGGGTCGGGCAACAGGGATAGTCAGTCGAGCCCGACGCTTTTCGCGGGCGATATGTTATTCGCATGGCAACAGCGGAGGGGTTCTTCGCGATCGATATGCGCGTCGGCACCGTTCTCGAGGCCGAGCCGTTTCCTGAAGCGAGAAAGCCGTCCATCAAACTGTTGATCGACTTCGGCGCGGACGTCGGAACCAGGCGGTCAAGTGCGCAGCTCACCGTGCACTACACCCCCGAGCAACTTGTCGGACGACAGATCGTTGCCGCGGTGAATCTCGGACCACGTCGCATCGCTGGATTCACGAGCGAAGTGCTCGTGCTCGGCGCGATGCCGACGCAAACTGAAGTTGTTCTGCTCTCCCTCCATCAGCCGGTCGCGAACGGAACGCGAATCGGCTAGCACAGGAGCTCGACCATGGCCGCAACACAATCTCCGACGGCAGATCCCACGATCGCGACGAAGGGATACGCGCATCCGGAGGCGCTCGTCAGTACCGAGTGGCTCGCGAATCATCTGGATGATCCGAACATTCGCATCGCGGAAAGCGACGAAGACGTTCTGCTGTATGAGACGAACCACATCCCCGGGGCCATCAAGCTCGATTGGCATGCGGATCTGAACGACGCCCTCGTTCGCGATTATGTCTCTCGCGAGCAATTCCAAGAGTTGCTTCGGTCCCATGGCATCGACGAGTCGACGACCGTCGTTTTCTACGGCGACAAAAACAACTGGTGGGCGGCGTACGCGTTCTGGGTGTTCCAGCTCTTCGGCTTCACGAACGCGAAGCTGCTCGACGGCGGCCGATTGAAGTGGGAACAGGAAGGCCGGCCGATGAACGCCGATGTACCCCGCGCAAGACCACGGTCGAACTACGTCGCTGAGGAGCGCAGCGACGAGCAGATTCGCGCGTTCATGTCCGATGTTCGCAAACACTGCGACGCGAAAGGCAAGCTCGTCGACGTTCGTTCGCCGGACGAGTTCTCCGGCAAGAAGCTGCATATGCCCGAGTACCCCCAAGAGGGCGCGATGCGCGGCGGACATATTCCGGGCGCGAAGAGCGTGCCCTGGGCTCGCGCCGCGAATCCGGACGGCACGTTCAAACCGGCGAGCGAGCTGCGTGCGATCTACGAGGGCGAACAAGGGCTGTCGGCGAGCGACGACGTGATCGCGTATTGCCGTATCGGCGAGCGATCCAGCCATACCTGGTTCGTGCTGCGGTACCTCCTCGGCTACGACAAGGTTCGCAACTACGACGGAAGCTGGACGGAATGGGGCAACGCCGTCCGCGCCCCCATCGAGCGATGAGGATTCTCTAAAGTGTCGTCTCCAACACAGCCAACGACTCCGCCGGCGCCGGTCATTTCTCGAACGGAAGTCTCGTGGCGCGGCGAGCGTTTGTTCGACGCCGGTCCGCCGGGACGCCAGCACAGAATCGATGCGAGCGCGAAGCAGGCCCCTGGGCCGGTCGAGACGTTGTTGAATGCGATTGCGACGTGTTCGGCGGTCGACGTCGTCGACATCATGAACAAGCGGAAGACGCCGGTCGAGCGCATGACGATCCACGTGGCCGCGGAGCGTCGTCCTGAGACGCCGCGTCGGGTGCGGCATCTGGACATCGAGTTTCAGATCGACGGCGCCGGCATCGAACGTGAACATGCCGAGCGTGCGATCAGTCTGTCATACGAGCGGTACTGTTCGGTCGCTTCCTCTTTGGCACCTGACATCGTCACCGAGATTCGCCTGACGCTCAATGGCGAACAATTCCCGGCGGTACAGCAGCACATCTGGACTCCGCGGACGTAAGTCATCCTGAGGAGTAAGACGACGAGGGATCGCTATCCAGGCCGAATGGTATGCAACCGGCTTCGTGAAAGCGATTCCTCGCTACGCTCGGAATGACGCGACCGAGCGATCTTCATCTCGTCGCCCGACGCTCATGCCGCCGTCGTCCCGCGAAGCCCCGCATCGGTCGCGACAGTGAGCAGGTGCTCCTGCATCAAGCGACGACCGCGGAAAAGCCGCGACCGTACGGTTCCGATCGGAACACCTAACGTCTCCGCCGCCGACTCGTAGGACTGGTCTTCGACGTCAACGATGATCAGCGTCGACCGGAACGGCTCCGGAACGTTGGCGAGCGCGTTATCGATTGCCGGCGCGAGATCGAGCCGCGAGTGCAGGTCATCCGGCGTTTCATTCACCGACCCGATGAATGAGAAGTCGCTGACACCGGTGTCGATATCGGTGGCATCGAGCTCCACGGTCGGACGCGAGCGTTCGCGCGATCGGAGGAAGACATTGCGGCAGATGGTGAAGAGCCACCGTCGGCAATCGCTCCCCGGCAGATACGTGTGCCACGAGCGGAATGCGCGAAAGAAGGTGTCCTGAACGACGTCGTCGGCGTCGGCTTCGTCGCGCGTCAGTGAGAGTGCGAAGCGATAGACATCATCGATCCACGGCATTGCCTCTCGCTCGAACGCGACGCGACGGTCTCTAAATACATGATCTGCGATTTGCACGTTGGTTAATAGTTGATGAGTAAAGTATATGGCAAGAGTTTGCCGCGTAGATGGTTCATGTGCTAAGCTCTCCCGTCTGAATTCTAACTCCGGAAAGCCACAGTTGGTCAAGTGGTACCCGCGCAAAGGGATCCTAACTCTTCGATCCTTTGGCCGGACGAAACTCGAATCAGCCAGTTAAGTCGCGTCAACTTAAAGACTTAAGCCACCAACGATTTATTCCCATCGCCGCCCCCAGCGATGACCGTTACCCAGCACAACAGCCTGGTCCACGACCGCGCCGGCGGGTTCGACCGCTACGCCAGCCTGCTCTCCCGCACAGGTTACGGCGAGTTCCGGGCATCGCCTGATGGCTATCTGATCGACGGAGATCGTGCACTCGCCACGATTCTCGGCTGCGCAGAGGTCGGTGAGTTGGCAGGCATCAGCCTCGTTGATGAGGTTTTTCTTAATCCCATCGATGGTGACGCGCTGCTAGAGAATCAGAATGACGACGGATTGTCCGAGTGGACGACGAGGCGCTGGAAGCGTCGCGACAGAAGTCCGATCACTGTGCGTGTTGCCGTGGTTGCACGCGTCGACGCAGGACGTGTCGTGGTTCTCGAAGGAATCGTCGACGACGTCACCGAGCGGCAGCGTCGGGACGAGCCGCTGCGCCGCACCGAGCGACTCGCGAGCATCGGAACAACACTCGCTGGTGTCGCGCACGAGCTGAACAATCCGCTCGCGGCCATTATCGGATTCGCACAGCTCCTTCTAAAGCGGCCGCTGGTCGCGGACGATCACGTCGCGCTCGAGGCGATCAA